>Ga0180429_10001218_pt1 | contig 21982 bp, 13 predicted proteins | sample SS_ome_FD_132428 | JGI IMG/M metagenome (GOLD analysis project Ga0180429, IMG submission 132428) | Hypersaline lake sediment archaeal communities from the Salton Sea, California, USA - SS_1_S_1 metaG | ecosystem: Environmental > Aquatic > Non-marine Saline and Alkaline > Hypersaline > Sediment ...
AAGATCTTCATCACTGCCGGGGACTCCGATCTGGTGGAAAACATCATTCACCCAGTGCTCGCACGCGTCGAAGGCCATCCGGCGGGGACGAAAGGTATCTCCATCTTCCTCGTGCCCAAGTACCTCGTCAATGAGGACGGGATTCTCGGCAAGCGCAATGATTTCGAGATCGCAAAGATCGAAGAGAAGATGGGGATCCACGGTAGCGCCACCTGTGCCATGAACTTCGGCGACAACGGTGAGTGCTACGCAGAGCTCTTGGGCGAAGAGATGCAGGGCATGAAGATCATGTTCCAGATGATGAACGAGGCACGCATCGGTGTCGGCCTCCAGGGCATTTCCAGTGCTTCGATCTCCTACCTGCACGCCCTCCAGTATGCCAAAGAGAGGCTGCAAGGCTCTTCACTCAAGGATATGAAGAACGCAGAGGCCCCCAGGGTCCCGATCATTGAGCACCCCGACGTGAGGAGAATGCTGCTCTGGATGAAGTCCAATACAGAGAGCATGCGGGCCATGGGGTACTATTGCGCATGGCTGTTCGACCTGGCTCACACCGCGGAAAACGACGAGGACAGGGAGAAATATCTCGGCCTCACCGAGGTGCTCACCCCCATTCTCAAAGCCTACTGCTCGGATACGGCCTTCAAGGTGACCGAACTTGGTATCCAGGTGTACGGGGGCTACGGGTTCTGCGCCGAGTACCCTGCGGAGCAGTTCATGCGCGACGTGAAGATTGCCTCCCTGTACGAAGGCGCGAACGGGATCCAGGCCATGGACCTTGTGGGCCGCAAGCTCGGCATGGCCAAGGGCGCATTCTTCATGAGCCTTCTGGGTGAAATGAACAAGACCGTGGCAGAGGTCAAAGGTATTCCCTCGTTGAAGGATCTGGCCGAAGACCTGGAGGCGGGGGTTGGGGCAGTGGCAGACCTGGCCATGTTCTTTGCGAAATGCGGCAAGGAAGGCAAGTTTCTTGTGCCCCTGGCCAATGCTTATCCGTTCCTGATGATGATGGGGAAGGTCATCTCTGGGTGGCTCCTCGTCTGGCAGGCCGGTATCGCTGCCCGGAAGCTCGACGGAGAAGGCAATGGAAGTGCGGACGCAATGTTCTACAAAGGGAAAGTGGCAGCTGCCAGATACTTCATCAAGAACGTGCTTCCCGAGATAGACGGTACTGTCAAGGCCGTCAAGAACGCAGACATGTCCGTCATGGAGATTCCGGACGAAGGATTTGCCACCTCCTAACCAAGGGACAAGGAGTGCGCGATGCGGGGCTTGATCAGTTGCTATTCGACGACGGGCAACACTCGACTGGTGGCGGATCGAATCGCCGCAACGCTGTGCGAAAAAGGGATGGAGATCGTCGTTCGGGATCCTGTAAGGGAGCCTGATTTCGGCGATCTCGGTTCGTACGACCTCGTAGGATTCGGGGCGCCTACCATGGCCTGGAAGCCCTCCTGGGGCTTCTATGAAGGCCTGGGACTGGTCCCCACCCAGAAGAAGCTCTTACCTGCCTTTGTGTTCTGCACGAGCGGAGGCCAGCCGGTCAACACACTGCGTACCATGTCCAACCTGCTCACGGAGAAGAATTTCCTCGTCTTCGACGGCCTGGAGGTGAACGCCGAGACCAACTGGCCCGTGGCGAGGCAATTCGGAGCCAAGGCACAGGGGTTGGTGGGAAGGCCTGACGAGAGTGATCTGGAGGTTATCGCCCCCTTTGTCGAAGGGATCCTCAAACAATTGAATTCCGGGAGCATGAAATCGAGGATCTTCGACTTCCGGGTGAGCCCGTTGCACGTGATAGGGAAGAGGGCGGGGCCGAGGGAGCTCAGGCGCGCCATGGGGACGAAGAGGGTGGACCGGAAAAGATGCATCCAGTGCGCCGCATGCGCCATGGGTTGTGCTGCCAAGGCGATTTCCCTGCAACCCTATCCTGTTTTCTCGAACCGTTGCATAGGATGTTGGGCTTGCTACAACAACTGCCCCACCGAAGCGATTACCACGACCGTCACCAGCGGGCGAGGGCGCTACAAGGGCCCGGCCCTCGTAATGCGCAGTACATAAAGGCTGCGAAGGAGACGAAAGGCCATGGAGTTCCATCTCTCCGACGAACAGAAGATGTTCTACGAGCAGGCGTTGAAGTTCTTTCGAAAGGAGGTCGCCCCTCTCTCGGAGGCGTGTGACGACAAGCATGAATTCTGCTGGGAGGGGTGGCGGAAGATGGGGGAGCAGGGTTTCATCGGCCTCCATCTCCCTGAGGAGTACGGGGGCGCCGGAGCGGATGTTCTGACCACCTGCATGGCCCATGAGGCTGCAGGCCGGGCAGGCGTGGACGGCGGATTCACGCTGTCCTGGGGCGCCCATACGTTTCTGACCATGGACACCCTGCACAAGTGGGGGAACGAAGAACAGCGAAAGAAGTACGTGCCGAAACTGGCCACGGGCGAGTGGATGGGGGCCATGGGGCTCACGGAACCGAACGCGGGCTCCGACGCGGCCGGCCTGGAGACCACGGCTGTCAGAAAGGGCGACAAGTACGTCCTGAACGGCACCAAGATGTTCATCACCAACGGGCCGATTGCGGACGTGCTGGTGATTTATGCAACGGTGGACAAGAGCCTGAAGCACCAGGGCATCACCGGTTTCATCGTCGAGAAGGATATGCCGGGCTACTCTGTCGGCAAGGAACTGAACAAGATGTGCTGCCGGTCCTCGACAACCGGTGAACTGGTTTTCGACGACTGCGAGGTTCCGGTCGAGAACCGGCTGGGAGAAGAGGGCGCCGGTTTCATGATGGCCCTTGGAACGGTGGAATGGGACAGAAGTGCGCTGCTGGCCCCCATGGTGGGGACGACGGAATCCATTCTCGAGCAGTGCGTACGCTATGCCAACGACCGCCACCAGTTCGGGCGGCCCATTGCCTCTTTTCCTGCCATCAAGCACATGCTGGCCGATATGAAGATCTTCCTGGAGGCGGCCCGTATGCTCATATACCGGATTGCCTGGAAGAAGGACCAGGGGGCGGATCTGAATCACCTGGAGGCCTCCATCACCAAGCTCTTCGTGTCGGACTGGGGCATGAAGGTGGCAGGCGATGCCGTACAGATCCACGGCGGTTACGGCCTGATGCACGAGTATCCGGTGGAGCGCTACTTCCGTGATTCCAAGCTGGGCATGATCGGCGGCGGTACCTCGGAAGTCCAGAAGACCATTATTGCTCGCATGTTGATGCAGCAGCTTCCATAAGGAGCAACCCCATGGAGTTCAGGTTTACCGACGATCAGTCGGAGGTGCAGCAGAGGATCAAGGACTGTTGCCGGAAGGAGATTCTCCCCGGTGCGGCTGAATTGGATGGGGCTTCGGCGGTAGAAGCAGAGGGGATGATGAAGGCCCGTGCGAGGACCCTGGCCCGGGAGGGATTCCTGGGATTGGGATTGCCCGTGGAGATGGGAGGCGCCGGGGGAGGTCTGTTGGCCGCTGTCGTGCTTCATCAGGAATTGGGTGACGCCTGTCCGGCTACCGCGCTCAGTGTGCTCTCGAGTGTCGGGCTCTGTGCTCGAGCACTGAGTGAGTGGGGAGAGAAGGCAGAGCAGGATGCATTCTTGAAAGGTCTTGTTGGCGGCGAGATCATCGGGGCCTGTGGAGACGTGGAGCCGGAGGCCAGCCTGGATACCTGGACGCCCAAGACAACGGCCTCGGTGTCCGGGAACGGTGTCAAGCTCGCCGGGGAGAAGGCCATGGTCCTGAATGCCCCCCTGGCGGGCCCGAAGATCCTGACCGCTTCGCTCGACGGTGAAGCGGCCCTGTTTTTGGTTGCCCCGGATGCGTTGGGGATAGAGATCTCAGCGCCTCATGCAAAGATGGGATGCAGGGGCGTGCCGACCGCTGACGTCTCCCTCACGGACTGTACCGCGTTGAGACTGACCCCGAACGACGGGACCGGACCCGTGACCGCCCTGCGGTGCTTTGAGCATCTCCTGTTCGGCGCCGTGGCCACGGGAATGATCAACGCGGCCATGGTGACCGCCGGAGTCCATGCCCGGGACCATCAAGCCGGCGAAAAGCCGCTGGCCCGGCACCAGGAGATGTCCTTTAAGCTTGCAGAGATGTTGGTCTGCCAGGACACGGCCCAGATGCTCCTCCACCGTTGCGTCTGGATGATGGAAGAGGAGAATGCGGAAGCGCCTGTTCTCGCCTCGAGCGCCAAGATCTTCGCGTCCGAAGCCGCGGTCAGGGCAGCCGACTGGGCCATGCAGATCTCGGGGCAGGAAGGGTACCAGGCCGGAAGCCGAGCAGAGAGAATCTTCCGGGATGCCAAGCTGCTCGAGATCCTGGGAGACTGCACGGAGAAGCACCGGATGCTCATAGCCGACCAGGTGTTGGCGGCTTACTGAAGGTAACGAGCCGCGCTACTTCATGAAGCGGCTCAGGGGAAGGGCTTCCATCTTCTCTTTGATCAGGTTGCCGAGCTTCTGCATCAGGTCATTGAACCACATCCCAAAGGCAAGATCCCCCTCGAAGACGAGCGTGCCGTCCATCATCGCCTTCATGAAGGCCTCCTCGGTCCCGTTCGTCATGACCTCCAGGGCGATGGGGATGTCCTTGTATACCATCGCATAGTCCGGATTCGGATGACTGCCACGGGCGATTTTCAGGGTGCCGTGAGAGACGAAGAAGTGCCACGCCACCGCCCAATCCGAGGTCCGAATCTCTGCAATCCCGTTTCGTTCCTTGAGGGTTTCCTTGAAGTCTCGATTCAGGCGGCTCACGAGATACATGCTCCCCGCGAGGCTCATCAGGATCCCTTCCAGTCGTACCCTTTCTTTCAGCGCGCTCAACATTCTTCTGCTCTCCTCTACGTAGCGTGTAGGTTCTGGTTAACGGTAAAAGCATAGGGAAAAGGCGCCCATGCGTCAAGTGAGTGGAGATGTGGACAGGAAAAAAGCCGGCACCTTCTAGGTGCCGGCTTTTTGGTTCGCGTTTCCTGCAAAAGGAAAGACAAGGTTGTTACTGGACAGGCCCACCTGCACATGACCCGCCTGAGCAGTTATCGGAGCCGTCGCAGTCTTCATCTATACCATTGCACGGAATATCCACCGCCCCGGGATGCACGTCCGGATTGGCATCATTGCAGTCTGCGCCGGCGCACTGGGCGCCGTCGACGTCATCCCCATCATCATCACAGCAGGCAGAGCTGCAATTGAGTTCATCGTCCGTCCAAAGGACGACGAGGCTATCGGTCTCTGAATTGTTCAAACACGGAATGAACATCGGCCCGAAGGAAAGATGACCGCAGGAAACCATGAGGCCGGTCGCGCCGGCCGGAGCCCGTTGCCTGAGCGACTCGAGGTATGCTGCCGAGTAAAGGATAGAATTGGCAGGGCAGGTCCAAGAGGCAGTGATCGCCGTGGTGGCGTCATAGACCATTCCATCTGCAGGGGTGTCTAGCATAGGAATGTCACCCATTGCTGAATGCATCGTGGTATCCTTGGTTGCATGAAATGCACCCAGGCCGCAATTGTCCGCCGTATTCGGGCCTCCACCAGGGGTCAGTGTGATTGTGCTCGTTCCGGCGCCGGGCATCGTCTCTGTCTGGAATATGTCCAGATAGGTGGCGGTGGCTTGGCCGGACGGGGTTCCGAGACAGTCTACTTCGATTCCGGTCATGTAGGACGCGGAGGGAGGCCCGCACGTAAGGTCAAGCGGATCCCATGTAATAATGGCGACGGACAGGGCGCCGGCCGGGTTATTCGTGTCCGCAACATCGTCGCCTGTTCCCATCTTGCCGTCAGAACCGGGGCCCTTGTTGGCAAGAGATGAATCAGTCATGTACTGCCAGTCAACCGAACCAGCGTTCGCCATCGTAATCATCCCAAAGACTGCTGCCACGGAGAAAATGCTGAGAAGAAGTCCTTTTTGCATGTGTGTCCCCTCTTTCGCGTGAAGTCTAGTTGATGAATCGGATCGAAGTTGTCGGTGTCGTACATGGATGTGTGCCCGCCGGCTATCACCCCCTTTCCGAACCGCTAGGATGATCGGTTGGACTAAAAATACAACATACTCATTCTTTGTAAAACAAAGAACGAACAGTGACTCTTGCTCCAACTATGCAGGAGTGCCTTGTGTTGTGTCAAGTACAATTTATTGACCAGTCAAAAAGGCAATTGACCAACTATACAGGCGAAACTCTTTCTATCTTTTCCGAGCAAGATAGAAGAAAGTTAATTCAAATATAACAATGCTCATAACACGTTGATAGATTTAGCTCCCCATAACGTCGAGGGCTGTGCAGACGGGGCAATTTGTGTGCGTGCGCGTTGCGGCGTTGAGAGTTGGCCGGCAAACAAGTTTCTTGGTTGACCGGTCACTTAATGTGTAGTAACAGTTCTATTGTGGAAATATGGGGTGGCTAGAGGGTGCAGGCAATCAAGGGTTTCGTTCGAGAGGGGGCGACATGGATCGAAAGACGGCGGATCTCCTGGAGTCAATCGTGGGGGAGCAGAATGTATCTGTAGGATGCGAGACAGGGCACAAGCTTCTTCGTCCCGGACAAAATGCGCCACGTTTGGTCGTAGTGAGTCCCTCGGATGACGGAGAGGTGCAGAAGATCGTGGACCTGGCTCGCGAGCAGCGAATCGCCATCGTGACGGTGAACGACCGCTATTTGCTGGAAGAGGATCTCGACAAGGAAGGGATTCTCGTGGAATTCTCTCGGATGGACAAGATCGAAAGGATTGACCCTCCCAATCTGATTGCCCACGTCCAGCGTGGGGTGACCTGGGACCAGCTCCACGCCGAGTTGAAGAAGCAGGGTCTGAGGGCGGTCGCACCGGTGGCAGCCAATTCGGCCTCGGTGGCCGAATCCTGCTCCGCGCGGGTGGTCGGGAAGGCGGCGGCAAAGTACTGGGACTATCCCGTCACCAACCTGAAGCTCGTTCTGGCGAACGGCCACATCCACAAGACCGGCACCCACGGTTTCGATGAAGAAGCCAGCGACGGGAGGAGCGAGGGGGGGCCGAACCTCTCGAACTGGTTTACCTGCTCGGATGACATCTTCGGCGTGATGACCCGGGCCACGATCCTGCTCTGGCCCGTGTACGAAAGCCGTGCATGCCTCGTGGCTCGCTTCGACGGTGAGGACGAGCTGCTGAGGGCTCTCAAGAACCTCCCCCGCACGGAGCTTGGCGTCGAGTACATGGGGATCAACCGAGCAAGCCTGAAGAAGCGGATCGGAACGGATGGGGGCGAGCTGCCTGCCTGGGCCTTGATCATCGGTCTCGAAGGGCGTGCGAAACTCGTGGACCATCACCGGGACAGGATTCTCGGTCTCTTGCAGAAGTACGATTGTCAGTTGGACGAGAGCCTGGCGTCAACGATGATCGAAGAGCTGGACCGACCCTGGATGGAGGCCAGCGACAACCACACGGCGTTCTTCACCCTCTTCTCCAGGGTGAAGGAAATGGATGCCGAGGTGGACAGGGCTGCCGCCTCGACGGGCGTGCCAGGGGAGAAGCAGGGCAAGCTGTTCGTGTCCTTTGACTGCGGGAGGGCCGTTTACGCTGTCTACGACTGGCTCGATGAACCGTACCATGGGGAGGCCATCGAGACCCTGAACCTGGCCCTGTCGGATCTCGGTGCCTGTTTCAATCGGCCTCACGGCGACCTGGGAAGGAAGATCTACACGAGCATCCCGAATCACCTGCCCATGTTGAAGCACATCAAGGGGGTAATGGACCCGGAGAACATCATGAACCCGGGCCGCATTCTCGAGGAGGGGGACCCTGGCTGGACACCCCTCGAGGTCGGGAACGGCGAGACGGGACTCACGGTGTCGAACGTGAAGGAAGTCAAGGAGAAGATGTCTCAGGCCATCGGCGAAGAGTGGGTGAGCGACAACCCGGCGGACCTGAGTTCCTACGGGCGCGATTTTACCATCTTCTCGGGAGAAAAACCGAACATCGTGGCCATGCCTGCATCCACGGAAGAGGTGCAGAAGATCGTCCGTATCGCTTATGAACACGGGGTTCCCGTGGTCCCGCAGTGCAGCGGCTTCAATCACGGCGGGATGGCGATCCCGCGTAAGGGGGGCATCCTGGTGGACCTTCGTCGCATGGACCAGGTGTGCGATATCGACGAAGAGTCCATGACCGTGACGGTGAGTCCGGGCACGCGCATGCGATACGTCTGGTGGGAGGCGATCAATTACAGGGCGACCGAAGGGTTTCACCTGAAGCCGATCCTGCCCATGACCTTCGGCAGCGTCTCCCTTCTGTCCAACTACATTTCCCGCGGGGGCGCCGGGATGGCGGTCAAGTACGGCATCAACGCCGAGTTGTCGTCGGACATGACCTGGGTGCTGCCGAACGGTGAGATCTTCAAGGTGGGGGCGAGTGCCATCCCGAATGTGGGCAGAGTCGGCCTCCATTACAGCCCGGGGCCCGACCTGTTCGGCATGTTCTACAACGCGGACGGCATGTTCGGCATCTGTACGGAGTTGACGGCCAAATGCTACCCGGAACCCGACAATGCGGACGAATACGAAGAGATCATCTCGTGCGCCAATTTCGGCGACGACCATCATCGTGCCTTCTGCCTGGCCGTGGAGGCGATTCGAGAGGTGGCGCAGGAGAACGTGGCGGATTTCATGTACAAGGCCCACCCCGGAATGGTGGCCCTGACCATCGTCGAGAACTTCGAGGGCACCACGGTTCCCGACGTGATCGGCATGTCCCCTCAACACCCCCTGTCGATCCTCGTGTGCGGGTACGACCTCGAGGAGAAGGAGATCAAAAAGGAAATCGTGAGCGAGATCGTGGCGAAACATGAACTCATGGTCATGGATCCGACCATGTTCGGCACGGAGATGGGGGATGTGGAGGGGAACACGGACGCCACCAAGAGGAGCCTGGGCGTGAGAGACAATTTCGTGGGAGCCTATCAAGGCGCCTTCCAGTGGACGGCATGCTTCATGAAGCTGGAGAAGATCCCTGAGTACGCCGTCGAGTACGACGCGTTGGTGAAGAAGTACTGGAAGACATCGGACCCCAGGATCGCCACCGAGCACGCCATGACAGGCACCGACATTCAGGGGCCCTTGCCCTTTGGCCGGTTCAGCGGTGTGGAGATCGACTTCTGGTGGGACCAGGGAAACCCTGAATCCGTGAAACGTGCCCACGTCATCATGCACAAGGCGCACAAGCTGATGCTGAAGCACGGGGGCTTTCTGTACCGGAACATGTTCGGCTCGGGAGAATACCATCTTCCTCTCTGGGGGGAGTACTACGATATCCTGAAGAAGACCAAGCAAGCCTTCGACCCTGCCAACCTGATGCACCCCGACGTCTTGCCGCTTACGGATGACTACGTGTAAGGGCAGCCGGACCAGGACCATCTGACGCAAGAAGCAAACGGGAATGGGCAGGGAACCGGAAAGGGACGGGAGCATGCGAGTCGAAATCGTGGGGGCGGGACTGGCCGGACTGACGGCGGCCATCAATCTGGCCGGGGAAGGCCACGAAGTCCTTGTGTACGAGAAAGAGAAGAAGATCGGGGGGATGCCTTCGGCGCGGCCCGATCCCGCGGGCGGCCCCTTTGGCGTCCATCGTCTGAAGGAGTACATCGGCATCGATATCTCCCCCGCTCTGAGCCGGGTGGAGCGGAACTTCCTGATGATCTGGGGCAGGAAGGTCGAGATGAAGCCTCGGCCCGGTCTGCCCATGTACATGGTGGAGAGGGGGTCCCGCAAGTCCTCTCTGGATTCCTTCCTCTACGGGAAGGCATTGGACAGGGGGGTGAAGATCGAATTCGGGCAGGCCTTCGAGACCCGGAAGGATTTCGAAGATCTGCCGCCCGGTTCGATCATTGCCACGGGCCTGGAACATCGGGCCTTCGAGACCCTGGGGATACCGCACAACACGGGCTACGCAATCGTGGCGAAAGGGAAGGTCGACCATCAGGTCGCGACGGCAACGATCTACATGCATGATTACACGGTCAACTACGGCTTCACCAGCACCGTGAACGGCATCTGTTATGCCCAGATATTCCAGGCGGACAAGCCGATCAGCAGCGACGACCTGGAGGGATTCGATCGGGACGTGAGAAGAGCCGAGTCGTACAATCTGTCTCCATGGAAGGAAGTGGACATCGGAGCGCTTCCGTACCGGTCGTATTCCAATCCACGTCTGTTCTGGGGGGACAAGGTCCTCGCGGGGACACTGGCCGGCACCATCGATCCTCTTTACGGCTTCGGGATGCTCGGGGCCCTGCTTTCCGGGAAGATCGCGGCCACGGCGCAGACGGACCGTGGTGCGGCCATGAAGGAATTCCGCCGTCTCAACTGTCTATATGCGCCGGAGCTTCTCGGGCGGAAACTGATGGTCTCGTCCCCGTCGTTCGTACGCCGCAGCCTGGCCGAAATGAATTTGGCCGTTTTCGACCTGCTGCCTGATCGAGTGGTCGATCTGTGGTACCGCTTCGTTCCCGGGTACGGTAGGATGGGGTGAGGGGAAAGAAGGTATTAGGTATTAGCAGTTAGGTATTAGCCCACCCCCCACCACCCGAGGGTCCTGCTGTGGGGAATGGTGGGGAGCTAATACCTTATACCTAATACCCAAATCTATTTTGCCTTCAGCTTCAAAATCTCCCTTGCCTCGGCAGGGGAGGCCACTGACCTGCTGGCCAGTTTGCAGAGCTGCACTGCATACTCGACCTGTTGCCAGCTTCCCTTTGCCAGTTCCTTGTCGAGATCGCGGACGTTGTCTTCCAGGCCCACGCGGATGTGACCGCCCGTGATGGCGGACATCATGGCGGCAGGCATTTGATTTGGCGGTCCCACGCCGCAGGTGGACCAGGTCGCACCGGCCGGAAGCACCGACTTCATGTCCAGATAGGTCAAGGGAGTGAAGGAAAGGCCTCCGAATACCCCGAAGACGAACTGGAAGTGCAGAGGCTCTTCCCACACGTCAAAATCAGTGAAGAATTTGACGTTGTAGATGCCTCCCAGATCGTAGGCTTCGAACTCCGGCTTCGTGCCCACTTCCTTCATCTTCTTTCCGAAATCCGTGAGAATCGAAAAGGTGTTCTCGAAGATCCCGTCGATGAGGATCTTCTTGGCCCGGTGATCCACGATGCCGAAATTCATGGAGTTCGTGTTCAGGGAGGCCATGTCCGGCTTCAACTCGACTACAGGTGCGATGCGCTCCTCGGTCGACACGCCGGGGCCGATGGCCGTGCTGATGTTGATGATCATCTCCGGCGTCTTTGCCCGGATCGCGTCCAGTGTCTCCTTCATACGGGGAATGTGGCCGGTGGGCTTGCCCTCGTCGTCACGACAGTGGATGTGCACGATCGAGCAGCCCGCGTTCCAGCAGTTGTGAACCTCTTCCGCGAACTCTTCGGGCGTGTAGGGGATGTTCGGATTGGCCTCTTTGCCGTGAACGCCCCCGGTTAGTGCTGCCGTAATGATACACTTTTCCATGGTGTCCTCCCCGGTTTGTTTGTGACCGAACGCTACATTGAGGTGATGATAGATCGGATGGTCGTCTGTGTCAACAGGTCTGACCTGAAAATAATCAAACAAAAACGGAACGCGGGTCGCAACGGATCCGGGAACGGCTATTTCGAGCCCTGCGTGGCCCCCGCGATCGACTCCATGATGGCCTCGTTGAGGGCCTTGTGGTCCCACGGCGGGGCAGGCGCGTCTTCCCGGGGTTCCATGGATAGGGCCTCCGAGGGGCAGGCCGAATTGCAGAGCCCGCACCCGATGCAGCGACGGAGATCCACTTTCACCCGTTCGTCCTCAACGGCCAGGGCATGGGTCTGACACCGCTCCACGCAATCCCCGCACCCGATGCATGCCTCTTCATCGATCTTCAAACGGTAACTGGAAACCGCTCCTATGGACGGCATGTCCATGTCCTGAAGGCTCTTCATGATCCCACAGTGACAAGCGCAGCAGTTGCAGATGAAATCGATGTACTTGGACGTGTTGGAAGACATGTGAACGAGACCCGCCTCCTCCGCCTCTTCCAGGACCTTGAGGGCCTCCTCCTTGGAGACGAGCCGTCCGTAGCCCCTCTCTTCGGCAAACTTGGCGTTGGGCCCGAAGGCCATGCAGTTCTGTTTCGGCTTGTCGCAGGGATCTCCGAGCAACTCCCCGTAGTGACGGCAATAGCAGGTGGAAACGGATATCAACTCCGAATTCCGGACATACTCGGAGAGGGCCTGGTAAGGCAGAATCTCGCTTCCCCCGGCGAGCTCCTTCTCCACGGGGATCACCCTGGAGAAGGGAGTGATCTTTCGCATGAGCTCGAGGCTCTCCCCGACGGTAAACTCTTCCATCTTGTCGAAGTAGGCCTTGAACAGGTGGGCCATCTTTCGGTCGTGTTCGGTGGTGCCGCCTTTCATGAACTGGAACTCGAAGAAGCCGGGCAGGACCGCCATCAGTTTATACTGGGGTTTCTCGCTTCGAATCCGGTGAAAGACCAGCCCCTTGTCGGTCATACGCTCCAGCAAAGGCACGATCTCGTCGGCCGGCCGATCCACTTGCTCGCTGATCGCCTCAACGGTTTGCATGCCCAGGGGCATCGCGGCGGCCAGCTCTGCTTCTTCAGGATTGAAGAGGGCCTGGATCAGTGCGGTGAACTCCTCGCACTTGTAGATCGGAACAGCCCCGCCGATCAGCATGAGGTTATCGATGAGCTTATCGTACACTTCGTTGTTCATGAGCTTCTCCTTCCCTGGACTCGGAGTGTCGGGTGGTGCCCACAGGCTAGCAACGGCATAGAAGGAGTGTCAAGGAGCCTTGAGTGTCCTGCCCCGGAAACACGTGTGTACAGTCGTTCCAATCGGGTACAGAGAAAGCGAATTGTAGAGATCGGGGACATGACACTCGCCGACATGTCGCACGAGACTCCTTGAACAGAGCGGTAGAAGTGTACAAAGGCTCGTGCAACATGCCGGCTACTCTGCAGCCGGAATCTTGTAGCGTCCGAATACAAGGCGATGGAGCATATTCTTGAGGATCGTCTGCTCCATGCCCTGCACCTCGTATTCGTTCCTGATGAAGGTCACCGCATCCATCATGGCCTTCGCCTTGTCGCTCCAGCTCCGCCCGTGAAGGAGTCCCGGCTGGTGAGCGCTGGAAGAGGCGGCCGATTCGCGTATCCGCAGGGGATTGAACTGATCCAGAGCGGTCACCATTTCGGGCTTCACGAGCTGTTTGTATCGAGCCAGGGCGTCGACCCCTGTTCCGAGAGCATCGATCACGGCTTGCCCTGCGTAGCCGCCGCTTGCCAGGCCGCAGGAGATTCCTTCTCCGCCCTGGTGCATGAGCCCCATGGCGTCCCCTGCCATCAACACGCGGCCCCGGCCGGGGAAGAATCGGTTCAGGGGGGTCATGGTGTTTGCGGGGCAGGCCTCCATGGCCAGCTCCCGTTTGATTTCGAGGCCCACGGTCTTCTTGAGAAACTCCACGAAGCGGTTGAAACGCTCTTCAAAGTTCTGGCCCTTCATGATGGCCAGGCCGATGATGACCTGGTCGTCCTTGAGATTCAGCCAGGGAAAGGGGCTGATGTTCCGCGTAAGGAACCAGTGCAGGTAGCGGTCGTCTACGTCGACCTTGCCTTCGAAGTACTTCTGCGCGGCGTAGGACCAGGGCAGTCCGTGATAGACCTCCGGGGCAAAGCTTCGGACTACGCGGGAGTGGCCCCCGTCGGCACCGATGAGGTATCGAGCCCGGACCTTTGTGACCTTGTCGCCCTTCTTCAGATGGGCTTCGATTTCATTGTCCTTTTCCTCCAGCCGGAGGAACCGCGTCTGGTCCCGAAGGACGGCACCGGATGACTTGGCCAGGAAGTGGTCGAACTTGTCGCGCCAGACATAGAGTTGATGACAGTCCACGTCGGTGTAGAGCATGCCCAGGGAAGGGAGCCAGAAGCCCATTCCCTTGGAGATGTAGGGCTTGCTGAAGGCCTTCTCGGGGATGGGGCCGAAGTTCTCGAATACGTAGTTCTGCGAGACATTTGAGATGATTCCGGAACAGGCCTTTCGCCTGGGCAGTTTGTGTCTATCGATCAAGAGGGTCTTCAAGCCCCCGTCCACACACTTCTTGGCTGCTGCCGACCCGCTGGGTCCCGCGCCTACGACCAATACGTCGTATTTCTGCATGATGCCTCCTCGAGGAAATTACTATAATCGAATAATACAGGATTCGAAATATAGGAGATCAATACCAATGTCCCCCAGCGATGTCAAGGGATTTGTCGAACAGGCGTCCCCTCGGGGATGGCTTGATGCTCGACTCACGACAAAATTCCCTGTTGACATTTTTGCTACGAAATTGGTATTTTTTGATATTAGAAATTTTTCGAAAGCCGAAGACACGTCCGTGCGGAGGTGTTGAAAGTGCGGATTCTGGACGATTCGATCCTTCGGGACCGCTATGAGGTGGTGGTCGTGGGGTCGGGCATCGGGGGCCTGACTGCAGGGGCTCTGCTGGCCAAGAGGGGGGTCCACACGCTCGTTGTGGAGCATCATTATCTGCCCGGAGGTGCCTGTACGACCATGCGTCGCGAGGGCATCACCTTCGATGTGGGCGTGGCCATGATGTTCGGCTTCGGGGAGACAGGTTTCAACCCCCATCGTTTCGTGATGAACGAGATCGAGGAAGAGATCGACGTCATTCCTCACGAATGCCTCTACCAGATGAAAATCATGGGGAGGGAACTCACCTTCTGGCGGGATTTCGAACGCTATTTCGAGGAGTTGGTGGCCCTGTTTCCGCATCAGAAGAAGGAGCTGCGCAACCTGTACGACCACTTCACCATGCTGTATGAAAACATGATTCTGAAGAACGAAGTGGTTGCGCCGCCGACAGAATTGTCCAGAAAGGAGAGCCTCAAGAATTTTCTGAAGAATCCCCTGGGCATGATGCGAGTGATGCCGCTCATGTTTAAGAACACGGAAAGCATCGTAAAGAAATTCATCAAAGACCCGGAGGTCTTGGCATTCTTCAACATGCTCACCTGCACCTACTGCTACTGCGATGCCAAAGAGACCCCGGCCATGCTCTCCGGCGCCTTGTTCTGCGACAACCACGAAGGCGGAGCCTTCTACCCCTCCGGTTCGCCCCAGATGCTCTCGAACAAACTGGAGCGGGCCATAGAAAAGCATGGCGGCCAGATGCTCTACCGCCGTCTGGTGGATGAGATCCTGATCGAGAATGCAGAGGCCTACGGGGTGCGGCTCGCCGACGGTACGGAGATCCTGGCCGACCGGGTGGTGGCGAACGCCACGGTCTGGAATCTGTACGGAAGACTCGTGAAGTCGAGGCACATCAAGCCCGAGCGAATGGCCTGGGCCCAGGGCTTCGTGCCCACCTTCGGCAGCCTGGTCCTGTACCTCGGAGTGGATGCGGAAGCCGTCCCGGAGGGCACCCCCCCGATCCTGATGTTTGTGGAAGACATGTACAACATCACCGGGAACGATATTACGGTCTACGTGTCTTCCCTGGACGATCCAACCTTGTGTCCCCCCGGCACGCATTCCATCACCGTAGTCCAGCCCTCCATGGTCGAATGGCCCCGTCCCTCTGACCCGGAATATGGATCCGAGAAGTATCAACGCTTGAAACAAGAAGAAGCGGACAAGCTGCTCGATCTGGTGGAAAAACATTTCCCGGATCTGCGGAAACATATCCGGGTGATGGATGTGGGCACCCCGAGCACCATAGAGCGCTTCACCCTGAAGAACTGGGGCGCTGTCGGCGGGCCCAAGATGATGATGGGGCAGGACATGATGAAACGCCTCCATGCTCGGAGCGAGTGGAAGAACCTCTACTCGTGCGGCGATTCCACGGTTATGGGAATAGGGATTCCAGCCACGACCGTGTCGGGAGTGGGCGCCGCCAATAGGGTATTGCGTGATCTGGGCCTCGAGGAATATGCTCCCCGGCCCTTTGCCAGGGAGTACATTCGCTATGTAGAGGGACGCCCCTGGACCCCGGCACCGGACCCCTCGGAGCCGATCACCGAAGACTCGGCCAGGAGAATTGCCAGGGAATGCCAGCACTGCGAAGACCCCTCCTGCCAGGATGCCTGTCCGGCAGGCATCGAGACGAGCTATTTCGCGCGCCGCGTAGAAGCCGGCAACTTCGAGGGCGCGGCCCGTGTCCTGAGAGAGGTGAATCCTCTGTCCGAGGTCTGTGGTGTCATCTGCCCTGCCGAGCGATTCTGTGAAAAGAACTGCAGCCGTCTGGATTTTGACGACAAGCCGGTACGGATCAAGGCCCTGCACGGCTGGGTCTGCGGTCACGTTTCAAGGTTGCGAGGATGGGACCGCTGGATACCCGCACAAAAGGGCGTCAAGGTGGCGGTGGTCGGCGCCGGACCCGCGGGCCTTACGTGTGCCCACTATCTGGCCCGACTCGGCTATGGGGTGGACGTGATGGACAAGGCATCGAGGCCCGGCGGGATGCTGAACCACGCGATCCCTGCCTTCCGGTTGGGGGAAGGCGTTGTGGAGCGGGAAATCGAAGGACTGACCGTTCCTGGAATGAGGTTCCATGGCGGCAAGGCTTTGGGAGTAGACTTCTCCGTCGAGGACCTGGCGGCGGATTATCAAGCCCTGTTCCTGGCCCCGGGGCTCTGGTCGGGGCGGCAACTGGAGATACCGGGCGCGAAGAAAGCAGAAACGACCGATGCCCTGGGTTTTCTCATGGACTGCCGCACATCCCGACCGGCAAGGGTTGGGAAAAAGGTTCTGGTCATCGGAGGAGGCAGCGTGGCATCGGACGCGGCTCTATCGGCCAAGCATTTCGGCGCTGATGAGGTTACCTTGATCTGCCTCGAGGCCCCGGAAGAAATGCCCTGTCTTAAGAGTGAAACCGATGAGATGGAGCGCAGAGCCATCCGAATCGAAAACGGATGGGGCCCCAAGGAGTTTGCCTCCGGATCAAGGATGTCCTTCCGTTCCTGCACGGCCGTGTTCGATGATCAGGGGCGATTCCGGCCCGTATTCGACGAGTCGAAGACCATGGAGATCGATTTCGACGAAGTGATTGTGGCCGTGGGCCAACGTGCCGAACCCGGTCTGGCCGGGTATCTGGAGGAGGCCTTCGGCAGGGGGGATCGGCTGGAAGTGAACGGGGAGACCATGCAAGTGACGGGTCGAGAGAGGGTTTTTGCGGGCGGAGACATCGTGCGTGGAGCCGGGACCGTGGTGGAGGCGGTGGCCGACGGCCGCCGTGCGGCCATGGGCATAGATGCGATCTTGCGCAAGAGGGAAAGGGAATCGTAGGAAGTGGCTATTAGCCGTTAGCTATTGGCTCTCAGCCCGCCCCCCACTACTCCTGATTTTCGCATGTCCCGGGGAAGGGCGGGGAGCCAATAGCTAACAGCCAATAGCTAACAGCCAATAGCTAACAGCCATGCTGACAACCACGTATCTACAGAAGAGAGGTGACCATGAAGCTACTCAATGATGCGGTGATCAGGGATCGTTACGACGTTGTGGTCGTTGGTGCGGGTCTTGGCGGGTTGACCGCTGCTGCGCTACTGGCCAAGAGAGGCATGCGGGTTCTTGTCCTGGAGCAACACTACATCCCGGGCGGCTGCTGTACGGCGATTCGGCGTAACGATGTCGCCATCGATGTGGGTGCAGCCCTGCTGTTCGGCTGGGACGACGAAGGGAGTGCGCACCCTTTCGTGATGAACGAGCTCGAAGAGGAAATCGACATGATTCCTCACGAGGCCGCCTACCGGATGCACCTCGGGAAGAGGACGGTCACCTTCTGGCGGGACCTGGACCGTTATCTGGACGAACTGACCGCCGTGTTTCCCCACCAGGACAGGGAAATCCGCGCTCTTTACCGGGAATGCAAGGACCTGTACGACATCATGATGAAGATGTCCATGCATCCCGTACCGCCGACGGAGCTTCCTCTCGTGGACGGATTGAAGACAGCCATCAAGGATCCCCTGGCCATGATCAAGATGCAGAAGCTCATGACCATGTCCGGCGAGGATCTTCTGAAGAAGCACATCACTGATCCGAAGGCAGGGGATTTCTTCGATTTCCTGATTGCCGCGTGCACCACCTGCACGGTGAAGGAGACCCCAGCGAGCATGGTCGTGGCCATCTTCATGAACATGCATCTCGGCGGAACCTGCTATCCCTCGGGGTCTCCCCAGATGCTTCCCAACAAACTCGAGAAAGCGATCGAGAAATTCGGCGGCCAGATCGTGTACCGAAAGATGGTGGATGAAATCCTCATCTGGCAGGGCACGGCATACGGGGTTCGGTTGACGGACGGTACAGAGGTCCTGGCGGACAGCGTGATTTCCAACGCCGATGTCTGGACCCTCTATGGCTCGCTGGTCAAACCGAAACACATCAAGCCGGAGCGGATGGACTGGGCACAGAAGTTCGAGCCGACGCCGGCCACTTTGGTGCTCTATATCACGGTGAAGGAGGAGGCCATTCCGGAAACGACGGAGCCCATCGAATTCTATGTCCGGAACGTCCACGATGTGCAGGGGGGGGACAATTACATGGTCTATATCCCTTCCCTCGAAGACCCGAGCATCGCCCCTCCGGGGACCCATTCCATCACCGCCATGGGCACGAGCCGGGTCGACTGGCCCCGCCCCGGGGATCGGTTCTATCAATCAGAGGAATACCGGAAGCTGAAAGAGGAGGAGACCGAACGGGTCCTCAACGTCATTCAAGACAACTATATGCCGAATTTGAAGAAGAACATCATCAGCATCGATACCGGCACTGCTTCGACCATCGAGAAGTACACAATGAAGTACAAAGGGAACATCGGCGGGCCCAAGATCACGACGGAGCAGTTCTTTTTCAACCGTTTGAAAGCCCGCAGTGAATGGAAGAACCTGTACTGCGTGGGTGACTCTACGGCCATGGGGGAAGGTGTCATTTCGGTGACCATGTCGGGCGTGGGTGCGGCGAACATGGTCCTGAAAGACAGGGGATTGCTGCAGTACCGGGGCAGGAAGTTCCCCAAGAATTACGTCAACATGATCGAGGGCAAGTCCTGGACCCCCACCCCGGACCCCAAGGAGCCGATTACCCAGGAATCGGCCATGCGAATCGGCCGGGACTGCCAGCATTGCCAGGAACCGGAATGCCAGAACGCCTGCCCGGCCGGAATCGAGACGAGCCTGTTCGCCCGGCGTATCGAGTCCGGGAACTTCATTGGGGCGGCGAAGGTGCTCCGGGAGGTGAACCCCTTCTCGGAGATCTGTGGGTACATCTGCCCCGCGGAGCGGTACTGCGAGAAGGAGTGCAGCCGGCTGGACTTCAGTGACCGGCCCGTACGCATCCGGGAGTTGCACGGCTGGGTCTGCGGCCACGTGTCCAAATTCGACGGCTGGGACAGGGCTGTGGCGCCCCAGAACGGCAATAAGGTGGCCGTTGTCGGAGCCGGTCCGGCAGGCCTTACCTGTGCTCACTATCTGGCGCGCCTGGGCTATCAGGTTGATATCATGGACAAGGCGAAAAGGGCCGGCGGAATGCTCATGCAGGCGGTCCCGGACTTTCGCCTGCCGGATGAGATCGTGGAACGCGAGATCGACGGCTTGACGGTTCCGGGCATGGCCTTCCAGTACGGAAAGGCCCTGGGGAAGGACTTCACCGTTGCGGACCTGGAAACGGAGTACGACGCCGTCTTTCTGGCCCCTGGTTTGTGGGCGGGCCGAACGCTCGACATAACAGGTCTGGAGAAGTCGAAGACGACCGACGGCCTGAGCTTTCTCCAGTCCTGCCGAGGAAACGGAAAGGGCAAGGTGGGGAAGAACGTGATCGTGATCGGCGGCGGCAGCGTGGCGTCGGATGCAGCCGTCTCCGCGAAGCGTTGTGGCGCGAAGGCGGTGACGCTGGTCTGCCTGGAAGGCGCCGAGGAAATGCCGTGCCTCGAGAGTGAACTCCTCGAAATGAAGGAGCAGGGGATCAAGATCGAGAACGGGTGGGGCCCGAAGGGCGCCGCCTCCAAGACAAAGCTCTCCTTTGTGCGCTGCAAATCCGTATTCGACAAGAGCGGGGCGTTTCGTCCCGTGTTCGACGAGTCGAAGACCATGGAGCTGGGTTTCGATCAGGTGATCCTGGCCGTGGGCCAACGGACCGAACCGGCCCTGGCGAAGTACCTGAACAGGGAATTCGGTAATGGAGAGGGGCTCGATGTGGACCCAAAGACCATGCAGGTGGTTGGGCGAAGCGGCGTGTTTGCCGGTGGAGACATCGTTCGCGGAGCCGGGACCGTGGTGGAGGCGGTAGGCGACGGTCGTCGTGCCGCCGCTGCCATCGATGAACTGGTGAAGGATGATCCGGGGATTTAGGCTGATAGAAGAAAAGCGAGGGCCTGGGTATTAGGTATAACGTAAAGACAGGTATTAGGTATTAGGTATTAGGTGTTAGGTATTAGGTATTAGCCCGCCCACCACCGCCACTGATTTACCGGCATCCTGGGGGTGGCGGGGAGCCAATACCCAACTGCTAATACCTAACAGCCGATTGCTAATTGCCACGTATCTACGGAAAGAAGGAAAACATGCAGCTACTAGAAAATGCTTTGATCAAAGATCGATATGATGTTGTGGTCGTTGGCGCGGGCATCGGCGGGCTGACCGCGGCTGCCCTTCTGGCCAAGAAGGGCTTGAAGGTGCTGGTCGTCGAGCAGCATTACATGCCGGGGGGGTGCTGCGGCGCCATTCGTCGGCAGGGCGTCACGATGGACGTGGGCGCCACGGTTCTCTACGGATTCGGGGAAAGGGGATACAACGTCCACCGGTTCGTGATGAACGAGCTCGAAGAAGAAATCGACATGATTCCCCGTGAAGCGATCTACAACATGCACGTGGAGGACTACAGCATCATCTTCTGGATGGAGTTCGAGCCCTTCTTCAAGCAGTTGGTGGAGCTCTTTCCGGACCAGGAGAAGGAACTCAAGCGTTTCTATGACTATCTGTTCGGTCTCTATGAGGGAACGATACTGAAGAACGAAACGATCGTTCCGCCTACAGAGTTGTCGCCCAGAGAGAACCTGCAGTCCTTCCTGAGGAACCCTGTGGGCCTGATCAAGATGCTGTCGATGATGTCCAAAAGCGCGACAAGTGTTTTCGAGAAATTCTTCACGGATCGTAAGGTCATCGACTTCTTTGACATGCTGACCCGCACCTTTTCTTACGTCGACGCCGATGAGTGCCCGGCGGTTCTTTCGATCACCATGTTTGCCGACAACCACATCGGAGGGGGCTACTATCCGTCCGGCTCCCCGCAGATGCTGTCCAACAAGCTGGAAAGGGCGATCGAACGGCATGGAGGCCAGATCCTTTACCGGCAGCTGGTCGATGAGATTCTCATTGTCCACGGAAAGGCCCGTGGGGTCCGGCTGGCGAACGGCACCGAGATCGAGGCCGACCGGGTGGTCTCGGATGCAGCGATCTGGAACCTTTACGGACAGCTGGTCAAGCCGGTACACATCAAGGCGAAGCGGATGAGATGGGCCCAGGATCTCGTTCCGTGTCACAGCAACCTGATGCTTTACATCGGTGCGGATGCAAAGGCGATTCCGGACGACGCCCGTCCCATGGAAATCATCATCGAGGATCCGGAGAAGGTTGACGGCCACGGCATCACCGTATACATCCCCACCCTCGTCGACCCGACGGTCAGCCCTCCCGGCACTTGCTCCCTGACGATTACCGCTGTTACGACCCTGGAATGGCCCCGTCCCGGCGACCCTGAATACCAGTCTGAAGAATACAAGCAGATGAAGGAGCGGGAAACGGAGAAGGTGCTGGACAGGCTGAAGCCGCGGTTTCCGAATTTGCGAAAGCACATCAAGACCATGGAGATCGGAACGCCGAGCACCATAGAGCGATATACCCTCAAGACCTGGGGGAATATTGGCGGGCCCAAGCAGATGCTCGGTCAGGACATGATGAAACGGGCCAAGGCGCGGACC
>Ga0180429_10001220_pt1 | contig 21964 bp, 13 predicted proteins | sample SS_ome_FD_132428 | JGI IMG/M metagenome (GOLD analysis project Ga0180429, IMG submission 132428) | Hypersaline lake sediment archaeal communities from the Salton Sea, California, USA - SS_1_S_1 metaG | ecosystem: Environmental > Aquatic > Non-marine Saline and Alkaline > Hypersaline > Sediment ...
CGGTGGCCGACGAGTGGGCGAGTATCCTCTCCATGAAAGCCGACGCCGATCTGCTCGTCACCCGTAAGGGCAACGTCCTGAATTACCACCGCGGCGTGCTGCGCCTGGTGACCGACGAGGTCGTCAGCTTCGAACTCGACGGCGAAGTGCTGCCCGTAAAACGGTCGAAGGTACACGGGCTGATCTACCATCGAACGGGCACGAATGAACTACCGGAAACGATATGCCGGCTGGGCGACGCCGGCGGTTCGCAGTGGTCGGTCAGTTCGCTGCACATGCCAAACGAAGACGAAATCGAGTGGACTACGCCCGGCGGGGCGACCGTTGGCGAGCGGCTGACGCGACTCATGCAGATCGACTTTTCCCAGGGCAAGGTCGTCTACCTGAGCGATCTCGAGCCGGAATCGGTCAGCTTCACGCCCTATTTCGGCAAAGACAAAGATCGGCCGCTGCGAGACCGCTTTCTGGCTCCGCGACGCGATACCAACCTGGAATCGAACCCCTTGACGCTCGGCGCCGTACAGTACGCCAAGGGGCTGGCCATACACAGCCGTACGGAGATTGTCTATCGCCTGCCGGGGCGGTTCAGCCGGCTGCAAGCGGTGGCCGGAATCGACGACAGTGTCCGGCCGCACGGCAACGTCCGACTGGTGATCAGCGGCGATGACAAGCAACTGCTTGAAAGTACGCTCACGGGCACCGATCCACCGCGGCCGATCGACCTCGACCTGAGCGGGGTCCGCCGCGTGACCGTCTTGGTGGATTTCGGCGCGCAGCTCGGCGTGGCCGATCACCTGGACCTTTGTAACGCGAGGGTGATTAAATGAGAAGAAACTTGCCCATGTATTACAGATCGTTGCGGCATCCGGAGGGAATCGCCGCTTTGTGCGGTCTTCTGCTGATGCTGGCTTCAGCGCCGGCCGTCTCTTCTTCAGAAGTCGATCCCGCCGTGCTCGACGCCGAGGCGGCACGAATCGCCGTCATGGACAAAGCAAAGGACGCCGTGTTGGCCGTCTTCGCCCGGAGCGGGCAAGGCGGCGGTTCCGGCGTGGTCATCTCGCCGGACGGTTACGCCCTGACCAACTTCCACGTCGCCAAGCCCTGCGGCAACGCCATGAAATGCGGCATGGCCGACGGGCAACTTTACGATGCCGTGATCGTGGGCCTCGACCCCACGGGCGACGTCGCCCTGATCAAGCTCTTCGGCCGCGACGACTTTCCCGCCGCCGAAATCGGCGACAGCGATCAACTCGAAGTCGGCGACTGGTGCTTTGCCATGGGCAACCCCTTCCTGTTGGCCACCGATTTTCAGCCCACCGTCACCTACGGGATCGTCTCCGGCACGCACCGCTACCAGTATCCGTCGGGAACGCTGCTGGAATACGCCGATTGCATACAGACCGACGCCTCGATCAACCCCGGGAATTCGGGCGGCCCGCTGTTCGACGCCCAAGGCCGGTTGATCGGCATCAACGGCCGGGCCTCGTTCGAGAAACGCGGCCGCGTTAACGTCGGCATCGCCTATGCGATCTCGATCAACCAGATCAAGAACTTCTTGGGCTATCTGCGCAGCGGACGGATCGTCGATCACGCCACGCTCGGAGCCACCGTTGCGGCCGACGAAGACGGTCGTGTTGTGGTCAGCGAGGTACTGCGCCAAAGCGACGCATACCGCCGAGGGCTCCGCTACGACGACGAGATCGTCAGCTTCGGCGGCCGGCGGATCGCCACGCCCAACGCCTTCAAGAACGTGTTGGGGATTTACCCCAAAGAATGGCGCGTGCCGCTGAGCTTTCGCCGCGACGGCACACGATACGATGTTGCCGTCCGGCTGCGGGGTCTTCACGGAGAACAGGAACTGATCGACAAGGCTGCCGGCGGACGCCGAATCTCTCCCATGCCGATCCCCAAGCCGGGCGACAAGCCGAAGGAGGAGGAGCCGAAACCGGGAGAGAAGCGCGGGCCGAAGCCGCACGAGATCCCCGTGCCCGTCCCGATCCCCGGCGGCGATCACCCCAAGATCGCGAAGCCGAAGCCGAAGACGCCCATGCCCGAGATCGTCAAGAAACACTTCCAGCAGAAGCGCGGATACTCGAACTACTACTACAACAAACTCAATCGCAGCCGAGTGTACGACGCCTGGATCGCCCAAGGAAACCTGGAGGGCCTGGCCGCAAGCTGGAAGTTCGGCGGGAAGCTGCCCAGCGGTGGCGACTATCGTTTCGAACTGCGCGACGACGCCGCGGACCTGAAACTGCCGTCGATCGAGTATCCATGGACCGCCGGCGACGATCTGGCCGATTCGCTCGATCCGCCCCAGAGCGGCGGGCTGCTGCCGGCACTCTATCTGTGGCGTCGGCTGGCCGTTACCGGGCCCGAGAGTTTTGGGGAAGTCTACTACCTCGGCACCGTTGCGCTCGCCCGTCAAGACATCGCCCGTCAAGACGTCTGGGCCGACGTGCTGGTGGGATTGCACAAGGGCGCCGAGTGCCGCTTTTTCTTCGATCCCGCCGACGGCCGCCTGCTGGCGATGGAGATGTTCCCCGAAGACGACGTCGATCCGTGCGAGTTGCTGTTTACCGAAGAGCGCGAAGTCGACGGCCGTCGAATGCCCGGCCGCATCGAAGCCCGAATCGGAGACGACCTCTACGGCGTGTTCGAGATCGAAGAGTACACATTTGGAGATACCAAGCGGGAGAACCAAGAATAGCCGTTGTTCGCTCCGCGAACAAACGTTTTGTCCGTCGAGCGAGCCAGCGTTTGTTCGCGGAGCGAACAACGACTATACGGCATTGCTGAGAAAAAGAGAATGATGAATCGAATCCTGACGCCACTGCTGTTGATCGCCGCGTTTGCGGCAACCGCCTGCGCCGGTTCCATGACGGGTGGTCCCGTTACCGACACGCTCGATCGCGTCCAGCCCAACGTGGTGAAGATCTACGGGGCGGGCGGGCCGCGTGGCTTGGAACCCTATCAGAGCGGAGTTTTGCTTTCGGCCGAAGGCCACATATTGACCGCCTTCAGTTACGTGCTCGATACCGACTACATTACGGTCACGCTGCTCGACGGACGCAAGTTCGAGGCCAAGCTGCTGGGCGCCGATCCGCGTATCGAGGTTGCCGTGCTGAAGATCGACGCCGCCGATCTGCCACACTTCGAGTTGAACGACGCCGTCGAGGTCGACCCGGGCACCCGGGTGTTGGCCGTCAGTAATCTGTTTGGCGTGGCCGCCGGAAACGAGCCGGCAAGCGTGCAACACGGGGTCGTATCGGTGAAGACCCGGCTGGCGGCCCGGCGCGGCGCGTTCGAGACGATCTACCGCGGCCCGGTCTACGTGCTCGACGTTGCAACCAACAACCCCGGTGCCGCCGGCGGAGCGCTGGTCACTCGGCGCGGTGAACTCGTCGGGCTGCTGGGCAAAGAGTTGCGCAACTCGCTCAACAACACCTGGCTCAACTACGCGTTGCCGATCGACCAGTTGCGGGAATCGGTCGAGGCCATTCGCGCCGGCCGCTTCCTCACCGAACGGCAGCAACAGCCGCAGAACAAGCCGGACCGGTCGCTGCGGTTGGATCTGCTCGGCATCGTGCTGGTGCCCGACGTCCTGCAACGGACCCCGGCTTACGTCGACCAGGTGCGCGCGGCCTCGCCGGCCGCGGAGGCGGGCATTCGGCCCGACGACCTGGTCCTGCTTCTGGGCGAACGATTGATACGCTCTTGCCACGCGCTGCGCGAGGAACTGGAGTACGTCGACTTCGAAGACCGGGTCAGACTGACCGTGCTCCGCGGCCGGGACCTGCTCGAGATGGCCCTGCAATACACGGCCGAGAACGAATAGAGACCACCATGATTGCGCCTGCCCTACTGCTGTCGGTGATGATCGCCGCCGCTGCCGACGTTGAAATGCTCGAACAGCAGGCGTTCAACGCCGCCGTTGCCCGGGCGGCGCCCTCGGTGGTTCGGATCGAGACAATCGGCGGCCATCAGAAGATTGGCAAGGTGCTGTTGGGCGACGGCCCCACCACCGGGATGGTGATCGACGCGGATGGCTATCTGGTTTCCAGTGCGTTCAACTTCATTCACAAACCCACTTCGATCCTGGTGCGGCTGCCCGACGCAACCCTGAAGCCGGCCGAACTTGTCGCCACCGACCATCATCGCATGCTGGTGCTGCTGAAGATCGACGTTGACGAACCGCTGCCGGTGCCCGAGTTCGCCGCCCAAGATGAACTCCGCGTCGGTCAATGGGCAATCGCGCTGGGGCGCACCTTCGAGTTGGAGCGGCCGAACATTTCGGTCGGCATCGTAAGCGCCGTGCGGCGGGTCTGGGGTAAGGCCCTGCAGACCGACGCCGCCGTCTCGCCGAACAACTACGGCGGACCGTTGATCGACGTCCGCGGCCGGGTGCTCGGCCTGCTGGTGCCGCTCTCGCCGCAATCGGTCAGCGAGGTCGCCGGATACGAGTGGTACGACTCGGGCATCGGGTTCGCCGTGCCGGCCGAGGAGATCCTGAAGGTCCTTCCCCGGCTCCGCGAGGGGACCGACCTGCACGGCGGGATCATCGGTATCAGCCTCCAGGGCGGCAACCCGTCGATCGGCGAGCCCGTCATTGCGGCGTGTCGTCCGAATTCACCCGCGGCGGAAGCGGGGCTGAAAGTCGGCGACCGGATCGTCGAGATCGACGGCCGCGAGATCACCCGCGCGGCCGGGGTCAAGGAACAGCTTGCCCGACGCTACGCCGGCGATACGGCACACATAGTTGTGCTGCGAAACGACAAACGCATCGAGTACGACGTCGAACTGGTCGCCAAGCTGGAACCGTATCAGCACGCCATGCTGGGGATCCTGCCCATGCGGCCCTTGCGGCAAGATGACGCCGAGAAGCAGACGGGTGTGGAGGTTCGCTGGGTCTATCCGGAAGGACCCGCCGCGGCGGCGGAGATCGTAGCGGGCGACCTGCTCGTCTCGCTTGCCGGAGAGTCGATCAGCGACGCCGCCGAGCTTCGCAAGACGATCGGCCGGGACCATCGGGTGGGTGAAGAAGTGGCGTTGGGCGTCAGGCGCGGCAACGACGTGCTCGAGTTGAAGGTCCGGCTCGACCCGTTGCCGGAAGACCTCCCGCCGCAAGAACTGCCGCCCGCCGGCGCATACAGCGAACCGGAAGACGGCGAACCGGAAGATGGCGAACCGGAAGATGGCGGGCAAGCGGAAACGGGAACCGTCGAATTGAAGATCGACAAGGCAAAGAACAGCGTCCGGGCGTACGTCCCCGAGTACTACGATGCGGCGGTGCCGCACGGCGTGGCCGTTTGGCTCCACGCGCCGGGTGAGTTCGATTTCGACGCGTTGCTTCGGCAGTGGAAGCCGCATTGCGACGCCGCGAACCTGATTCTCGTGGCCCCCGAGTCGGCCGATGCGAAGAAATGGGCGCCCGGCGATGTTGCGATGGTGGCCAAGCTGCTCGACGAAGTAGGTTCGCGTTACACCGTCGATTCGGCCAGGGTCGCGCTGCTGGGCCGCAAAGGCGGCGGCACAACGGCCTACGCGGCGGCGTTGGCCAACCGAGACAAGGTTCGGGCGGTCGCCCTGGTCGGCGGTGCCATGACCGTCCGGCCGCCGGACAACGAACCGCTTCGCCGATTGGCCGTCTACGTGGCCCGCGCCGAGGATTCACCCGGCGCGGCCGCCGTGAAGAAGACGATCGCCCTGTTGAGAGAGAAGAAAATCCCCGTTACCGAGAAGGATCTCGGCCAAGAACCGCGACCGCTCAACGACGACGAACTGGCCGAGTTGGTTCGGTGGATCGACATGCTGGATCGGATCTGAGGAACTTGATAGTCAAAGGAGAGGTGTTCAGCCGTTGCGTCGCCACATCATAGGAATTCTTGCGTTGTTGCTGTTGCTTGGCGGCGTGATCTACTGGATCTGGCCGCCGCAAGACGGGTTCGGCCGGCAAATGGAAGCGGCCTGCTGGCGGCTGGGGCCGGTGCTGGTGATGCTGTGGACCGCTTATCCGCAGCTCAACTACGTACCCGGTTGGCTGTGGATGATTATTCCTCCGATTCTGGCCATGCTGGCCTGGAAGCCCCGCCTGTTTCTGGTGGCGATACCGGTCGTGCTCGCGCTGGCTATCCTGAAGCCGCGTCTCGGACGTCCCGAAAACAGCGGCAATAGGGCCGCTGCCGGATCGCGACGACGAGACCGATAGCCGATGCTCGACGATGTGGTGCCAGCAACCGGAGGCCGCGGGCCGTTGACTTTCTCGGCCTGGTTCGTTACGCTCACGTGAATCACTTTCAAGACGTGATCGTTGCCCGAACAGAGTACATGGAGACCGAGAAATGAGAGATTCGCTAGCAGTTATCGCAATGGCGGGATTGATCGTCCTGGCCGGGAGTTCAGTACAAGGCAAGGAGAAGAACGACGTGAAAGACGAGGCAAGAGCGTTCTTGAAGGACTATCAGGCAGAGCTTGCCGAGCTGGAGATTCGGGCATCCCTGGCCTATTGGAAGGCGGCCAATAGCGGCAAGAAGGAGGACTTCGACGCCGCTGGGGCGGCCACCCTGGCGTTGCGCAAGTACCACAGCGACACCGAGGCCTATAATCTCGTCAAAACGCTATCGGCGGCGGCCGGCGATCTTTCACGCCTCGAAGCAAGGGCCCTGGCGGTTGCGGAACTGGCCTATCAGAGCAACCAACTGCCGCCCGAGTTGCTCGAAAAGATGGTCGAGTTGTCTACCGAGATCGAGCAGACTTTCAACACCTTCCGCGCGGAACTTGACGGAAAGCCGCTGACGAACAACGATCTGCTGGAGATGCTTTGCAAGGAAAACGACTCGCGGGCCCGAGAGAAGATCTGGGGAGCGCTGAAGCAGGTCGGCGTGGCCGTCGCGCCGAAGTTGGTGAAGTTGGCCGTGCTTCGCAACCAGGCCGCCGGGCGGCTGGGATTCAAGAACTATTGGGAGATGCAAATCCGCTTTCAGGAGCACGAGCCCGATCAATTGCTGGCCATCTTCGAAGAACTCGACCGCCTGACCAAGGAGCCGTTTACGAAGATGAAGGCCGAGATGGACGGCGAACTCTCGCGGCGGTTCGGCATCCGGCCGGAGCAGATGATGCCCTGGCACTACGACAATCCCTTCTTCCAGGCGGCGCCGCCGTCGGAGAAGGTCGACCTGAACGAGTTCTACGAGAAGAAGAGCAAGGAGGAGATCGTCGAGATCTCCCGCGTGTTCTTCGCCGACGTCGGACTGCCGGTCGAGGGTGTGCTAAGACGCAGCGACCTGTACGAACGCGAGGGCAAGGACCAGCACGCTTTCTGCACAAGTATCGACCGCAAGGACGACGTCCGCATCCTCTGCAACGTCAAGCCGACGGCCGAGTGGATGGACACCACGCTCCACGAGCTGGGACACGCGGTCTACGACCTGGGGATAGACCGCCGGTTGCCGTACAACCTCCGGGACCCGATCCAGGCGTTCACGACCGAAGGCGTGGCGATGCTCTTCGGTGCCCTGGGCAAGACGCCCAACTGGATGATCGCCTATGCCGGTGCCGACCGACGGCGCGTGGACGAGGTGGCCGGCGCGATCCTCGAGCAGCGTCGCCGCGAGCAGTTGGTCTTCGCCCGATGGACGATGGTCATGCTGCACTTCGAGAAGGACCTTTACGAGGATCCGCAACGGGATCTCAACGCGCTGTGGTGGGACTACGTCGAGCGATACCAGCAGTTGCATCGACCGGCGGCGCGGGACCTGCCCGATTGGGCGGCCAAGCCTCATTTCACTATTGCGCCGGTTTATTATCACAGCTACATGCTTGGCGAGTTGTTCGCCGCGCAGTTGCGTCACGCGTTGGCCGAGTTGGCGGATCACGAGGGGCCGACTTCGCAGCTCAGTTTCAACGGCCGCAAGGACTTCGGCGATTTTCTGGAGCAGAAGGTCTTCAAGCCCGGCAGCGTGAGAGAGTGGCCCGAGTTCGTACGGCGCTCGACCGGCAAGCCGCTCTCGGCGCGTTACTTTGCGGCCGAGGTGAAGCGGGCCGTGAAGTAGTCATCTCGCGGAGCGGGATATCGCTATTGCGGGCAATCAACGGAGGAGATCCTTGTTTAACCCTAAGCCGCGGGCGACGGCGGTTCGGCGAAGGGGCCGTGCGATCAAATGCCTTCGTCTGTGGCCTCGGGTTAAACGACCCGAGATAAAGCGAAAAGCCGTTCATCGGACAACTTTATGCTTGCAACTTCTGGTCGTCTTCGAGTTCGCCGTCGACCTCGGCATGCATCCAACGGGTTAGCAACGGCGAGAGCGCCAAGCAAACAAACCCCGAAGCAATGGCCGTGAGTGCGATCTTTCCGAAAACGTCGCCGTACAGGTTAACGGTCTCGATGGGCGGCGGGATCACCTGTTCGCCTTCGCCGTTGTGACCGACTCCGGTGAACATGGCGATCAGCCCTGCCAGGTAGTTCGAGAATGCGGTTGCCAGGAACCAGGCGCCCATCACGGTGCTGACGATCCGCTTCGGCGAGAGGTTCGTAACCATCGAGAGCCCCACGGGCGAGAGGCACAATTCACCGGTGGTCTGGAGCAGATATCCCAGCAGCAGCCAGTACATGCTGACCATGCCGCGGCCGTCTGCCATTTGGGCCCCGTACCAGAATGCCCCGAATGCCAAGCCGAGTTGCATGAGCCCCAACGAGAACTTCACCGGCGTGCTGGGTTCCAGCCCGCGTGTTCCCATAAAAGTCCAGAGGGCTGAGAATACCAGTCCGAACACCACGATGAAGATCGGGTTGGCGGCCTGGAATTCGGAGGCGGGGATCTCGGGTCCACCCAACCCCATGCCGACGTGTTCTTCCGTCATCTCCCAAGAGACTACTTTTTGCTCGGCGGTGGCATCGTCCGCCCCTGCCTCATCGCGGAGCTTGGCGAGATGGGTCAGCGTGAACACTTCATCATCACGACGGAATCCCAAATGCTCTTGGGTCAACAGCGGCAACTCGGAGAGTTCCGCATCGTCGGTTCTCGGCGGCACGCGAAGATCGACCGCGGAGCCGACGTCCTCTCGAGTGACCACGCCGTCTTCAAACACGCGATCGATGTTGCGGTCGGTGAAATTGTTCACCGAGCTTCCCGCTTGCTCGAAGAAAGCCCAGAACAGCATCGAAAAGAACATCAGGATCAGGGCCACGAAGAGCCGCTCGCGTTCGATCTTATTGGAGCGGAAGAATGCCTCGTAGAGGATGTAGGCGAACGCCACGGCACCGGTTGCAATCAGCGTCCAACCGGCAACGCTGTTACGCTGCACAATCAGGGCAAGGATCGGTATCGACAGCGCGATGCCGACGTAAACCGCCAGGTCGGCGCGCAGAAAGCCACCCAGTTTTCGTCGCAGTGCCTCGGGATCTTTCGGCATTCCGGCCTTCTTGGGAAGCCCACCGCGGCCAAGGGCAATCACTGCAATTATGCCGGCAGCGGCCAGCGAGACCGACAATAAGAGACGCACCAATAGTTGCAGCAGGCTGTCCTGGAAGAACGGCATCGCAATCGCCGTACCCAAAGCACCCACCAGAATCAGCAGTTGCGTAAGCCAGGTGGGGGCAACGAACACCGCCACGCCGACGAGCATCCCGGCCGTGGCCAGCCCGAATCCGTAGTGCCAGCCGTAAGTCTCGCCCACGTATCCACAGATGACCGGCGACATCGCGGCACCCAGGTTGATGCCCATGTAGAAGATCGTGAAGCCCGTCTCCTTCTTGACGCTTCCCGGCGGATAGAGACTACCGACTATCGTAGAGATGTTGGGTTTGAAGAACCCGTTCCCACATATTAGCAGCGCCAGGGCGGTAAAAAACGCCGTATCGTTTTCGACGGTCATCAAGAGGTGTCCGGCCGCCATCAGCAACCCGCCGATCACCACCGCCCGCCGGGCACCCAACAGCCGGTCGGCAAGCATACCGCCGATAAAAGGCGCGGCGTACACCAACGCGGTATAAGCACCGTATATCGCGTAGGCGTCGTTGTCGTTATAGCCGAGAAAGCCCTTGATCATGTAGAAGACCAGCAGGGCCCGCATCCCGTAGTAGGAGAATCGCTCCCACATCTCGGCGAAGAAGAGGGTAAACAGACCCGTCGGATGTCCGAACAGGGTCTCGGACTGCGGTTGCATTTCGTTGGTGTTCATTGACGCTCGAGATAGTGGTTGTGGAGATTAGCCGGCCCGGTTTACGCAACCCAGGCCGTTATCGCGCGAGAAGAGCGGCCACGCAGCCAAGGGGCCGCATTGTAAGCCGAACACCCGGCCGGTGTCAATGGTGAGGATGGGGATACCCCCGACCGATAGCAGTAGGGTGGCTGCTTGCACCCTTCAATAGTCGTTGTTCGCTCCGCGAACGCACGCTTGTTCGCGGAGCGAACAACGACTATCTTGAACCTCAGCCGTATTGGGTTGCCCGCGAGACTTGTCAGTTCCCGTATAATTTGGCCTATAATGGAAGTTTATTGGATGCACTTTTTCGCAAAAAGGAAAAAGCGGGTACTCCAGTTCATGCGCAGAGTCCGCAACTCACTCGCGGTATGGGCAGTCTGCGGCGCGATAACCCCTGCCGCTGCGACTGCTTCGCCGCCGACGGCCTATCTGGGACCATCTGCCCTGACCGTTTCCAAAGACGGCCGGAACCTCTACGTCGCCAACGCCGACGCGAGGCAACTGGCGTGGGTTGAACTGCCCGGCGGCGAGGTTACCCGGCGGCTCGAACTGCCGGCCGAGCCAACCGGCCTCGTGTTGAGTCCCGACGGCCGGGAATTGATCGTTACCTGTGCGGCCCCCAAGAGCACAATCGCGGTAATCGACGTCGTATCCGGCGCGGTGACCGCAAAGACCCCGGCCGGACACACCTCGATGAGCCCCGTAATCACTCCCGACGGCAAACGGCTGTACGTCTGCAACCGCTTCGACAACGACGTCTCGGTGATCGATCTGGCCGGCCGCCGGCAAACCGCCCGAGTGCCGGCCGTTCGCGAGCCGATCGCCGCGGCGGTCACGCCTGACGGCCGGGCGGTGTTCGTGGCCAACCATCTGCCGGACACCCGAAACGACGTGCTTTTCATGGGCCCGGTGTCGCCCTATGTAACCGTCATCGACACGCGGAGCCACAAGACGACCCCCATCGAGTTGCCGGTCGGGTCCAACGGACTCCGCGACCTGTGCATCTCGCCCGATGGGAAGTACGCCTACGTGACGCACGTGCTGGGAAACTTCGAGCGGATCCCCTCGCAGGTCGAGTACGGATGGGCCAACATGAACGTCATCAGCGTCATCGACGCGCGGCGGAAGAAATACCTCAAGACCGTCGGGCTGGACGAACTGTTGTTGGGTGCGGGGAATCCGTGGGGGATAGCTTGCACGGCGGACGGCGGATCGGTCTGCATCAGCCACGCCGGCACGCACGAGTTGAGCGTTGTTGACGCCTCGCGCCTGGTGGAAGAGCTTCCGCAGATGTACATCTCACCGCTGGTGAGCACAATGGTGGGCGACGCGACCGCCGGCCCGGGGCCGTGGCGGCGGATCAAACTGCCGGGCAAGGGCCCCCGCGGTTTGGCCGTCGCGGGGTCGAAGGTCTACGTCGCCGAGTACTTCAGCGACGCGCTGGCGGTGGTGGATCTCGAGGCGGACGCCGCCGCCGGAATCCGCACCATCGCCCTGGGTCCTCGGCCGGAGTTGACCGCTCGGCGGCGAGGAGAACTGCTGTTCAACGACGCAACGATCTGTTACCAGCAATGGCAGAGTTGCGCCAGTTGTCATCCGGACGCCCGCGCCGATGGTTTGAAATGGGACTTGCTGAACGACGGGCATAACAACCCCAAGAATACGAAGAGTATGCTGCTGGCCCATGCAACCCCGCCGACGATGTCGGAAGGCGTTCGCCCGTCGGGCGAAGCGGCGGTTCGGGCCGGCATCCAGCACATCCTATTCGCCGACCGGCCGGAAGAGGAAGCCGCGGCGATCGACGAATACCTCCGATCGCTCCGGCCCGTGCCGAGCCCGCACCTGGCCGACGGCCGTTTGAGCCCGGCCGCCCAGCGCGGCAAGCTGCTGTTCGAGAGCAAGCGCGTCGGCTGCCGCGGATGCCACCCGGCGGTCCTGTACACCGATCTGACGATGCACGACGTCGGCACGCGGAGCCCATTCGGCTACACCGATCGTTTCGACACGCCGACCCTTGTGGAGGTATGGCGGACCGCCCCGTACCTGCACAACGGCCGTTACGTGACGATCAAGGAGTTGATTGCGGAGGCCAAACACGGCAACAGCCGCGGTTGCATAGACGAACTGAGCGAGCAGGAGATCGACGACCTGGTGGAGTTCGTGCTGTCGCTGTAGACTTGACTCGGCCGCAAGTTCGGTTAAACTCGATAGTCGTGTAGTCGTTGTTCGCTCCGCGAACAAACGTATGGTTCGCGGAGCGAACAACGACTATAAGACTTGGATATTCCACCCCGGATTTGCTTCTTTTGCAGGGAGATGTTCGCAATGAGATTCACGAGATTCGCTATCCTTTCGGTCCTCGTGACGGCAACCGCTTCATTGTCCATGGCCGGCGATTGGCCGCAGTGGCGAGGCCCCTACTACAACGGTTCCACGGACGAGGAGAATCTGCCTTCACAGTGGAGCCGGACAGAGAACGTTGCTTGGAGCGTCGAGTTGCCCGGCGCTGCCGCTTCCACGCCGATCATTTGCCGAGACCGGGTTTTTCTGTCGGGCATCGACGCCGCCCGGGAAACGCTGCAAGCGGCCTGTTACGATCGCACCAGCGGGAAACTGCTCTGGCGGCACGACGTTGCCGAGGGGATTAGCAAGGATTATCGCAGCAACTTCGCCGCCCCGTCGCCGGTGACCGACGGCAAGATCGTTATCTTCTTCTACGGCAACGGCGACCTGATCGGGTACGACTTCGATGGCGAGCCGCGCTGGGCCCGCAACATCCAGAAAGACTGCGGCGGCTTCGCCTTCCTCTGGACCTTCAGCAGCAGCCCCCTGCTGTTCGACGGCCGACTCTATCTGCCGGTCCTGCAGCGGGACGTGCCGGTCGAGGGCCGAGGGCTGCAAGGCCGGAAGAACGAGTCTTATCTGTTGGCGATGGATCCCCAGTCGGGCAAGACGCTCTGGCGACACGTTCGCCCCAGCAAGGCCGTGGCCGAATCGCGCGAGTCGTTCACCACGCCGATCCCTTTCAACTATGAGGGGGCCGATCAACTGCTGATCGCCGGCGGCGACGCCCTGAGCGGACACGACCCCGCAACCGGTGAAGAACTGTGGCGATGGGGTACCTGGAACCCAAGGCGCGTACCACATTGGCGGCTGGTCCCCTCGCCGGTCGCGGGCGGCGGCGTCATCCTGGCCTGCGCGCCAAAACGCGATCCCATCTATGCCGTCAAGGCCGGCGGGACCGGCGTGCTCGACGACGACTGCCTTGCTTGGGTCAGCCGCGAGGCCAGAGAGATCTCCGCCGACGTACCCACGCCCGCCTATTACGACGGCGATTTCTTCGTGCTCAGCGACGTGCGGAAGTTCCTTTCTCGCGTGGAACCGCGAACGGGCAAAGTGAGGTGGGCCGTGGAAACGCCCGGCCGCGTCAAGTACGAGGCCTCACCACTCGCGGCGGACGGAAAGATCTACATCGTCAACTTCGACGGGCAAGTCGCCGTGATCAACGCCGCGGACGGCGAACTCCTGAACCTGATCTCCATGGACGAACCCGATGACGGCGAGAAGGTACGAGCGTCGATCAGCGTCGCTAACGGGCAATTGTTCATCCGCACCACGCGGAACCTGTATTGCGTGGGCAAGGATTGATCCTTCAGACCGCCGACGGAAACCCGCGGGATTCAATGGTAATATTCCAAACTGTAAAGACGGGAATCCGAAAATGGGGACTGGCTCCGTCGAGAGCCTGGTTTTGAAGTGCTTGGGGCGTTTGCCGACGGTGCCTGTCCCCTTTTTCGCGGATTGCGAGGATTTGACCTGTTTCGGGCTCGGAGCCAGTCCCCCTTTTTCACTCCCGTTTACAGTTTGAGTAATATGGTATCCGCCGGCAACCGTTTGAAGACGTAGGGGCCGCGCGGCATCTCTTGCTCGTAGCTATCCGTGTACGCGAATGGTACAATGCGATCTCACTGAAATTGCCACGTTTGGCTCGGCTATACTTTGCGAGGAGGTGTTTGATGCGGGTTAGAGGCGTGTTCTTGTGTGTACTGGCGGCTTGTGGCACCGCGGGTTACTTGGCGGGCGATGTCCTGGCGGTGCCGCAGCCACCCGCTCCTCCCGACTTGACCGCCGGCGGAGAACGCGACGACCGGTCGAGCGACTTCAATCTCGGTCCGACCGGCGCCCGAGGCTGGGTCTTTGGCTGGCGCGAAGCATCGTACAACAGTCGGCAGATTCTAGTGACCCAGGTCGCCGATGGATCGCCGGCGGCGGGCGTGCTGAAGGTCGACGACGTCATCCTCGGCATCGACGGCAAGCCGTTCACCAAAGACGCGCGACGCGTGTTCGGCAACGCCGTCGGCCGGGCGGAAGAGACCGGCGAGCTGGCATTGCTCGTTTGGCGCAAAGGCGCCGAGACGAACGTGAAACTTCAACTCGAGGTCCTCGGCCCTTACGGCGACACCTGGCCCTACGACTGCCGGAAGTCGGAGAAGATCCTTCAAAAGGGCTGCGAGTGGATCGCCTCGACCGAACTGAAAGGGATTCCCGGCGACGTCAACGCCTTGGCGCTGTTGGCATCCGGCGCGGATGAATATCTCCCCGTAGTCAAGAAGTACGCCCGATCCGTTGCTCCACCCGATCTGGAGTTGCGTTTTGAAACGACCCGAGGGCATTTCTGCTGGGGATGGGGATACCGCACAATTTTTCTCGCCGAATACTACGCGGCCACCGGCGACGAATACGTATTGCCGGCACTTCGCAAACACGCCCGCGAGATCGCTCGATGCCAGAGCCGCGTCGGCACCTGGGGACACCAGGGCGCCATGCCGGCGGTCAACCAAGGCAACCTGCACGGACGGCTCGGCGGCTACGGAGCGGTAAACGCCGCCGGCTTGCCCTGCTTCGTCGGCATGGTGCTGGCCGCCGAGAAATGCGGCATCGACGACGACGAGGAGATCAACCGTGCTATCCAGCGCAGCAGCCGCTTCTTCCGCTTCTTCGCCAACAAGGGTTCCATACCGTACGGATTCCACGATCCCCGCATGGTCGACCACGACGACAACGGCAAGAACTGCATGGGCGCCTTTGCCTTCGATTTGCTCGGCCTAGGCAGCGAAACCCGACACTTCGCCCGCTGGGCACTGGCGTCGTACGACTCTCGCGAACTGGGGCATACGGGCAATTTCTTCGGCTATCTTTGGGGACCGACCGGCGTAGCCCGCATCGGACCAAAAGCGGTTTCCGCTTCCATGAAAGAGCAGCAGTGGTACTACGATCTGGCACGGGATCACAAGGGCCGGTTCCACTATCAGGGGCAAGCGGGAGCCGGGCGGCAAAACTACCATGCCTGGGATTGCACCGGCGTTTATCTGATGGCCTATGCCTTGCCGAAACAGAAAACCTACTTCTCCGGTCGAGGCACGCGCGAGGAGAACGTGCTGGACGAGAAGGGGATCGCCGATAGCATCCTCGCCGGGCGTGGATACACGACCTGGGATCGCGGGCACGCATACTATTGCGCCAAGAACGTCGACGAGCTTTTCGTTGCGCTGCACTCGTGGTCGCCCTTGACACGCCAGCGAGCGGCAAAAGCCCTGGCGGAAAAGCCGGGGGGTTATGCGTCGCGATTGATCGAGATGCTCGCCGGCGGCAGCCAAGACGCGAAGTTCGGCGCGTGTCAGGCTATTGAACAGATCGGCACGCCGTGCGAAGCGGCAGTCGACGCGCTGATCGTGCTGCTCGACGAAAAAGACCTCTGGCTGCGGGTTTCCGCCGCCAATGCATTGGCCGCTATCGGGGGCGACTCGGCTCGCCGGGCGGCCCCCAAGATGCTCGAACTGCTACGCCACGAAGACGCCGACGACACGCTAATGATCGAGTCGCGCTTCGTCGGCGAAGCCCTCTTCAAGAAGCGCGGGCGATCGGGTAAGCCGGGACTGCTGGCCGAAAGCATCGACGGCGCCGATCACCGGAGATTGCTCGCCGCGGCGAAACAGATCCTGCAAAACCCCTGCGGCGGGGCCCGGGCCAGCGTCACCTCGCTCTATGTCACCATGACGCCGAAGCAACTCAAACCGATCATGCCGGATATCATCGACGCGATCGAACGTCCCGGCTGGAGCGTGATGTTCTCGAACAACGTTCGCGAAAACGGCTTGCTCTTCCTGGCCGAGAATCATATCGAAGAGGGGCTCGACCAGTTGATGACGATCATGAACCCCGACGGCGGCCGCGGCAACGAAGGCTACTGGTTCGCACCGCGAGTCGTGAAGTACTTCCAGCACTACCGAGGCGCCGCAAAGCCGTACTTACCCAAGCTGAGAGAATACGCCGCACTGTACAAGGTCAACCGGATGCTGGAGAAGAACGAGCGGTTTCAGAAACAGATGCAAGAGACGATCGAGATGATCGAAAACGATGATAATCCGCCGAAACTGATCAGTTGGAAAGAACTGTGACTAACACGCATGCTTTCGAGAAAGGACCCTGCTGTGAATAACCTCTTCCGCGGTTTGCCGTTTGCGATTGCCCTGCTGGCATCACCATTTGCTCTCGCTGTCGGTCCGGGGGATCGTGGCGCCGAACCGAGCGGCGGCGCGCGCCCTAACCTGCTGATTGTTCATACCGACGAGCACAACTTTCGCACCCTGGGATGTTACCGCGCGACGCTGCCGCCGCCGCAGGCCTTCATGTGGGGTGAAGACGCCGTCGTGACCACGCCCAACATCGACGGCCTCGCCGCCGGCGGCGCCCTGTGTACCAGTTTCTATGCAAGCACGCCCGTCTGCTCGCCGTCGCGGGCCGCGTTTGTTTCCGGCCGCTACCCGCAGAACACACCCGTGGTTACGAACAACATCCCGCTCAGTGACGACATTGTCACGTTTGCCGAAATCCTCCGGCGGCAAGGCTACGCGACCGGATACGCGGGCAAGTGGCACCTCGACGGCGGTGGCAAGCCGCAATGGGCACCCCGGCGGAAGTTCGGGTTTCAAGACAACCGGTACATGTTCAACCGGGGGCACTGGAAACAATTGGAGGACACTCCCGGCGGCCCGAGGGTGAAGGCTCGCACGGCGGCGGGAGGACCGACGTACGGCGTGTCGGGCGCCGACGAGAAGTCGTTCACCACCGATTTCCTCGCCGACAAGACGGTGGAGTTCATCGGCGAGCACAAGGACGAGCCGTTCTGTTTTATGGTCAGCATACCCGATCCGCACGGCCCGGATTCCGTGCGCGCGCCCTACGACACCATGTTTCTGAAGCAGACGTACCAGACACCCCGAACCTTCAACAAACCGGACGGCAACCTGCCGAACTGGGGAAGGCCGTCCGGCGGGTTCAACGGCATGGCGTCTTACTACGGCATGGTCAAGTGCATCGACGACAACGTCGGCAAGATCTTGACCGCGTTGCGATCCGCCGGGTTGATGGACAAGACGATCGTCGTCTTCACCGCCGACCACGGCGATTTGCGCGGCGAGCACCACCGGCAAAACAAAGGCGTGCCATACGAGGGATCGGCGAAGATTCCGATGGTCATCTACTACCCCGAGAAGATCAAGGCCGGAACGGTCATCGACGAGTCGCTCGCGTGCGTCGACTTCCTGCCGACGATCCTCGGCCTGATGGGCGTGAAGACCGCCGGCAAGGAGGAAGGCCGCGACGCCTCATCGCTGTTCGTTACCGGCAAGGCACCGGACGACTGGAAGGACGTCACGTTCATTCGTAGCACTGGTCGTGCTGGCGAGGGCAGTAGCAGCGTGGGTTGGCTGGCCGCCGTGAGCGACCGTTTCAAACTGGTCTACTCATCGGCCGACGGTCCGTGGCTGTTTGACCTCGAAAAGGACCCGGACGAACTGATCAACTTCTTCGGCGATCCGGCGTACCGCGAAACGGTTCGCGAGCTTTCGCGCGAGATCGTCCAGTACGCGAAGAAACACGCCGACCCCTACGCCCGAAACGCAAAGGTCAAGGCCGACTTGGACTGGGCGGTGGCCGGAACCGGAGAGTACACATCTGCTGCTGTGCCCAGAAAGGTCGCCAGCTCCAAGCCGGTTGGAAAACGCAGAAAAGGCAAGCCGAAGAATAGCCCTTCCCGAGAATAGTAACCGTCTCGCGGAGCGAGTCAGTACGCCGATCGCTTCACCGTTCCTTGCCGATGGTCGTTGCGGAAAGAGACCATCTGCACGTCTCCGCCCGCCGGCAGGTCAACGGGCGGCAGGTCAATGATCGGCGGGGCAAGCAGCGGGGCTATCCGATCCCTGACAAACGCCGGGCTCGTCCAGCCGAAGTGGCCGCCCGCGTGCCCGGCGGCGAGCATGTCGAGACCGTAGCTCCGTTGGTCCAACGCCCGTTCGTACTGCCGTTGCAGTTCTCCCTCGATACCCTCCGGTGGGCTGAATCCGATGGCCCCGGCGGCGATCGCGTGTCGCCCTTCCATGGTGCCAATCGCCGTGGTCAGCACTCCCAGAATCGCCGCGTCGTAGTACGAGTAGAAATTGCGAATTCCCGTCTCCGTGTGGCTCAGTGCCAAGCGCAGGTCATAGTCCGGCGCCAGCGGCGGAGCCAGCAGAATCGCGCCCGTAATCCTTCGCCCCGCCGGTAATGCCTCCAGTGCCATGACCGCCATCCCGCCGCCGCCCGAATGGCCGACCAGGTTCACCGGCCGCCCGGGATAACGGTCCTGATAGTCGATGATCTTGGCGGCGACTTTCAGGGCCTCGGACTGGTTCCGCTCCGTTCCGCGCAGATTGGAGACCATATAGAACGGGCCTCTGGTCCAGTCGTAGACCTCGATCGCAGAGGGCACGTTTGCTTCCAGGAGCCCATTGACGATTTTCGGATCGCGCGAATTGTATCCAAGGATGCCCGGCAGGACTATCGTGTACCCGTTGTCCAACCGCCGCGGCGACATCAACTCGCCGTGGCCGGCTCTCCAGCGAGCAGTACTGCGGCACCCGGCGGCAGCACCGGTCATGATGCAGATCGTCGCCAAGACAAACCATCGACACCACGCGTCGCGTTGGAAAGGGCCGGATTGGAAAGCGGCGCGTTGGAAAGGACCGTCGGCAGCCTGTCCGTTCAGCGATAGACCTTCGTGCATGTACTCTCCCATGGTCGTTGTTCGCTCCGCGAACAAAACGCGGGTTCGCGGAGCTAACCACGACTGTCTTGACCCGTCCCTCCGTTAGGCTTTGTTCGACCGGCACGTCCGTATGTGGTGAGTACATTCGTTGCCGGCGAAACAACCGGAATATCACGCATTACCGGCAGAACCGGCACAGCTTGCCACCGAACGGCTATCCCAACCCGCGTTGATGTTGTATCATCATGCGAATGAGCGCTGAACAGTCAGAACTCGCCGACACACCCGCCATCGACGTATTGATCGTCGACAACGATCAGGCCCATGCCGAAGTCGTCGCCGAAAGCCTCGATCGGGTGGGTTATCAGTGCCGAGTGGCCGTTTCCGGAACCCAAGGGGTCGAAATGATCGAACGGGGGCCATTCGACGTGATTATCACTGATCTGGTGATGAACGACGTCGACGGGCTGGGTATCCTCGCCAAGGCAAAGAGCCAAATGCCCGACGCAGAGGTCATTCTCATGACCGGACACGGCACAATACCCTCGGCCGTGGAAGCCATGCAGCAGGGGGCCTTCAACTACCTGTTGAAACCGTTGGATATCACCCAACTCAGGGCGATCACCGAGAAGGCGGCCGAAAGTGCTCGCCTGCGGCGGGCAAACGTGGAACTGAAACGCCGGCTCGACGAGAAGTTCGGCTTCGAGGGCGTCATCGGCGACAGTCAACAGATGCGCGACGTCATCGAACGCCTCAAACGCATCGCGCCTACCGACGCCAGCGTGCTGATCCAGGGCGAGACGGGTACCGGCAAGGAACTGGTCGCCGCGGCCATCCACCAGAACAGCCCTCGCAAGAACAAACCTTTCGTTGCTCTCAACTGCGCGGCACTCAGCGAAAACATCCTCGAAAGCGAACTCTTCGGACACGTCAAGGGCGCGTTCACCGACGCCTCGACCGACCGGGTCGGCAAGTTCGAATACGCCGACGGCGGAACCATGTTTCTCGATGAAGTCGGCGACATGCCGATGGCCACCCAGATCAAGCTGCTGCGCGTATTGGAGAACGGCGAAATCACCCGTGTTGGCTCGAACGATCCGATCGCCGTCAACGTGCGAATCCTATCGGCCACCAACCGGAACCTGGAGGACTTGATCGGAGAGGGTGGCTTCCGCAGCGATCTGTATCACCGGCTGAAGGTGGTAACGATCCGGCTGCCGACGCTTGTCAAACGAAGCGCCGATATCCCCATCCTCATCGACTACTTCATGCGCCAGTTCGCCCAGCGGCACGGCAAGCAAATCAAGGGGATGTCGCCCGCCGCGCGGCGGAAGCTACTGACCTTCGACTGGCCGGGCAACGTGCGGCAGCTTCGCAACGTGGTCGAGGCCATGATGGTGGTCGACTACGACGATTTGCTCGACACGGACGACCTGCCCGAGGAACTCGCCGATCCGGCCCAGCCGGCCGGAGAACCATCGGCCGCTTCGCTGGCCGCCCTGGTCGGAAAACCGTTGGACGAGATCGAACGATTGTTCATCGCCGAGACACTTCGCGTTACCGGCGGCAACCGCGAAGTTGCGGCCGGTATGTTGGGTATCGGCGAGCGTACGCTCTATCGGAAAATCAAGGGATACAACCTCTGAGCCAGGCCCGCATGATTACCATCATCGATTACGGAATGGGTAACCTCCGCAGCGTGCAGAAGGGTTTCGAGAAGGTCGGGTACCAAGCACTGGTTACCAGCGATCCGAATCAAGTGGCCGCCGCGACCAAGCTGGTGCTTCCCGGCGTCGGTGCGTTCGAAGACGCCATGACCGAGCTGCGCCGCCGTCGGATGATTGGACCCATTATGGACGCGATCGCCGCCGACAAGCCATTCTTGGGTATATGCCTGGGACTACAATTGCTGTTCGACGTGAGCCACGAGCACGGCCGACAACAGGGGCTGGGCGTGCTTTCGGGTGAGTGCGTCCGCTTTGAACTGCCGGCGGAGTATTCGGTTCCCCACATGGGCTGGAACCAGCTTTCCATCCCGCGGCGCCCACCGATCCTCGAGGGGATCGACCAGGGCACCTACTTCTACTTCGTCCACTCGTACTACGTCGTCCCCAACGATCCGGAGGTCGTAGCCGCCGAGACCGACTATGGAGGACCGTTCTGCTCGATGATCTGGCGCGGCAACATGTTTGCCACCCAGTTTCATCCCGAGAAGAGCCAGCAAGAGGGGCTGAAGATTTTGAAGAACTTCGCGAGCCTTTCTTGAAATCTTGCTATAGCCCGCAAACCACTACAAAAACAGAGGTTTGCGGCGTTTCTATTTTGCCAGGAAGGGCTGTAAAAGCGAAATAATGGGGGGTGCAGGTGTCAAACGGGTGTCAGATTATGCCCGTTGTGGCTCTGAAATTCGAGGTGGACACCTCGTGGCCGATCGCGGCTACCGCCCAGCACCGCCTTGTGGTACAGTAGGCTGGGAGGTTGGTCCGTATCACCTGCTGGGAGCTAGTACGATGGGCGATGTCAAGCTCTCGCTGCTCGATTCGAGCAAACTGCCAGACATTGGCGTCAAGCTAATCGATGCCGTCCAAAAGGCGGTAGGCAAAATTTATGAGCCAACGCATATCAAGCGTATAGCGAAAGCCCAGGCAGCCGCAGAGATCATCTCCGCAGAGATCA
>Ga0180429_10001222_pt1 | contig 21937 bp, 18 predicted proteins | sample SS_ome_FD_132428 | JGI IMG/M metagenome (GOLD analysis project Ga0180429, IMG submission 132428) | Hypersaline lake sediment archaeal communities from the Salton Sea, California, USA - SS_1_S_1 metaG | ecosystem: Environmental > Aquatic > Non-marine Saline and Alkaline > Hypersaline > Sediment ...
GGGTCTTTCCGGCTCCGGCAAATCCACTCTCGTTCGCTGCCTAACTCGGCTGATCGAACCGACGGCGGGTGAGGTCTTCGTCGAGGGCGAGGACATCCTCACTGCATCGAAATCGCGACTTCGCGAACTTCGCAGGACCAAGTTCTCCATGGTCTTCCAGCACTTCGGCCTGCTACCGCACCGCCGAGTGATCGACAACATCGCGTACTCACTCGAAGTCAACGGCGTCAAAAAGGAGACCCGGCACGCACGCGCACTCGAAGTCATCGATCTCGTCGGACTCGAGGGCTACGCAAACCACTTCCCCGAGCAGCTTTCCGGTGGCATGCAACAGCGCGTCGGCTTGGCCCGCGCGCTCGCCGTGAATCCCGAAGTCATGTTCCTCGATGAGCCCTTCAGTGCGCTGGATCCTCTGATCCGACGTGACATGCAAAACGAAGTCAAGAGATTGCATCAAGATCTGAACAAAACCATGGTCTTCATCACGCACGATCTCGCTGAAGCGATGAAGCTCGGCGATCGGATTGCGATCATGCGCGACGGTGACATCGTGCAAATGGCCACCCCAGCAGACCTGGTCATGCACCCGGCGGACGACTACGTAGCCGACTTCACCAATGACATTCCCAAGTCACATGTCCTCACCGCCGGCTACTTGGCTCGACCCGCACGCGAGGGCGAAGAAGTCTCGGGCGCTCCTGTCGACGCTGAAGTGATCGTGCGAGATGCGATTCCGCAGATCGTCTCTTCGAGCGGAGCGGTGGGCGTTCAGCGTGCCGGACAACCGATCGGCGTCATAGGCAAGGACGACATCTTGCATCTCGTAGCCGACGACGCCTCCGAGGGCAGTGCAACGTGAGTCCAATCGACGCTCTGCCGTCCTGGCTCCACAAACGCAGCACGTTGGTTCTGCTGGTACTCGCGGCGTGGATCATCCTGGGCACGATCTTCGCCGGAGTGCACACTCTGGAACTCTCGACGGCTACGAATACTCCGGCTACCGATTGGCTGCGCGAATTCGCCGCTTCGATCCGGGGCAGCCGCTCCGAGGCTCCTATCTTCATCTACTTCTTCAATCCCATTCGTGGAGGCATCGAGGGGTTCGTTGAACTCATTCGCGCCCTCATCGCAGTGCCCGCGAGCGGCAACGTAATCCCGGTCATCGGCTGGTTCGGGGTGGTCGCGATCGTCGGGTACGTGGTGTACGCCTCCTCCAACTGGCGCACGTCGCTGCTATCCATGGGACTGCTGACCGCGTGCGGAATGCTCGGTGTTTGGACCTACACGATGGACACCCTCGCGATGACCATCGGCGCGGTCCTGCTGTCCTTGGCCATCGCGTTGCCGATCGGAATCTGGGCCGGTTTGAGCGACCGAGTTATGGCCTTCATCAGACCGGTTCTCGATCTTGCGCAAATCCTGCCCACTCTCGTCTACCTCGCCCCACTGGCCTTGGTCTTCCTGATCGGTATTGCCGCCGCCACTATCGCGACGATGATCTACAGCATCCCGATCTGTGTCCGCATTACCGCGCATGCGATCCGCAGCCTGAAGGCCGGCCCGATCGAAGCCGCCGAGTCGATGGGATCGACCCGATGGCAGATGCTGCGCAAGGTGCAACTGCCGATGGCCCGTCGGACGATCATCTTGGGCATCAACCAGACAACTCTCGCTGCGCTCTCCTTCGTTGTTATCGCAGCCCTGATCGGCGCACCGGGCTTGGGCAAGCCGGTGATCGAAGCGCTCACTATCCGAAACGTGGGGGACGGAGTGGTGGCCGGCCTCGCAGTCGTGTTCCTCGCGGTGATGCTCGATCGTTCGACAACTGCAGCGGTCCAGCACAGCGGGGATCTCCCCCCTGAGGGACCCGCGCTGGTACGTCGCCGGATCGGGTTGATCGTCGGCGGAATCGCAACCCTGATCGCCGTCTACCTTTCCCGATTCCAACTCTGGGCCGCAGTCTTTCCCGAGCAACTGGTCATCGGGGACTACATCGCCTCGGCTGCTGATGCGGTAACCGAATGGATCACCTCAACCTTCTACTTCCTGACCATCGGCCTCAACGAGAACTTCACGATCCACGTTCTGAACAGAGTTGAATCGCTTCTTGCGAATACACCGTGGTACATCACGATCATTGCGGTGTCCTTACTCGCCGCCATCATCGGTGGACGATTCGTGGCCATTCTCTCGGTGATCCTGCTCGGCGCCGTTGTCCTCATCGGCCTGTGGAATGACGCCATGGTGACACTCACGCAAGTCCTGATCGCGACCACGATCGTGATGCTGATCGGCGTTGTCATGGGAGTACTCGCCGGTCGATCTCCGCGTGTGGAACGTGCCCTGAAGCCGATCCTCGATGCGGGCCAGACACTTCCGGCCTTCGTGTATCTCGTTCCAGTCCTCGCGCTATTCGGGCCGTCCCGTTTCGCGGCCATCGTGTGCGGCGTTTTCTACGCGACTCCCGTTGTCGTTCGGGTAGTCGCTGACGGCGTCAGAGGAGTACCGAAGGACATGGTCGAGGCAGCCGTGTCGTCTGGATCGAGTACCACCCAGGTTGTCACCAAGGTGCAGCTACCCGCTTCCAAGCGGTCGCTTCTCCTTGGTGCCAACCAAGGCATGATCTTCGTTCTCGCCGTAGTAGTCATCGGCGGGTTCGTAGGAGCAGGTGGCTTGGGCTACCTGGTCATCGTTGGTCAGTCCAAACCGGAGTTGCAGGGCAAGGGGCTGGCGGCAGGCTTAGCGATCGTTTTGCTAGGTGTTGTCATGGACCGCATCGCGCAAGCCGGAGCGCGTCGCAATGAGAAGAAGCCCGCATAAGGGCGGGCTGCAAAACCCGCGTTCACCCTGAACGCCGGTAACCCTGAAGGGATGAAGGTATGAGGAATCACCTACGGAAGCGCCTCGCCGTGCTTCCGGTGCTGGCTGCGGCCAGCCTGGTGCTCGCCGCGTGTGGCGGCGACGTGAATGAGGCGGCCACCGAGGCCACCGAGGAAGCCGTAGCGGAAGAGACGGCTGCCGAAGAGGCACCCGAGGAAGAGGCCGCGGAGGAGATGCCTGAAGAGGAAGTCATGGTCGCCGACTGCGGTGACTGGGGCGTGGCCATGCATGCCTGGGTCGGTTACACAGCGTCCGCCCAGGTGTTGTCGGATGTGGCTCGCGATGCCCTCGGCTGCAACATCGAGCAAATCCAGCTCGAAGAAGCTGGCGTCACCTACGACGCCATGGAAGCCGGCTCGGTCGACGTGATCATCGAGGACTGGGGCGGCGGCCGCTGGCAAGAGTGGGTCGATCGCGGGGCCATCCAAGAAGCCGGATTCAACGGCAACGTCGGCCTGATCGGCATGTACGTTCCGCAGTGGATGTGCGAGGAGTACCCGGATATCTCCGACGGAACGAAGTTGAACGAATACGCCGAGCTCTTCGTGACACCGGAGTCCGGTGGCAAGGGCGCCTGGTATGAGGGGCCGCCCGGGTACACCACCATCGGCGAGAAGATCATCAACGCCTACGACCTCAACTACCAGGTCATCAACACCGGGTCTGAGGCTGCGTTGATCGAGATGTTCACGCAGGCCGCCGAGAATCAGGAGCCGGGGCTGGGCTACTTCTACGAGCCACAGAACTTCCTGGCTCAAGTCGAGCTCTGCCGAGTCAACTTCCCGGAGAACGACTGGGCAGACACGGCCGAGGCAAGCGGGTTGACCGACTACCCGCAGACTCCGCTGGTCAAGTTGGCAACGTCGGAACTCCTTGATTCCGGCTCACCGTTTGCCACCTTGGTGTCGAACTTCGAGTGGACGAATGGCGACCAGAACGCCGTAGCCGCGGCGATCGAGGGTGGCGCAAGTCCCGAGGAAGCAGCTGCTGAGTGGATCAGCGCGAACACCGACACCGTCAACCAGTGGTTGGACGGAACTGGCGCCAGCATGTAAGTGGCGTCGCGCACGTGCCGTGGGGGTCCCAGTTCTTGCTGGGGCCCCCACGCATTTTTGTGTAAAAGCCCTCCGCGAGGACGTCGGGATTGCCAGACTCGAGCCAGACTTTCGAGGGGAGAGCCAATGATCGTCCACCGCAGCCCACTGCCCGATGTCGAAATCCCGGCAACAACGGTCACCGAGCACGTCTTGCGCGAGGCAAACCGGGTCCCGGATCGACCTGCGTTCATCGATGGTCCGAGCGGCCGCACTTACACATACGCGCAATTCGCCGGTGCCGTCCGCGCCTTCGCTGGCGGCTTGCAGGCGCGCGGCCTAGGTCCCGGCTCCACCATCGCCCTGATGTCCCCGAATATTCCGGAGTTCGCGATCGTCTTCCATGGCGCCGCCACTGCCGGGGTTGCAGTGAGCACCATCAACCCGACCTACACCGCCGAGGAAGTGAACTTCCAACTTCGCGATTCGGGTTCAACCATGCTGATCACGATCGCGATGTTCGCCGAGACGGCTGTGGAGGCTGCAGCGGCATCCCAGGTCGATGAGATCGTCATCATGGGCGAAGCCCCAGAGGGCATGGTCCCGTTTACCGAATTGATGGGCGCGCCAATCGATCAGGTGGCCGTCGACCCCGATGAGCAGATCGTGGTTCTTCCCTACTCCTCCGGAACCACCGGCTTCCCGAAAGGCGTCATGCTGACTCACCAGAATCTGGTGGCCAACCTGGTCCAGTGCGAGGACGCACTCGAGGTCCAAGACGGTGAGGTCGTCCTCGCTGTTCTGCCGTTCTTCCACATCTACGGCATGCAGGTCCTGATGAACTTCTTCTTAAGCCGCGGCGCGACGATCGTCACGGTGCCGCGCTTCGACCTCGAGCAAAGTCTGTCGTTGATCCAAGAGCACAAGATCACTCGCCTGTTCGCGGTGCCGCCGATCGTCCTCGCCCTGGCCAAGCACCCACTCGTCGATCAGTACGACCTGTCCAGCCTGCGCCAGGTCTTCTCGGGCGCTGCACCCCTCGGTGCCGAATTGGCCCAGGAGGCGGCCGGGCGGATTAATTGCGAGGTCGTCCAGGGATACGGCATGACCGAGATGAGTCCGGTTTCCCACGTCACCCGCATGGGTGGCTTCAAGCCGGGGACCTGCGGTGTGACAGTCGCCAACACCGAATGCCGCATCGTGGATACCGAAGGCGGCGACGACCAGGACGTCGGAGCAGTAGGTGAGTTGTGGGTCCGCGGACCGCAGGTGATGCGCGGCTATCTGAACAACCCCGAAGCCACCGCAGAGACGATCGACGCCGATGGCTGGTTGCACACCGGGGACGTCGGCTTTATAGACGAAGATGGGCACCTCACGATCGTCGATCGGGTCAAGGAGCTCATCAAGTACAAGGGCTTCCAAGTGGCACCTGCCGAGCTCGAAGCACTACTCCTGACCCATCCAGCTATCGCCGATGCTGCCGTGATCGGTGTGCCGGACGAGGAGGCCGGTGAGCACCCCCGAGCCTTCATCGTGCTGCAACCTGGTGCGGAGTTGACCGCCGAGGAGATCACCGCGTTCACCGCCGAACATGTGGCCACCTACAAGGTCGTGCACGACGTCGTCTTCACCGATGAGATCCCCAAGTCCGCATCGGGCAAGATCCTGCGTCGTGTCCTCCGGGATCGCTGATCGTGTGATCCACTTGCCGGGTGGAACCCACTCGGATCATCGCCGTAGTCGGCATTTCGATGCTGGCGCTGGCTGCGTGCTCGACCGCGGACACACCTGCACCGGATGCCGGCGAGGTCACTTCCAGCGAATCACCGGGTTCTGTCACGCCAACGGAGAGCTCGTCTGAGGCTGAATCCGAGACAGACCCCGCAATCGATCCCCAGCAGCGCTGGAACCGCGCCCTGGAAACCACCACAGCAGCCGGACAGACCGACATAGACGCGCAACTGATCACGAACGTCGAGGGATTCGAACGCATCGAACTCGGCGAAGGGTTCATTGACATCACCACCGGTTTCGGGGACATCACCTGGACCGATGATCGCGCAGTGATTCGGGAGATTCGCTCAGCAAACGGTCATTTCGTGGAACTCGACGGAACGTGGTTCGACGAGCCGATGAACCTACCGACCACTGTGGCGTTCGAACCACTGAGCGGCCTGGAGTCACCTGAGAGCGTCCAAGCAGAAGGTACCGAAGATGTTCTCGGGGTCCCGACCATGAAGTTCACCGCTCAACTCCCACCCGATGGGGTGGTCATGGGCTTCAGTACGGAGGAAACCACCGTCTTCGACCCGACGACCGGCTCCTTGACTGCGACCATCTGGATCGACGAAGCGGACCGAATCCTTCGTGTGTTGCGCGAATACGCGACCCGAAGCACCGATGGCGATTCGGTGGAGGCTGTGAGCCTGTTCGTCTTCGACGGATTCGGGCCCGCAACCCCCATTGATGTCCCCGAGACCGCCGATGCCATCCCCGCCCCCGCTTAGTACCGGTTGCGATCCCTCCTTACCCGCATTTGTCTTTCCACTGGGACGCCCCTTACCGGACTTCGGGCACGGTAATTCCGGTAAGCAAAGCGGACGAAAGGACAACCCATGATCACCATCGATGTAGACCCAGCAGTGTGCGATAACTACGGCCGATGCTGTTTCGACGCCGAGGACATCTTCTTCCTCGACGATTCCGGCGCCCTGCAATTCCTCTCCCAGGCCGACGACGACCGTCTTGCAGATCTGGAGAATGCAGCCGATGCCTGCCCGATGCAGGCCATTAGCCTGACCGTGTCATGAGCGATAGCGATCCCGTGGTAATCGTGGGTGCCGGCCTCGGCGGACTCCGTGCTGCCGAAGCGCTACGCGGTGCCGGCTTTGACGAACACATCGTGGTAGTCGGGGATGAACCACACCTGCCCTATAACCGCCCACCGTTGTCGAAGGAGGCGCTCGCTGGTGGCGTGGACGTCGAGGATCTGCACTTTCGCCGTCGCGCGTCCATCGACGACGTCGAGTGGCGCCTTGGCAGCCGCGTCGTCGCGAGTGATCTCGCTGGTTCGACCATCACCCTCGATAACGGACAGGTGCTCCCCTTCTCGGGGCTGGTGATTGCTTCCGGTATCCGGCCGAGGCAACTGCCCATCCCTGGTCCCACCACCGGCCGGGTTCTACTTCGAGGCGCCGACGATGCCGCGCACCTGCGCGATCAACTCGGCCCCGGGAGCCATTTGGTCATCTTGGGGGCAGGATTCATAGGCTGCGAGGTAGCCGCAACGGCGCGCAAACTGGGGGCGGAAGTGGATGTCGTCGCACTCGATGAGGAGCCTTTGATCCGGCCGCTCGGCCCCGAATTCGGTGCGGCGATGCGCCGGCATCATGAGGACAACGGCGTCCGCTTCCATATGGGAAGGACCGTCACTGAGTTCCTCGGCGAGGACCGGGTGACCGGCGTCCGGCTCGACGACGGCACGGCGATTCCGGCAACCATCGTGCTGGAAGCAGTCGGATCGGTACCGAATGTCGAATGGCTCGAAGGAAATGGCCTCGATCTATCCGACGGTGTGCTGGTGGATGAGTCACTGAGAGTCATCGACAGCCCCGTTCCGGCGGTCGCTGTGGGGGACATCGCGCGCCACCCCAACGCCCTTTTCCCCGGTGGTCCGTGGCGCATCGAGCACTGGAACATGCCGACCGAGATCGGGCGACATGCGGGCAAGACCCTCGCGACGCTCCTCACCGGCGCCGAGATCGAGACCGCACCCTTCTCGGCCCTGCCATCATTCTGGAGCGATCAGTACGACCTCAACATCCAATCGTTCGGAATGCCGGGTTTGGGTGAGCCGGTGCTGGTTGACGGCAATCTCGACGGAGATTGCATCGTGGAATACCGCAAGGACGGCGAGCTCGTCGGTGTTGTGGGAGTGAACCGAAGCAAGGACCTCATGGATTACCGCAAGCAGTTGCTCGCTCGCCAACAGTGACCGAACCGTGACCGCCACTCGGATCCCACATAGACGGTGCTGCGTCAAAGGATGAGAACGTCAGCCAACTCGGGAGTCACACGTGTCCACATCCACAACAAGCAAGGCCCGCGCCGCCAGAACCGCCAGCAAGGTCACGGCCAGCATCGCCTCGGTGATGCTGGGGCTCACCGCGTTCACCCTCTCCGCCTGTTCGGAGCAGCAGGACGCTGAGCCAGCGCCAAGTCAGACGGAGGAAGCTGTGAACCCGGACATCACGCCTGAGCAGACCGCGTTCGTCGCCGAACTGCTTACCGAACCGCTGCCGCAGGATGAAGCGACAGCTCGGATCGAGGACGCCGGCTATGTCTGGCGATTGGGCACGATAGATGGCGAGCCCCAAGCGGTCACGATGGACTACCGAACCGATCGACTCACACTGACCACGGACGACGGTCTCGTCACCGACGCTACCTGGGGCTAGCGCCAGTCAGAGCGCACTAGATGTGCAAGCCCTTGGTCAAGGCACCATCGATAACCAGGTTGGTACCCGTGGTGAAGCTCGACACCGGGCTCGATAGGAAGACGATCCCACCGGCCATCTCGCGCGGCTCGCCCATCCGACCCGTTGGATTCAATCCGAGCGCCATCGAGTACAACTCCGGGTTGCCACCTTCGATCTGCTCCCATACTCCACCTTCGAAATAGGTGTTTCCCGGAGAGACGGTGTTGGCTCGGATCCTTCGTCCTGCCAAGTGGTGTGCGAGTCCTTGCGTGTACGCGATGATCGCGCTCTTCATCGTCCCGTAGGGACCTGAGGCAAAATCGACTTCGCGACCACTCACACTGGAAACGGTGACGATCGAGGCGTGCTCGCTTTTCTCCAGATGGGGCATCGCAGCGTTGACCATCCGCACGGTGTGCATCATGTCGACGTTGAAGCTGGTTTCCCAATTCTCCTCCGAATCAGGAATTGCCAGTGCGCTCACATTCGCCACGAGCATGTCGATACCACCGAAGGCTTGCGCTGAATCCGATATCCAGGCTTCCAATGCATCGCGATCACCTACATCGAGCGCGCTTCCCTTGACTGTCGGCCCGATCATCGAGAGCTCGCTCTCGGCCGCCGCGACCTCGTCGGCGTTGCGTGCGCAGAAGGCGACGTTCGCTCCCTCTTCCAGGAACATCTCGACTGCAGCTCGCCCAATGCCCTTGGTGCCACCGCTGACTACGGCGGTGAGTCCGGTCATTCGCAGGTCCATATCCGATCTCCTTCTACAGTGACCGCGCAAGCGCGCGTAGTGATTGGTGGATGCCGGAGTAGGCGTCGGCCGCCGGCAGCAGATCCTTATGCACCTTGATCGCAGTGCTGTAGTTCGCGTCGACCACATTCGCGATCGGTGCTTTCGATGTCTGCGACAGGAGTTGGTAGGCATCCATCTGGTGCAGGCCGTACAACTCCTGCAACCAGCGGATCATCTCTACATTGCCGATGCGCCAAGCATCCTCCATCGGCCGGGAGGAGCCGACGGCCATCAACGCATCGTCGTGCTCGAGCCGGGGCCACGCAGGGGCTGCTCCCTTGACTAGCTCGACGATGACCGTGGTGGTCATTGCGCCCTCGACTGCGGTTCCGCAACTTTCCCCTTCACCTTGGCGGTAGTGGCCGTCTCCAAGACTGAAAAGGGCACCCTCGACATTCACTCCGAGGTAGCAGGTGGCGCCAGGCTTCATTTCCGGAGTATCCATGTTGCCACCGAAACGCTCAGGTACAAGAGAGGAGCGCACCTCACCACCGGGCGGTGCTACACCGACGGTTCCGAGCATCGGCTCAATCGGCAGCGCGATCTCCATGTCGACATCGGCAAAGCGCGTTTGGAAGCCGACTGTGTTGGATGCGCTATCGACCTCGTAGATCCATGTTGTGTCCGGTAGCGCGTCTTGAAGCATCGCCGTGCGATCTGTGGAGGTTAGGCCGCCGAAGAACGGGATCGCCGAGGAGACGCCATAGCCGCGGGCCGGCGTCATGTCGACCATGTGCAAAACGAGGCAATCCCCGGGTTCGGCGCCCTCGACGTAGAAGGGACCGGTCTGCGGGTTCACGTAGCGAAGATCGACCTTGTCCGAAGCCAGATCCGAGGTTGATCGCAAAGTGTCATTGAAGGCATCCTGTGACCACAGCCGCAAAGCGGTTCCTGGCTTGATGCGCCGGACCGGCGTTACGCCGCCGAAGGTGTACGCGTACTGATCCCTCGTTGGGCTGAATTCGACTACGTCCATCGCGGCAGGCTAATGAGTCCGTAATCCGGCTGCCACCTGAATCAGTCCCGGTTCCTTCCGAACGGCCCACCACGAGGCGGGCCTTCGTTTTGCGAAACTCCCGGTCCGCCACCTGAGTCCGGCGCGGTGGCACGACCTAGCCCGATCCCAATGAAGATCCCTACGAGTAGCACGAGCACACCGATGAGGATCGACGTCGATCGCGCCCGGCCCTTTTTGCCACGCTTTGCGAGAAGGGAGGCCAGTTCATCGGCGGAATTGCTCTGGTCGTCCACAGCCTGGGATTCGGCCATCTGCTGATCCTCACTCATGTCGCAACGCCTCAATCGGTCGTAGGGATGCCGCCCGCTTGGCCGGATAACTGCCAAAGAACAAGCCGATGGCCACGCTGATCACGTAGGCACCCACGACAGAGATAGGAACGACGGACGGAGATATGCCGGCCACTTCCACCTGCGCGACCAAGATGGCTATGCCCACGCCGGCGGTTGCTCCGAAAAGCGATAACACTGTCGCTTCCAATAGGAACTGCAGCAAGATGAATCGCCTAGATGCGCCGATCGCCTTACGGATTCCGATCTCCCGTGTGCGCTCGGTCACCGAAACCAACATGATGTTGGTGATACCGATTCCGCCGACGAGCAGACTGATCGCTCCGACTGCACCGAGGAGTGCGGTGAAGACACCCAAAGCGGTGTTGGCCGTCTCGAGGAGGCTGGCCTGATTGAAGACCTCGAAGTCGCGGGTTCCTTCTTGCGTCCCGTGTCGGTCGTCGAGGATGGCGATGATCTGCTCTTCAGCCAGATCCGTGGTCTCCGGCGAGGTGGCTTGGACGGAAATCGAACTGACCGCACCGTAGCCAGTAATCGAATTCTCCACCGCGGTAATGGGGGCGATGACGATGTCGTCCGGGTTCGTGAACGACGCCCCCTTCTCTCCTTGCACACCAACGACTGTGAATGGAGCGCCGTTGCAGGAGATGCGCTTGCCCAGCGGATCACTGTCAGGGAATAACTCCTCGGCGACCGTGCTCCCGATGACCACGATGCGGCGCGCGGAGAGTTCATCGGCGTTACTGAAATAGGCACCAGTGGCTACCGGCGAGTTGGTGATCTCGAAGTAGGCCGGCCACGTACCGATCATCTGAGTCGAATGACTCAGATCACCGATGGTGCAGGTAACGGCAGCCCGCTTCTCCGGAGCGGCTCCGGCCACATCGGGGGCGGCTACCGGATCGTTCAAGGCAGCCGCATCCTCCACCGTTAGATCCTGAATGGATGGATTGACGATCTCGCCACCCCGGTTGGGGTTCTCGCCAGTCACCGTGAGCAGATTGCTACCGAGGGATTGGATGCTCGAGGTAACCGAGTTCGAGGCACCCTGACCGAATGCAACCAAGATGATGACCGCCGCAACACCGATCATGATGCCGAGCGTGGTCAGGATCGACCGCAAGCGATTGGCGAGGATCGCTTGCCAACCGCTCCTGAGTGCTTCGATGAAGATCATCGTGCGGCCGCCAGCACATCGGATTCAATGCGCCCGTCACGCAGTGTGACCACACGATCAGCCCGAGCCGCTACCTCGTCCTCGTGGGTGATGATGACGATAGTCTTTCCATCCGAGTGGATTTCATCGAGAAGATCGAGAACATCCGCCGTCGACTTCGAGTCCAAGTTGCCCGTTGGTTCGTCCGCGAGCATCAACGACGGTTCCATGGCTAGTGCCCGCGCCACGGCAACACGCTGCTGCTGACCTCCGGAGAGCTCGTTCGGTTGATGGTGCGCGCGATCTGCAAGACCGACTTTGCCTAGGGCATCCAAAGCACGGCGCCGACGCTCCGACCTACGCACTCCCCGATACATCAAAGGAAGCTCGACATTCGCGGCCGCACTCATGCGTGGGATCAAGTTGAACGCTTGGAAAATGAAACCGATGCGACGGTTGCGGACAAGGGATAGTGCATCGTCATCGAGATCGCCGATGTCGACTCCATCGATCCGGTAAGTACCCGTGGTCGCCACATCCAACGCCCCGATGATGTTCATGAGAGTCGACTTGCCCGATCCTGATGCCCCCATGATGGCCACGTACTCGCCCGTCAAGACTGTCAACGAGACCCCGTCCACGGCACGGACCTCGGCTTCTCCGTCACCGTAGACCTTGGTGATGTCCTCCATCTGGACGACCGGGACCCTCACTCGCCGCCCCCTCCGAAGGGACCGTCGGGGTCGGAGTCGCGGCCCGAGCCGGGTACGCCACCGTCGGGGAATGCGACGTCGTCCGCCGAGGGAATGACGAGGACGTCACCGTCGTTCAACCCCGCCGTGACCTCGGTGCCGGCATCACCCTGCAAGCCGATCGTCACCGGCGTGCGCACAGCCTCGCCATCGGGGCCGAGCAACAGGACCGACGCCCGATCTCCCGACCCGGTAATAGCTCCCTGCGGCACGAACAAGGTGTCCGGTGATCGTGCGACGAGGACTGAGACCGACGCCGTCATGCCTTCGCGAACCGACTCGGGCGGATCGTTCACCTGGATCCGGACCCGGTAGGTGACTAGCCCTGATGCTCCGGTCGTTGCCACCGGATCGACCGCCACAACCGATCCAACCGCCTCGGCTCCCGCAAGCGCATCGAAGGTCACGGTGGCCTCTGCACCTACCGCGATTCCCGACGCATCCGACTCCGCGAAGTCAGCGACGATCTCCAATGGACCGTCGGGAATTACCGTGATGCCCCCCGTCGCCCCCGCGGTGGCTGCCGATTCACCCACCACGTAGGGCACCTGACCGATCAGTCCAGCGACGGGACTCACGAGCGAAGTTTCCTCGAGAGCCTGCTCAGCCACATCGACACCGGACTGCGCCGCGACGATGGCCGCTTGGGCCGAATTCAACTCCTCACCATCGGGCAACTCGATGGTTTCCTGCGAGGCGAGCGCCGACGTCAATGCAGATTGGGCTGACGACACCGACTGTTGGCCAGCCACCTTCCCCTGGTCGTAGACACGCTCAGCGCTCTGCAGCGCCTGCCGCGCTGATCTCACGGCATCGTCGCCTGCCTTACGCAGGTCGGCCTGCGTCTTCTGGAGTGCGACATTGGCGCTCGCCAGGCTCAGCGATGCCGTTTGCTGAGCCTGTTGATCGACCAGCAGGCCGGTGGTCCGCGCCCGCACCGCGTTGTCATACGCCTGCCGAGCAGTGACAGTTGCCGTTTGCGCGCTCGTGCACACCGACGTACCAGAACCAGCGCCATCACAGGCGCTGTTCTCCTGGTTTTGCCTTTGAGTCAAGAGCTCACCGGCCTGGTTCACCGCAATGTCATAGCCGATCGCATTGTTCGCCGCGTTCTCAACCGAGGTGTCGAAGGCACGCTGAGCAGAATCGACACTCGCCTGTGCTGACTTCAATTGCGATTGTGCGGACGGATTCGGACACATCAAGTTATTTGGATCTAGACACGTTTCGTCCCACAAGTCTTGAGCCACAGCAAGCGATTCCTCGGCTTGTGTCACCGCGAGTTTGTTGCGCTTGTTCGTTTGCCTAGCTACTCGCTTCGCGTTCGATAAGGCAACGCTCGCGCTCGAGACCGAGGCATCGCCCGACGCCGCGCCCTGCACAGCCTGGGCAAGTGAGGATTCCGCTGCAGCCAACTGTTGGAGTGCTGCAGTGTCGTCGACTGTCGCAAGAACCGATCCGGCGGTGACGACATCGCCGGGCTGGACGTTGACAGCGGTGATAGTTCCGCCGGTCGCGAAAGATAGATCTACGATGCCCGCTCGCTCCACAGTGCCACTTGCGGTCACCGTGGCGCTCACATCTCCCCGAGAGACTGACACGGTCCGCTGATCCACCGGTTCGTCACTCGGCCGAAGCGACACCAGGATCAAGCCGAGAACGACGACGATCACCGCGCCGATGCCGAGATTCACCCACAGGGTGCGACGTTTCATACTGAGAGCCTGCCTGATGAATCCGCAACAGTCATCTTCGGGCTGTTCGGATTACGTTAAATATCAATAAGCGTGACCCGCAACACCCCTTCACGCACATTGCGGTGCATCGTTGAACGCCTGGGAAAGAGGCCCGCCGGAGTCATTACGGACCTCGTTCAAGATCACGAGGGCTTCACTGGCGTCGCTGTAGGCGGACTGCGCGGCGGCCACTGCTTGGACGGCAGCCACGCCGGCGAGCAGGGCGTTGTCCGCCTCGGTCGCATTCTGCAACTGAACGATCGCCTCGTTCGCTGATTCCTGCGCCGAGCCCACCAGCGCATCGACTTCGTCGACGAAGGCGCTCACTTCGGGCGAGTCTTCGGGAACAGAGCGCACAACGGTCAGGAGATCGTCCACTCCGGCCTGGATGACCTCGATTTCACCTTCGACCTGGGCCCGAAGTTCGGGGAGTTGATCCAGTCCTGCCCCTGGATCCACATCAAGTCCCAGCGCCACACTCGCGACCTGCAATTCCAACAAGTCCCGCGCCTGGCACACCTCTCCCGCCCAGTCGGTCAGTGTTCGTGTCGTCTCCTGCGGACTCGGAGTAGAGGAGGCAGACGACGGCTCCCCGGCGGAGTTGGAATCAGATGAGCACCCCGCCATCAAGAGGGCAGCGGAGACAACGCTCAGGACAACTCGCTTCATGTCATATCCCCATCAGGGTTCGAAGGTGTCTCGGAGCGGGTGATCCGTGACTCAACATCAGATCGTGCACCTGCCCATCGCTCCAGTCCGGGTGCAGCACTCGGAGATCCTCCGCAATGCTGCGTACTGCGCGATAGCCAACGAAATACGTGGGCAGTTGCCCCGCGGTCAACAACGCCCGGCGCCACTTACCAGCCGCCTCGCCCTCTTCTTGGAAGCCACGGAAGGCCATTAGGCGTAGACCCTCTTCTTCGGACATGTCCATGGAATGCACGCGGATATCGAGGATCGTGTTGATCGCCATACGAGCCTGCATCTTGAGTTGCTGAAGTCGAATCGCTAACGCAGATTTGGCTGACCCATCGGGTGCGTAACCTCGGTCGAGCATGATCTCCTCGGCGTAGACCGCCCACCCCTCGACGAAAACACCACTGAACCCAAAGCGCCGCACTCGGGTGGGGGTGTGCAATCGCGCCGCGTGAGCCAACTGCAACACGTGCCCGGGCATCGCCTCGTGGACGGTGAGGTCGTGCAGCAGTGTGGCGTTGTACTCGCGGTAGAAGGAATCGACCCGCTCACTAGTCCAATCGGCAGGCGTGGGCGAGACCGCCACGTACGTCGGTACCTCAGCGCTCTCCAACGGTCCGGGTGCATCGCAGTACGCCACCGCAACCCCGCGGTGAATCTCCGGCATCTCGATAACCTGAGTGTCGACTTCGGGTATCGAGACAAGGTCTTGCTCACGTACGAAATCCGTAGTCTGCGCGAGTGCTTGACGGACAAGCGGTAGCACTGTGGAGTTATCGACCGGGGCCGCCCGGGCCACTGCATCGAGCGCGCGCCGGACCACCTTGTCTCCATGAACTGATTCATCCAGGTATTCCGCAGCTACCTCGCGCAGTTGCTCTGTCACGCGATCAAGGTGGTCTTCAGCATCGCGCAGCAACTCGTTTGCGCTTGTCGCGTCATCCAGTGAATGCCACAGGACCCCGGCGTAGGTGCGCTGATTCAAGCGCGGGCTGCGCGTGGAAACGGGAAGTTGCTCCTCAAGCCATGCCATGTGCCCGTCTATAGCTTCGGAAGCCTCTTCGATGCCATCAGGCAGCGGCACGCCCCCTTCGACCGCAGCAGAAGGAATCATCTCGGTGATCAACTGCCGCGCACCACGCAGTTGGCCAAGAGCGGTTTCGACGTGAATTGTTGGCATCGATTGCAGCGTCCGCCGAGCGGCGTCGAGGAACTCCGGAACTGCACTCAATCGGCCGGCAACGCTCAACATCCGTTCATCCAGTGGCGCGAAGTCGCGAGACAGCAGCAGATGCAGCGACGTTCCTGGATTCCACACCATCGGATTCCACTCACTGTCACGCAGTTCGGAAATCTCGAACGCCTCACGCTGAAGTCTGGCGCGAAGTATCTCCAGATCAACCAGATCGGTCAGATCGAGTTCCACATCATCGACGGCATCGATTGCCGTCAATTGATCGTCGATCACGCGAGCTCGTCGATCACAAGCGTCGAGAGTTAGGTCCGGGAGTCGATCATCGAAGCGGTGATCCCCCAGCCAGGTCGCGGCTACCGGGTCTGCCTCGAGCGCCGCATCGACCGCTTCATCTGCGAGTCGACGGAAGTCATCCGTTGCGCTATTCACACCCCCTCCGCTTCGCGAATCGAGCGGATTCGCCGTCGCACGGCTTGCCGCAAGGCGCCCTCGGCATCCCAATCGTGTTCCCGCGCCACCGACGTCAGAGCCAGCAGCAGATCACCGAAGTCCTCTTCGGAGTCGATCGCATCGAGCAGCACTTGCGCGGTCTGCGCCTGCTCGATTGCTGGCAGTGCCTCGGCGAGTGAAGCGCTGCGCGAATGCACTTTCGCCGCGCGCAGCAAGGCCGGAAGTTGCTCAGGGACGCCGTCGGTTACCGACTCACGCCCCTTCTCCTTGGCCTTCAGCGCATGCCAGTTGGCTTCGACCTGCTCGGCGGTGTCGGCGTGGTCGTCGGAGAAGACGTGCGGATGTCGCCGGACCAGTTTGTCCACGATTCCGCCGGCAACATCATCGATATCCCACGGATCCTCGGATCGTTCCTGCGCGATTCGGGAGTGGAAGACCACCTGCAATAAGAGATCTCCAAGTTCCTCGCGCAGTCCAGGATCATCGTCGGACTCGATCGCCTCGACGGTCTCGTAGGCTTCTTCGACCAGGTACTCCACCAGACTGCGGTGGGTCTGTCGGGCATCCCAGGGGCAGCCCCCGGGCGAGCGGAGGCGATCCATCACCTCGACAAGGTCGAGGATGCGCTCACCGCGTCGGGACATGCAGCGTCCGTCAGAAGCCGGCCGGGACCGAGAGATCGTCTGGAGCCGCACCGACCGCCAAGCTCACTGGGTCCCAAGATCCGTAGCGAGGGCTCACCTCGGTACCGACCTCCTGGCTGAAGTTGGTAACAGCAGTAAAGATGCTCGCGTTCTGCGTCTCGGGTGTGCCATTCGGGTCGAGCGCGAAGCCCAGCTTCTGCGCGAGGATGTTGACCCGGATGATCTCGGGGATGTCATCGGGAGCGAGATCTTGTTGGAGCAGTGACTGCTCGAAAGCCTCCTGACCACCGGACGCCTCAGCGAAATTCGCAAGGGTCGCATCGAGTTCACCCTGGGTCACTTCGATGCCCTCCCTCTCCGCGAGTTGTTCGACCAGGCTCGTGGTGATCATCCGATCCAAAGTCGTGGCAACCAGAGCCTGCGACGCCGTGTCAAGCGCTCGACCCTGAGCGCGAAGCACTTCTTGGACCTGCTCGGTGAGATCGCGTTCGGAGATGCGGTCTTGCCCGATAATCGCCGCAGCGCCGGGCGACGCGCTACCGCAGCCGGCCAGCACCAAGGCCATGCCCGCGAGTCCGGCAATCGCCGAGATGCGCCTGCTCATCATCCGATGCTCCTTGTCCGTGCGGCTAGGTAGACCATTTGCCATCCGTCATCCCCCAGTCTGCTGCCGCCCTGCTAGAACGCCGACTAATTCATCAGCCCAGGCGAGCAATTCGGCATTTTGCAGGGCAGCCGCACCAATCGCTTTACCGGCGGATGGCTTAGGCACGATGATCGTACGTACCGCAGGTTTGATGGTGGTGCTCGGGTACAGCCGGGAGATACGCATCTGCGCGGACTCAGGCAATTCGACCGGATGCAACCGGATGCCATTGCCCTGGGCGATCACCTCCTCGATACCGGTCTCGCGGCAGTGCACTCGGAATCGCGCTACGTCGACAAGGGTTCGCGCCGGTTCGGGCAACGGGCCGTACCGGTCGATGAGTTCGGCCGCCACCTCGTCGACCTCAGCATCCGTATGGGCATCAGCTAGGCGCTTGTAGGCCTCGAGCCGGAGCCGTTCGGCGGGGACGTAATCCTCGGGCAGGTGCGCGGTGATGGGCAACTCGACCTTCACCTCCGCCGATTCGATCTCACCGGTGCCCGCTTTATGCTCGGCGAGAGCCTCACCGACCAGCCGCACGTAGAGATCGAAACCCACATCGGCAATGTGGCCGCTTTGCTCACCCCCGAGAAGGTTGCCCGCTCCGCGGATCTCAAGATCCTTCAGCGCGATCTGCATACCCGAACCTAAATCCGTGCGCTGGGCGATCGTGGACAGCCGCTCGTGGGCCGTCTCCGTCATGGACTTGTTCGGGTCATAGAGCAGATAGGCGTACGCGCGCTCGCGACCGCGACCCACCCGACCGCGCAGCTGGTGCAGTTGCGACAGCCCGAAAGTGTCGGCTCGATCGACGATCAATGTGTTCGCATTAGCGATGTCGATTCCCGATTCCACGATGGTCGTGCAGACGAGCACATCGATGTCCTTGTTCCAGAAATCGACGATTACCTGCTCGAGACGAGCTTCGGGCATTTGCCCGTGCGCCACCGCCACCCGAGCCTCGGGCACGAGTTCTTGCACTCTTCGCGCAGCACGGTCGATGGATTCCACTCGATTGTGAACGAAGAAGACTTGTCCATCGCGCAGCAATTCACGTCTGATTGCCGCCGCGATCTGCTTGTCGTCATACGGCCCGACATACGTCAGCACCGGATGACGCTCTTCCGGAGGGGTTTGGATCACGGACATCTCTCGGATCCCGGTAACGGCCATCTCCAGAGTTCGCGGAATCGGTGTCGCAGACATCGCGAGGACATCCACATTCGCCCTCAAAGCCTTCAGGTGCTCCTTGTGCTCCACGCCGAATCGCTGCTCCTCGTCGATGATGACCAGACCGAGGTCCTTGAACCGAACCTCGGGAGTGAGCAGTCGGTGCGTGCCAATGACGATATCGACGGTGCCATCGGAGATACCCGCAAGGATCTTGGTGCGCTCTGTGCCTGAAGTGAAGCGTGACAAGGCTTCGATCCGGATGGGGAACGAGGCGTAGCGGTCACCGAAGGTGGCGAGATGCTGCTGGACCAGCAGCGTGGTCGGGACGAGAATCGCCACCTGCTTGCCATCCTGGACTGCCTTGAAGGCCGCACGGATCGCGATTTCGGTCTTGCCGTACCCCACGTCCCCACAAATCAGTCGATCCATCGGAGTCAGTCGCTCCATGTCGCGCTTGACCTCATCGACACAGGCAAGTTGATCGGTGGTTTCGACGTAAGGGAAGGCGTCCTCGAGTTCGTGCTGCCAGGGCGTATCCGGCCCGAAAGCGTGCCCCTTGCTGGCCTGCCGCGCGGCGTACAGGCGCACCAACTCTCCGGCGATCTGTCGAACCGCCTTGCGCGCCCGCCCTTTCGTCTTGGTCCAGTCGCTTCCACCGAGACGATGGAGGCTGGGTGATTCGCCTCCCACGTATCGGGTGATCAAGTCGAGTTGATCCATCGGTAGGAACAACCGATCCGGCGGCTGCCCACGCTTACTCGGTGCGTACTCGATGATCAGATACTCCCGTTCGGCGCCTTGCACTGTGCGTCGAACCATCTCCACGTACTTGCCTACGCCGTGTTGCTCGTGAACCACGAAGTCCCCGGCCTGCAACGTCAGGGGGTCCACGGTTCGACGCCGCCTGCTGGGCATCTTGCTACCCGCGCCGGTTTCCCCTCGACCACGCTGGCCGAATAGGTCCGCCTCCGTGAGCACCACCAACCCGGCGTCGGCGAGCACGTACCCCGTCGCCGCCGCGCTACGCACTAGCGAAACAACACCGCCTTCCGGTCCTGACTCAACACCGGACATCAATCGAGCGGGGATATCCGCATCGGCGAGCTCCTCGGCCAACCGCTCCAGCGGCCCACTCCCCCGAGCGCTGAACAGGACGCTGGCACCAGCCGTGAGCCACTCGCGGGTGGCCGCAAAAGCCGACCGCGCGTCTCCGCGGAAGTCCTCAGGCGCCGTACAGCCGAAATCGACATCGGCATCCAGGGTCGGAAAGGGCGAGATGTCCCACCAGCGAGAGCTGTGCGCAGCCGCTGCGACCCGAAGATCATCGATGTCGGCAAACGGTGCTGCCGACACCTCCGCAGGCGGCTGAGCTCCCATCGCAGCACTCGTCCAACCGGCCTGCGCGAACTCTTCGGCGGTGCGAATCACGTCTGCGGCACGCGATCGCACTCGCTCGGGTTCGCTTACCACGATGCTGGTGCCGGTCGGGACCACATCGAGCAGGGTTATCGAGTCCTCCCCTGCAACGGCTTCCTGGACAGCTGTAGCAAGCAGTCCTGTGGAGACTTCTTCTAGCGATCGTTGATCGGCCACTGCGAAATGCCGGATGCTGTCGACCTCATCACCCCAGAACTCAACACGCATGGCGTGCTCCTCGGTTGCGGGGAACACGTCGACTATGCCGCCGCGTACTGCCACATGACCGCGTCGTTCCACCAGATCCACCCGCTCGTAACCAAGCCCGACAAGCCGCTCCACGAGATCGGTCAGCTGAATGGACTCACCCGAGCGCAACCGCACTGGCTGGGCCTCGGGAACAGCTGGATCTATTCGCTGGATAAGTGCGCGAACCGAGGTAACCAGGATGTCGATAGGACCGAGCGCCGAATCGTCGGCATCTGGATGGGCAAGCCGACGAAGCACTTCAGTGCGCCGACCAACGGTATCCGCGGATGGCGCAAGGCGTTCGTGCGGAAGGGTCTCCCACGACGGAAGCGTGACCACCTGCGCATCAGGTAGGTAATCGGACACCATCGCGGCCAGATCCTCCGCACTCTGTCCGCTGGTGGTGACCAGGACCGTCGGTGAACTCGCGGCCTCGTGGATCTCAGCAGCTACCAGCGCGTGCGCACCGGTAGGCGCGTTGATGACAACGAACTCGGCCGCCGAATCACCGGTGAGTTCACCGATACGCCGGATCGGCGGATAGATCTGCAGGTGATCGACGATGCCGCGCAGGCTCACGAGCCGGATGCCTCCGAAAGCGCCTGCTGCAGATAGGGATACAACTGGGAGTGCGAAACAACCAGATCGTTCACATAGGGCGGCAGGTGATTGAAGGTCACCGGTTCACCATCGACATGTGCCGCACGCAGGCCGTAGTGCATCGCCACTCCGTAGGGGGCCGCGACATCCCATTCGTAGAACCCGGTGTCGTGGATGTACGCCTCAGCGCGGCCTGCCAGAATTTCGTTGACCTTCGCGCCCACGGATCCAACATCAATTATCTCGACGCCGTAGTCGTTGACCTTGGCCTGGCGCAGGATGCGCGCCAAAGCCTCGCGAGTGGCTTCCAAGGTTGCTGGCGGCCGACTCCGTGAAGCCACTAAGCGCAACGGTCGATCGTCAGGCAGATCAACCGGGGTTACTGAATCGAGGACACTGCGGGTGATGTGCTGCGCTGGTAGGTCAACAGTGCATGCGTGCAGTTCCGCTTGAGTGGGATGAGACACGTGTAGCGCGATGTGCACCGCGAAGTCCGCTCGATCCTGGCCGTATTCCCAGGTGCCATCGAGCGGGTCCACGATCCATACCCGCTCGGCATCCAGGCGAGCCGGATCGTCCTTCGCTTCCTCGCTCAACACCGCGTCGTCCGGACGCGCGGCCGCCAACCGATCAAGGATCAGTTCGTTCGAGGTGGCATCGGCAATGTCCCGCAGCCGATTCGCGGTCTGCTTGTCGGTGATCGGCCCGTTCTCAGTGAGGAA
>Ga0180429_10001223_pt1 | contig 21936 bp, 18 predicted proteins | sample SS_ome_FD_132428 | JGI IMG/M metagenome (GOLD analysis project Ga0180429, IMG submission 132428) | Hypersaline lake sediment archaeal communities from the Salton Sea, California, USA - SS_1_S_1 metaG | ecosystem: Environmental > Aquatic > Non-marine Saline and Alkaline > Hypersaline > Sediment ...
ACACGGGCCGTTTCATCCTCGTCCCAGAGGCCTGCCAAAAGGGGCCAGGGCTGTGCATCCAGGAAGAGTTGCTCCTCGCCCAGGTAGGATCCGTTTCCCAGGTAGCCTCGTCGCATCCAATTTCCAGTCCACTCCGATCGGAGATCTTCGCAGAACCGGGCGCCCTGCAGGGCCAGGCGCTCGGACAAGAAGGGGAGCGCTTCCCGGAAAAGCTCGGCGAGGCGTGGAAAGAGATAGCAGGCCATGGCCGTGTTCAGGTTCGATTCGCCTCGTATCATGGTCAGGATTGGATTCGGTGAGAAGGCGATCAGCACGTCGTTCCAATCCCCGGAGCCTGCCCGAATGAGTCCGTGGGGGCCGGTCCCGACCTCGTTCAGCAGATGTTCGAGGGCCTTCTGGACGTGCTCGGAGACCGGGCCCTCTGTTTCGGCCGAGAGCGGGTAGTAGGGAACGACAGCATCGAGGAAATCGAAGTCTCGGGTGGCACCCAGATATTCGGCCATGGCGAGGAGAAAAAAGAGGTCCAGATCCGTCGACTCTTCATGGACCAGGAAGCCGCTCGTGAACCCGTGCCCCTGGTGTGCGTAGGGGATCTCCCCTGTTCGGGCGTGCTGGGATCGCATGGTGTAGGTGAGGATGCTCCGCGCCAGTTCCGGGCGCAGGTACACGAGGGGCATGGCAAACAACGCGAAGTCCCGGTGGGCGCCGTTCATGCCCTGGATGTAGGCGTAGGCGGACCCCTGATTCACGATGGGGCCGCTGAAGTAGTCCTCGTAGAACGAGCCGCTCGGAAGGTAGTAGCTGTGCCAGAGCACCTCCCTTCTGAGCCATTCGGAATCCGGTCCCTCGATCGCAAAGTCGGCCCGCTGATGCGACCAGGCCTGGATCGTGTTCGCGAAGTTCGCTTCCGGCTCTTCCCGGTACTTCTCCAGGAGAGACGAAATCTCTGTTTCGGGTGCGACTCCGAAGGCGTACGCCACGAAGGCGGTTTCTCCGGGGTCGAGCCTCAGGCGTTTGCCCAGGATGAGGCAGGCCCTGTCCACGGGGGAAGTTGCCGGAGGGAGAAGGATGGACGGGTCTCCCCGAACGATCGCATCCGGTCGGGACAGGTTTCCCTCCCCGAAAAAGGCGGTCTGGTCGGTGTGGCGGAAATCGGGGGTCCCCGTAAGAGAAGCCAGGAAGCAGGGTCGGGGATAGTAGTCTTCCACCGAAATCGTTTCCATGGGTGGGACCGCCTGGCCGGGCGCCACCCTCGGGGCGGCCAGGAGCAGGGCATCGTCCGGTGCATAGGATGAGGTGATCTCGAACCGGCTGTTGAAGGCCCATCGAAGGGCCTCGAAGATCGCTCCGAGGGGGGCGGTCATGATGGGCGCCGTCAGGAGCTCGTAGAGGTTGAAATCCCAGTATTCGTACAGGATGAACTCCTGGGGAGAGGAGGATTGGTTCCGGACCCTTGTCTCCGAGATGACCACCGAATCGCTGCCAAAGGGCACGTAGGTCCTTTCCCGAACCAGCAGGCCCTGATGGACGCTCTCTTTCAGAAAGTACCCGATGCCGAAGACGCGCTCCGTGGTTGGGAAGGCATCAGGGCTGTAAAGCGTGTTCCAGACGTGTTCTCCCAATTTCAGGAAGCGGAAGCCTCCGGAGAAGTTGTTCCGGGAGGGTTGGTACCGGTTGACGCATTTGCCCCCTCTCGTCCAGTCCCAAAGTTGAATGTATCCCTCGTTATGTGCCGAGGCCGATATCGCATCGTTTCCGAGTTGATGCCAGTGGTCACGGGATTTGCCCCAGCTGGTGATATAGGAGGCGCGTGGGTCTTGTTGCTGGTTGATGGTGTAACGGTACGTGGGCAAGCCATGGGCATCGACTTGCCAGGACCCGAATGCCCCGCTCCCGGAAGAGTCGGGACAACTCGGGAGGAAGGGGTCCTCGAACAAGGTGTCGTACAACGCATCGGGCGTTGCAGGGCAGGGCGGCACAGCAGAGGCGTCTTGGGAGGATCTACCGTCTCCCCCGCATCCAGCGAGCGCAAGGGGGACGAACAGCAGGAGGATGCAGGCCACGTGAGTCATGCCTGATTCGAGGTTTCGTTTCAGCGGTAAGGCCTCGCTTGCGATCTTCACTAGGCCGAGTTTCCTTTCCGAATTCGTAAGTGCCTATACTATAATAATAAAATACTGGTGCTGGGCAGGAGAGTCAAAGGAGGTTTGACACGAGAAAGGATCCTGTGGTAATTATTCTAATACCTCTAATAGAGGGCACTCTAAATAAGCGCAATCTTTTGCTCCAAGAAGACACCTTGCCTGTTCTGGAGCCGGACGTTCCATGTCACTTCGTGAAGCCATGCTGGGGCTGCTCGACGACGGGCCCATGACCGGATACGAGATCAAGCAGTTCTTCCGGAACGTGATCCGGCATTTCTGGAGCGTGAGCGACGGCCAGCTTTATCCGACCCTCAAGAAGATGCACCAGGACGGCCTGATCAGCCTGGAGGTGGTCGAGCAGAAGGGTACTGCAAACAAGCACGTCTATTCCATTACGAACAAAGGGCGCGAGAAATTCGCCCACTGGATCCGCGAGCCGGTGATCAAGTTCGAAGAGCTGAAGGAGCCCTTTGTCCTCAAGGTCTTCTTCTTCAGCAAGCTCTCCCGAGAGGAGATTCTCGAGCACTTGAACGCCCAGCTGGAGCTTCACTCCCGCATCTTGGAAGAGATCCGAGGCGTGCGCGATACCTACGAAGAGGACGTGAGCCCCTATCAGCGGATGATCGGATATGCGGGGATTCTGTACGTGGAGGTACGGATTCTCTGGATTTCCCGCATGGTCGACCTGGTAAAACAGGGCCAGATCGAAACGCAGCCCGGCCTCTACATAGATCAAATGATCGAGGTTGGAAAGATGTTCTTCGAAGAGGTATTCTCCGAAAACCCATCAAGGGAGTTTCGACACTGGCTCGACAAGGCGCAAGTTCATCTTCCTTTCCCCTTGTGGAACGCGCAAGGCGATGGGCGAAGGGAATAGCGACCAAGGCGAATTGAAACGGGTATTGTGGGAAGGAGGTGGATGTAAAGATGGAGCTATCGGTAGAGAGTTTGAAATGCATCGGATGTCGGATCTGTGAGTATGCCTGCAACTACCATCACGACATGGACTGTTCCCCCAACGGAGCGAGTCTCATGCTGCACCGGGCCGAGAAAAGAGACTATTTCGGCATGATGGTGAAGAGGGAGAAGGATCTCCTCCTGGCCCGGCCGGAGGGGCCCGAGGTGGTTCCCCCCGGGGAACAGGTGGAGGGGGCCGGCGCGAGCAGCAAGCCGATTCTGATGCGTGCGCCCTGTGACCTGTGTGAAGACGAGGACGAGCCCTTTTGTGTGAAGGCCTGTCCGACCGGTTGCCTCAGCATGGTGGAATCCTGAGACGCTCGAGAGGGAGATAGAGATCATGGACCTTGAGAATGCTTATATGGGAAGAATCCTCGTCGCGGACCTGAACGAGGGTACCTGTGAAGAAGAGGAACTCACCGAGGAGATGGTGAACGAACACATCGGAGGGGCCGCGATCAACCTGGCCCTGTACAAGCAGCACGCGGACCGGAATCCGATCGTTTTCGGCACGGGCCTGCTCACCGGGACGTTTGCCCCGAGCAGTTGTGCAGGGGTGATGACCGGCAAGAGCCCGGTCTCCGGCAGGGTGTGCCACGTGCCCTTGTCCTGGCAGACAGCGGTGGAGATCAAGTACAGCGGCTATGACTTCGTGGTGGTCCTGGGCGAGTCGGAAAAGCCGGTCCGGCTGTGGCTTCACGACGAACTGGCGGAACTGGCCGATGCAGAGGAGGTGTGGGGACAGGACGTGTGGCAAACGACGGACAAGCTCCGTTACGAGCACGGAGACGACTACGTTCAGCTGATCGGGATCGGCCCGGCCGGTGAGAAGGGGTGCAGGGTTGCGCAGATCTCGGAAGGCGCCTGGGGGAGCCGGGATGTGTTCGGGATGGGGTTCACCTTGGGTGCACGAAAGCTCAAGGCGATCGCTATGCGCGGCCTGGGAAGCCTCGAGGTGGCCGACGGGTTTTTGGATGAATGTCTGGAGGTCCAACAGGGGCTTCGAAAGGGCGCGATTTTCGAGAAGCAGGGCCTCTTGGCTCTGTTGGAGGATCTGGGTGTGAGTGCCGCAGATCTGGAACCGATACAGCAGAAGGTGCACAGACATTCCGCCGCCTTCAATTGTGCCTATGCGGCAAACACCTATCTGATGATCGACGAACCCCCCGGACTCCTCGAGGAGTCGAAGCAGGATGAGCCCGGTCTCCTCCTGAACGACCCGGCGGGCGTAATTTCACTGCTCTTCCTGAAGGAGGGGCTGCCGGTGGTGCTCCGTGAAATCAATCGACAGGGTCTGGATCCGGTTGCCTGTGGGGCCCTGCTCGCCAAGGAGGGCGTGTCCGAGGCCGAAGAGGCCGTCAAGAGGGTAAAGGCCCTTGCCGGCGAGGGGGTCGGCCTGGAAGACGCAGGCGTGGAAAACGTCTACGGACTCGCTCCTTGGCCCCTTTCCGAGGCCCTCGAGGCGCGCCTGATTCAGGCGGTGTCGATCTTCAGTCATGCCGTGCCCCTGAGCCCGTTGGGTGGGGGATGGGCGGATGTATCCGTTGGCGAAGACCCGGCGGAGAGGGCCCAGTGGTGGCTCGACCGAATGGCGGTTTCCTCGATTCTCGGGATCTGTCCGATCGCGGCCCTCCTTTCGCCCGAATTCGGCATCGAGAAGATGGCTGAGCTGGGGGCAAAGGCAGTGGATTGGGACGGGCTGACCGAAGAGGCACTCCTGAAGCAAGCCCGCAAGCTCCTGGCAGAGACCCATGCCCTTGGTGAGGCAGGCGGGACGGTCCCGTCCTCCTGGGCCTCGGCCGACCTGGATGGAGCCCTGGAGAAGTTGCGTCAGGGATGGGAAGGGTGAATTTGACCGAAAGGGATCAGGGGTCAGGGGTCGGGGGTCAGGCCCCGCACCTGACCCAAGGGGAAGCGGTTGGTCTCCTCTAGGCAGGATGGGTATGGAACAACGGGATTCGGACAACTTGCGCGTGGGTGTTTATGTGGGGGAGGGTGCGTCCCATTCCTGGACCTGGTTCGTGGACCTGATGGAGAAGTACTCTTACAGCCGCTTGCGCCTGATCGAGGAGGACGACTTCCCTTGTCTTGCCCCTGAACAGGATGTTCTTCTGGTGTCCGGAGGCGATACGTTTGCCGTGGCCCGCGCCCTGGAGCCCCCGGGAGCTCGAGCCCTGGAGGATTTCCTGCAAAAGGGAGGGCTGTATATCGGGTCCTGCGCAGGAGCGTATCTTCCCCTGAATTCCTCGAAGGCCCCGCTGAGTACCTTCAATTTTGTCAAATGCAGGATCAACAACTTGACCCGTGACCTTCCGCCCGTTCATCAAATGCCCCTCAAATTCTCGACCCAGTACGGTTGCGACTACATCTACCATCCGGTCAGGGAGGATGTCCGCGTCAGGATGGAGGAAGGCTTTCCGATCTGGGGTGGACGGGAGGTCAGCGTGCCTCTCTACGGAGGGCCGCCGATGAACCTTTCCGAGGACATCGTTTCCAGGGCCGTATACACCGGCTTCACGGAACGGACCCGCTTCCTGACCGAGAAGGAGATCGCTGAAACGGTCTATCTGGGGAAGGTGGCCGCTTGCGAGAAGTTCTTTGGTAAGGGCCGTATGGTCCTTCTCGGTCCGCACTTCGAGCATCCCTGGTTTCCAGAGGGCAATGACATCATCCATCAATGGATCGAGTGGCACGTCCATCCCGAGAGACCGGCCGTGAGCAGGGAGATGAACAAGAAGCCGGGCAAGAAGAAACGGCGCGTGTGCAAGGGTGTCCTCGCCCCGCAATTTCAGAAAGACTTCAAGCGGGAGATCAGCAACATGAGGATCCGTGCCCACGCCATGACGCGGCAGAGCGTTCACTGGCAGATCGGGGCGAAGGTGTACGAGCCGGAGAAGATTCTTCACTTCCTGGATGCCATCTGGAAGAGGCTCGAGGGCGCGCGTCCCACTTCTTCAGGGATGCTTTCCAGTGGACTGCAAGAAGTGCTCGTCGAGCAAGCCGCCGAGTGCAACGGCTTGCTGAAATTGCTTGCGTCGAAGATCGATTCGAGGGAGGACAGCGAGGAACTCGCCGGCGAGATGTTCGCTTCCCTGAGGTCGCTGGTCGTTGGATTTTTGGGAGTGTATTTTAGTAGCGCCGGAGGCGATGTTGGAGCCGGCTGATGCGGGTTTGGGTACTAGCAGTTAGGTATTAGCCCACCCCGCTCCTCCACGATGAGCATAGCAGCGGAGGGGTGGCTGGGAGCTAATACCTAATACCTAATACCTAAAACCTGGAATCTATTAGCCAATAAGATATACGAGGAACTCAGTGGCAAACAACAATATTCGATGGACCATGGTCATTGATACGAACCGCTGCATCGGGTGCCAGAGTTGTGCTGTGGCCTGCAAGCGAGAGAATGATGTCCCTTTGGGCGTTTTTCGCACATGGGTGAAATCCGTCGAGAAGGGCCGGTTCCCCTACGTACGGCGTGGACACATTCCGATCAACTGCAACCAGTGCGAAGACCCGGTCTGCGTTTCGGTCTGCCCTGTGAAGGCAACGTATCAGCGCGAAGACGGGATCGTCCTGGTGGATCCACACCGCTGTATCGGGTGCCAGTACTGCAAGGCGGCGTGCCCTTACGAGGTCCGCTATCTTCATCCTGAGAAGAAGATCATCTCAAAGTGCTTTTTCTGTCATCACCGACTCGATGCGGGCCTGTTGCCCGCCTGCGTCGAGGCATGCCCCACGGGGGCTCGCATCATAGGGGACGGAAAGGACCCGACGAGCGAAGTCTCCCGCATCCTTGCCAGGCGGCCGGTCCAGGTTCTCAAGCCGGAACACGGAACCGAGCCGCAGGTCTTTTACGAGGGCCTGGATGAGGCGATGGCGGAAACGCGCGGGCGGAGGGTGCCGTGAAACCCATGCTCTTGTACAATGTCCCTCACGACGCTTCCTTCGGGGCCATGATCGCCCTGTACATCTTCTTCACGGGCTTGAGCGCGGGGTCCTTCTTCCTATCGACCCTGTCGTACGGCTTCGGGCGGGTCCAGTACCGCGCCCTCTCGCGTCCGGCCATCATCATGGCCACCCTGATGCTGCTGGTGGCCCCCATGTTCCTGCTTCTTCACGTGGGGAAGCCTCTGAGGTCCTGGCACCTGTTCCTCTTTGTGAATCCGGGTTCTCCGATCTCCTGGGGCTCCTTTCTGCTGACCTCGTATCCTCTCTTCTGTCTGATCTACATGGCATGCATCTTCCAGGACAAGGAGAAGGCAGCGAAACGATGGGGGCTGATCGGGATCCCCTTTGCCGTTTCCGTTCACGCCTACACGGGCTTCATCCTCGCCTTCTGCCCGGGCCGGCCGCTGTGGCACAGCTCCATGATCCCTCTGTTGTTTCTTGTGTCCGCGGTCGTTTCCGGAACGGCCCTGATGATTCTCGTGTTCGCCGCCCTGTGCAAGTGGAGAGGCGACGACATGGACGTTGCGGGGGAAAGAGGCGGTCTGCTGCTGTCTCTGGGACGGATTCTGGGGTGGCTCCTGATCCTGGATCTTCTGATGACCGGAATCGATCTCCTGGTGGCCTCGGTGTCGGGTGGCGTGGACAGGTTGGGGGTCGGGACGCTGCTCACGGGCGAGCTTGCACCGTACTTTGTAGGCATTGAAATCATCCTGGGGAAGCTCGTTCCCCTGTTCATCTTGTTTCATCCGCGGCTCCGCAGGGTTGGGCCGCTGCTCGTTGCCAGCGTCCTGATCGTTCTCGGCATTCTTTTCATGAGGCTGGACCTGGTTCATGTGGGGGAGATGCTTCCGTTGCTGTAGGAGAGGTGAAAAGACAAGGGCTCTGTATGCAATTGGGTATTAGCAGTTAGGTATTAGCTCCCGGCCACCCCCCAACGGTGCTCGTGGAGGAGGGGGTTGTGGGCTAATACCTAATACCTAAAACCTAATACTAAGAATCCAGCAGCTGGAAGTTACTTCAGAACAGCTGCGCACTGGGAGAGTAGATGCCTGTCGTATCCAGAAGGACACTATTGAAAGGGGGGATCGCAGGGCTTTCCTCCGTGGTGCTGGGGCCGGACTTCTTCTGGCAATGCCTTGGCTCAGAGGATGTTCGAGGCGGGAACTACGTGTCCCTATACACCGGAAGGGTGACGCGCGGGACCCCGACCACGTGTGGGCTGTGTCCGGCAGGGTGCGGGCTGCTCGCGTTCGTGGACGAGGGCCGATTGGTTGGGATCGCCGGCAACCCTGAACATCCTTATAATAAGGGTGCTTTGTGCGTCTTCGGTTCGGCCGCTCTCCGGATGATGGACGGGCCCTCGAGGATCCGGAAACCCCTGCGAAGGCTCGGCAACAGGGGGGAAGATTGCTGGGAAGAGATCTCCTGGGAAGAGGCCCTCGGTACCGCGACGAAGGCACTGAGCGGCACGAAGGTGAAGGCGGAGCCGAAGGCCGGCGGTTTGGTGATCTGTGTGCCGGGTCGTGAGGCCACACCCCTTGTGGACCGGTTTCTTGCCTTCCATCCGCAGGGCCTTCTGGCCTTGTCGGACGGCCACGAGCACTCGGTCGAGAAGGCCGCACATGGGTCCTTCAGCCCCGGGTTCGTTGGACAGGCCGGCCTTGCGACGGCCGACCGAATCCTGAACTTCGGGGCCAACCCGCTGGGAAGTATCCGGCGTCTGGTCGGCGCGGCCCGTCAGTGGGCCGAGGGGCAGGCGAGGGGCGTCACGTGGATTACCCTGGACCCCCGGCTTTCCGAGACCGCGGCAGCGAGTCACACGTGGGTCCCCCTGCGGCCGGGAACGGATGGGGTCTTCGCCCTGGCCTTGGCGCATCAGATCCTGAAGAACGGCTGGGAGGACCGTGCATTCCTGGAGAGTGCGACGGATGTGGATCGTGATGCCTTGTGGGAGGTGCTGGAGCCCTGGACGCCTGAGAAGGCAGGATCTCTCTGCCAGGTTCCGGCAGAGCGAATTCGATGGACCGCCGAATCGTTTGCCACGGCGGACAGGCCGGTCGCCATTTTCGGCAGTGGAGTGACGGCCAGAAGGGAAGGCCTGGAGGATGCCCGGGCGGTGCTTCTCCTCAACTTCCTGGTGGGCAACATCGGTAGAGAAGGAGGCTACAGGCTTCCCGGCCGGATCGAATGGCGGCAGCCCGCTCGCATGCCCATCGGGGACCGGGAGGCTCCCGTGCTGAGAGGAACCCTCTTCTGGGAACTGCAGAAGGGGGGCCGGAAGATCGGGTGTCTCCTGACCCATGAGGCCAACCCGGCGGTGACCGATCCGGATGCGGGCGAGACCGCCAAGGCCTTGAGAGACGAGAGCCGGGTGCCCTTCCATGTTGCCCTGGCGAGTCGCTGGAACGAGACGGCCCGTCTTGCCGATCTCGTGTTGCCCGCTTCGACCTTCCTCGAGTCCTGGGGAGTCCTTCAGCCCGGTGCCGGAGCAGGACCTGCCCCCTGGGTAAGTCTGCGGCAGCCGGTTTGCGGGCCAACAGCAGATACCCGTTCCCTGGACGCGCTGCTGCTCGAGATCGCAGGCAACCTCGGAGGGGATTGGAACAAGGCGTTTCCGTTCCGGGATGTGGAGGATTACTACCGTATCCTCCTCAGAAGAAGCCTTTCGCAACCTGGCCCTGCCGACGGATTCAGGGAAGCGAAAAAGAAGGGCTTCCTTGCGGTTCCGGGGACGGCCGGGAATGTTGCGGAGAGGTATCGGGTGAAGTCCGTGCTTTCTCGAAGCGTACCCCGGATTGCGGAAGGCGCCGGCAAAGGAGAACGGACAAGGGATGAGTCAGGACAGAAGGCCCTGATCCTGTACGCCTCGCCTACTCGAGGAGGCCTGGACCATCCCAGCGACTGGGTGGATGAGATCGACCATGCGGATCCGGTGATGATCCACCCGAGGGCCGCGGAAGGGCTCGGCCTCAGGGACGGGGACCGGGTGGAGTTGACCGGGCCGGCAGGTTCGGTCAGGACGCGGGTGAGGCTTACCGAAGGGATCCACCCGGAGGCAGTGGCCATGGCGGCCACGACGGTGGACAGACAATCAAAGGCGCCCCGTCCGGACGGAACGGCCCCGGAAGGGAAATCCGGAGGGCAACGGCGTTGGTGGGAGGATGAGTCTTACGGTGGCAACGCGAGACAGGTCATCCCATGGCCGGAGGATCCGCGCGGGCAAGCCCCCGGGTGGATGGATACTGCGGTGACGGTGAGGAAACTATGACGACAGGCCAGGACGCAGGTGGGAAGCAGGACACCGCGATGGAAGACCAGGAGGCTCTCGACCTTGCGGCGAAGAGAAGGGGACGATTAATCCTGTTCTTCTGCCTTCTGGTGGCTGCAGTGCTGGGCGCCAACATTCTCTATGGCACGGTGCTCTTCACCCGTGAGAATCGGTCCTACTGCCTCGAGTGCCACCGGGTTTCAGGACCCGAACGGATGTGGGAGGCCTCGGACAGGCATGCAGAGGGGATCACATGTGGGCAATGTCACGGGGTGTTGCCGGGCCGCAAGGGGCGCTGTGGAGCGTTTTCCGCCCACGCCGATACGGTGAACCCGAACTGCATGGGCTGTCACGGCAGCGTGGTCGAAGGCCGGCCGCTTGACAAGACCGTGGAGGTTCGGCTGAAGGGCGGTTCCAAGGTCTACCGGTGGCAACTCGAGCAGCTGATGTACGGTTGGCACTTGAAGAAGAACATCTGCCTTTGCACCGACTGTCACCGAAACATTTCTCATGAGCAGGAGTCCAAGACGTTCGATCATCGACCGAAGATGTCCTATTGCAGGGCGTGCCACTATCACGCCGTCAAGGACGATTACGTGCAGGTCTCGCCTCTGCCCATGTTGGAGATCAAGGAAGGCGAAAGGGCAAAGGCGAAAGGCGAAAGAGAAGAGCCCTAACTATTTGTCATTCCTGCGAAGGCAGGAATTCCCTGGCGTCGGGTGCCCAGGGACAGTCCAGGAGTTAAGTGGCTGTCCCCGAATTCGAGGACGATTGATATGATGCGAACACGACTATCGAGCACGGAGCTGGGGGATTGCTTCGGTCGCTGCTGCTCCCTCGCAGTATCCGCAGTGGCCTGCATCCTTTTGTGGATAGCTCCTTGCATTGTTCTTGCCGTTGACGAAGGAACGCTTGAGGGGGGGAAGGAGCAAGGGGCCCCGGCCTTCCATGTGCCGCAAGAGAATCTGACGATCTACGAGATCGCTCCTCGGCTCTACCACCGCAAGGGGGAGTCCCTCGTACGCGCGACCGGAAAGGATTGTCGCGAGTGTCACGTGTCGCAAGCCTACCCTCAGGGCGATTTCTTCGGCTGGGAGCACCGGAAGAAATGGACGCTGCACTGGTGGATGTTCTCTGCGTCCATGTTTGTCATGCTTCTGGGGATCTACAGCACCGTGGTGCTTTGGCGGAGAGGCCGGAGTCCCTCGCTCCATCATCCGGTTCACTGGCCTTCTGTGATGCGAGCGACGGCCAAAGAGGTGATTATGGGTGAGCGGGTGAAGCGACAGAGCGGTTTGCGATGGGCCGTGTTCCAATTGATTTCGGTCGCCTTCATGGCCCTGACCGTGGTGTTTGCCCTGATCGTGGTGCAACGATTCCTGTTGCCTCTTGTGGGGGTGACGGCAGACCGGGCCGGTCTCTTCCTGGACTTCAGCGCCGACTTTCTGGGAGGTTGCATCTTTGTGGGCATCCTGCTCGCCATCTACAGGCGAATCGCGGAAAGGGGAGGCTACTTCAAGACCGAGGCTGAAGACATCGTCGTTCTTCTTCTCCTCCTGGGAATCGTGGCCACCGGCTTCTTTCTCGAGTCCTGTCGGTTGGCCGTGGTTGACCCGCAACCGAAGATCTGGGCATCGTTCCTGGGCGCTGCGGGGGCTTCCGTCCTCCGGACGTGGGATCTTCCGTGGACCGGCATCCGTTTCTATGTCTGGATTTTCCATGCCGGGCTCGTTTTCGCCTTTTTTGCCTACTTCCCTTTCAGCAAACTGTTTCATATGGTGACCACCCCTGTCGCGATCGTCGCAACCGCGTCCGAGGCTCATTACAAACAACGTCAATGAGCCGGTCCGCATCTAAGAGACGATCCGCGGAGGGATTGTGACGGACGAGAGAACCGCGTGAAAGGTAGACATGGACGATAAGAAGCAGGAAGAACTCATAGAGGACACTCCCACAGAGTCCAACGCCGAGGAGAAGCCGGAAACGGCGGAAGCGCCGGAGACGCAGGATTTGCCCGCTCAGACGGATTCGGACGAGCCCGAGGCCGGGAAGAGAATCCGTATCAAGAACCTGAGCCCACGGCAACTCCTGGAACTGGACACCTGTACCCGTTGCGGCGAGTGCGTGCAGTGGTGCCCGGTCTATGCCCAGGACGAGAAGGACGACCTCACGCCCCGGGCCAAGGCCAAGGCCTTCCGGAAGATCCTCCGGGCCCAGGACGGGATCCTCTCCACGCTCGCGCCCCCGGATTCCTGGGTGGCGAAGAAGCTCAACCTGAAGGGACGGCAGGAAAAGCGTATCGAACGGTTTATCCAGGGCCTGTACGAGTGCAGTACCTGCGGCCAGTGTGCCTACGTGTGTCCCTCGTACATCGATACCGTTGAACTCTGGGAGGGCATCCGGAAATCGATCGTCAGTGCCGGCTACGGTCCCCTGGAAAACCACCTGGCGTTGACGAGCAGCGTGAAGGCCTATGACAACCCCTGGATGCAGCCCAGGAGCGTACGGGACAAATGGGCCAAGCGGGCCAAGAAGCAGAAGCAGATTGAGAAGGTTCCGAAGAACCTGTCCAAGGAGAAGGCGGAAGTCCTCTACTACGTCGGTTGTACCGCCGCCTTCGACGTGAACATCAAGCAGGTGGCCGTGAATACGGTGAAGGTGCTGGACGCCTGTGATGTGGATTTCGGGATACTCGGGGTAAAGGAGAAATGCTGTGGAAGCGTTCTGCTCCGTGTTGGGGACCCGGAGTACGAAAGGCTGGCCAGGGAGAACATCGAGACCTTCAACAATATGGGGTTCAAGACCCTGATCACGAGTTGTGCCGGCTGCTACAAGACGATCAGCCAGGACTACCCCAAGATCGGGAAGATGAACTTTGAAATCCTCCACATGGTCCAGTTCATCGACCGGCTGATCCAGGAGGGCAAAGTCAAATTCAAACAGGAAGTCCCGATGAAGGTGACGTATCACGACCCTTGTCATCTCGGGCGTGCCTCCGGAATCTACGAGGCGCCGCGGAGGATTCTCAAATCGATTCCCGGGATCGAGTTCACGGAGATTGAGAGACACCATGAGAACTCGCGCTGTTGTGGTGCAGGAGGCGGTCTGAAGGCCGGGTATCCGGAGGTGCAGCAGAAGATGTCGCAGGCCCGGGTTCGAGATGCTGTGGCAACCGGGGCGACCGATTTCGTCACGGCCTGCCCGTTCTGCTACCAGGGGCTGCTTGTGGGCATTACGGCTGAAGAAGCGCCGATCAACATGCGAGACATTACGGAGATCCTGACGAGGGCCCTTGGCGTGGCCGACGAAGAAGCGGAAGACAAGGAGGAGGCGAAGAAGAAGGCGAAAGAAGAGGGAACAGGGATCGGGGAACAGGGATCGGGGACGGATGGTTAACGCCCGGGAAGTGTAGGGTGCAAGGGTGGGGATTCCAAAGAATTGATAAATGGAACACACTTCCTGTAGCATAAGAGGGTCCGGTTCGGTGCTTTGTGCCGACGACGAGGAGAAGGACCCCTTTCCGACGCTTGATGGAGGTGCGGACATGGTGGACGAGAAGGATCCTCCTGCTGACGGAACCGATGAGTCCTCTGAGCTTTCCCTGGGCAAGCTGTTTGATGCCTATGTGCCCGAGTCCGTGAAGCGGGCCGTCTTCACAGGGGCTGGAATGCTGTTCATGACCGAGGAAGGCGTCCGCAAGGCCGTGTCCGAGTTCAACCTTCCCAGGGAGGCGGTGAACTATCTGATCAAGCAAAGCGAGAAGGGCAAGGTCGAGTTTCTTGCCAATGTGCAAAAGGAAATGCACTGGTTCCTTTCACGGATCGATGCTGCCCAGCTCCTCAAGGGCGTGCTGGATGATCTTTCGGTCGATGTCCAGGCCACCATTACGCTCCGTACGAAAAAACAGAGTGAAAGACCGGCTGCAGAAGCGAGTCGAAAGAAGACACCCGCCAAGAAGAAAAAGAGGGCAAAAGACTGAGAGCGATCGCATGGGTTCCATATCTCGATTCGTCATCATGGTTTCCGAAGCCCCCTACGCCTCCCTGAAGCCCTACACAGCACTCCGATACGCCGCCTCCGCCCGCAAGCGGGGGCTGGAAACGAGGATCATCTTCTTTGCCGACGGGATCTTCTGCGTGAAGCGGGGCGTGGGAAGAGGAAGTCGGACCGTCGGCGACTTCGAGGCGAAGGTTCAGGGCGTGATGAAGGAGGGGATTCTCGTGCAGGCCTGCTCCGCGCCCATGCGTTTGTATGCCCTGAAGGAAGAGGATTTGATCGAAGGGGTGACCGTCGCCGAGGATGTGATCGCCCACACCCTGGATGAGCAGACAAAGGTGATATGGCTCTAGTCCGGATCGAAGAACTCAAGACCGAAGTGCAGTCCCTGGGGGTTCGGGTCTCGCCTCCTGACGGAGATGGATGCCGCGTGCGAGAAGGGGGGGCAGGGCCTGCCGAGGGGACAACGCTCGTTCTCGGCGGTACCCCTGCATCGGTTCCGGCCTTTTCGGATTTCGTATGGGCGTCTCCCTTCCGTCTGGAGCGGATTCGAGGTCATTGGACCCTGTTTCGCGGAGACGAGCGGATCCATCTGCCGGTGACGTTGCCTCCCGTACCCTCCTTCTACCGCACGTTGTCCGCAGAGGGCGTTCCGTACCGGAAGATAGCCCTCATGCATGGGGTCGATTGCCTTGCGTCGACAGTGCTTCAGGCGTGCACCTACTGGGGCACGAGGTCGGCCTGTCGATTTTGCGGGGTGGGGCTCTCGTGGAAGGCCGGGAAAACGGAGCTCAAGAAGGAGCCGGGCCTGCTCGCAGAAGTCGCCGGGGAGGCGAAGAAGGCCGGGGCCAAACACGTTACCCTGACGGCGGGCAGCACGAAGGATCGTCGCCTTGAATGGCAGCTCTTCCGGGAATCCGCGCGAGCCATCTCCAGGGGCACCGGCCTGCCCGTGCACGTGCACGTCATGCCTCCGGTCACGGGCCGCCAGATGGAGATGCTGCGGGAGGACGGGGTGGCGACCATCGGGATTCACCTCGAGTCCTTTGACCCGACCGTATTGAAGGAGCTTGCGCCCTGCAAGGCAGCCATTTCCCTGGAGGAATACATGCGGGCCTGGGAGGAGGCCGTTCGCGTGTTCGGGAGGAATCAGGTGAGTTCCTTCCTGTTGATGGGGCTGGGCGAGACACCCGAGAGCCTTCTGGACGGATGTGAACGGCTCGCCTCGATCGGGGTCTACCCCTATCTCGTGCCCTTTCGACCGATTCCTGGAACGCCCCTTGCGCATCGGAAACCGGTCCGGCCGGAGTTCGCGATGGAGATCTACCGGGAAGCGGCCCGGATCCTGGAGGCACACGACATCCACTGGAGTGCCGTGCGAGCGGGCTGTGTGCGCTGCCGAGGGTGTTCTGCCCTTCCGGACTTCCAGGATGCCCTGTCCCTGCGGCAGGGGGAAGAGGAGGCCCCGGTGGAGTTCGACCTCGAGGTTACGGAGGGGGGACCCCTCTTGGAAGCGTCTTACGCGATTCGCCGGGAGGTCTTCGTGAAAGAACAGGGCATCTTCCCACAGACGGATCGTGACGAGATGGACGCCCTGTCCGTGCACATCCTTGCCGTGAAGGGCGGCGAGTGCGCCGGGACGGTTCGCATCACGCCCCTTGGGAACGGGGAATGGCTGGGAAGTCGACTCGCCGTACGCCGGCCCTTTCGGGGCCGGGTCGGCGCCCAACTGGTGAAGAGAGCGGAAGAAGAGGTGAAGAAGCGAGGAGGCAGGCGTTTTCGCGCGTATATCCAATCTTCAAAGGTAGGGTTCTTTGAACGATGTGCGTGGAGAAGCCTGAAGAAGATTCCGGACTTTCACGGAAGGCCCCATGTCCTCATGTTGGCTGCAGGGCCCATCTGGGAAGAGGGCCCGTCGCCCCGTTTTTCCGGGGAGATGGGGAGTGATCTGGAAAGGTTGCAGCCGTCCAAAGAGGTGGGGTCTGCCGGATGAACCTGTCCAGGCTGATGCAGGAACTCAGAGGGTTTGCCGGCATCCAGCGAAAGGGGGCGGTCGGGAAATGCCTGAGGGCGATGGAGGGGGCCTGGGATTTTGGGGACGTTGTGCTGGGCCCTGGAGACGATGCAGCCGTCCTTCGGGCAGAGGATGGGGGCTATCTGCTTCTGGCAGCTGACGGGATCCTCTCTGCGCTGGTGGAGCAAGATCCGGTGAGGGCCGGTAGAGCGGCGGTGCTCGTGAATGTGAACGACATCTACGCCATGGGGGGGCGGCCCCTGGCCCTGGTCAACGTCCTTGCAGGCGTGGACGAAGGGCAGATCGAAGCCCTTTCTCAGGGGATTCGAGAGGAGTGCCGGCGACTGCAGGTCCCCATGGTGGGGGGTCACATTTCGCCCGAGGGCACGACCTCCTTCCTGGCGGCCGGCGTGCTCGGGAAGGCGAAGGCCCTGCTCACGGACCGGAACGCCGGTCCGGGTCAGGAGATTCTCCTGGCCATGGATCTTCGGGGTGAGCGGTGGGGGGAGCACCTCTTGAACTGGGATTCCCACGCAAAAAAGGATTCGAATACCCTCTGTGATGACCTGGCGATCCTGTGCGCGTTGGCAGAGGAAGGTGCCTGCGTGTCCGCAAAAGATGTAAGCAATGCGGGCATCCTGGGCAGCCTGGCCATGCTCCTGGAGAATGCCGGGCTGGGCGCCCGGGTCGACTTGAGCCGTATCGTAGTCCCCGATTCCTTCGATCTCCCAGACTGGCTCAAGGTCTATCCGAGCTACGGGTTTCTCCTGGTCTGCGATCAGGAGGCAAAGGCGGAGACGCTCCGGCAGTTCGAGGAACGGGGCATATGGGCGAACGGGATTGGGCGTACGGATGGCTCTCGAGAGTTGCGCCTGTCCTGGAAGGGCGACGAAGACGTTCTCTTCGATTTTTCCCGCAGCGGCATCCTCAATCTTCCCCGCTAGGCGGGCCCGCAAGACTCCCTCGATATTCCCATTTTTCACGAAATCCGGTATTCTCGATGGGAACTGTACGTGTCGCCCGGCAAGGCCCTGTGCGACCGTTGCGATAGGAAAGAAGGGAAATGGACACGAAACCACTCACGATTCCGGTTCCCCCCTGGGCACAGAAGGAACTGGGACAGGTTCACAGCTACGTACGGGAATCCCTCCCGGAGACCCTGCAGTCCTTCTGGGACAGTAACGGTTTCGGGCTAGCAGGCTTTGATCGACAGCCCTTGCGGCCCTATCTCGTCCTGCTGGTCGCGCGACACTATGGCTGTACGGGTGACCGCCCCCTTCGTCTGGCAGCCAGTATCCATATGATTCACACGGCCTCACTTCTGCACGACCGCCTGGGTTATGCCCGGAAGGCCGTGGGCGTCGGAGAAGACGCGGATCAGGCACGCCATCAGCGAGAAGCCCTGGACATCCTGCTCGGAGATTTCTTCTTCTCAAAGGCATCCGGCTTCATCGTTGAAGACGGGGAGAAACGGATCATTCAGGAACATATCCAGACCTCTCTCGAGACTGCGGAGGCGCAGGCGAGGCTCGTGAGCCTGGAAAAGGAACTCCACCAGGTCGAACCTGAGAGGTGCTTCGAGGTCGTGGCGGACAAGGTCTCTTTGCTGCTCGCCCTGAGCCTTCGCGTGGGTGCCATCCTCGGGGAGGGGCAAAGCGAGGAGGAGGAGAGCCTGGCCGGATGCGGCTTCCTGCTCGGCAGGATGGTGAGGATCCTTGAAGATCTGTCGGTATGGGAGAGTATCTCCCAGGAGAGTTCGTCCCTTCCGCCGGACGCACGATTCAGCCATCCCCTGATCCTGCTCTGGGAGAAGGAGGGAAAAGGGGCCTGGGACGAGGCGGCCCGGCGGCTCCACACATCCGGGAACCCCGAACGGAGGGGCCTGCAGGCCATGCTCGACAAAAAGGGATATCTGGCAGCGTCGAGGAGCACAGCTTTCGCCTTTGCGGAACAGGCGTTGGCCCGGCTTGCCGGATTGGTAGAAACAGAGGAACTCCGACTGCTCGAGGCGGTCGTTCGTTTCCGTTTGGGTTCGGAGCAGCCGCCCGGACAGGAGGTCTCTTCTTGAGGGCGATGGTTCTGGCCGCCGGCCGGGGAGAGAGGCTTCGCCCCTTGACCGACACCCTGCCCAAGCCGATGATCCCGGTGGCGGGCAAGCCCCTGATCCACTACACCCTGACCTACCTGAAAAACTGCGGTATAGAGGAGGTGGTCGTCAACCTCCATCATCTCGGAGACATGATCCAGGAATACGTGGTCGACGGCCGGCAATGGGGCCTGCGTGTCTTCTACTCCCGGGAGAGGAAACTGCTGGGAACGGGCGGCGGGATCCAGAAAGCGGCCCCGCACCTGTTCGATGACACCTTTGCGGTCATGAACGCGGACATCCTGGTGGAACTGAACCTGCACGATGTGTTCAAATTTCACAGGGAGAACCATGCCGCCGTGACGATGGTGCTGCGTCGGGACCCGGATGTCGAACGCTACGGGGTGATCGAGACCGACGGGTTCGGGCTCGTGAGGCAGGTTCTGGGTAAGCTTTCTGTCGGTTCGGGCCCGTGGAACCGTCTGATGTTTACCGGCGTGCATATCCTCGAACCGGATGTCTTCTCCTACATGGAGAACCAGGAGAACGCCTTCAGCATCATCGACGTCTATCTCGATATGCTTCGGGCCGGTGAACGCATCATGGGCTATGAAATGAAGGGATTCTGGACGGATCTCGGCACCCAGGCTCGCTACGAGGGTCTTCAGAGGATGGTCGAGCAGGGTGAGGTTGCGCTCGATGCCCTCGTTAGCGGATGCGGTGCGTAAAGACCATCGTACAAAGGACACGTGAGCGAAATTGAGCATCGACCTCGACAAGACCCGCTGGAAGAAGATCATCATTTTCCGAACCGACCGCCTCGGTGACCTGGTTCTTTCGTTTCCCGTGGTCGAGGCCCTCAAGGCGTCTCTTCCCGAGGCGCAAGTCGACCTGTTCGTCAATCCCTACACGGTCCCCGTGGCAAACCTGCAGAGAAATACCTCCAACGTCATTCCGGATGCGTACAGCGGCTTGTCGGCTCTCAAGGAATTTCTGAAGTCTCAGCAGTACGATCTGGCGGTCCATCTCTTTCCGGTCCCGAGGCTCGCTCTCGCCACCTTTCTCGCCGGGATACCTGTCCGCGTGGGAACGATGTACCGGTACTTCTCGCCCCTCTACAACCGGAGGGTTCGGCTCCACCGGAAGAAGGCGGGCATGCACGAGCGGGAATTGAATCTCAAGCTTGTGGAAGGGACCGGGATCCCAACGGACGGGGCCACGGCCGGGCTGGAGATCCCGGACCGCTTTCATCGGGAGATCGTCGATCGGCTCGGTACGAAGGGAGTCGACACCTCCAAAGAGGCATTCGTAGTGATCCACCCAGGCTCCGGGGACTCGTCGCTCAACTGGCCGGCAGAGCATTTCGGACGGCTTGGAAACCAGCTCCTCGGCAAGGGGATCCCGGTGGTTCTCACAGGCAGCGAACGGGACCGGGCCGTGGTGGACCAGGCCCAAGCCTGTATGGATGGAGGGGGCACGGATCTCTGTGGAGAGCTCGGCCTGGAACGGTTGGCGGCCCTCCTTTCTGTTGCATCCCTGGTCGTGTCCAACTCTACCGGTCCTCTTCATCTGGCCGACGCGTTCGGCACGAAGGTGATCGGGATGTACAGCCCGTACGTGTCTGCCGCACCGCACCGCTGGGGCCCCTACGGGCAGCCGGAGAATGTCTTCGTCCCGGATGGGGATCTGTGCCCCCGATGCACCCGTGATCGATGTGAAAAGTACAACTGCCTGTCAGCGATCCAGCCGGAGACCGTCCTGGTGAGGGCGCTCGAGCTTCTGGCTTCTCGAACATGAACACAGGTTCCGGACAACGAATGCACGTTGCTCTCGATGCATCCAACCTGGCGCTCGAAGCGCCGACCGGCGTGGCGGTCTACGGGACCCATCTCATCCGTGAGATCGCATCGCTCGACAAAGAGAATCCGTACACGCTCTGTTATCGGTTGTCCCGATGGAAAGACAGACGCTACTTCTTCAAAGTGGCTCAACCGAATTTCCGGACAAAGATCATCCAGGAGCCTTTTGACTTCCTCTTCACCCGGAAGATCGATCTATTCCACGGGCTCGATGCCCGCATGTACGATTCGCGAAGGTTGAAGAACGTCGTCACGATCCACGACATTCCACAGCACAGCAACCAGTACTCGGGTACCCGGCATCCGGACAAGAAGATTCGGCGCTATGAGGCCATCATGGCGAGGGCCGATCGCATCATCGCGGACTCAGCGTACACCAAGGCGGATATCCTGAGGTTCTACTCCATCCCGGAGGAGAGGATCGATGTGGTGCCCCTGGGCGTGGAAGGGCCTGCCCGCCCCATATCGGAGGACGAAATACAGGCGGCCATGATGCGGTACGGGATCCGTGCCCCCTATCTCCTGCACGTGGGTCGTATCGAGAAAAAGAAGAACCTGTGTCGTACGCTGGAGGCCTTTGCCCAGGTGAGGAAGCAGCTTGCGAGCAGGGCCCGGATCGTTCTCGCAGGGACCCCGGGGCCGGGTGGTGAAGAGGTGTTCGAGACGATCGAGAGATTGGGCCTGAACGAAGCCGTCCGGTTGACAGGATACGTAAGAGAAGAAGATCTGCCTGCTCTATACGCGGGGGCCATGCTCTTTCTGTTTCCGAGTCTGTACGAAGGCTATGGCATGCCGACCCTGGAGGCCATGGCCTGCGGCACACCGGTGCTGACCTCCAACGTGACGTCCCTGCCGGAGGTCGCCGGGGATGCGGCCGTCCAGGTCGATCCTCTGGATGTCGAGTCCATTGTCCAGGGGATGCTACGATTGGTGGAGGACCCTCAACTCAGGGAGCAGTACATCCGGAAAGGGCTCGACCGGGTCAAGGAATTCACCTGGGAGAGGACGGCCCGCGAGACCCTGGCCGTGTATCGAAAAACGCTGGGAGTCGCTTAGAGGGGATGATCCGGCCCGTCGGCGGAGTTCTCGCTGTGCTTCTGACGTGCCGGCCTGTCTGTGGGAAGATTCCTGATCCAGGGTAGGGCTTGCTTGAGCGCCCGAGATTTCATGGTCGGCTCACATATCTCCTCGAGTATGCCACCCCAGGTTCCGCTGATCTCCTCAAAGAGAGGTTGAGGGAAGTCGAGTCCGCGGAAGGCGAAATGGGTCATGAACCGTTCGTGTCCGGCGTCGGCGATTCGCTGGGCCTCGTCGGTGTGGGTGAGGTAGTAGTCGAGCTTTTCGAGCACATCGGATAAGTCTGCCTTGATCTCCACGTAGTGAACCCCCGCCTCCAGTCCTGCTCTTGCGAAACGCAGGCCGGAGAGCGTTTGGCTCACGACCAGGTTCCGGCGTGATAGCCCCTCGAAGAAGCGGTACGTAAGCGGACAATGCCCCCACAGACACAGGCAGATCGAGGAACTGTCCAGCCTTCGGAAGTGTTCTTTCCCGGAGATCCTCGGGACGAGGAGATCCCCGGGAGTCGGGTATTCCGGCCCTCCATCGACGAGCCCCCCCTCGAAGGGCAAATCTCCTGCCTGCAGGAGACGAACCGCTTCTTCCCA
>Ga0180429_10001225_pt1 | contig 21881 bp, 10 predicted proteins | sample SS_ome_FD_132428 | JGI IMG/M metagenome (GOLD analysis project Ga0180429, IMG submission 132428) | Hypersaline lake sediment archaeal communities from the Salton Sea, California, USA - SS_1_S_1 metaG | ecosystem: Environmental > Aquatic > Non-marine Saline and Alkaline > Hypersaline > Sediment ...
CGAATACGATGGCCCGATACCTCAGAGCATCCAATCCGATCCAACCCGGCTGCGTCAGATCCTCATCAATCTCACCGGCAATGCCCTCAAGTTCACCGAGGTTGGCAAGGTCCGTCTGGTAGTTCGCCTGTTGGATGCCGAGTATGATGCACCGAAAATGCAATTCGAGGTGGTCGATTCGGGCGTCGGGATGACCGAAGAACAGATTGCCAAGCTGTTCAAGCCCTTCAGCCAGGCAGATTCATCGACAACCCGCAAGTACGGTGGAACCGGGCTGGGATTGGCGATTAGCAAGCGCCTGGCGGAGAAGCTCGGTGGTGACATCACCGTCCAGAGCGATCCCAGCGAGGGCAGCACGTTCACGGTCACGGTGGCAACCGGATCGTTGGACGGCGTGAAGTTGCTTGACAAGCCCACCGAAGCTCAACGACCCACGGATTCCGACAAGCAGCCAACCGCTCCCAAAACCAAACTTGACTGCCGAGTGCTGCTGGCTGAAGACGGCCCCGACAATCAGCGGCTCATTATGTTCCTACTCACGAAGGCGGGAGCCGAGGCTGTTGTGGCTGGCAATGGACAGATCGCCTACGACCTTGCCCTGGCCGCACGAGACGAGGGGCTGCCGTTCGATGTGATCCTGATGGACATGCAGATGCCGATCTTGGATGGCTACGAAGCGACCGGCAAACTGCGCGAAGCGGGGTATACGGGTCCAATCATCGCACTGACGGCGCACGCCATGAGCACGGACCGGGACAAGTGTCTGGCGGCCGGCTGCGACGACTATCTAGCCAAGCCAATTGAGTACGAGAAGTTGCTTTCGCTGATAGCCGCATATGCCTCCCGAGAAAAAGGGGTCAGGACCCTTTTTGGCATTATGGGCAACATTTCATAGCCGGCTAATGCCTTGCGTTACACGTGGAGGGGGCTTTCACGGACGCTCAAATAGCCTGTCTTGCCAAAAAGGGTCCTGACCCCTTTTCTCATGGCCTTGACCCGGAGCCGACCGGGTGCTAATCTCCAAGATCCACATGGATTTCGGCCGACACCGAATCCAACCTAACTCATCGCGGTTCCCGGAGCTTTTTGCCGTGCCGTACGACAGTATTGTTTGTGTGAAACAGGTCCCCGACACGGCCAACGTAACGGCCGATGCCATGAAAGAGGACGGGACCGTCAATCGAAGTGCCTTGCCGGCGATCTTCAATCCCGAGGATCTGCACGCCCTGGAAACGGCGTTGGAAATTCGGGACCAACACGGCGGAACGGTCACCGTGATCACGATGGGTCCACCGAAGGCGGGCGACGTGCTCCGCGAATGCCTCTACAGGGGGGCAGATCGCGTCATCCTTCTTACCGACCGCCGAGCGGCCGCCAGCGACACCCTGGCGACCAGCTACATCATCAGCCAGGCCGTGAAAGCGGTTGGCCGCTATGACTTCGTCTTCTGTGGACGCCAGGCGATCGACGGCGACACGGCCCAGGTCGGGCCCCAGATGGCCGAGAAACTCGCGGTCCCCCAAATCACGTACCTGGAGAGCGTCGTCGACCTGTCGGGAAAGACGGTCCGCATCAAGCGGAACACCGGCCACGGCTGGGAGATCGTCGAGGCGAAACTGCCGGTGCTGGTCACAGTGATCGAGACGGCCAACGAGCCACGGCCCGCGGCGGCGCGGCGAGTGATGAAAATGAAGCGGGCGCAGACGCCCGCCGAACTGGCCGCCGCCGTCAAGAGCGAGATGCCCGACGCCTCTGACGGGCAACGCGCGGCAGAAGTCGATCGGCGCACCGAACAACTGAAGCAGCGCAGACTGCTGATCGAACAATGGGACCTGGACGACGTCCAGGCGGATCTCGACCGATGCGGCCTGGCGGGTTCGCCCACCAAGGTATTCCGTATCCAGGCCATCGTGCTGACGAAGGAAGGGCATACCGAAATACCACCCACCGACGAAGGCATTAGAAAAATGGTTCGCGAACTGGTCGTGGAGCGAACTTTGGGCTAACACGAGAACTCGAAACGGAAAGAAGAATGATCGAACCGAACCGTCAGGGCGAGGTGTGGGTCTTCGCGGAACAGGAAGACGGCTCGCTGCACGACGTGTCCTTGGAACTGTGCGGCAAGGCCCGGGAACTTGCCGATAAGATCGGCGTGAAGACCGCCGCCGTCTTGGCGGGACTCGGCGTTGGCCCGCTGGCCGATAAGCTATTCTCTCACGGCGCCGACAAGGTTTACGTCGTCGACAACGAGCAATTGAGCCACTATCAGACCGGATCATACTCGCAGGTGCTCTGCACGTTGATCGAAAAGCACCGCCCGCAGATCGTCATTTACGGGGCGACGTCGATCGGTCGCGACCTGGCTCCCCGAGTGGCCTCGCAGATGCGTGCCGGGCTGACGGCCGACTGCACGGGGTTGGAGATCCAAGACGTAACCGACCCCAAGACCAAGACCGATCACGCAAATCTGTTGTTGCAGATCCGCCCTGCCTTCGGCGGCAACATCATCGCCACGATCGTCAACTTCGACTGGTGGCCGCAGATGGCCACCGTTCGCGAGGGCGTGATGCCGTTGAAGGAGTTCGGCGGTGCGTCGAGCGGCCGGGTCGTCGAGGAGACCGTGGAGATCGATCCCAGCGTCTTGGCGATCAAACTGATCGAGCGGCACGTCGAACAGCGCACCGTCAATCTCAAAGGTGCCCGGGTGATCGTCGCCGGCGGCGGCGGCATCGGCAGCAAGGACAACTTCCAGTTGATTCATGATTTGGCCGGGGTGGTTGGCGGCGCGGTGGGAGCCAGCCGGGCGGCGGTTGACGGCGGGTTGATCGGAAAAGAACACCAGGTTGGACAAACCGGCACCACGGTGCGGCCGGCGCTGTACATCGCGGTGGCCATCAGCGGTGCAATACAACACCGTGCCGGCATGGAAGAGTCGGCCAAGATCATCGCCATTAACAACGACCCCGAAGCCCCCATCCTCTCGATCGCCAATTACGGAATCGTCGGCGATTTCAAAGACGTGCTCCCGATGATGATCAAGGCGATTAAGGACGGGGCCAGGGAGTAGAGACCTGGAATGCTGTGTTTCGGACCAAGGATTTGAGCTAAGGCTGCTTAGCAGAATGCGGCCCGGCGTCGGGCAAACAGAATAACCCCGGAGGTTCCCGTGGCGAACTTCTTCACCGATAACGATGATATCCAGTTTCTCTTCGACTTCATGGACCTGGCCGAATTGGCGCGGATCCAAGAGGACGAGTTCACGGACACCGACTTGCGTCGCTGCGACTATGCTCCAGAGAACGAAGAAGAAGCGGTCGACAACTACCGGCGGATTCTGACGATCATCGGCGAGGTGGCCGGAGAGATGATCGCGCCGAATGCCGAGCAAATCGACGCCGAAGGCAACACGCTCAACGACGACGGCACGGTTACGCTGCATCCGCTGGTGCAACGGAACCTGGATCGGCTGACGCAGGCCGACATGATGGGCTTCACTCTGCCGTACAAGTACGGTGGGCTGAACTGCCCCAACTTGGTCTACACCATGGCCACTGAAATCGTCAGCCGGGCCGATTGCTCGTTGATGAACCTCTTCGGATTGCAGGGTATCGGCGAGACGGTATATGCCTTCGCCAGCGAGGAGATCAAAGACGAGATCCTACCGCGTTTCGCCCGGGGTGAAGTAACCGGCGCCATGGTGTTGACCGAACCCGACGCCGGCAGCGACTTGCAGGCCGTGCGGCTTCGAGCGCATCAGGACGACGACGGCACCTGGTACCTCAACGGCGTGAAACGGTTCATCACGAACGGGTGCGGCGACGTCCTGCTGACACTTGCCCGAAGCGAGCCGGAAATCAGCGACGGCCGCGGTCTGAGTCTGTTCATCTCCGAGCGCTCGGAGAGGATCAAGGTGCGCCACCTGGAACACAAGCTGGGGATCCACGGCTCGCCCACCTGCGAGTTGGTCTACGACAACGCCCCCGCAAGGCTCATCGGCGAGCGGCAACGGGGACTGATCACCTACGTGCTGGCCTTGATGAACGGTGCCCGGGTGGGTATCGCCGCGCAATCGCTGGGCGTTGCCGAAGCGGCCTATCGGCTGGCACGGACCTACGCCCACACGCGGCAGCAGTTCGGAGGCCCCATCGAGCGTCTGCCCGCCGTGGCCGAAATGGTCACCGACATGAAGATCCACGTCGAGGCCGCCAGGGCGCTGACCTACGAAACCAGCCGGGTTTGCGATCACGAACGCAACAACCTTCGGGTGCTCGAGTTGTCGAAGGACCTCGACAAGGTCGAAAAGAAACGCCGCAAGCAACTCTCACGCGCGATGAAACGGCTCAACGCCATGTTCACGCCGATGACCAAGTACTACACCTCGGAGATGGCCTGCACGGTTGCCGACAAAGCAATCCAAGTGCTTGGCGGCTCGGGATACATGAAGGACTACGCCGCGGAACGCTACCTCCGCGACGCCCGAATCACGACCATCTACGAAGGCACCAGCCAGTTGCAGATCCTCGCGGCCGTACGCGGGGTCTCCTCCGGGTCGTTCGAGACCTGGACGGCCGACTACGATGAGAAATCGTACGACGATCCGCAAATCGAGGAGTTGAAGCAGCAACTCATCGAAGCCAAGCAGCGCGTGGTCGAAACGATCCAGTTCGTCAAGACCAGGCCGACGTCGTACCTCGACCTGTCGGGACGCCGGCTTGTCGACTCGGCCCTGGCCGTGATCATCGGGCACCTGCTGCTGAGCCACGGTGCCGTCGACCAACGGAAGAAGGCCGTCGCCACGCGATTCATCGCCCGCGAGATGCCCCTGCTGCGAACGCACTGCGAGCAGGTCCTCACCGGCGACATGTCGCCGATGGAGCAGTACGACCTGCTGGCCGGGCCGGTGCCGGTGAGCGATTAGCGCTCTGGAGTCTTGAACCCCAACGCGATCTAAGGTCTAGGGAGTCTTTTCAAGTCGCCCGCGGGCCTGGGATTTCAGACCGGCGTACTCGTCCGACCAATCGCTTTCGGCGATGCGGCGGAAGATCTCTTTGGCGTCATCCGTGCGGCCGGTCTCCAGAAGGACCTGGGCGCGGTCCCACAGGATCCGGGCGTTGGTGGGCTCCGCTTCGAACGCCGACGCATAGGCGCGATCGGCCAGATCGAATTGAGCTTGCTGTCGGAGCATACCGGCCAGATCCTGCCAGGGAGCCGCCTCGTTGGGCTTGGCGGCCAGCGGCGTGGTCAAGTAGTCCCACGCCAATTCCGCCGCACCCAGGTCTGATAGGACTTTCGCCGCCGCGTGACAGGCCGCCGTGGGATCGGTGTCCAGCGACCGCCAGCGATCGGCCATGTGGATCACCCGGGCGACGAACTCACGGGGCGGTTGAGAGTGGAGCGTGGACACCGCCTTGGCCAACTGGCCGTAGCGGTCCAGCATCCGGCCGTGGCCGTGCCGAACAGCCTTGACTTCGAACTCGTCGGGCAGGTTCTCGTATTCGATTTCCATTGCCCGTTCCATGAACAACAGCGCCCGAGCGGTCATGCCGCGCTTTTCCGCCATCGTCGCCGCAAGGCGCCAGAGTGCCGGCCACCTGGCGTACTTCTGTTGGTCCAACAGCGTCTGCAACGTGCCGTCCGCCCGAGCCTGCTTGCCGGTGTGCCAGAAGTACTCTATGGCGACCAAGGTGATCGCAAGTCGACGTCCGAGGTCCGCGTCGGCGGTTGCCCGATCGAAGAGTTCGTCGGCCAGCGAATGATCGTCCAGTTGATGGGCCTGCCACGCCAGGCGGATGGCCGCCGCCCGGGCGTCTTTGGCCAGCAGCTTGTCCAGAGCCCGACGCAACACGGGCGCAAACTTGCGATCGGCGTCGGCGCCGCGTTCCAGTGCCCTGCGGAAATCGTCGTCCAGCGGCGGCAGCACGCCGGCTTCGATAGCCTCGGCGTGGAGCTTCGCCAGCGCCTCTTGGGCCTCTTGCCGCCGGCCGGTCTTGTACATTTCCCGGGCGTGTTCATATCGGGCGAAGTAGGCCAGCCCCGACACGTCCTGGAAGCCCTCGATCCGCTCGACGAGTTGCTTGTAGATGGCATCGGTCTGGCTGTGTTCCCGGGCGGCCGTCAGCAGTGCCCAGCCCAACCGGGGCGACTTGCAGCGGCGGATCAACTCGATGGCCCGGTCCTGGTACTGCTCGCGCTCGGCATCCTTGGCCTTCTCGATCCGTTCGCCGTTGAAGATCATCCACAGGTCGCGGAACTCGGCAAGCTGCCGCAGTAGCCCGTCGGGCGACCCGCCGACGGGGCCGAACTCTCCCTGTTGGTCGGCGTGGCGGAGTCTCATGTAGGCGGCCAGGTACGTGGCCGTCGGCTCGTCGGGGTGCTCGGCGACCGGATCGAATTTCAGCTTGACGTCGTCGACGTCCTGCAATCCGTCGGGGTCCTTCGTGTATCCGTTGGAGACCAACAAGGTGTAGAACCCCAGGCGGCGGTCGTCCCGGTTGAGGAACCGCCGGGCAATGATCCGCGTGGCGGTCCAGGGCTCGATCGCCATGGCCTGTGAAATCCGCTTCAGGGCATCTTCTTCACTCCACGACTCGCAGCCGTCGACCGAGGAGTCGTAGTCGTCGCGTCGAACGGGCATCGGCAGGATGACCAACTTCTTGGCCTCGGGTTTTAACTCTGGTGCACCGGAGGGCTTCAGATCGACGTTGCGCTCGGCCAGCAGCTTGCCGTCGCCGTCGAGCCATCGGATCGATCCGCCCGGCTCGAACACCTGACGCAGGAGCGTCTTCCGCGAAGGCATTTCGATCAGCCGCCGCTCGGCCGGCCGGCCGTCGGTGTCGAAAATGAGTCGCACGACGGCGTACTTTCGCGGTTTGCCGTCGGCGTCCTTGAGATTGTCGGTTCCGTGCGGCACCACGGCCACGGTGTGCCGGTCGACCATCAGGAGGTCGGCCCCTCGGGCAAGTTCTTCGGGTGCCGGCACGACCCAGGGCACCAGGGCGGCAAGCCGTCGGCGATGGAATCGGCTCAGTTTTCGGCTGGCGCCGACGCCCAACTCGCCGTAGGTATGCCAGAGGTTCGTGCCGTCGCAGAGCACCCGTTCGCGCAGCCCCAAGGCGGTGGTCCGCTCGTATCGACAGCGGCCCGTGCCGTCGAAGTCGACCGAGAGCAGTTGCGCGCCTTTCTTATCGCGAACGACGGCCGTTCGCCACCCGGCGCCGCGGGCCCGCTCGATCAGTCGGCGCGCGCGGGGATCGATCTTACCAGTTTTCGCCGGCGACTCGCTGGGCAGTTCGGCCTCCAAGACGGCCAGCACATCGGCCCTGGTGGTTCGCATTCCCGGGGCATAGGCCAAGAGATCTTGGTAGATCCGCCAATCGTCCTGGAACTTGGGTAACTGATAGTTTAGGCGTTTTCCGAAGGAGTTGGTCTGCATGCGAAGCATCGCCCCGATGGGGTAGCGTCGAGCGATACACGAGGTGTTGAGTCCGTCGGGCGTGGTGATCAGCAGCGATTCGTTGTCGACGATGTAGGTCAGGTCGAGTTCGTTGAGCATCAGCCGCAAGGCGGCCCGAAGCGAAATCCCCTTCAAGTTCTTGGTTACCGGCGCGTCGGTTCCCAACCCGATGTCGCCCAACGCCCCGCTGTCAATCCGGATCTCGATGTCGTGGTGGTCTCGCAGATAGTCGACCACGTTTTCCAACGGCGTCTCCACGAACTCAAGTTGCGTGGGGTTCTTCAATGCTTCGGCGATCTTCTTATCGGCCGTTCGCATGGAGGCCAGATTCATCGACGAGTATTTCTCCCACCGCCGTGCGGATAGCTCCGCCCAAACCTCCGCGGTGGGATAGACGATGGCCGGATCGGCCCAGAAACGATATTTGTTGACGAAAAGCGATCCTTCAGGTGCATAACGCTGGTCAAACGAGATATCCAGTGTTCTGCGGTCGTGAAACGCAATGGTTTCGTCCAGCAGCAATTCCGTGCGCCACGGATGGTTGAAGACACGTAACGGACGGCCGAACTCACCGTCGACGTCGATCCCCAACAGTTCCTCATCCTCTTCCTGGCTGATGATCCGCGGGGTGACCGTCATCATCAGGCTTTGCGTCTCTCGGCTGATGGGCAGTACCAGATCGGCCACGGAATAGCTTGTGGTTGCCAGCATGTCCCCGGAAGTATCGCTGTGCCCAGCCGCGTCGATTCTCAGGGGCCTGAAGTTGGAGAATTGGTTGACCGTCCGGTTCGAGTACGATAGCGAACCGTTGGCGTCTTGGACCCACCCTCGGTTGGCAGCGATCGTGCCCATGTCATCCCAGTATTTGGTCACGATGCCATTGTCATTGTAGTCCCAAATCCGAATGGTCCCGTCCCCGCTGCCCGATGCCAGCATTCTGCCGTCAGGGCTGAAGGTGACCGACTGCACGCCGTATCGGTCCTCAAGCAACGAGTGGAGGCGGAGCCTGCCCGCGTCAGTCCCACGGCTGGTGTTTTCCTCCCACGAGAAGAACATGTCTTGATGGTCCACTAGATAGGTTGAGCTGTCTCCATCGAAATCGTATTCCCAATCGGTGCCATTCCCGAGTCCGCTAATCGTCCAGCCCGTGACAGAAGTGCCTGCTGTCGGAACGTAGCGCCATTCAGCCCTGGCATTGCCCGTGGGAACGACGGTGATATGCTGACCATCGTAAAGCGTCAAGATCGGTGGTCTGGCCCACTGGAACATCGGCCGCGGACCGCCCATCGCGATCGTGTTGAGCACGTCCCGGGCAGACTTCTTCTCCGTGATCTCCTCGGATTGGCCGGAAGGATCAACAAACGGCTCGTGCACGACCTCGATCCGATCCGGACACGCGTACAAGGCCCAATGGTCCTTGCGTCCCCGGTCGACATTGTACCGCGCGTACATCTCCTCGTTTTCCAGCACCAACAGCGACGTGAAAGGCGACATCACGTACATTGCCTTGCTGAGCTCAATGATGCGATCCTTGTTCTCCACCGCACCCAGGGCCACCAGGCGGTCGATCTCCAGCTTGGCCCAAATCCGCGGCAGGTAGCCGGCTCCTTCGGTCACGTCGTCGACGGCGATCGTCTTGCTGTACGGCTTGCCGTCGAGCCGGCCGGTCACCAGAAGTGAACGGGGCAACCCGCGGCCGTCATCGAATCGAGCGATCGCACACAGCTCCTCGCCGCCGGAGAGCATCTCGTTGTGACAGAGAAACGCCAGCTTCTCGGCCCCGTCGGCGACCTTTATGTCCAACAGCCGCGGGGAGTTCAGCGTGGCCAACAGATCGAGTGCCCGCCAGTTGACCTGTTCGTCGGGGTTGATTTGCGTGAAGTATCCGCCGGTCCGACCGGCCGCCGTCTTCATCAGGGTCCGCGACCAGCGTTTGCCGACGCCCACGCCGACGTATCGGGCCCGCTTGGGGATACGACGCAGCAGGGCGTCGACGTCCTTCTGGCCCAACACGGGCAGCCCGGAGCCGAGGTGCACGAGCACGGGGTTGGCGGCCTTCTCGACCAGCGGCTTCGTGGCGTCGAGTGCCCGGCCGAGGTCCAATGCCCCGACCAGGTGCGTCTGCTCCAGTAGCTCCACCGCCCGCTTGACGTTCTCCGCGGTGGCCGCCTGCGGCTTCGCACCCAGCACACCACAGCGGGTACCGGCCGTGACGATCGAGAACGTATCGTCGTGTTCGGCGTTTTCCAGCAACGTCTTGATCACGTCGACCTGCACCCGGGCCAGAAGCGGATCGCGATCGGCCGACGACTCGAACAGGAAGACCCAGTCCCGCCGCTGGTGACGCTCGTTGCGCGGCAGATCGGGCCGCCAGCGGAGCATCAGGTACTTGGAGCCCTCGTGCACCGCCGAGTTGAATCGGGCGGTCGCCGCCGGCTGGTTCTTTTTCCGGCACAAAGTGACCGCAACGTCCTGATCGGACGTGGTCTTTTCGGCCGATGCTTCAAGCACCAGGTCGCCGTTCTCCTTGGTTGCCTGGAAGTCGTGGGAAGCGTCGTCCCAACGCAGCCGGGCCCCGTCTTTGACCCGCAATCGGGCCGACCACTTGCCGATCTTCTGCATGTTGTGCCCGCCGGAGAACCGGTACCTGGTCTCGCGATACAACGACGGGAGCCTCTGGGTGTAGCTGATGATGATCCGCTTCTCCTGGCGTCCCTCCAGCGGGAATACCCGCATTTTGAACGTGCTGCCGTCGATCCACTCCAGCAGTGCCGGGTCCTTCATGCTACGGACGATCTCGTTGAACACCTGCCGGGCATGCTGGCGTTCGGCCATACCGCCCTCCATCAGCTTCTCGCCCACGTACATCGCCAGGCGCGAGAGCGACGCATCGGCCGGCAAGGGAAAGTAAAACGTCCCTTCCAGGCGGCCGCCGAGGTGATTGAAATACGTCTGGTCGATCGTGGTCCGGGCGAAACCGTCCTCAATGTACACGTCGACGTGGTACTTCCGCAGACTGAGCTTGGCCTCTTGCCCGTTGGGGTCCTTGGCAATCAGGGCCCCGCCGGCGTACTTGCTGCCTGGCACCAACGGCGACTCGGCGGCCGCCATCAGGTCCCGGGTCCAATCCAACAGGCGGGTTGTCCGCGGCGCGGGCGCGACGGCCGCGTCGTGCCCCAACTGCTGGCCGGCCAGGATCGGCAACTCGAAGTCGCTGACTTGCACCTTGCCCTGGGTCACCGTCACGCGGGTTCCGCCGTCGGCGAGCCGCACGTTGAACTTGGTCCCCAAGGCGGTGATCTCACGGCCGGGTGTGCTGACCACGAACCGCGCAGGGATATCGCCGGCCGGCCGGCGCGGCGAGACCTCAACGAAGATCTCACCGCGGCGAAGCGTCACGCGCCGCGCACGGTCGATCGCCACCTCCGTGCCGCCGTTGAGATACAAGATCGACCCGTCGGCCAGGGCCACGCGCCGTCGCCCGTTGGCCGTGGTTGTCAACACGTCGCCGATCGCCACTGTTTCCAACTGTGGTGCCTCGGCACGAGGCCGTGCAACCAGCCCCGTGCGGACTATCGGTCGTTGAGCGACGGGGATCGGCGCGTGCGACGGGCGAACCTCGGGCAACGGCCGTTGCGGCGTTGCCACTTCTTCGGGAGTAGAAACGTCCCGTCGGTTGATCCACACGTTGCCGAGGACCACACCCATGGCCACCAGCAACGAAGCGGCCACGGCATACACGGCCATCCGCTCTCCCGTGCTGAGCGAACGTCCGGCCGCCGGTGCGGATCCCGGTGCGGCGGCGGCCAGCATGGCCGTGGTCGTGCGGCGGACGAACTCCGGGTCGGGTATCTCCGGCTCGTAGGCCGAGGTCAACAGACGTTCCACGTTGCGATCGGCGACGCGGTCGTCGCCGGACGATGAGTGGTCGGTATTGTCGGGATTCATGGCAATCACCTGGTAAGCGTTTGTTCATTGTCGCGGTTCGCTCCGCGAACCAGCGTTTGTTCGCGGAGCGAACAACGACTATAAACGACGACTATGGGGCGTTTCACGTTACAGCGGTTCCGGACTCAAGTTCCGCGCCAGCGCGACAAACGTTGCCCGAAAGGCCTTTCTCGCCCGGGTCAGCCGGCTCTCGACGGCCTTCTCCGACGTGCTCCAGTCGGTGGCTATCTGGCGGACGCTCTTGCCGGCCAGATACTTGGCCTCCAACGCCTCGCGATAGTGCGGCGGCAATTGCGACATCGTGGCGCCGACCATCTCCCGGGTCTCTTCTCGATCGAGCACTCCATCGCCGAGCGGCTCGCTTTCCAGTCGGGCGTAGATGTCGCGAAGTTCTTCGTCCATGCGAGCCCAAAGGGTCTCGATGCTGGCGGTCGATTTCTCGCGTGAAAGGACGCGGCGGATTTCGTTTCGGGCCAGCCCGCTCAGCCAGGGAAAGACGTCTCCTCCGGCCCTGTCCGGCTCGTAGCGCGATACCTCGCCGATTGCCCGAAGGAGCGTCTCCTGAACAACCTCTTCGCACAAGTGCCGGTTGCGGCCGACGCGATAGAGACAGAAACGATACAGGGGCTCCAGGGCGGCGGACGCCAATCGGGCAATCGCCTGGGCGTCGCCGGCCATGGCCGCACAGTGCCACGGCTCGTCAAAGATCAATTGCAAGATCTGTCCTCCCAAGCGCTTACGACATTCACCCGACCAGGCCGTCCGACTCTCGCGTCCCTGCTATCTTCTTATGTCACCCCCTCGAAGAAATCCTTCGCGAAAAACCCGACGACTGGAGGCTTCTTCATCGGCCCTGCTCGGCTCGATTGTTGCACGGACGGATCTGATGGGCAAGAAGGCCGGGGATGAGCGGAAGAAGCGGGCACAGAGGAACGCCATCTTTTCCCGCCGCCAGCACAATTCCCAGATTCCGGTCTTGGCCAACTGCCGAATCGCCATTCTCCGCGGAACTCTCTGGGCTTCCCAATTGATCTAAGTGCTTACCGTTTGGCGCGGACGGATTTCTTGGAAATGACTTCAGCGTTACATCACGGCGCCAACGGAGCCTATCTTCTTGGCGGATAGAGCCCCTGAGGGGTTTCCCCCCCACGGGATTTCCTCCCACGGGGCCCGATCCGGACCGGTTGCGGAAACTTGCCCGGAACGGCCTCGGTCGACTCGATCGAGGCGGAAGGAGGATCGTGCCATGCGAAGCACAAGAACACCGTTGCTGTTTGCGTATGTCGTTGTCGTCAGTGCGTTTGGGTTGAGCCTGCTGGTGCCGTCGGTCTTGTTGGCCAACTACGCCACAATTCGCGGAGCCCCGGTCACCGAAGGCCAGATGCGGGTCGCCGAGCCCGATTTTCAGCAGCTCAAACAGACCGTGCCCGATGCGAAAGACCAGTTCGTGCTCAAAGAGACCCGGGTCGAGATGGAAGTTTCCGGCGTGTTGGCTCGGGTGAGCGTCGAACACGTGTTCATCAACCCCTATCCGCAGCGGCTCGAAGCCCTCTACGTCTTTCCGTTGCCGGAGGACGCCGCCGTGGACCGTTACTGGTTTGAAGCCGGCGAGCAGATCGTCCGCGGCGTTGTCAAACGGCGTCAGGAGGCGCGGCAGGAGTATCAACGGGCAAGGGACGAAGGCCGCAAGGCCGCGCTGTTGGAGCAGGAGCGGCCGGATATCTTTACCCAGTCGGTGGCCAACATTCCGCCAAAGGGAACCGTCACGGTGCATATCGAGTACGTGCATCCGGTGCGGATCGACGGTGACCGCTACGTGTTGCGATTTCCCATGGTGGTGGGTCCTCGCTACATCCCCGGCCAGCCGCTGGGCCGGCCGAACGTGGGTCGCGGTTGGGCCCCCGACACGGACCAGGTTCCCGACGCCTCGCGGATCACGCCCGAACCGCTTCCGCAGGGAATGCGCAACGGCAACGACGTACACATCTCCGTCAAACTCGACGCCGCAATGCCCATCCAGGCCGTCACCCCGGTGACCCACGAACTGGAAGTCGAGAACCAGTCGGTGACCGAGGCCCGGATCCAATTAAAGAACCAGACGACGATCCCCAACAAGGACTTCGTCGTCGAGTACCGCCTGGCAGCCGAGGATACCGTATTGGCCTCATTGGCCCACCGCGGCGAGTCGGACGGATATTTCGCGCTGGTGTTGCAGCCGAAGTGGCAGATCGAGACCGCCGAACTCATGCCGCGGGAAGTGGTCCTGTTGTTGGACACCAGCGGTTCGATGTCGGGGCCCGCCATCGGCCAACTGCGGATCTTCGCCCAGCACGTGCTGGACCACATGAATCCGCAGGACACGATCCGAATTGTCTCCTTCAGCAGTTCCCCCCAGGCTCTCCACCCGCAGCCGGTTCCCGCCATGCCGGACAACATCGCCGCGGCCGAACAGTTCATCCGGAACCTCCATTCAGGCGGGGGGACGCGGATGCTTCCGGCGCTGCGAGCGGCGCTGGGTACAAGCGGCGGCGAACAGAGCCGGGTTCGCTACCTGGTGCTGGTCACCGACGCCCTGGTCGGCAACGACAGTTCGATCCTCGGCTATCTGAAGCAACCGGAGTTCGCCGACGTGCGGGTGTTTCCCGTGGCGATGGGAGCGGCGCCGAATCATTACCTGATCAGCCGCGCCGCCGAGCTTAGCCGTGGATTCGCCATGCAGGTGACCAATCAGGACAACGCCGCCGAGATGGCCCAGCGATTCGGCGACAAGATCTCCTCGCCGTACATGACCGACCTGGAGATCGACTTCGGCACGCTGGAGGTCCGCGAGGTGCTTCCGCGGCCGCTATCGGATCTGTACGCCGGGCGGCCGCTGGTGATCATGGGCCGATACGATCAGCCGGGCAAGTCGGAAATCACGCTTCGCGGCAACGTCCAGGGACAGGCGATCGAGTCGACGCTGGAACTGGATCTACCGCGGCAGGAGCCGACGCACGACAGTCTCGGCCCGCTCTGGGCACGGCAGCGGATCCGCCACGTCTGGAACCGCGACCTGGGGAAGGAAACCGGGGACGGCCGCGAGGAGATCACCCGGCTCGGCCTCACACACCAGTTGGTCACTCGGTACACGTCATTCATTGCCGTGGAAGAAGAGTTGCCCGAGCCGGTAAGCGGCGATCTGCGCACACAACAGGTCCGGCCAATGCTGCCCGAAGGTATGACCGAGGCCGGCGCCGGAGTGGCAACGGCCGACACGGCGGTTGCGCACGACGTTGCCCAACCGGCGCCGGCTGAGGCACCGGCGTATCAACCGGCACCGAGCGCGCCATCAGGCGGAACCGGGAATTCCGGTGGCGGTGGTGGCGGCGACGGCGGTGGTGGCGGCGGCGGGGCCGTGGAATGGCTCTTCCTGGCGAGCCTGGGTGCGTTGGGTGGCGGCCGGTTGCTGAGCGGACTCCGCCGAAGACGCGGCCCGTCTAACGCTTGACGCAAGAAGGAAGAAGTGGCCATGCAATCCATAACTCCCGATCCATGGTGGAGGAGTTGTCGCTGGACGCTCGGGCTCTGTGCGGTCATGGCGTTGGTGAACATCGGACTGTTTCCGCGCGCGCCCGACGCCCTGCAACGGCTGGTTGAGTGGCTGCAATTCGACCGCCAGGCCGTCCTCCAGGGCGAGCTGTGGCGGTTGCTGACCGGAAATATGGTGCACTGGAGCGTCGAGCATTTCCTTCTCGATGTGGGGGCCTTCGCGATCATGGGTCTGCTGTACGAACGGCATCTCCGCCACTACCCTTGGATTCTGGCCGCCGCCGGTATGTCGGTGGGATGCGGCATGCTGGTCTTTTTGCCGGAGATGGGTATCTATCGAGGACTGTCGGGCGTCGACAGCGGCCAGTTCGCCGCCGCACTGTGCGTCGAGTGCGTGCTGGCCTCCGGTCAGGCCCGGCGTTGGCTGTGGATCGCTCCGGCCGCGGCGATCTTCGCCAGCAAGATTCTCTACGAATGTGCTACCGGGGAGATGTTCTTCGGAACCGAGTCGCTGGGCAGCATCGGGCTGCCGACACCTCTGGCCCGCGCCGCCGGCACCGCCGCGGGAATACTCGTGACGGCGTTCACTACTCCTCTCCCTCGGCGGATGCCAATGCCGTCGCAATATCATCGCAACGTCGTCGAAGACGAGCAACCTCGCTTTCCAGACCAGGGCGTTCATCTTCAGCGGGACTTTTCAGTTGCTCCTGAAGTTCGCTAATCCTGGTTTCACATTCACCTCGTTCCACACGAAGTTGTTCCAATTCCTCGGCTTGGTCCGCCTTGTCGAAAATCCGTTCCTCCGGAGCCTGACCCGCGTCGGCCGCGGCAGGCTCGGACGCATCGGGGGGCAACACCCGTTCTTTTTCACGGAGTAGGCGTTGGGTCATGAAGTTCGGCGAGACAATCTCGACACCGGCACCGTGTAGCGTCGTGAGAACTTCGGCCCGCAGATTCGACCGTACCGTCAAAAGTTGCTTGACTTCGGTCAAGAAGCCCGCAACGCGATACGTGACGGAGAAGTCGCCAAGGTCCATGATATATACGAACGGGTCCTGCAACTGTGCGTTCTTTGCCGCATCGATCAGGAGCGACACGACTTGCTTGTGTGGTACGTCGTATCCCAACGAAACGGTGGCCGACACAACGGTTCCCGAGAATCGGACCACCTTGACCGGGTTGGAAACCAAGTACAGGTTCGGCAACGTTGTCAGGTCTCGGTCTTCGGTCTGGATTTCGATGTGAAACAGCCCTCTTTCAGTCACCCGGCCAAACTGCTGACCGACCTGAATGAAATCTCCCGGCCGAAAACTCCGAACCGCTCGCAGCATGAAACCCGCCATGGCGTTAGCCACAAAGGTGGTCGATGATAGAGTGATGACCACCGACAGCAGCAATCCGAGTAGTCCAATAAGCTGGCTCCGGGTGTCGTCGCCGACGGGGACCACAAGCAGGACCACGATGCACCCGAGTAACACGAGCACGCCCATCACGATCCTTCTGGGGAATCTCTGTTCCTCGCCGAGGTTTTGCTTTCGACATAGCAGGAACCAGTTGGCTACCCAGAGGACGAGAACCACAACTGCGATGACCGTCAACGCGACCGCGAGACCGGGCAGTGCTTTGTAGAGTTCTTCGAGGAGGTTCATTGGCCTAAGCGGCGTTGCGGCAACGCCGCCCTTAAAGGATGGGGGCCGTTCTGCTTCAGAACTCATCAATCCACGCTGGAGTGATTTTACATCACCCGGCACGGCGAGGCAACCTCCGGGGGCCTTTTGCTTCGCCGGCATTTGCAGTACAATAGACATTGATCTCGAAAGTACCCTGATAATACGAAAGGACAACGTGATGAAAGCAACCACACTGTTTTCGGCGATCATCCTCCTCGGCCTGCTGGGCGGCCCGCCGGCACGGGCCGCGAAGCCGGGCGGTTCCTTCCAGCTTCGGCCGAACGTCTCCAAGAAGGAGGTCGTCTACAAAACCGTCGACGACTTACAGTTGAAGCTGCACGTCTTCGAGCCCAAGCAGAGATCACCACGGCGGCAACTGCCGGCAATCGTCTTCTTCTTCGGCGGAGGGTGGAACGGCGGGACCCCCGCGCAGTTCTTCCCGCAGTGCGATTACCTGGCCTCGCGCGGCATGGTCGCCGTCTCGGCCGAGTATCGCACCAAGAGCAACGGCGGCGTCACGCCCTTCGAGTGCGTCAACGACGGCAAGAGTGCAATCCGCTACGTCCGCTCGCACGCCGCGGAGCTTGGCATCGACCCGAACAAACTGGCCGCCGGCGGCGGATCGGCCGGAGGGCACGTCGCCGCCGCCACCGGAACGCTTAAGGGTCTCGAACCGCCGGGCGAAGATACTTCGGTAAGCTCCCGGCCCAACGCCTTGGTACTATTCAACCCGGTTTACGACAACGGTCCGGGTGGGTACGGATACTCGCGCGTGAAGGAACGCTACAAGGAAATCTCCCCGCTGCACAACATCGGCCCTCACGTGCCGCCGGCGATCGTGTTTTTCGGAACCGAGGAGAAGCTCGTCTCTCGCGACGCGGCCGAACAGTTCAAGGAAGAGATGGAGAATCTCGAAATCCGTAGCGACCTGCACTACTACGAAGGCCAATCGCACGGGTTCTTCAACTACGGGCGAGGCAACAACGTCTACTTTATCAAGACCGTGCGCGAAGCCGACAAGTTTCTCGGCTCGCTGGGCTACCTGGAAGGGGAGCCCGAAATATAGATCGCCATCGGCGACTGGAGTCGCCTCCTACAAGAAACCGGATTTCACTCTTGCGGAGAACAAAATGCGGAACAGAATCATCAGTTCGTTGATGCTATCGGCACTGCTCGTGTCTCTTTGCCCGACGGCACGCGCAGTCTCGACCGAAACCGCGGCCGCCACGGCCGCGGGCATCATGAAGGCCACCGGTGTTCGGGGCGGTATCGTCGTTCACCTCGGCTGCACGGACGGCCGGTTGACCGCGGCGCTCCATGCCGGCGAGCGATACACCGTCCACGGCCTCATGACCGAACGAACGATGGTGCGGCAGGCCAGGGAATACGTTCAGTCGCAGGGGCTCTACGGACCCGTCTCCGTGGAACACCTGCAAGGCACGACCCTCCCGTACGTCGAGAACCTGGTGAATCTCGTCGTCGCCGAAGGGCCGTCGGGCGTTTCGCTCGAAGAGATGATGCGAGTGCTGGTCCCCGAGGGCGTGGCCTATGTGAAACAAAGCGACGTCTGGGAGAAGCACGTGAAGCCCCGGCCGGCGGACATCGACGAGTGGACGCATTTTCTCCACGACGCCTCGAACAACGCCGTGGCCCGAGACACCCGCGTCGGCCCTCCGCGCCAACTGCAATGGGTCGCGCCGCCCTTGTGGCTGCGGAGCCACGAGACGCCCTCCGGTGTTCAGGCCTCGGTTTGCGGCGGCGGGCGGATCTTCTACCTCTTCGATGAGGGACTGATCGGCATCACCGACGAACGCTTGCCCGATCGATGGTCGATCGTCTGTCGCGACGCGTTCAACGGACGGCTGTTGTGGAAACGTCAACTGAAAGGCTGGGGGTGGCGCCAGTGGAGCCGGGAGCGTTACGTGGGTAAGGACTGGACGACCCTTCGGGCGGCGCGAGTCGACGTCCCGCCGGAGAACCAACGCCGGCTGGTAGTCGACGGCGATCGGCTCTTCGCCACGCTTGGATATCGCCAGCCGTTGGCCATCCTCGATGCGGCAACCGGCCGCGCGCTGCACGTCGTCTCTGAAACCCTCGGTACGCGGGAAATCCTCGTCCGCGACGGCATTGTCGTGGCCTACGTCAACGATCCTTTGCCGGACGCGGCTCAGCGCAGAGGCGAGGATCGGCCCGACACCGCCCGCCTGGTTGCGATCGACGGCCAGACCGGCCGCGTGCTGTGGAGTCAAGACGTGGGGACGATTCGGCCGCTGTTCTTGGCGATCGACGGACGAAAGATCGTTCACCTATCGTCGAAGGACCTCGTCTGCCGCAAACTCGATACCGGCGAGCAACTCTGGCGGACGAACCTGAAGACGCCGGTCGGGATAACAATGGTCGCCGTCGACGGCGTCGCGGTCATGTCCGGCGGCAACTCGCTGGCCGCATACGATCTGGACGACGGCAACCTGTTGTGGCAGAAGTCGGTGTATTCCATCTCCGGCGCGGAAAACGCCGACCTTTTCGTATCCGCCGGCCTGGTGTGGCGAGGCCTCGCGTCGATCTCCTCCGAGAAGGGCGAGAACGGAAAACCCCGGATCGGCGGCAAGAGCGCCCACGTCATGGCGCTGGGGCTCGATCTGCGCACCGGCGAGCAGAAACGTCGGGTTATCGCCAGGAACGTACGCAGCCCGGAACATCATCACCGCTGCTATCGAAACAAGGCGACCGAGCGATACTTGATGACCGGCATGGAGGGTATCGAGTTCGTCGACCTCCAGGGAGAAAACCATTCGCAGAACAACTGGCTTCGCGGTGCCTGCCGCTACGGCATCCTCCCGTGCAACGGCATGGTTTACGTTCCCGTCGACCAGTGTTTCTGTCACCCCGGCTCGAAGATACTCGGGTTCACGGCCGTAAGGGCGGAGTCGCCCGTTGAAGAGATGCCCGACGCTCGGCGGCTCCTCGAAGGTGAGGCCTATGGCCAGGTTCAACTCGAAGCTGAACGGACCGGGCGGGGCGATTGGCCGACGTACCGTCACGACGCCGCCCGAAGCGGCTCGACACCCGCCGGCCTTGCCGCGGACGTCAAGCCGGCGTGGCGGGTCGAATTGGGCGGCCGTCTCTCGCAAGCGGTGGTTGCCGGCGGCCGGGTGTTCGTGGCCGCGTCCGACGCGCACACCATCCACACCCTCGACGCGGCCGACGGCAGTCGCCTGTGGCAGTTTACGGCCGACGGGCGCATCGATTCGCCGCCGACCGTCTGGCGCGGCCTGGTGCTGTTCGGTTCGAGAGACGGTCGCGTGTATTGCCTCAGGGCGTCGGACGGCGCGCTCGCATGGCGATTTACTGCGGCACCGGCCGAGCGTCGGATCGGGGCCTTCGACCAACTCGAATCCGTGTGGCCCGTCCACGGCAGCGTGCTCGTGCTCGACGGCATCGCCTACTGCGCGGCCGGACGATCGACCTATCTCGACGGCGGCGTTCGCGTATTCGGGATCAACCCTCTCAGCGGAAAGGTCCTGCATCGAACCGTAATCAAGGGGCCGTTCCCCGATGACCTGGGCCAGCGCGAGGTTTCCTTCTACACGATGGGCGCCAACTGCGACGTCCTGGTTGCCCAAGGCGGCTTTCTCTACATGCGGCAGAAGAAGCTCACGCCGTCGCTCGAACAGGTCGAAACGCACGTCCTCTCGAGCAAGGGCGAGATGGACGTCGGGCTGCACGTGTTCTCCACGGCCGGATTGCTCGACGGATCGGGCTATAACCGTACGTTTTGGATGTACTCGAAGCGGTGGCCCGGCTTCCAACTGGCCAACCAGGCGCCCAAGACTGGGCAACTGCTGGTCTTCGACGACCGGCAGACGTTCGCCGTGAGGTACTTCTATCGCCGCAACGTCCACAGCCCGATGTTCTTCCCGGCAACCGAGGGCTACCTGCTGTTCGCCGACGAGAACGCGACCGAGCCGCAGATCGTCGGCGAGCCGGGCGCGCGGCCACCGGTCCGCTGGCTGCCGCAATCGGACTACGTCGCCGGACGCGGCCGAACACCACGAAAGCTCGACAGCGCTGCCTTCGGACTCGACAAGATGATCGGCTACACTCGCGCCGAACCGCCGCTCTGGACCAGATGGCTTCCGATCCGCATCCGCGGCATGGTCAAGGCCGGCGACCTGCTGTTCGCCGCCGGGCCGCCGGACCTCTTCGACCAAACGGATCCCTACGCCGCCTTCGAGGGTCGCAACGGCGGACGCCTGGCCGTCGTATCGGCCGATGACGGAAAGGTCCTCGCACGGCAGGGACTCGACGCCTTGCCCGTCTTCGACGGAATGACCGCCTCCAACGCCGGGTTGTTCATCTCGCTCGACGACGGCAGCATCATTTGTTGTCGCGGCAAGTAGCCGTCCGGCCCAGGTACGGCGGGCGGCGCCCGCACAACATTGTTCGACACGTGGAGAACTTCCCTTTGTTCTGAAAAGGCTTTGGGACGTTGCCAATTCTTTGCGAATTGCCTTACCACAACAACTTACGGGAAGAGACCGCCCAGAAAATCACCCCCACGATGATGGGTAGGGGGCAACGGGAGATTGACGGCCATGCGGTAGTTTGGTATACTTCTATCTGTTGTGTGGAAAGGGGTGTCTCGTGGAACGGACGCTGACCCGTTCAGGACGTTTGTCTCTAGGAGGCGGTCTGATGCAACGTACGTCGACTTGTCTTGCGCTGCTGGTGTTGCTCTCGGGCGTCGGTTCCAGTTCCCTCTTCGCGGGCGGAGTCATCTACTGGACCGACAAGGAAGACTTTCGCATTCGCCGGGGCGACATGGACGGCGTCGGTCCGCCCGAGGTAATCCTCGGTCCGGCCAACGGGCTGGGGATTCCGCAGGGGATCGGCCTCGACGTGGCGGACGGGAAAATGTATTGGGCCGACAGCTCCCACGACCATATTCGCCGGGCCGATCTGGACGGCTCGAATATACGGACCCTGATCGTCAACACCGTCGAGACCCCGCTGACCTTTCCCGCCGATCTCGAGCTCGATCTGCTCAACGACAAGATCTATTGGACCGACACGTCACAAGGGGAGATTCGCCGGGCCGATCTCGACGGCAACAACGTGGAGGTCCTCTATTCAAATCTGACTTTGCCCTACTACTTCGAACTCGACGTGGCCGGCGGCAGGATCTATTGGGCCGAGAACGACAACACGCTGATCCACGTTTCCCATATGGACGGCAGCGGCCACATCGAATCTCTAAACGTCGGCTTGGAACGGATTCGCGA
>Ga0180429_10001226_pt1 | contig 21880 bp, 22 predicted proteins | sample SS_ome_FD_132428 | JGI IMG/M metagenome (GOLD analysis project Ga0180429, IMG submission 132428) | Hypersaline lake sediment archaeal communities from the Salton Sea, California, USA - SS_1_S_1 metaG | ecosystem: Environmental > Aquatic > Non-marine Saline and Alkaline > Hypersaline > Sediment ...
CTTGAAACCTGGTTTCAAAAGAAAGAAATCAATCCGCTGGTGGTTGCCGAATTTGAAGATCGCGCACTTATGAAGGCCTTTGGTGAAGCTGGTGCTGGTGTTTTTACTACGCCCACCGCAGTAAAAGAAGATGTTCTGCAAAAATATGGTGTCGAAGTGATTGGTGAAACAGAAGAAATTAGTGAACGTTTCTTTTTGATTTCTGCTGAACGCCATATCAAAAATCCCGCTGTCTCTCGTATTACTGAAACAGCGCGAAACAGTCTCTTTAAAAAAGGTGGCCTGACAGCATAATCTCAGGCGACGAGGTCCAGTGAGTTGAGCGGCATAGCGTTCTTTCTGTCTTGCAATGCAACGGGAACACCTGCTGGCCAGTTATTCTCATCATCTGCCAGTGCATAGCTATTTTCATCCTTTTCAAGATGCTTGTTCAACAGCAGAGCCTGGTTATTATCAGGCATGCTTTGTTCTGAATTAAAATTGATATTCCAGTGTTGACTGGCCTTATCATCAAGGTGATGTTTAACCAGCCTGGCCAGGTCTGTTAGCGAAGGCGTTGCCTGCAAGATTATTTTGTTATCCAGCGGTGTTGAAACAGGTATAGTGAGGAAGTATTGACCGCCCAGTATCCCACGGCAAAATATCATGATCGAATCCGACTTCGCCTCATAGCTTTCCAGAAATACTTCAATCATTTTAACGGCATGATCAAAATCGATTTTGCTGCGCTGACAAAGCGTCTGCCGGTATCTGGACTGCATGCTTCTGAAACTTGCCTGTGTCTGCCAGCGGCTACCGCTGGTATCCAGGTAACAGGTCAGGAAGTTTACATCTGTCGGCTCTATCTGGGATAACAAATCCAGGTGCATTCCCAGTCGTTTTGTATTTTCATCGAGCATTTTCATGTGCTACTCCATCTATGTCTATAACTAAGATAATAGAGATGAAAGCGCAAATAAAAATTCGAAATCAGGCTGTTCAATAATCGCTTTTTTCGAGCTCTATGCTATAAACTTTTTTCCTTTTTCGTGGTCTTCTCAATAACTGCACTGCGGCCGAGCGCATGAGCAGCCAAAGGCAGAGTAATTAATAAAATCAGAAGTAAAGCCCCTAATCGAACCAGCCATTCCCAGCCCCAGCCGGCATTCATTGCCTGTAATAACAGGCCGACTATGAACAGGCTGACAGAGAGTGTTGCCGCCTTGGTGGCGGCGTGTTGTCGTGCTAATGCATTCGGTAAGCGCAATATTCCCATCGCGGCTATCAACATAATGACTATTGAAGCTATTAAAAATAATCCGCTCATAATCATCATGATGAACTCCCGGTCTGCTGTCTGGATTGCAACTGAATAAAATTTGACCAGGCCAGGGTCGCTACAAATCCCGTCAAGGCAATCCCAATAGCCACGTCAAGATAGACCGTACGTTCACTAACCCAAGCTGCAATAAGACAATAAATTACCGCTATTGCGAACAACAGGTCCAGTCCGATAACACGATCAGTCAAGGATGGGCCGATGATCAGGCGGTATATACCTGCCAGTGAACTAATGCCCAAAAAAATCGCAATGATCATCAGTAAACTCATGACAATACTCCATCGATTACTTTCAAATGATCGCAAAAATCACGCTGGATTATACTGACTGTCTCTTCACGGCTATCAATCACGAGTAAATGCAATACCAGTTCGCGCTGTTCTGTATCAATGTCTATCAGTGTGGTACCAGGTGTCAGGGTAATCATCGCACCCAGCAGGCTGGCTGTATTTTCATTTAAATCACCGTAGCAAATGCGCGCAAGGCCGCCCTGCTCATGCCCGCTTGTAAACAGGATGACTTTCGCTGTATCCAGACCCGACAAGAAAGCGGCCTTGAAAAAATTGATTGTCAGCATCATTACGGCAAACACTAATTTCACAATGCACCTCCTGCTTGCCATTGTTGTTGCTGAAGTAAATCAATCAGTGGTCCCGGCATTAATCCCATCATCAGGATGACCAGGGACATGATCAGCATAACCAAGTAGCTCGATTTGGGTATGGCGAGACTGACTAACTGGTCAGGGTGTGGCTTCCAGAATCCTTCCAGCCAGATTTTGCTCATGGAATACAAGGTCAGCATTCCGGTGATTAAAGCTGCGGCCGCCCATAAGTATTTTTCCTGTGTCAGTGTCTCCATGATGATCAGAAGTTTTCCCCAGAAACCACTGGTAGGAGGCACCCCAACCAGTGACAAGGCACTTAATAGAAAAATAACGGAAAGTAATGGTCTGGCAGGGTAAAGGCCGCCTATTTTACGAAGATCATAATGGCCGGCAGTCATCCAGATCAGTCCGGCAATCAGGAACAAGTTAGCTTTAACCAGAATATTATGAAACAAAAAGAAGGCTGTTCCTGTCATGCCAGCCGGTGTGGCCAGTGCTACACCCAGCAACAGAAAACCCACCTGGCTGACTATATGGAATGACAGAATACGCCGTAGATCCCAGTGATAAGCCGCACCCAGGACACCGCTCAGCATGGTAATCACAGCAAGCCATCCTATCGCCTCATGATACAACTGGTAGTCCAGTACCTGGCCACTGATGCGCATCAAGACATAAACGGAAATCTTTGTTAACAAACCACCCACCAATGCAAGCAGTGGTGCCGGTAGTGCATGATAGGAAGCAGGCAGCCAGGCAAATAGTGGAAATGCTCCAATTTTAAGTAGCAGCGCCAGTAATAGCATGCCGCCATACAGGCTCAGGTGATGACCTGATTCTTCAGAAGCAGCTATCTCCGCCAGGGCGCTGAAATTCAAATGCCCGACAGCACCGTGAATCATGCCGATGGCAGCAAGCATGATCAGTGTACCGACCATGCTGACGGCAAAATACTTCAATGCGGCCTCTGTTTGCTGGTGACCTTTGCCTAAAACCATTAATCCCAGCACAGCAATCAGCATCAGCTCAAACCAGACATAGAGATTAAACAGGTCTGCGGCAAGGCTGACGGCTATTGCCGATGCGACCAGGCACTGCATCAAGGCAAAATAAGCCGATTTATCCGCGGTTCTTTGCCAGTGCGCCATAAATACCATGACCACGGCAGAGACCAGAGAAATTAGCATGATCATTATCGCACTTAAGCCATCGCCATAAAACTCGATACCATAGGGAGCAGGCCAGTCTCCAAACATCAATGATTGGGGCCCCGACAAGACCACCTCAAACAGTAATTGCATCGCTAAAACCAGCAATGCAAAACTGCTGAAAAGGTTTATTCCGGTGAGCAGCCGGCCTTTGAGAAAGACACTTAACAGCGACGTCGCTATTGGCAGCAGAAATGGCATCAGCAGACTCATGATTCAATCTCCATCACCATTGGCTTATCGGATTGCGCCTTTGCGCTGGCAGATGGTTCGTTTTCACGATAGCTGGCCACGTCAGAACTATCCTGTTGATTGACAACCGCTGCTGCCAGGATCAAGGCGAAACAAAGTAAGGCAAAACCGATAACGATAGCTGTCAACACCAGTGCCTGTGGTAACGGACTGGCCGCGTCTGTCATTAATGCCTGGCTTCCCTGTTCAATGACTGCAGGTACCAGGCTGCCGGGACGTCCACCGGTAAAAACCACCAGGTTGGCCGCTGTACCTAAAACAGCCAGCCCCATGATCATCCTGAATACTTCCCTGGATAACAGAAGCAGGATGCCGCTTGATACACAAATGCTGATTACCACGATTAAAATCAAACTCATTAGCTGATACCTCCCTGCTCACTGGTTTCCAGCGGTAACTGATGACGCTCCAGAAGTGAATAGACATAACCTGTGAAGCTTCCCCAGACTGTCAGGAAAACCCCCAGGTCAAACAGCAAAACACTTGAAAGTCCGACTATTTCAACATGCCTTAAAAAGCCATCACCTGTGATCATGCCCGCCATACCGGCAAGCATTGCCATACCAATACCAAGCATTGCCAGTTTGCCAGGCATTAAATACTGGTACTTTCGTGCAAACTCACTATTATAAAGAATGGCTAACTGACTGGATGCTGCCACTGCGACCAGGCCACCAATAAATCCACCACCGGGCTCGTTATGCCCCCTGAAAAGTATCCATAAAGCGGCTGCCAGCATCATCCAGTAGAGAGGTACAGCCAGTTTTTCAAGTAGAACAGAAGCCGGTGCTGACCCTGACTGATTGGCAGCGATATGTGTAAACAAGGGTTTTGCAGCCAGTAATGAAAAAGCGACAACGGCAATTTCTCCAAACGTATCCAGTGCACGAAAATCGACGATAATGACATTAACCACATTTCGGCCATTGGCTTGAGGAAGGCTGTTGGCTGCAAACCAGCTTGCCAGGTCACGGTTTTCGGGGATGGCCTGCAAATTCATCAACAGGATAAATGTACCGGCACCAGCAAGCAGAGCCAGTATCAGCTTAAGCGGTTTTTGCCACGGCATTTCGCGGTGAGGTTTTTGATTAAAGAAAGGTATTGCTGCAGCTGCTATCACCACGAGAACAGTTTCAACGGTAAACTGGGTAAAAGCCAGGTCAGGAGCGCCAGCAAACAAAAACAAAATGGCTGAGCCATATCCTGCCAGGCCTACTGCCATTAACAGCGCCAGGCGGTTTTGTAAAAACACTGCAACTACTGCACCTATGCTCATCAATCCACCTGCAACCAACCAGGCCCAGCTGTGCGGTGGCCAGTGGTTTAGTGCTGGCAATTGTATTGACGCATTCGTCAATAAGTAAAATGACATGATGATCAGTGCAGAGACTGTCAGTAAAAGATACTTGTCCAGCCTGCCTGACTGTAACAATCGTGTATGCAGGGAGGCGGCTTTTTTAAGTGCCTTTAATGCAACTTCGTAACTGGCTTCAGGGCCAAACTGATCAAGCCAGCGCATGCTTGCTAATCTGTCGTGAATACGGTCCCAGGTTAAAAACAGCAAAATGGCAATCAATGCAGCAATACCGCTTGCCGATAACATATTCTGAAATGAATAGGAGGTACTGATTTCAGCGAGCTCTGAAGAAGGCGAAATACTCTGGGCCGCACTTAATAACAGCGGGTCAATAAAGTCCGGAAACAGTTCGAACTCAACACCAATGACTGCCAGCATTAGCGGCGGCATCACCATGCGCCAGTCAGCTTCGCGCAGTCCGCTAAACGACTTTTCCAATGGCCCCCAGAAAACCCGGATCGCGGCAACACCTGCTACGGCCATCGCCACGGCATTGACCAGAAGCAAACCATAACTCACGATCTCAACAAGCTCTGCCTGCTCCTTGGCAACCGCCATTATGTCCTTGGCAACAAATCCAAAAGCCATTGGCAGGCCGGCCATTGACAACCCAGCGAGAATGGCTGCAGCGGCAGTCCACGGCATGACCCGACGCAACCCCATCAGGTGATCAATTTCACGGGTGCCGGTCACATGATCAATGTTGCCAGCGACCATGAAAAGCGGTGCCTTGTAGACTGCATGGGCAAACAAAAAAGCAATTACCGCAAGACCGGCCGTGCTGCTGGGCAGGCCGATTAACAGGGTTAACGTCCCCAGCGCAGATAATGTGCTGCGCGCGAGAATTCTTTTCAGATCTATTTCACGTAGTGCCAGCACGGCAGCCCATACCGCGGTAATTGCACCGGCGCCAATTAACAGGAATTCCCATAACAGTAAATCGTTAAAGGCAGGATCGAGTCGTGCCATCAGGTAAATTCCCAGCTTGACCATGGTGGCAGAGTGCAAATAAGCACTTACCGGCGTCGGTGCCGACATGGCATTGGGTAGCCAGAAATGAAACGGAAATTGTGCCGACTTGGTAAAAGCTCCAATCAAAACCAGAACAATGGCATAAGACAGCCGTGGATCATCCATATACATCGGAGCCGCAGCCACGATACCGGAGAGTGACCAGGTCCCTGCCATATCGCTGAGCAACAGCAATCCTGCCAGTAAGGCCATGCCGCCCGCCATTGTCACAAACAATGCCTGGCGCGCTGAGTTCCTGGCATCTGAACTGGTATGATTAAATCCGACCAGTAAAAATGAAGTAATACTCGTCAGTTCCCAGAAAATAAATAACAGGATGACATCATCAGCTGTCACTGCACCTATCATTGCAAGCATGAAAAGGATGAGCACGAAAAAGATTCGGTGTTTACCCGGTGCCTGTGACAGATAACCAGATCCATAGATAAACACCATTGTGCCAATGCCCGTGATTAGCATGAGCATCAGCACACTGAATGCATCGACACGAAAGGCCAGTGCAATATCCAGGCTGCTAACCCAGGGGTGAGACCATTGCCAAGGTAACGGAAACTGTACCAACCCTGCAATGAGTGCGACAAACAAAGAGAAGGGGATCAGGCTAACAGCAATATAATTGATACTGGTCTCCGGAGCTTTGATGTCCTGATGATTAGACATATTTAATTCTCAGCTTTGGATTTATCTTCACGATGTAACTCAGGCAGCCTGCGCTGCTGGTGCCAGCGGGGAAATATAGCCTTCAGGTTTTACCGCCAGAATCGAAGCCTGGGTCATCTGCATGACTTCTTCAGCAGTATTACCAATGAAAAATCCCGGAACACCAACACGCCCGATGGTGGGCATCACTGATGTAAAGAATATTTTTATACCTGTTCATATTGCTGGCTCCTGAAATTTAATAGGTTAAATATAGGCATATGAGCTTTTGTATTATTAAGACAGCACAAAAAAGCAAAAGATATTCGAATCATTAGCGATAACAGATCGAATTTTTCGATTAATAAGAAAATTTAGTGAAAAAAATGACTTCGGTTTTTTCGAATAAAAACCTGTTTTTTTCTGATTTTTTCAAACGCATTGACGCCTATCCTTGAGTGTACGAACCACAATCAAGGAGAAATTGATGAAAGTTTCTATTCAAGCGAGAGATTTCACGCTGACCGACTCCATGCTGTCATATGTTAAGGACCGCATTAATTATCTGTTCAGCTCTCGCTACAACCAAATTCAGCGAATCACAGTGCGGCTAAGTGATGTTAACGGACCAAGAGGTGGTGTGGATAAACGCTGCAAGGTCACCGTGGTATTGCCCAGGTTAAACGAAATTGTTAATGATGACGTGCAGTCCGATTTGTATGTTGCAATATTCAGAGCAATGGATCGTGCCAGCCGCACAGTAAACCGTCGTTTAACCAGGTTACAGGATAAAAAAAGACGACTTTACGTCCCTAACAATTCAAAAACTGACCTCTTTATTAACAGTCTGCACCAATATTCCTAGGAGATAGCAATGAATATGAAAACATTACTTAACCAGTTTTCAGGCAATGCCCAGAACGAGGCTGGCAGTGGTAATAACATGTCGGATACTTTAGGTAAAATTACCGGCCAGTTACCGGGTGGACTGGCTGGTGGTGCGGTAGCCGGCGGCATTATGTCACTGATCATGACCAATAAATCTGCCCGCAAAGCTGCCGGTACAGCTGCAACCTATGGCGGTGCGGCTTTACTCGGAGGTCTGGCTTATAAGGCTTATAAAAACTGGCAAGCAGGACAAGGAAATCAGGCCCCGGTTTCACAAAACAGTTTCACGTCACCAGAAATCATGTCTTCTGATTATCAATTGACGCTCATCAAAGGCATGATAGGTGCTGCCAGGGCAGATGGTCATATTGATGCAGAGGAGCAAAATAATATTTACGCATCAATTGACCGGATGGATCTCTCGACTGAGACAAAGGCAATGGTTTTTGACCTTATCCGGCAACCGGTATCGATCGAAGAAATTGCCAGCGGGGCACACACAATGGAACAAAAAACCGAACTTTACCTGGTATCAAGCATGGTGATCGATCCAGACCATCCGGCAGAAAAGCAATGGTTGAACAATTTAGCCTCATCACTAGGGTTGCCGGAGGAGCTGACCAGACAGCTGCAATTACAAGCACAGCAACATTCGCTTGATACCTAGCAACCTTTTGCAAGTCAGTTTCAATAACAAAGCCTGTTCGATGAAACTATCGATATATGAGCAATGATGAAAGGCTGGAGTAGAGCGAGGAAGCAAATTAACTGGGCAACAGATCATGGATCATTTTATTACTGATATTGTTTTTATGGTTTTGATAATTACCTCGGTAATCAGTATTGCTGCAGCAACCTGGCTAATTAATAGCAGCGCTGCCCTGGACGCAGGAGAATAGCATTCATGCCCATGGATTAAACAGGGAATTTGTATCTAACAGCCCCATCAGGAAATAGAAAAACTACAATATTCAGGGTCAGCTTTGTTGCGTTAAAGAAATATTTTTCAAACCGCTGAAAGATTTCTTACACCTTGAAGCTGCCAGTGGCATATTGCTGCTCATTGCCGCCATCGGCGGTATGGCTATGCCCGCGCTGATTTTCAGCTATATCAACTGGGAGAATGCTGTTGCTATGAAAGGCAAAGTAAATATCCGGCATTTTTTATGTTGTTATCAGTAGCTGTTGTTGGGCTTGATTATCGGCCTTCTGTCCCAACCAATACTACAAGGTGCTTAAAACAGGTAGAAAGCTATGTCTGAAATGTTAAACAATTTGAAAAAAATGCTCGGTACCGAGCGTGAAAACCAGCTGCTACATTACAGTATTGGTAATGAATACCTTAAGTCTAATGACTTTGATATGGCTGAAGAGCATTTAAGAAAAGCAGTTTCACTGGATCCTGCTTATTCTGCGGGCTGGAAACTGCTCGGTAAAACACTCAACGCCGCAGAAAAATATGAAGAGGCAATAGAGGTTTTCGAGAATGGTATTGTGGTGGCGGAAAACCAAGGTGATATTCAGGCAGCCAAGGAAATGAAGGTGTTTTTAAAAAGAGCCGGGAAAAACCTTCAATAAGCTGTCTGTTGTTTTCGAACAGTGTTTTAAAAGCTGCGTTTCAGTGGCGAGTTACTGACCTTCAGGTGTTGTTTAACAATATTACTGGCGGAATGATTTTCAAAAACCAGGCGGCCATAGCTGTTGTAATGCGGCAATTTGCGAGCCAGCTTGATAATCGTTGACGCATTGCTGGTGCCAATAAAACCGAGCGGGCTGCGACGGGTGTCATTATCAAGCAGAACCAGGGCGTGCTCTGTTATTTGGAAAGTATCTTTATCAATCTGTACTGATTGCGGATGCATTTTTTGTGATTCCGAAGTCAAGCGCCCTTTGTGTTTTTGCAGTAGCTTGTTGTTCCAGCCCAGTATCCATACAGCCGTATCCGCGGATAATGGATTAAACTCCGAGTCTGAAACCAGTCTTATATTGTCGTATTTCTTGTTCCAGCTTGCGGCCAGGTGATGCCATGCATTCTGTTCTTCTTTTGAAGATCCTTCCGGATATACCAGAAGCTGTGTTTTCGCTCCGAAGAGCCTGCCAAGTGAAGCGGGTTTTTCCTGTGGGTTCAGTAGTCGAAAGATATCGAAATCCGGATCAATCTGAATTTCCACAGGCTGGTGTTCATAGCTGAAGTTGAATTGTTGCGACTTGTCGGTGAGTTTCAATTGCTCGGTAATTGTATTTCCATTTTTAAAAATAACCTGCATCGGAATGAATAGCTGATAGCTGTCGCCTTGTTGTTCTAACTGGATAGATAACTCGAAACCGTCAGTGGATTTTTTCAAGCTGCTTTCTGTCAGCATGATTTCAGGTGCTCCTGTGCGGTTTAACCATTGTGAAATAAACGAGTTTGCATCAAGCTCCGTGCCTTCAAGCAAGCTGTTAATCAGTTCGGGAAAACTTGCCGAATGAAATTTGAAGTCTTTCCAGAACGATTGGATGTTTTTATTAAATGTTTCTTCGCCTAGTCTGTTTCTGAGCATGTGAAACAACATCAGTGACTTGCTGTAGCCAATAGCCTGGCTGGCTTCATTGTGCCTTGAAGTGAAGTCTTTAAGGGCAAAGTCATTCTGCCTGGCAGCAAAGTTGGCATAACGTTCCAGTGCCTTGCGTCGGTATTCGTTATCCTGTTGTCTTTGCATGCTGCTGAAATGATCGGCCATGTACGCTGTAAGGCCCTCACTCCAGTTGCCCTTGGTGAAATCTATGAATACACCATTACCCCACCAGTTATGCAGGATTTCGTGAGGAAGCGAGGTATAGACAATAAATGGCAGGCGTATGACATTCGAGCCCAGCAGGGTGAATGAAGGCATACCATAACCGGTTTGCCAGCTGTTTTCGACGACAGCAAACTTCTTGTAAGGATAGCTGCCGACCCAGTTGCTGTAGATGCCGATATATTTTTCAGAGGCGTCAATGTAGCGTTGCGCCAGTGCCTGGTTTTCATTGAGTAAATAAACTTCCAGTTCAACATCACCGGAAGACTTTGCATAACGTTTCCAGGGGGCGCCGATCAGGTAGATATCATCCTGCGGGCGGGGCATTTGATATTTTATCTGATTTGCAGAGCGAGTGCCTTTGCCCTGGCTGATGATTTCCCATCCTTGCGGTACATTGCTTTCAAGGTTGAAAGTAAAATTAGGATATGCGGGAAAGACCGGATACCAGTGACTGCGTCCATCCAGATATAGCATTTTTTCATTAAATAATCGCTCAGGCATGCCAAATAAACCCGAGCGTGAGTTTTCAATGATTTTTCCCCGGTATTTGAGATGAACCTTTCTATCTTCAGAAAGTCTGCTTAACTGATATACATTGATTCGTCTATTTGCAGAATGTGAGATGATTTCAAGCTCAGCATTCTGACTGGATACCTCAAATGCGTCGTTTAGGGAAAATATCAGCTTGTCCTCATTGCCAGGCAGGGTAATGATATCTTCTGCTGAAATACTTGAGTTTTCAGAATATAACTGAACAGAAAGTTCATGGTGCAGAAGCCCTGCGTGCAGTACGGACGTCAACAACAACAGCAGTAGCCCGGAAAAACAGGAATACAATTTATGTTTGTAAGTCATATTATGAGGTCTTATTCGAGTTATCTCTATCATCCTGATGATTACAGAATTTCTGATAAGTTCAAAATGCTGGTTAAGAGATTTTCTGTGGCTTTGTTGTTATCACACTTTATTGCATCCACTGCGCTACTGGCGATGCCCAGTATGCACGCAGCCCAACAGCGGGCAGAACCATTTTCAATGAATGACAAAGCCGTCATCATGCCCAGTCAAACCCGCTCCCTTGCCTCTATCCTGCAGACTGAAAAAGATGCACGCGTCATCCTGGTTGGCGAACAGCACACCCGCGTGGATCATCACCAGGTCCAGCTGGAAACCATGCGTTATCTGCATGAGAATGATATTGATATTGCCGTCGGTGTGGAGTGGTTCCAGCAGCCGTTCCAGTCACACCTGGATGATTTTCTTGGCGGCAACATCACTGAAAAACAGCTATTGAACAGAACAGAATATTTCGATCGCTGGGCCTATGATTACCGCCTGTATCAGCCAATTCTGCTTTATGCCAGAGAGCATGGTATTCCGCTGGTGGCGCTCAATGCAGCCCGCGAATTGAGCAAGCTTGTCACCAAGAAAAGGTTTGAAGATCTACCGGATGAGCTCAAGCAACAATTACCTTCGAGTTTTGACTGGTCTGACAAGGCTTATGAAAAACGTCTTGAAACGGTATTCAGAATGCATCCGGATTTTCCCGGTACCTTTGAAGGTTTTCTGCGTGGTCAGCTGCTGTGGGATGAAACCATGGCGGAGAATGCGGCTGACTATCTGCAACAGCACCCTGAAAAGCGCATGCTGGTATTTGCAGGCAGCGGTCACATCGAGTTCGGTTCGGGTATTCCAAACAGAATCCAGCGGCGTATCAAGGAAAAAGTCATTTCGATTCTGCCGGCTGAAAGTCCTGCCGGTGTGCAGCCGGAAAAGGCTGATTACCTGGTGTTTTCACAAAGGCAGCTGTTGCCCAAAGTCGGCCTTATCGGTGCATTCCTTGAAACCAGTGGTGATGCAGTCCAGATCAAGGGTATGACGAAAACCGGTGCAATCAGTGAAACAGATATCAAGGTCGGAGCTGTTATCGTGGGTATCAATGAGGTTGAGGTGGCAACACTGGCTGATTTCAAACTGGAAATGATGAACCGAAAGCCAGGTGATGAAATTCAACTGCATTACCTTGATAGTGCAAAGCAGGGCAGAGATAACGCCAAAACAGTGAAGATTAAACTCAGATAAACATTAACCTTGCGGTGATATACAATGGGGTATGTCAGAGCTGTCCGAGGTTTGAGTGTTTTCTTCCTTGATTCCCAGCATTATTACCTTTGCTGTCGCCACCCTGGTTATCGTTATCGCTGGCAGTCGACTGTCGCGATTGGCTGATACCCTGTCCGACAGGACCGGCCTGGGCGAGGCGCTCTTCGGGGTGTTGTTCCTGGCCGGAGTCACTTCACTGCCCGACTTTGCTGCGACCCTGAGTGCCGCAGTAGATTCCCGTCCAGACCTGGCCATGAGTAATGTCATGGGCAGCATGGCGGTGAACCTGGTTTTCCTTGGTGTGGCCGACATTGTCTACCGTAAAGCTAACCTGGAGCACGCGGCAGCTTCATCTGTCAATCTGATGATGGCGATATTGCTGATTGTTTTGTTGACCTTGCCGCTGCTCGCTATCTTTACCCCGGCCGTCACCTGGTTGAACCTGCACCCGTTCACACCTGTGATTGTCACCGCTTATCTGTTCGGCATGCACCTGGTACATCGCGCGCAGGAAAGGCCAATGTGGTTCCCGCGACTTACCCTGCAGACAGTGTCGGATGAACCTGAGCAGCATTTCCGCAGTCATACGGCTACAGTGTGGTTTGGGTTTATCAGCATGGCTGTTGTAACGACTATGGCTGGCTGGGTGCTGATGGAAGCGGCAAAGGGTATCGCAGACCAGACCGGGCTTTCCGAAACCGTGGTTGGAGGGGTGTTTACCGCCATGGCCACTTCTACCCCCGAGCTGGTGACCACCATCGCGGCGATTCGCATCGGGGCACTGACCCTGGCAGTCAGCAACATCTTTGGTACCAATTGTTTCAATATGCTCGTGGTTGCCGCGGCTGATGCCGGCTATAGCAGTGGCTCCATTTACCATGACATGGCTCCGCTACAGATGACGTGGGGCCTGGTGAGTATCCTGATGACGGCCATCCTGCTGCTGGGACTGGTGCGACGCCAGACCTATGGCATCGGTAGAATCGGGTTTGAAAGTGCGCTCATCCTGGGTGTTTACGCTGTCGCACTTGGTGTCATTGTGATGAGTACCTGAGACAGGAATAAAAAGGGGGATTAGAAAATCCCCCTTTTGAGTAAATATATGAAGCCTTGAAGAGTTTAAGCGACCATCGATGCCTTGATCTTGTTCATGGCATTTTTCTCAATCTGGCGGATACGCTCTGCTGAAACCTCATACTTCGCCGCCAGGTCGTGCAGTGTGGCCTTGTTTTCATTCAGCCAGCGTGTCTGAATGATGTCGAGACTACGCTCATCCAGTTTGGTCATGGCAGCTTTGAGTTTTGCCATGTTCTGGGTGTCGAGGTCTTCTTTTTCCAGGGTGGATTCAGGCTCCATGCGCATGTCAGCCAGCCAGGTGGAAGGAGCCACCTGTGGGGCATCATCATCGCCATCATCGGAGATATCAAAAGCGAGATCCTGGTTATTCAGGCGGGCTTCCATTTCCAGAACAGTTTCTGGTTTAACACCGAGGTCTTCTGCAACACTGTTGACTTCATCGTTGGAGAACCAGCCCAGGCGTTTTTTACTGCTGCGCAGGTTGAAGAACAGTTTGCGCTGTGCCTTGGTGGTGGCCACTTTAACGATGCGCCAGTTGCGCAGAATGAATTCATGCATTTCTGCCTTGATCCAGTGTACCGCAAAGGAAACAAGGCGCACGCCAACGTCAGGGTCAAAACGGCGTACGGCTTTCATCAGGCCAACAGTGCCTTCCTGGATCAGGTCCTGCTGGGGCAGGCCATAACCCTGGTAACCACGAGCAATTTTAATAACAAAACGGATATGAGAAAGAATCAGTCTCTGGGCTGCTGCCAGGTCCTGGTTTTGTTTGACGCGCACTGCCAGCTCATGCTCTTCCTCGGCGGAAAGCATGGGTACCTGATAGGCGGCAGTGATGTAGGACTCAATGCTGCCTGTTGGTAAGGACGTTGCCAGGGCCAGTTCTTTTGTCATAAAAACCTCTAAAACTTCTTTTCTATTAAAATGTTAGCACTGTGGGATGTGGAGTGCCAGTGATTTTTGGCACTCAAAGAGTATGAGTGCTAAAGCGGGAAAAAGTTCAGTTTAATCGGGCTCGATGGCGCGCAAATGCCTGCCGACGGCAATTCTGGCCCCGGCAAGCCCCAGAAATGCACTTCCCAGCAATAACACCATGGTAGTGGGTAAATTCAGCACATCAAGCCGGAACTGGCTCTGGTACAGGCCGGTGAGTTTTTCAATGGGTCCTGAGAGCAGCCACAGGGATATGGTGACCAGAAACCATGCAATCATGCCGCCGAGCAGACCGTACCAGAAGCCGGTATAAAGGAAGGGGCGACGAATGAAGCTGTTGGTGGCGCCTACCAGCTTGGTGATCTCGATTTCATCATGACGGTTCTGGATTTCCAGGCGAATGGTATTGCCGATAATCAGAAGCACTGCCAGGCTGAGGACGCTGGCCAGCACAATGACGGCGCGAATGGCGATTTCTGTAATAGCGTGAAAGCGCTCGACCCATTCCATATCCAGTTGGGTGAGGTCTGCCAGAGGTTCCTGGTTGAGTTTTTTCAGCAGCAGATCCGCCTGTGCCGGTGTGCTGTGCTGTAGTGTCGGGGTGATGATCAATACGGCGGGCAGGGGGTTCTCCTGCAAAATTTCCAGTGCCTGGCCAAGTCCGCTGAATTGCTGGAACTCTACCAGCGCATCATCTTTAGTGACATATTCAATGTTCTGGATTTCCGGCATCAGCTTGAGTTTGCCAATAAGTTCATCCACCTGCTGTTCGTTAATATCCGCTTTCAGAAACATCGACAGGCTGGCGCCACCATCCCAGTTTCCGCTGATCTGCTTGACGTTATCGAGCATGACCCACATGCCGGCAGGCAGTGACACGGCAATGCCCAGCACGGTTGCGGTCATCAGTGTACCAATAGGACTTCGGGTCAAACGGCCAAGACTGGAAAGTGCTACCTGCAGATGACGCAGGAGCCAGATGTGCGCCATTGAAGGAGAATTGCTTTTCTTCACTGCCTTTTTTGTATCAGCTTTCATATCAGAAAGCTTCCTGCAAATTGGCGGTGTCACGAATCAGCTGGCCGGAACCCAGTGTCAGCACACGCCGGTTCATCTGCTTTACCAGCTCAATATCATGGGTAGCGATGAGCAGCGTCACGCCAACCTGGTTGAACTGTAAAAACAGATCCATGATTTCTCTGGATAATTCGGGATCAAGATTACCCGTCGGCTCGTCAGCAACCACCACCGGGGGCTTGCTGACCACGGCACGGGCAATGCCGACACGTTGCTGTTCACCGCCCGATAAAGTGATCGGGTAGGCTTTTTCCCTGTTGAGCAGGTTGACCTTATCCAGCGCTGCACGAACGCGACGACCGGTTTCGGCCCGACTGGCACCGGAGACAATTAATGGCATGGCGACATTATCAAACACTGTACGGTCATGCAGCAGGCGGTGATCCTGAAAGATCATGCCGATCTTGCGCCTGTGATAGGGAATTTGTCGGGATTTGACCTTGCCAAGATTACGGCCATCAACCATGACCTGGCCGCGTGTGGCGTGTTCGAGCAGGCCAATGAGTTTCAACAGCGTGCTTTTGCCTGCCCCGGAGTGGCCGGTCAAAAAGGCCATTTCACCGGCTTCCATGCTGAAGCTGACGTTGCTGAGGCCTTCGTGGCCGCTGGTGTAGCGTTTGGAAACGTTATCAAATTTGATCATGCTGTTGCGTTTGCCTGGGCGGCTAGATATCAGCCAGCTTATTTTATACTGATTTATTGTGGTTATTTATCAAATAATGCCGCAACGAAATCTTCGGCGTCAAACTCTCTTAAATCATCAATGCTTTCCCCGATGCCAATAAAGCGAATGGGAATTGCCAGTTTTTCGGCAATGGCAAAAACAATCCCGCCCTTGGCGGTGCCATCCATTTTAGTCAGGGTAATTCCGGTCAAAGGGGTCGCTTCATTGAACTGTTGTGCCTGGTTAAGGGCATTTTGACCAGTTCCTGCATCGACAACCAGCATGACTTCATGGGGCGCATCAGGATCAATTTTTTTCAGCACGCGGGCAATCTTGGCGAGTTCATCCATGAGGTTGGTTTTGGTGTGCAATCGACCGGCGGTATCGGCAATCAGTACATCGATATCACGAGCTGTTGCCGCTTCCAGCGCATCAAAAATTACCGAGGCGGAGTCAGCGCCGGTGTGCTGGGCAATAACGGGAATATCATTGCGATCACCCCAGGTCTGCAGTTGCTCAACGGCTGCGGCACGAAAAGTATCACCGGCAGCCAGCATTACGCTGTTGCCTTGCTGTTGCAGGCGTTTGGCGAGTTTGCCGATGGTGGTGGTTTTACCGGCACCGTTGATGCCAACCATGAGGATGACCTGTGGCTTTCCCGGGGCCGGCAGTTTGATGTCTTTTCCCACCTTGTCGAGGATTTCGGCAAGTTTTTCACGCAGGTTTGTGATCAGGGCTTGAGGGTCTTTCAGTTCGTTGCGTTTTACGCTGCCTGTCAATTCGTCAATGATACGGCTGGTGGCTTCAACACCGACATCGGAAGTCAGCAGCAGGTTTTCAATGTCTTCCAGCAGTTCATCATCAATCTGCTTTTTACCCAGTATCAGGTTACCCAGGCCTTCGGCAAAATTGGCGCGGGTGCGGGCCAGGCGAGACTTCAGTCGCGATAACAGGCCTTCCGGTTGCGCTGTTTCTGCAGGCTGTTTTGCGCTATTCTCGCTTTCTGTCTCTTTTTTGCGTTTTCCAAATCCAAACATGATAACTACTAATTTCTGGCGACGTGAAGGGAACCTGTATTAAATCTGGCGGTCATTTTACCTGACTGCGACTTCAACACCACAAAGAAAAACCATGATGATAAAAAAAATACTGGCTTTTGTTTTATTCAGCGTTTGCGCATCTTCCTATGCTGCAGGCGAGGCTGATCGAAAAGTTCATGAATACCAGCTCGATAATGGCATGAAAATCATTATCAAGCCTGACCGGCGAGCGCCGATCGCCGTATCACAAGTCTGGTACAAGGTTGGCAGCAGCTATGAGCATAATGGTATTACCGGTGTTTCCCATGTCCTTGAACACATGATGTTCAAAGGTACTGAAAAATATGGGCCCAACGAATTTTCAGAAATTATTTCGGCCAATGGCGGCTCTGAAAATGCCTTTACCGGGCGCGACTACACCGCCTATTTCCAGACATTGTCGAGCGACCGCATTGAGGTTTCCTTCGAAATGGAAGCCGATCGCATGCAAAACCTGCTGCTGGATGAAAAGGAATTTCGCAAGGAAGTGGAAGTCGTCAAGGAAGAGCGTCGCTTGCGTACAGAAGACAAGCCTACTTCACTGACATTCGAGCGTTTCAGGGCTGCGGCTTTTCCAAGTTCTCCTTATCGTCAACCCGTTATAGGCTGGATGTCTGACCTGGAAAACATGGAGCTTGGTGATCTTTCGGTATGGTATAAAAAATGGTATTCGCCGGGCAATGCCACGCTGGTCGTGGTAGGTGACGTCGATCCGGACAAAACCTTCGAACTGGCCAAAAAACACTTTGGCAAGGTACCTGCCAGTGACTCTGATTTTCGCCCCAAGCCACTGACAGAGCCGCAGGCACAGAACAATCTGCGTCTGACCGTTAAACTGCCTGCCAAGCAGCCCTACCTGATCATGGGCTATAAAACGCCGGCCATTGGTTCGGCGGATGAAAAATGGGAGCCTTACGCGCTGGAAGTTCTGGCTGGCGTGCTGGATGGTGGCAGCAGTGCGCGCCTCAGTCGTGAACTGCTAAGGGGCGATGAAATTGCTGTTGTGGCAAATGCTTCTTACGGGGCCTATAGCCGTTTGCCGGATATGTTCCTGATGGATGGTACTCCTACTGACAAATACAAGATCAATGATCTGGAAAAAGCCTTCAAACAACAGATCGAACGTTTGAAAAATCAGCCGGTATCAAGCTCCGAGCTTGAAAAGGTGATTAACCAGGTAGTTGCTGCACGTGTCTATGAGTTGGATTCGGTGTTTTACCAGGCGATGCAGATCGGCATGCTGGAAACCATCGGCCTGGACTGGAAACTGCTGGATGAGCATGTCGATAATTTAAGAGCCGTTACTCCCGAGATGATTCAGAAAGTGGCTAATAAGTATCTGCACGAGGATAACCTGTATATCGCAGAACTCGATCCACTGCCTATAGAGAAAAATGCAAGTTTTAAACGTGCGCTGTCTACCAGGGGTAATAACCATGGCAGTTAACAGAATTCTGCTTTTTGTAGCGCTGCTTCTTACAGTTCCAACTGTAGTCGCCGCACCGAAAATCCAGCAATGGCAAACCGCCAATGGTGCCAGTGTTTTATATGTGCATGCACCTGAACTGCCAATGGTCGATATACGTGTGGTTTTCGATGCAGGCAGCGCCAGGGATGGAGACTTGCCTGGCCTGGCCATGCTCACCAACAGCATGCTGACCGAGGGAGCGGGCCAATGGGATGCTGACCAGATAGCCGAACGCATAGAGTCTGTCGGGGCCAATCTCGCGGTAGATTCTTTACGTGACATGGGGCTGGTTTCTCTGCGTACCCTGACTGAACCCAGGGCGCTGGAAACTTCTGTCGAGACCATGGCAACCGTGCTGGCTGAACCTTATTTCAGGCAGGAAGCCCTGGACAGAAACCTGGAGGCGATGAAAATATCATTGCGCTCTGATCTGCAGTCACCTTCAACTATTGCCAGCAAGGCCTTCTTCCGGGCGATGTATCATGATCATCCCTACGCCCATCCTTCGTCCGGTACCGAGGAAAGTCTTGAGCGCTTTAATCGTGAAGTGCTTCTTGAGTTTCATAAACGTTACTATGTAGGTGCCAATGCCACGGTTGCAATTGTAGGGGCGGTAGATCGCCAGCATGCAGAAAAGCTTGCAGAGCAGGTGGTTGGCCGATTGCCCAGAGGCGAGCGTGCTGCCCGGCTGCCTGAGGTTGACCTGGATAAGTCACTGCTTCGCAAGCAGATCAATTTTCCTTCCCAGCAGGCACATCTTTTTATCGGAATGCCGGTGTTAAGGCGCGGTGATCCGGATTATTTCCCTTTGTATGTCGGTAATCATGTACTTGGTGGCAGTGGTCTGGTATCGATGATTTCACAGGAGATTCGTGAAAAGCGCGGGCTGGCTTACAGTGCCTATAGTCATTTTTCGCCGATGCGTGGACAGGGGCCTTTTATCATTGGCTTGCAAACCAAAAACAGCCAGGTCGAAGAAGCGGAAAAAGTTGTGCTTGAAACCTTAAGGGATTACATTAATAACGGTCCGTCCGCAGAAGAGCTGGAAAAATCAATACAAAACATCACGGGCGGTTTTCCATTGCGTGTAGCCAGCAACAGTAAAATTGTTGAATACCTGGCGATGATTGGATTTTACCAGCTGCCGCTAGATTACCTGGATACCTTTGTCAGCAAGGTTAACGCCGTTACCATAGAAGCAATACAGGATGCGTTCAAACGGCGCGTGCTGACTGACAGGCTGTCCACCATTGTTGTGGGGCAAGTTGCAGAAGAATAATGTCCAGGCGTCCTGCCAACAGTAATATGGTCAGGCTGATTGCCGGTGAACTGGGTGGGCGTAAAATCCGCTTTCCAGGTGCCCGGGGCCTTCGCCCGACTGCCGACCGCACGCGTGAAACCCTGTTCAACTGGCTGGTCAGTGACATTGAAGGCAGTCATTGTCTTGATTTGTTTGCCGGTAGCGGTGCCCTGGGGTTTGAAGCGGTTTCGCGAGGGGCAGAGCATGTCACCATGGTCGATGCAGCGGCTAATGTTGTTCGCCAGTTGCAGCAAAACAGTCAGTTACTTGATGTAGATAACCGGGTCAGCATCGTTTCTTGCAAAGCGATCAGTTATCTTTCGGGCTATCAGCCCTCAGCCGAGGAGCGGCCCTTTGATATCGTGTTTCTGGATCCTCCTTTTGCTGACGATCAGTTACAGAACGTCGTGGACAGGCTGTTTTCAGATCATCTTCTTGCTGACAGGGCAAAGATTTACGTCGAACGGGATATCAGGCAGGAGATGCCGGTATTACCGGAAAACTGTGAGGTTAAACGTGATAAAAAAGCAGGACAGGTAGCCTTTAGTCTGCTTGAATACAATCGATGAACAACATATTGTCATGTATCAATGAATTTACCAATTTTTCTCATTAGTATTCGGGCCCGATATGGTTACAGCTGTCTATCCGGGAACATTTGATCCCATCACTCACGGACATACGGACCTGGTGCGTCGTGCTTCGGGTCTTTTCGACAAGGTAATCGTCGGCGTGGCGGCAAATGCCGGAAAACAGCCGGTATGTAATGTGGATGAACGCAAAAAACTTGCTGAAACGGTTTTACAGGATATCCACAATGTTGAAGTAGTGACATTTCATATTCTGCTAGTAGAATTCGTTAAACAGCAGAATGCTTCAGTCGTGTTGAGAGGTTTGCGAGCGGTTTCGGATTTTGAATACGAGTTTCAGCTAGCTGGTATGAATCGCAGGCTGGCCCCTGAAATTGAAACGATGTTTCTGACGCCGGCGGAAAAATACACCTTTATTTCTTCCAGCCTGATTCGGGAAGTGGCAAAACTCGGTGGTGATGTCAGTGAGTTTGTACATCCTGCAGTGGTTGAAGCATTAAAAACTAAATTTTGTAATTAACTGATTTGAATTGATTTACCAGTTGGCTCGCCAAGAGCACGGGTCATACACAGGAGATAAAAAATGGCTTTGATGATTACTGACGAATGCATTAACTGTGATGTATGCGAGCCTGAATGCCCGAATGGTGCAATTTCACAGGGTGATGAAATCTACGAGATTGATCCGGACCTGTGTACTGAATGCGTTGGTCATTATGAAACTTCCCAGTGTGTGGAAGTCTGCCCGGTAGACTGCATTCCAAAAGATCCTGATCATGAGGAAACAGAAGACGAGCTGATGGAAAAGTATCACCGTATTACAGCAGAATCCTGACAGGACATGTCTGTTTCACATCGCTTTGCAAAGGCCCCTTTAAGGGGCCTTTTTGTTTTTGTGTTCCTGCTGTTGTTATCTGGCCAGTCAACGGCCGGTGAACATGCAGTAGCCAGTGCCCATCCTTCAGCCACCAAAGCGGGAATCGAGATCCTGCGCAATGGCGGCAATGCGTTTGATGCGGCTGTCGCTGTGTCAGCGGTATTGGCTGTTGTTGAACCCTATAGTTCCGGTATGGGAGGTGGTGGTTTCTGGTTGTTGCATGATCAGAAAAACAACCGGCAGGTGATGATCGATGGGCGCGAGAAAGCCCCGCTGGCCGCCCATCGTGATATGTATCTGGACGGTGAAGGCAAGTTTGATAACAGCTTGTCGATTGATGGCGCACTGGCCGCCGGTATTCCGGGGCAGGCTGCAGCACTGGTGCACCTGGCAGAGAATTATGGACAGCTATCCCTGACGCAAACATTGCAACCTGCAATTGACCTGGCCAGGAATGGGTTTGTTGTGGACGAGTATTATCAAAAAATGGCTGGCTGGCGTTTATCCGCATTGCAGAACTCGATCGCTGCCAGTGAAATATTTTTACAGGATGACCAGGTGCCGCAAAAAGGCTACCTCATCAAACAACCGCAAATGGCCGATACGCTACAACAGCTCGCCAGCC
>Ga0180429_10001227_pt1 | contig 21874 bp, 12 predicted proteins | sample SS_ome_FD_132428 | JGI IMG/M metagenome (GOLD analysis project Ga0180429, IMG submission 132428) | Hypersaline lake sediment archaeal communities from the Salton Sea, California, USA - SS_1_S_1 metaG | ecosystem: Environmental > Aquatic > Non-marine Saline and Alkaline > Hypersaline > Sediment ...
GCCCACTCGTCGGCCACCGCGCCGGGCTGTTCTTTCAGCTTACGGAGGTTACGTTGCCGGTGGGTATTTCGGCGGTTCGGTTTTCCTGCAAGAGCAGCCGGGACAGGTCTTCGTCGGCCGTGTATTGCACGGCGACTACGCTCGAGCCGTCGGCCAGTTCAATCCAGGCGCCGGGCTCATCGTGCGACGGGGTGGGGGCCTGTCGGGGCGAGAGCCGAATCAGGGCGTCGGTCGCCAGCGACTCGGTCCCGGCGGACGTCTCGATCGCCACCCGATCGGAACCAATCTCGACGATCGGCCCCACCAGCGTGCGGCCGTCGAGCATCTGGGCCTCGAACGGTGGTCCCGCGGCGGTCAGCAGTATGGCAAGTAGGCAGTGGTTCATATTTATCTCTGTCCCGCAAAGTACGGCCCATAGTCGTTGTTCGCTCCGCGAACAAGTGTAAGTAGCTGTCGTCCGCTCCGCCAAAAACGTTGGTTCGCGGAGCGAACCACGACTATCGCCGATTGGACACGGATGTTCATCTCTCGTCCTCAGCGGCCAGGCTACGGAAGTACTGCTCGATTACGTCGCGATAGTGAGAGGGGAAATCGCGTCCGATCTGTTGCAGGGTCTCTTCACGCTCTTTCGGCGGCAGATCCCCCCAGTCGCTGTCGGAGCCGATGTTGCGTTTCGTCACTTCGCCGGGGCCTTTGCCGCCCATGGGCGTACTGTCGGGCGCCGGGTTGCGCGGTTGCATGTTTCCGCTGCTGCCGGCGCAATTCTTCTTCTTTTGCTCTTCCTCGATCTTCTTGATTAACTTGTCGAGCGACTCGATCACGCCGTCCTCGATCTTGCGGACTCTCTTGCCGGCACGACCCAGGTCCAGCCGGCGGCGAACGTCGCCCATTCGCCGCACGATATGGTCGAGCGAGTCTTCCTCGAGTTTCTCCAGATCTTGCTGCATCAGCCGGGCAACGGCAACGTAGCGCCGGGGACTCTGCTCCGCGCCGTCGAGCAACTGCTCGATGGCCGCCAGTCCCGATTCCTTCTGGAGCAGGCTGTGATGGACCACGCTCTGATAGAACAGCAGCATGGCGGGGGCGACTACCCGGTCGGGCGTCAGCGCCGAGATCTGCTCGTGCGACTCGTCGAACAACGACGCCTGCGCCAGCCAACGGCCGTAGAGCAGACGCATGTTGTCGGCCAGCAGCGGCGGGGTCTTCTCGTCGGTCAGCCAGGGCAGGTCGGGCAACGCCGGTTGGCTCTTCGGCCGCGAGCAAAGCTCGACCAGCGCGGCGGCGTCGGCCTCGGCCAGCGCGAAGGTGCCGGCCAGGCACTCGAGCAACTCGGCTTCGCCGGGCTCGTCCGGCAGAGCGGCCCAGAGTTTCGCGGCGGCGGCCGGGGCGTCTGGCGCGTCTGCTTGTTCGTCGAGCCACGCCATTGCCGTCGCCCGCACGGCTTCCGCTTGCGGCGGCCGCCACGCCGGCGGCTGGGACGCGTCGTCCGTGGATTGTGCCGGTGCCGTGGCGGCGATCAGCCCCAGCAAGGCAACCGTCAGCGGCAATGCGATCGGCTTGAGTCGATGCGGCATCATTTGTTCCTCCCCTGTTCGAGGTCGCGAGTGACGCGATGAACTCGCTGCTGGCGTTCGGCGAGCCGCCCAAGGGCCTCGATGAGTTCGCTCCCTTCGGCCTGCTCGCCTTCGATCAGTTTCGAGTAACGCTCGGTGCGGCGATTGATCCGCATCTGCAACGCGCGGATCATCTTCAGTTCGGCAAGCGTGTCGACCAACGGCGGCTCGCCCGGCCGGGACGACTGATTCGGCGGCGGCCGGTTGTCCTGCTCCAGGTCCTCCTGGGCTTTCTCCAACGCCTCGATCATCTCTTCCAGTGCGGCGATGATATCCTCTTCGATCGCCTGGGTGATCTGACTCACCTTGGTCTGGGCAAGGCGGTGAACGACCTGTTGTATGTCGTCGCGCATCTGCTGGACCGCCTCGGGGAAGGCCACCGCCGTGCCGTCTTCGCGCAGAAGCAACAGGGCCCGGTCGGCCTCGACGAGAATCTCTTGCTCTTTGCCGCTTAAACGGCTGCACTCGATCTGATGGCTGCTCGAACGTTGTGGTTTGGGGATCTTGTCGAGTCGGACCGTCTGGTCCAAAACCTCGCGCTGCAAGAGCAGCATCTTGCGGAAGCGGGCTTCGAGCATCGCCAGCATTCGGGCGATCTCTTCCTCGCGAAGCTGGCGGAGGATCTCCTCCAGTTCCGCCTTGGCCTGCTCCAGTTCGCGGATGGCCTGCTCTTGGTCGTCGATCGCGCCGTCGCGCTTTGCCCGGTCGAGTTTTTCCTGGGCTTCGCGCATGTGTTGCTCGGCGGCTTCGAGACGTTTTCGGGCGGGGTTCTGGTCCTGATCTTGCTGTTGGCTCTTACTTTGGCCTTGTCCTTTCCCTTCACCCTCGCCTTCACCTTTCCCTTCTCCTTTACCCTCGCCTTCACCCTCTCCTTTACCTTTCCCTTCGCCCTTACCTTCTCCTTTGCCCTCTCCTTTCCCTTTGCCCTCACCCTCACCTTCGCCTTGCCCTTCGCCTTTGCCTTTATCTTCGTCTTTATCTTCGTCTTCGTCTTTATCTTCGTCTTTGTCTTTATCTGGTGAATCGGAATCCCGGCCGTCTTCTTCGTTCTGCTTGATGTCCTTTGCGACGCCCTCGGTGTCGTCGGCAAGTTTGCCCTGTTCGCCGGAGAGTCCCTTCGGATCACCGGCGCCGCCGGCGGTTCGGCCTTGCACGTCTTTCTGCTTCTTGATGATTCGATTGATGCGTTTGAGGTACTGGCGGATTCGGGCCTTCTCCGACTCGATCCGCTTGGCTCGATTCTCGCTCATCAGCAGTTTCAGCAACGCCTGGAGGTCTTCGCCGAGGATCTCCTGGTTCTCGATGGCCAACGAGAGTTGGTCCTTTTCGAGTTGGCTCACGAGGCGCGTCAATCTCAGTTCGATCATCTTCTCGCGGATCTGCTGCCGGGTCTTCTGCATCAAGGCGGCGCGGCGCGGATCGGTCGCTTCGGTAAGTCGGGCGATCTGCTGAAGCACGGCGTCGAAATGTTCGAAACGGTCGGCAATCAACTGCTGTTCGACCGAGAGCTTGTCGGCGGCGTCCGGGGTCGGATCCGCCGCATGACTCAGCGCCGAATAGAGAACCAGCAGCCCGGCGAGTCCGGACGCAAGACAGCGCATGTTCCGTGGCGTCATCTTCAATCCTCCAATAGTTCGCGGAGTTTCTGTTTATGACGTTGGCGGGTTTGCTCGTCGAGTTCTTCTTGCAGCTTGATGATCGTGCGAAGCAGTTCGATCGCCTCGTTGAAATCCTCCAGTTCGATCATCCGATCGAGCACCTTTCGCATGGCCACCAGCAGATCATCGGCCTGGCGGCGTGCCGCTTCGGCCCGTTGCGGGGCGAGTTGTTCGTCGTCGAGTTGCTTTCGCAATCGATCGAGCCGCGATTCCAACTCGGGAAACATCTCCTCGGTGATCTTCCCTAACGGAGCGACAATCCCTTCGGACAACCGAATCTTCAGCTCCTCGGTGTCGATCCGGTTGTTGATCAATTGTCTGCGTATGTCGTCGAAGGCGTCGGCGATCCCGCGGGTTTCGTGCGTGCTCTTGCGGCTGTTTGTCAACGCCCGGTCCACGCGGAGCGTTCGCAACGCCAATTGCCGCATCGGCGAGTCGGGCATCCGGCCACCGGGGTCGTCACCCGGTTCGTCACCCGGCTCCGAACCGGCGGCCGGCGTTTCGCCGTCGCCCCCTGCTTTGGTATCATTCGTGTCCGGCGCGCCGAAGTCAACCCGGATCAGCAGGTCGCGGGTTTCGGTGACCTCCTCGATAATGGCCTCGAATCGTTGCCGCAGGACCAGTTCGCGGGCTTCGAGCATCGCCTTGAGTTGTTCCGGCGTGACGACGTCCAACAGCCAGCGTTCGCTGCTGCCGACGTTGGGTTCCGCGGCAAGGTCGAAGTGATCGGAGGCCTTGACGCTTACCACGAGTTTTTGGCCCGGCGCGAGCCCTAGCTCGTCGAGTTGCATGATCTCGTCGAGGTTCCATTCGGCGGACTTCGGCGGCGGGGGACCGATGTCCCGATTTGCGGCCGGCTGCTCGTCGACGGCGGTCTCGAACCACACTTCGGCAATCCCCCAATCGTCGCCGATCCGCCCGACGGCCGGCAGCATCGCCGTCGGCGTAACGGCTTGTCCTATGCCGTCCAACCGCACGCTCAAATGCGGAGGCACATCGGCAACGGTCACCAGCGACAATCGGACCGGCTCCCGGGCGGTAATGCCGTCGGTATCGGAAAGCGTAAACAGCAGCGTGGTGTCTTTATCGAGCGAGGGGATCACGTGGGCGAAGCGCCGCGGATCGTCGGACTGCCGGCCGGGGTCGAACTCGACGGGCGACAACGCCTGCTCGCCGCTGGACGCGTCGACCTGCACGCGGACGAGATCCTTGTTCGCCCGGGCCATTACGGATACCTCGGTGCCCAGCGGGATCTCCATCACACCGGCGACCGGCAGCGAACGCGGTGCGCGACCCGTGTATTGCGGGTACTTGCAGTCGAGCGTCATTTCGGCGACCGTGGGGCTGTCGACCACCTCGATCCGCAGGTCGCGAACACGCGCGTCGCCACCGACCACGTCGAACCGCACGGGAGTCAGAATGCCTTCGAGCACACACGAGTAGAACTGAAAATTATCTCGGGCCGGATCGGCGGCGCCCTCGCGAGACATCGTCTTGTTTCGCCGCCCGGCGCTCCGGAAGCGAACCTGCACTGATCTCGGTATGACGGGCCAGTCGGTATCGGCCTTGGCGACGATCTTCAGATCGGCGCCCCGGGCGACCTTCGCCACGCCGTCGGTGAACCCTTCGACCTCCAAGCGCGAATTGCGCGGCCACAACAATTCGTCGTCGAGCAGCAAAACGCGGCGCGCCCAGACGTTCGCCTGCACGGGAAACGTCACGCCGTAGACAACGATCGTCGCCGTCAACAATACGGCGGCGGTAATGCTTCGCCGAAGCGGAAGCGGATTGAAGACATCGCCGAGCGGCACGTCGCCGATTCGCCGCGCGGCCTCTCGGCAGGTGTGAGCCAACATCCGCGGGTTGCACTCGAACTGCTCGGGTGGATGATCGGTCAGCGCGACGGCCGTCAGCAGGCTGTCGCCAAGTTGCGGGAAGCGCCGCTCCAGCACGGTGGCCATGTTGCCGTCGGTCAACCGCACGAAAGCCCTGCGGCCGATCAGCCGCACGAGCACAACGGCCAACCCCACGGCGATCACTGCCAGCATCAGGCCGCGAACCGCCGGCGGCGGCTCGAAAAACCAGTCGACGACCAGGCTGACCCAGAAAGCGGCGGCGAGCCACGCCACGGCACTGGTCAGCCCTTCGAGCCAAACGTACCAGCGAATCCGCTCGCGCAGCTCGCCCAGTCTCGCCGCAACGGCGGGAGCAAGTTTCGGCGGTTGTTCAATGCCGGTCGTTGCCATACCTCATGCCATCCTGAATAGTCGTCTTATGAGCCACTCGAAACACAGAAGTCCACATACTATGTACATCAACCACCGCATCCAGGTCTCTTCCCAGATGGGATCCGGGGCATCGGGTTCGATGATCGTTCGGGTGCGATCGGCGAGCAACGTCGCTATCGGCTCGCCGGCAGTGCCGAGCAACTTGTTCAAACCGACGTAGTACCGCCCGCCGCTCTGCGTGGCGATCCGGCTCAGCAGCGGATCGTTGCGTCGCGGGTTCAGCCGTTCCAGGTCGGGAACGCTGACGTGGATTCGCCGTGTGAGCCGCTCGTCGGGGCTTTCGGGCACCGGCAGTTCGAGCCGATATGAACCTTCTTGCAGCACGGGGAATCGGCCGGCGTAGGTTCCCGGCCGGCCGAGATCCGCCGGCAAGACGACGCTCTGCGCGGTGCCGTCGGGAAGGATCACTTGCACGGCAACGCTGGGCGCGTCGAGCGGTTCGAGCCGGGCGTTGGTCAGTTGTGCCCGAAGCTCGACCGTGTTGCCCAGCAAATAGCGATCTTGTCCGACCAGCAGCACGCCGCGGCTGGAGCCTCGCAACAGGCGTCCTTGCGAAACGTGCCGGATCAGCTTCGTGTAGAATTGTTCAAAGTACGTGTCGTCGCTCCGTCGGAGCCGCCATAGTTCGCCGCTGCCGATGTAGAAAACGCGTCCGGAGCCGTAGAACTGGCTGGCAAAGAAGACGGGCAACATGTCGGCCCGTGCCGACCTGGGATCGGAATATCGGGCCAGTACGCTGGCGCCGGGTTTTGGTCCGCGGACGGGGTAGTAGCTGAACACGCCGGCGAAGCCCGCCCAGGCCTCGCGGCCCGCCGTGGCGGTGTCGGCCGGCCAGAGATACGCCGCCTCGAGCCCCTCGCGGCTGAACTCCAACGGCCACGGCTCCTCGGCCACCACCATGCCTTCTTCCCGCAGCGACGAGTGGCGATGGAACTCGACCGGGTAGAGTGCTCGAATCTTGCTCAGGCGGCGATCCTCGACCCAGCCGCCGACGGTTCGCCCGGCATAGACCGGCCCGGCCACCACGATCAGTCCCCCGCCTTGCTCCGCGGTCCAGGTTTCCAGCAGGTCGATCTGCGCCGTATCCAATGCCTGCCAGTCGGGATCGAACCCCAGCACGCAGTCGTATTGGAACATCTCTTCTCGCGTGATGGGGAAGTCGTCGAGCAGGGCGTCGGCGTCCTGCGACATGCCCGGCTGCCCCGATTGCAGCAACACGTCGACCGTGGTCGAGCGGTCGCGGTACAACTGGTTGCGGAGGAAGCGATACTCGCGCATCGGCCCACCGGCGAGCATTAGGACCCGATTCTTGCGATCGACGATTTCCATGTCTGCTTCGCGAAAGTTGTCGCCTTCATCGCGATCGGCCTCTACGGGCTTGATGCGGAAGCAGAGCGTGAGGCGGCCGGCTTCCTCGGGTTCAAGGTCGAACTTCACCGGCACCACCTCGCCGTCGGCGCCGAGCGTTACCTGGCGGCGTTCTTCGATAACTCCGGTGCCCGGCTCGGCGTTGTCGTCGCCCGCGCGAGAGAGAAGCTGCACTTCCACCACCCGGCCGGCCAATCGCTGGGCCTGCACGAATCCGGTCACCGCGTAGCGATCGCCCGGATACGCGCGGGCCGGAGCGACCAGATCGCTCACGCGAACGTTAGCCGGCAGTTTCTCGGTACCGAGCCCGACGGTGTAGATCGGAATGCCCTCGTTTCGGGCAAGCTTGATGGCCGCGTCCGGGGCCAGGCCGGCGTTCTGGCCGCCGTCGCTAAGCAGGATTATCGCCGACAGGGGCGCGCCGCTCTCATCGCTGAGCAGTTGCCGCAGCGCCTGGCCGAGCCGTGTTTCTCCGCCGCCCGGCGCGAGCACCTGCTCCCACTCGATGGTATCGTCGGCCGGAGGCCCTTCGCCGGGCTGTGTGTCGGTGTCATCCTCAGGCGCCGGAGCCGGCGGAAGCTTGGCGAGCGACACAACCTTGTCGCGGTCGAGTCCCGCGCTGAACTGTAGCACCGTCACGTCGTGAGTCTTGCGAAGCTGTTCGAGCAGATCGGTATCGGCCAGGGCCGCCGCCACCTGTCGGGCACGGCTCTTCGGCGCGCCGGACGATGCCGTTTCCGCATCCGTCAGCCCCATGCTCAGGCTGGTGTCGACGAGCAGCAACACCCGGGAATTGCGGACCAACTCGCGTTCCGTGCGCCACTGCGGATGCAGGTAGAGGACCAATAGAGCAAGCAACGCCAGGGTTCGCAGCACGGTCAGCATCCACCCCAGCGCCGGGTGCCAGTCGGCGGCATCGCGATGGTACATCCAGCGGACAAACGTCAAGACGGCAACCAGCGCGGCGATCGGCAAGATCCAATCGGCGTTGCTTTGAATGCGTCCCCATTCGAACGTCGTGCGCACGAGCCCTTGGGCGAACAATATCCCGCCGGCCAGCGGTGAGAAACCGGAGACGGTCATGGCACACCTCCTCCGGTCGGCACCTCTTGTCGGCGCGCAACGAGCGGCGACGTTCTTCCCGTTATCTTGATCTCGGACCGGGCCGCCGGATGGTAGCTGGCCCACCACGCCACGAGCTGCTCGCCGATCAGCAACACGATCAACAGATAGAGCAGCCAGTCGCTGATGTTGTAGCCGTCCGCTTCGCCGACGGTGTATTGGAAGTCGGCCGCCTGGCGGTACTCGTACCGCAGGCCGGCCAGACGCTCCGCCAGATCGCCTCGCGACATCGCCTTCAGGTCGCCCTCCGCCGTGTCGACGTTGAAAGCGAACCGGCGGCGCTCGTCGCTGCCGTCGGCTTTGGTGAGCAGGGCCTGGTAGATGCCGCCGGCGTCCGTTCCGGAGAAGGAGACCGCAAGTGTACCGCCATCGCCGGGTACGGCGTCGATGGTGGCGCCCGGCGTGACGTCGTCGTCGGGCGTCACGAAACGAACCTTCGGCCGGTACTCGACCGCGTCGAGCGACAGTTCCAACTTCGTGCCTACCTGACGCGACAGCTCTTCCGACGCGCGGCGAGCCAGATACGCCTGCAAGTCCTGAACCGCGACGACGAAGGCGGGGTTTCGCGCCCAGTTGTTCCAAGTGGGTGCCGCCGAAGTGAGAAACGCCACTACGCGGCCCTCGCCAAACCTCTGCTCGACGGCCAATGGGGCCCCGTTGCGCAGTCGGGCGAGCACGCGAACGGTCGAATCGGGCTCCGGTTTCCACCCGTCCTCGACGGCGAAGTAGCGCTGAACTACGACCGCGTTTAAGAAACTGTTCCGCTTACCGGCGAAGACGCGAAAGATGAAATGATCCTCGACTGCCAGGTCCGGGGCCCTTTCGAGCCGGTCGACCGGCAGTTGCGTCACCGCACCCACCGGCAAGGGAAACAGCCCTTCGCCACGGCGATGAAGTTCCTCGTTGATGAACCGGCTTCGGCAACGCTCGCCGAGAAAGAAGACCACGCCGCCGCCGCTCGACACGTATGCCTCGAGGGCCTCGACGGCCGAACGATCCAACCGCTCGACGTTCACCAGGCCGATCGTGTGAAACTCATCGAGTGGGTGCAGGCCGAGATAACGCGGTGTCTCGATCCGCGGACGAATGCCGGTGCGGGTCGTGCCGCCGGGCGACGAAGCGACGGCCAGGTATCGGGCATCGTGGCCGCCGGGATCGCTATCGACGATCAGCACCGGCACGTCGGCGGGAAGCTCCAAGGTTGCATAGCGGAAGTTGTCGGCCGCAACCGCGTCGCTCTCGAGCCGGGCAACTACTTCGTGCTCGCCGGCAGTGGAAAAATGCACGGGAAAACGCTCCCGCACCGTTCGACCCGGCGGAATTTCCGCGATGGTTACCGAAGGACGCCCCTGGCCGTCTTCCGCCAACTGCACGGAGACGTCTCGCACGGCGGTGGCGCCGAAGTTCTCGACGGCGACTTCCATGAACCATGGCACGCCCGCCGCGCGAATGCCCGGCAACACCGCAAGCGAGCTGACGGCCAGGTTCGGTCTGATCGCCTCGACACAGTTGACCAGTTGGATCTCGGCACCCGCTTGTTGGAGTTGCGTCAACTGCTCTCGCAGGTCGGTCGGGTTATCCCACTCTTTCGCGCGGAAATCGGAGACTACGTGGACGATCCGCCGCTCGCCGTTCCCCTCATCGAGCAATTGCCCGACACGTTCCAGCGCGGGCCCCGGGCCGCTGGCCGCCTGCGAGGCTTGCATCTCGTCGAGTGCGCCGGCCAGCGCGGTGGTGAAGTCGCTGCCTACCGATTCCTTCAGCAGATCGGGGCGGGTGCCGCGGTCCAGCCCGGCCACGCGGGAAAAACGCAACAGCGTAAACGCTTGCGGCTGGATCTGCCGGGCGGCCTCGGCCGCGATCCGACGGACGACTTGCCGGGCATCCGCAAAGGCAGTGGTGCCTGAACGCCGGTCCGACATCGAAAAGCTGTCGTCCAACAACACGATATGATGTGTTTGCGTGCGGCCGAAGAAGGCGCCTATTCGGTTGCGAAACAACGGCCCGGCCACGACCAGCACCACCACCGCGATGGCCGCCATCCGCATCAACAGCAGTAACAACTGCCGCAGGATAATCCACGTGCGGTTCTTCTTCTGGCTTTGCAGCAGGAATTCCATCGCCGCCCACTCCACGCGCCGATGCCGCAGCATGTTGATCAAGTGGATCAACACGGGCACACCGATCAGCGGCAGCCCCCAAAGCAGCGCTGGATGGACGAAAGAAAGCATTATCTTACTTACTCCTCTGTGGTTTCCTTGTCCGCTATAGTGACCGTAATGTTTCGTACAGAAGGAACTCCAGTCGCCGATTGAAGTGGTTTTCGGCATCTCCATCGGCGACTGGAGTCGCCTCCTACAAGAAATCGGCAAGTTGTATATCGACCGCCGCTCACCTTGTCACCTTATCACCCTCTCACCTTGTCACCCCTTCATTCCTCACCCCCGCCGCTGCGTCTGCAGCCGGTTGCTCAAGTAGGCCGCCATGGCGGCGTCGAGCGGCTGGCTGGTCCGCAGCAGGGCATAATTCACGTTGTGCCCCACGCAGCCGCGGCGCACTTCTTCCAGGTAGCCGCGTAACGCCTGAAGGTATCCTTCACGCAGCGCCCGGGGGTTGCATCGCAGATGTTCGGGCAGTTCGAGTCCCTCGAATCGCGTGGGGCCGGTGAAGGGGAAATCCAACTCGTCGTCATCGAGCACGTGGAAGACCATCACGTCGTGGCCCCGGCTGCGCAACAGCTTCAACCCCCTGAACAGCCCTTGCCGCTGGACCAGCAGATCGGAAACCAGCACCATCATTCCCCGCCGCGGATAACTCTCGGTCACCGCGCGGAGGATCTGGTAGATGTCGGTCTTCTCGCGAGGCTGGCAGACGTCCATCGCCCGGACGATCGAGTCGAGGTGATTCCGTTTCGTGCGCAGGGGGACGGTCATCCGGGTGGAATCGTCAAAGGCCACGCAGCCGACCGCGTCCTGCTGCCGCAGCAGGAGGTACGCCAGGCTGGCGGCGATCGTACAGCCGTACTCGTACTTATTCATGGCCCCGGCGCCGTAACGCATGCTTCCGGAAACGTCGCACAGCAACGTGCAGCGCAGGTTGGTGTCTTCCTCGTACTGTTTGACGTAGTAGCGGTCCTGCTTGGCCCAGACTTTCCAGTCGATGTCGCGAAGGTCGTCGCCCCAGGCGTACTCGCGGTGCTGCAAGAACTCGACCGATTGGCCGAAGTAAGGGCTGCGGTGCATGCCGGAGAGAAACCCTTCGACCACGTGCCGCGCGCGAAGCTCCAGCCGCGCAATGCGCTTGATCACTTCGGGATGCAGAAATCTCTTGGAGTCGGACATCGTTATCGCGGTGCCTTACGAGGCAAAGATCTTCTGGAACCTTGGGTCGGCCGTAAGCTCGTCCTCCCTGGTGGGAGTGACGGCCAGGATCTCCGCGACCAGCGAGTCGGGTGTTACGCCTTCGCTTTCGGCCGTGAAACTCAACACCAACCGGTGACGCAACACCGGAGCGGCCAACTCGCGGATGTCCTCACAGGTCACGTGGGTACGCCCTTGCAGCAGTGCCCTGGCCTTCGCGCCGATAATCAGAAACTGCACCGCACGGGGGCCGGCCCCCCATGCGATCTGATCGGTAACGAAGTCGGGTACGCCCGTCTCGCGCACGCGAGTCTGACGGACCAACGACAGTGCGTAGCGGATTATGTGGTCCGAGACGGGAACCTCGCGCACGATCCGCTGCAGGTCGAGGATCTCCCCGGCGGTCAACACCGGCTCTACCGTGTCGACCTGCGTGGTGGTCGTGCGGCGGGCGACCTCGAACTCCTCGTCGAAGTTCGGGTACTTCACGAAGACCTTGAACATGAAGCGGTCCTGCTGGGCCTCGGGCAGCGGGTAGGTCCCCTCCTGCTCGATCGGGTTCTGTGTGGCCAGCACGAAGAACGGGTCGGGCAATGCGTGACGCACCCGCCCCACCGTGGCCTGACGTTCTTGCATGGCTTCCAGAAGCGCGGCCTGAGTCTTTGGCGGCGTGCGGTTGATCTCATCGGCCAGAATCACGTTGCTGAACAGGGGCCCCTCCAGGAAGCGGAAGTCGCGGCTGCCCGTGCTGCGGTTCTCCTCGATCACATCGGTCCCGGTGATGTCGGACGGCATCAGGTCGGGTGTGAACTGAATCCGGCTGAACGAGAGATTCAAAGTGCGGCTGAGCGTGCTGATCATCAGCGTCTTGGCCAACCCCGGCACTCCCTCCAACAGGCAGTGCCCCCGGCTGAAGAGCGAAATCATCAGTTCCTCGATAACGCCGGCCTGGCCCACGATGACCTGCCCCAACTGGTCGATGATTTTTTTCCGCGCGTCGCAAAGCCTCTCGATGGCGGCGGTATCCTGGGTGCTAAGTACGTCTTCCGGCATGGGATATTCCTCTTTGGTGGTGTGTTATTAAGCGTGGGATTTCCACGTTGGTGCATCAGCGCTCGTAGATCGGCAAGGCCCCGTTATCCAACTGCAAGATGGTCAGGTTGATCGCGGTGGTGTAGACGGGACCGATGTACCCCTGCGACCACGATCCGCCGTCGCCCACTTCCGAGAGGATCCGCTTGTAGATCTTCTCGCGGTATTCCTCCCAGTCCTTTCCGCCCTCGCGATACATCACTTGGGAGTAGTAGTAGTGGGCGTAGTGCCAGTGTCCGAATCCGCGGTTCGAGATGTCATCGAGCCGCCCGCGACAGTAATTCAGCAGCTTGGGGACGTACTCGCCGTCGTACTCGCCGGCGTTGTAAAGGCAGGCGATCGCGGCGGCCGTTATTGCGGGCCGGCCTCCGCCGCCTTTCGAGTTATATTGTACTCCACCTTCCGACGTCGTGCATGAGTGGATGTACTCGATCGCCTTGTCGATGATCTCCTTGGGGACGGGTATCCCCGCGTTGCGGCATCCACGCAGACCTTGTACCTGAGTGATGGTGGTGGACCCCTCGTCGAACCCATGGCCGTCGCGGGCGCTTACGTATCCCCAGCCACCGGCCTTGGTCTGGGCGCGGCCGGTGAAAATGACCGCCCGGGTGAGCACGTCGACCAGTTCCTCCCGCCGCTCGGCGTCTTCCTCCTCTCCCAGCACCTGGGAGAGAAACAACATCGAGAAGCCGTGACCGTAGGTGTAGCGGTCGTCGTGCAGCGGGTCGCCGATCAGACCGTTGCGGCGGCTGCGGCTAACCAGATAATCGACGGCCCTTTGTATGTTTCGGGCGTACCTGCCCTGCGTGGTGGTAGACCCTTCGCACAACAGGGCGTTTCCGGCCAAGGCGGTCATGGCAGTGGGGTATCGGCCGTTGTTGCCCGTCCAATGCCCCAGTAGTTTCGACTGGTGGCCGGCCAGCCACTCCAGGCCTCGCTCGGCCGCCCGGCGAACGTCGCCGTCGCGCCCCGCCGCCGATGAGCCCGCCGCGAGCGATAACAGCATCGCCAACGACAGCAACAAGGCCGTATAGTCGTTGTTCGCTCCGCGAACAAACGCTGGTTTGCTCCACGACCAAACGCTGGTTCGCGGAGCGAACCACGACCAAAACATTGGTTTGCGGAGCGAACCACGACCAAAACACTGGTTTGTGGAGCGACCCACGACTCTTGCTGGTTGGCCGGCTAATATGGTAATTCGAGTCTTCACTTCCTGGCTCCTACTCCACGACTTTCCGTATCGCTTTCAACAGGCCTTCAGCGGCGGTCGGACCGTCGTCGGGATCGTTGGTGAGTATCAGCGTGACGGCATTGCGATTCATTGTGAAGCTGATCGTCTTTTTCTCGAGGTCGCCCACGACGTCGAAATTGCTGGTCGGATAGAAGAATCCCCCCCGATACGCAACCCGGCCGGTTCGCTTGTCGAGACACAATATCGACACCTGGTACCGCTGATTGCCGGACCGGCTCGAGTCGTATACTTGGGAAGCGAACGTCAGCAGCGGCAGTTTTCCGGGCTGACTGAGCAGCAGATGCTGGTCCTTGACGTTCGCCGGCTCGGGCCACCGCGGCACGCCATGGCGATCGAGCAGGTAGACGCGTCCTCGATCGATCTCCTGGAACAACGTTGTGGCGATCGGTTGCACCCGCCGCACGTTTGGCGGTGGATTCTCCGGCGGCGCATTGGTCGCCAGAACATAGTCGTCGCCACAGCGATGGACGATGATCTCCGTGAGCCCCTTTTCCGGCTCCAGTTTCGTGTCGATGAGGGCGCCGCCGTCGGGCAACGCCAGCAGGACGAAGTGTCCATCCGGCTCGAAGACGCCTACCGCCTCGTTGGCGATGAGGCTCATTTTTGCACCGGGGGCGAATTTTCGCGCCGGCCAGACGTCCTCCTGCTGCCAGACGTCGAAGAGTCTCAGCGTCGGCACGGCGGAGTCGCCTTTCCAGAGCAGAAGTTGCCGGCCCAGCGTGGCGGCGCACGACTGGTTGAAGGGGACATAAGCGGCCTGTTCGGCGCCGTTGGAGAACGGATCGTCCGTCTTGCGGCGCGGCACCTTTCGGCGTCCGAGCAGTTCGCCGTCCAATGCCCTGTAGATGACCGCCTCGTCTTTGTCCGGTGCCACGGCGAACAGGAATTCATCGTCGCCGAAAAGGTGGCTTCCGGGCGCAGTGCCATGCCGCACCCAAAGCACCTTGCCGTCGAGCGGATCGACGGCCGTCAGGTTCCGGTAATGCTGGAAGCAGATGTACCGGCCGCTGACCGGCCCCAACGTGCTGGTACCGGGCTGATATCGGGAAAAGTGCAGCCGCTGAATCCCCCAGGGGATAGCCCCTATCTGTATCTGTATGGGAAGTTGGCGGAGGTTGACGGCGTTGAGGTCGGGATCGGTCAGGTCCCGGCTCCACAGTCGCTTGGGAGACCCGTTGCCGGAGGAGCCCAGCGTGTCCATCGCCATGATCTTCGTGCCGGTCATCAACATCAACAGGTGCCCGCACGCCCGACCGTGCGTATAGACACGATTGAATCCCATGGTGTGCCGTTGGCCCGGATCACCGAACGGAATCTGCCACTGCGGTTTACCCAGGTCGTTATGCCCAATTATTTGCTTCGTATTCTGGTCGAACTGGACTTGCATATTGGCGAAGAACGGGCCGGCGCCTCCGCGCAGCGGCAAGGCGAATCTCCCGTAGCCGGCAACGCGAGAACTGCTCGGCGCGCCCGGCTTGCTGATAACCTTGCCGGTCGGCCAAGGATCGTCGCCGTGGAGTAGCTTTGCGACGGGGCCGTCGTGCGGCAGTGCGTCGAACAGCGTCTTGCCGGTCTTGTCGTCGAGGCAGACCACCTCGGGGAATTCGGCGGCCAGCCGGCGATAGCAGATGGCGGCGTCTTTGTCCCGCCCGACCTCGGCCAGCAACTGCGCCAGTTGGGCGGTGGCTCGGCCGGCAACGGCTGCTTCCGACGAGTGGTAGTCGCGCCAGATCGTCATTTCCGCGGCAAGCGCCTGGTCCTCTTCGATCAGCCGGCGGGTCAGTTCGGCTCGGGCGCCTTTCGCAGCCGGCTGATTGCCGAAGTATTCGAGAAACTGCTTAATCGCCGCTACGGCGTCGTCTTCCGTGGCCGCCTGCCGCCTTTGCTCGATGGCAGCCTCCAGCAGCGACGGATCAGCCATTTCCGCTCGCAACGACGCCAATCGGGCCTGGAGCCAACGGTCCAGCCGAACGCAGTGTGCCTTGGTAACCGATACCATCGGGTAGTCTTCACGCTCGAGATCGGCCAGTTTCAGGTAGTGATCCAGCGCCGCCTCCCACTCGCCGGCCTGCTGACACCCGATCGCCATCAGCCGCAGATACGTCGCTCGTTGCTCGGGCGTATCCAACAGCGGTTCAATTTCTTCAGACCGGTCGCGGTGCGCGGCGAACTCCAACCGCAGGCCGTCCAACAAGGCATCGCGCAACAAGGTGCGAGTCCTTGGCGTGTCGTCCAATTCGTACGCTCGGCGGAAGCTCACGATGGCCTCGGCGTACTTCTGCTGGTCCAAGAGGATTTCCGCCCGCAGACACAAGGCAACCGGATCGTCGGGTTGATCGGCCAAGCGGCGATCGGCTTCCTGCCGAGCCGTGTCTAACTGGTAGAAGGTTTCCAGGCCATCCAATCCCTGTGAAATGACGCGGCCCTTGTAGCAAATCAGATTCCCCGGCACGACGCCCTTGCGCGACTTCGACACGTGATCGATCCGCCCGGCCGACAAATCGACGGCCACGACTTCCGCCGTGCTCAGGGGTATGAAGTATCGGCCGCCGCTGAAGAATCCGCGGCCGCTGGGTACGCTTCCGTCGGGCAGATCAACGGCGCGGCCGTCCCAGGCGGGCTTGGGCCGCTTGACTCGCCCTTGCCGCGGTGGATCGGCTTCGAGTGTCTCCGAGATCCGCAACGCCCGAACCTTCCGCCGGCCCACCATCACGGCGTTGCCTTGGTAGACGTGTGCCAGGTAGAGGTCGTCCTCTCGGGGTTGCTTCCAGATGAGTTGTCCGTCGCGGAGGTCGAGGCAGTGCAACTGGTTGGATTCGACCGGCGTGACCAGCACGTATCCTTCGACGATTGCCACGCCGGCGTCGGCCCAGCGTTGCTGTAGATCGGGGCCGGAGCGGCTTCGCATTTGCATTGCGACGAACCGAGCCTGGCGGCTGAGATCCTCGCGACGTCCGTAGCGGTATCCCCACATCAACGACCGGGTAGCAAGGTCGACGGCGACCACCGCCCCGGTCGACGTGGGACAAACCAGGATCCCGTCGGCGTACGACGGCGAAGCCCCGGTCAGGCGGCGCATCGGATCGACCAGGATGCCTTGCTCTGCTATTGCCAGTTGCTGGGACCAGATTACCTCGCCGGATGCGGCGTCCAGCGCCAGCAGGCGGATCTTACCCTTTGTCTCGGCCAGCACGAACAGCCGCCCCATCAGCGGTAACGGGGGGCCGAGGAAGAACGTCTCCGGTTCGGGCAACGAGAACTCGTCGGCCGCGCCGCCGATGTGCCACTTCAGCTTGCCGCTCCGGATGTCGTGCGCCGCCAGGCGGTTGTGTGGTTTGCGGTTCGAGTTGACCCGCCGCCCGTTGATAATCACGCTGCGCGACGACGAGCCGCCGATCCCCAGTGTCAGACCTTCGATGGTGAACGCCAACCGGCCGTCGCTGCTGAGCGTGCCATAGGTGGCATCGTCCCACATCCTGGTACCCAACGCCGCCGCCAATTGCGGCGACTGTTGCACCAAGGCTCCCGCCGCGCCGCTACCCAACATGCTCTCCAAGGGGTCGTCGACGGGTACCTCCCACAACCGTTTCCCGGTGGGGAAGTCGACGGCCAGCAGGTTTCTCGACGTTCGCATCAGGACCACGTCGTCGACGGCCAGAGGGTGCAATCCCGGCAGGATCGGAATCCCGTTGTCCTCGAACGCCAGGCGAACCCGCCGCAAATGCTCTTCCATCCGCGGATCATCGGTCGCGGGAATCCGCCAGCGAAGGTTCAACAAAGGGGCGCTGCCGCGACCGGCTGCATTTCGGCTTGCATTGCCGCGAAACATGGCCCAGCGATCAGACTCCGGCGGCTCGATCGTTTGCTGAGGGCCGATCGTTTGCAGCAGCCACTCGATCGACTCCGCCTTGTCGCCGAAGAGGGCCACCTGTTGGCCGGCTATTTCGATCGTCGATTCGTCAACGCGGTCTTTCAACTGCGAGAGGACCTCCTCGGCCCTGTCGGTATTGCCGGCCTGAAGCCAGCAAGTGGCCGCCGCCAGCGACAGCATGGGCTCGAAATCGTTGGCCTCTCCGACGGCTTCACGAAGCCGCTGCAGCGTCAACGCGGCGGCCAACGGTTCCGCGTGATCGAGATGGTAAAGCCCCAGCAGGAACGTGGCCTCGTAGCCGCTTTCCGTGTGGAAATAGCGTTGCGCCACTTCGGCCAAACGGTCGGCGCTCCCGGCCGTCACCGCCTCGGAGAGCAACTGCCGCGCCCGGGTGCCGTATTGCAACCGGTATTGCTCGCGACCGTCGCGCGGCAGCCCGGCAATCAATCGCTGCGCCTCGCTCTTGAGGCTGCGGTAGATCTCCGGCGTATCGATCTTGTCGGGTTGAAAGAAGTAATCTTCCGGACCGTCGAGGATTGCCCCCAGGTAGCGAACCGCCTCGCCGTAGCGATCCTGTTTCAACAACTCCCGGGCCCTGGAGAGCCGGCGCAGAACGATTCGATCGGCCGGCAGGAAGACATTGCTGGCCAAATCGACGTCGCCATCGGCATCGGCGTCCGGCACCGCCAGGTTGCGACCGCCGATGATGATCTGCGCCGGCGCCCTTTCCGGGGGCACAATTGCCAACGCAACCGCCGCCGTCAGCAGCAGTCCGAAAAGGGCCGTCTGATAGTCGTTGTTTGCTCCGCGATCGAAACGTTGGTTCGCGGAGCGAACCACGACTCCAAGGAGGTTCCATCTCCGCGAAACTCCCATAGTATCTGCCTCTCGTTCCAGAGCTTAGCCCCACGCGAGGGCCCGCGTCTTTTCGCGAAACTGCCTTTACTGTCTTAGTATGTCTGAAGAGCCAAGAAGTTCACTGAACGTATCCGCGCGTAATCTTGCCGCAGTGTTCCCCGCCGCAACGCGCGAAAAGCACGTAACCTTTTGCTACTTAATATCTTAGATGATTCTCGCTCGCTTGGCAAGAAACGTTTGGCACAGGGCAGTCGATCGGCCCGAATGCAGGGGCAGCCGGTAGGAAGAGTAGGGTGGGTGCAGAGCACTCACCCTACATCCGCTCAGCCGACCGATCGCCCTCCTATTGCAGCCGCCGCACGCGTCCAGCTACAATGCCGATACTGATTATGGCAGATCCGGCGCCAATGCTGGAGGGCCGGCCAGTCGTCGAGCAAATCGGATACACCGCGCTGCCGGCACCCCGGCAGGCAATCACCCCCCCACTTTAGCGGAGAAAGTTCAATGACCAAACGGCAGATCGGCAGACGTGAATTCGTGCGTGAAGGTTCGGCGATTGTGGCCGCGGCGGCAGCCACGGGCAGCGCGGTCGGCGCGGATGCAGCCGAGGTCGACACCAAGAAGATCGTCAACTACAACCCGAAAATGCGATATCGCCGGCTCGGCAAGACCAACCTGATGGTATCCGAAGTCAGCCTTGGGGGGCATTGGAAGAACCGCGGCGGCGGCCGATACTGGGGCGACTTCTCGAACGACGAAGTGCCCGATGACGTCGGAAAAAACCGCGCCGACGTGGTCAGCACCTGCGTCGACTGCGGCATCAACTATCTCGATATCACCACCAGCGCGGAATGCTGTGCCTACGGCGTGGCCCTGAAGGGCCGGCGGGAAAAGATGTACGTGGGGGCCGACGACTATCGTATCTGTCCGCGACAGAAGCAGAACTGCAACGTCAAGTCGCTAACGGGCAGCGTCGAAGGCTGCATGCGACGATTGCAGACCGATTACCTTGACATCTGGCGGCCGCAAATGGACATGGGCGGCCGGAACACCGACGACGAGGTGAAAGTCGTGATCGAGACTTTCCAGAAGCTCCGCGAGGCGGGTAAGGTGAGACACCTCGGCATGTCTAACCACCATCGCGACTGGACCAAGTACGTGATCGAGAAGTTTCCCGAGTTCGAAATGTTCATCTTCCCCTGCACGGCCAAGACCAAGGAGAAAGACAAACCAGTGTCGAAGGAGAACGTCACCGGCGGCGATTCGGCTCACAGCGTGTTCGAGGCGATCCGCCAGAACAACGTGGGCCTGGTCACGATCAAGCCCTACAGCGGCGGCAGCCTGTTCAAGACCCCGGCCAAGTTCCCCGTGGTGGGCGTCGGCAGCAAGGAAGAGAACGATCTGGCCCGTCTCACCCTGCAGTGCATCCTCACAAACGACGCCATCACCGCCGCCGTGCCGGGGTTGACCACGGTCTACGAAGTGGAGAACGCCGCCCGGGCATCGTACGAGCGGCCGGTCGCCATGACGCCTCGCGAGCGCGAGTGGCTGGCCAAGATGGTCGACGAGCACTGGAAGCAACTCCCAAAGGAGTATCAGTGGCTCCGCGACTGGGAGGTTGTGTAGGGCATAGTCGTGGTTCGCTCCGCGAACCAGCGTTTCGTGCCGCAACAGGATTCACAAGAATTCCGTGGTGAAAAACGAATTGCCCAGCCATTCTCGTTCGAGCCATCTCCGTCGGAACTCTTGCGAGTTCCGGTACGACCCGCGTTTGTTCGCGGAGCGAACAACGACTATCAACCGAGAGACCCCATGAATATCCCCAGTCTTGCGAAATTCGCGTTTGCGCCGGCATTGATGCTTGCAGTTGCGCTGCCGCCCTTGATCGTCCGCGAGCACTTCCGCGGCCTTCCCCCACTGGCCGCGGCGGCGGAAACGGCCGGCGACAAGACGAAGGCCGATAACAAGGCCTGCTACGTCTGTCACCCCGGCATGAAAAACGAGAAGATCACCGCGGTGCACCTGGCGGCGGGCCACGGATGCACCGAGTGCCACGGCCCCTCGATCGACCACTTCCAGGACGAAATGCAGATGACCACGCCCGACGTACTCTACGGGCGCACCCAGGTAGACGCCATGTGCGGCAAATGTCACGAAGATTCCCACGAGGACGTCGAGAAGCAACTGATTGCGTTCATGCAGAAGTGGGGGAATCGCTCGCGCGAGAACGGTCGCACGGTCAGTGAAACGTCGATCTGCACCGATTGCCACGGCACCCATAACATCCACAAGAAGGCCGATAGCGACTCGGCCGCGGAAGCCGCCGCCTGGCAGTCGGCCTTCAACGGAACGGACCTCACCGGCTGGACTTCCTCGGGCTCGGCCGACTGGAAGATCAAACTCGGCCGGATCGTGGGGACCCCGGGTGCCGAGGGCGCCGGCGACCTGCTCAGCGACGTCGAGTACGCGGACTACCAGGCGGCAATCACATTCCGGGCGGACTTCCCCATCCACGCCGGTTTCTGGCTGCGGGCTGCCGACGTCGATCGCGGTCCGAGGGTCGAGGTTTTTGAACACCACAACCCCACGGCCTTCACCGGCAGCGTGGGGCTGCCCGGCCGGCAACTGATCATGCTCAACGTCCGCGAGGACCTCTTCGACACCGGCGGTTGGAACACGTTGGCGGTCGAGGTTCGCGGCGATCGCGTTGCCACGTGGCTCAACGGCGAGGAGATAGGCGCCGTGTGTTGTGACGCGCCGGAGAAAGGACGCATCGGCCTGCATCTAAAGGGCGGTCCCGGCTACGAACGCGCTCAGATTTCCGTTCGCGAAGTGCAGATTCAACGGCTCCCCAACCTCACTCACCCGGATCGCGGATCACCGGCTCCATGACCTTCGTATTGCGGTCGATCGCCAGGACGATCGTGCGTTGTTCAACGCCGTCGCCGCTGCTGGCAACCACTGGAAGCACGTGGCGGCGATCGGGTAACGTAAACCGTACGGCAAACGTCCCGTCGGATCGCAGGTGGATCGGCTCGCCGCGGAGCGTGACGTGGGCGTCCGGTTCAGTTTCGCCGTGAACGATCAATTCCGTGCCCACGTTGATGGAAAACTCGCGATCTCTCTCGCCGGCGCCGATGCCGAACTGCGTCGACATCGGGTCGCCCATGGGCCGGCGCAGTTGCTCCTCGAAGACCTCTTTCAACTCGCGGTTGCTATCGTGATCGGCGTAACCGCCGCTCATGGCGTAGATTCGGTCGAAATCCCTGGCAACCTCCGACCAGTTGTTGTCGAACGCGTCGGCGCAATTCGCCTGCGGAGTGGTGACCACGTTGCTTTGCGCTAGCGACATGAACTTGTCGGCGGTGGCCACGTAGCCGATTTCGAGTTGGA
>Ga0180429_10001228_pt1 | contig 21870 bp, 14 predicted proteins | sample SS_ome_FD_132428 | JGI IMG/M metagenome (GOLD analysis project Ga0180429, IMG submission 132428) | Hypersaline lake sediment archaeal communities from the Salton Sea, California, USA - SS_1_S_1 metaG | ecosystem: Environmental > Aquatic > Non-marine Saline and Alkaline > Hypersaline > Sediment ...
CGGCTGGGGCGACTACTCGGTCATCCAGGAAGCTGGCTTCGCGTTTACCGGTCTTCCGGACGCGACCAACCTGCCTCCGGGATACTTCTGGGGCTGGCTCCTTTGGTACGACCTCGCAGATACGGGCTATGAGTTCCTCATGGGCGCCGACATCGGCATCGGCCACTCGCTGCAGACCCCCGGCGTGACCTGCGGTCCTCGCCTCACCAAGCCTCCGTTGGTTGGCGGCAATGGCGACACTGGCACGGAAGATGCCTTTGACATCATTGACAGCCTCGGCAACAACACGGGCAGCTTCTGGTTCGGCGGCTATCCGGCCAACCCCTATTCGTCCTTCTGCGCCCAGTTGATGGGTGGCTCCGATCCTTCGGTCGGCTGCACCTATGCTGGCATCCCGCTGCAGGGCAACAACACCGGCCTCTACTGCGTCGGTACCTGGGCTTATGGAAGCTACAACAACTTCCTCCTTCGCATGAACGAGATGACCCCCAGGGGTGGCGTGTTCTTCAACTATTCCTCGGCCGTTACGTGGTATGCCGGCGTTGGCAAAACCGCTGTCCCGACCGTGAATGGCGCCTACAAGATCCCCTTCAGCTACAGCTACACCGGTGACTATGTCATCTATCCCTTCAACTGTGGCCCGGGCGCTGTCGCTTACACCTGGTACATCCAGGGCGCGATCACTGACTGGCTCATCAATGGCTCGATCACCCCGATCGATCTCTCCATGGACGCCGTCGTCAGCCCGTAAGCAAACTTGACAACCTTTCTGGGAGAGTTCTTCTCTGAGCTCTCTCAGAGACACAAAACATGGAAACAGCCGGTCTTCGGACCGGCTGTTTTCTTTTTGGCGCTCGTCGTGTTTGCCGCTAATCGTGAGCGCCATCGATCGCGCGGTACAACGAGTGAGTTTGACCTGACGGCCGAAACGCGAGCACTCTTAGCAGCCTTTGCACTCTTCGCTCGACGAGCCCCCCCCAAACTATGACAACCATGTCTTCCCCGGGATGGGCTCTTCGAACGAAGCCGCAAAACCGCAAAAAATTCTCGCGCCGCCGCCGTAGCACGTTCTTCTCAAACACCCGATCTCCAAAGCTCTTGTCTCTTCATCGGGGTGAGGAACCAAGCGTGCTCCTGATTTGCGCTGCCGAGTTTCTGTGGCGTCGCGCTTCGCTTTCGAGACCCTGGGCCTTGTAGATCGCCCCGATGAGGAGGTGAAGGTCCGCCGCTTGCGGAGAGAGGGGATCGCAATAGCCGAGAGCCTGCCGCAACGCGCTGATCGCCTCGGTAGGGCGCTTCAGCTCGACGAGGGCGAGCGCCTTGAGGCGGAGGGCGCTGGCCATCACGAGGCGCAGGTGGGTCTTGTAGGCCGCCAATGTCTCGGCCGAGTTGAGGGTGACTCCGGCGGCGGAGAGGGTCTTGTCCGCGTACTCGACGGTTTTTTCCCACTCGCCCTGCGCGTGGAGCTCGGCCGCCACGGTGCAGAAAAAGTCCTCGGTGACCTTGTAGGTCCGGCAGAAGCCCGGCCCGGGAACGTGAAGCACAAAGCAGAGTAGAGCGGCGAAAACGATCCCCGCGCCCGCCACCGCTTTATAGGCGCGCTTTTTGATGCGGCGGAGGAACCAGACGACGCAGAAGGCGGCGTATAGGGTGAGAAAGGGGACGACGGGAATCCTGAAACGGGCTGTGACAAAGAAGATCACCACGGAAAAGGTATAAAACAGAATGAAGCCCCACAGGGGAAAGAGAGGGCGCTTTTTTCGCGCGGCCAGGCTGAGGACGAGGCCGAGAAGCCCGAGTGGGGCGATGATCCAGAAACCGAGAGGAAGCCAGGCGATGACCGGTGTGAACTCCTCGGTGAAGGAGTAGATACACTTGTTGTTCGCATACTCCTGGCGGCAAAAAAAATAGCGCACCTTCATCATCAGCGCGTAGGCGGCGAGCCCCGGTTCGTCGATCCAGAACCGGAATCCCTGGTGGAAAAAGAAACGCGAGACCTCGGACTCCTTGGGTTTGTGGCCCAGAGCGCCTTCGGCAATGGCGTGCGTGGCGGAGTAGGTGTCCCACCAGTTACTCGAAAGGCCCGGCACTACCGCGGTGACACCGTCAGTGTCACGGTTGTTTCCTATGTAGAAATTGACGCCGCCCTGGGAGGCGATGAGAACTGAGTCGTCGGCAACGATCTGATTGCGGGCGGTGATCGGCAGAATCGGCAGAAGCAGCGCGAGGCCGAAGGCGCAGGCGTGGCCCAGACCGTTCTTCCAGCCGGTGCGGCGGGCGGTGATAAGGATCCATAGGCACAGGGGGGGCGCGAAGAGGAGGATGTTCGGCCGCGCGATGGCCGAGAGCCCCAGGAGAAGGCCCGCCGCCGCAAAGAGGTGCCATCGCCGCCTCTCGGCAGCGATCACGAGAAGGAGAACGAGAGCGATGTCGAGAAAGACGATGAGCGGAACGATGAGGAGTTCGTTGTCGAAATAGACGAGGATCCAGTTGAGCGCCGCGGCCAGACCGGCCACGATCCCCACGGTCCGGTTGAAGAGCCGCGCCCCGAGGAGAAGGAGCAGTCCGCAACCGAAGGCGCCGAGGAGACTCTGGATCAGGCGGGGGGCGAATCCGGGATCTGTGCCGAAGATCTTGTAGATGCCCGACAGAAACCAGATGTAGAGGGGCGCGCGAAAATAGGCGATCGCCTCGCCCGTTTCGGGATCGACCGACCAGTCCTTCCCCGCCGCCGAGAGGCTCGCCCACTCGTGGTGGATCTTCTCGTCGAGGATCGGGGAGTCGAAGACCGGATTATGGCTGAGCTGGAGGAGGTAGATGATACGGATCGCCAGGGCAATGAGAACGACCGCCCAGAACCAGGGAGCGATCCGTCCCTCTGAAACCCTTCGTGCGTCCGTGTCTGTTTCCATGGCGGCTCACAGTATGGCACAGTGCGTCTGTCCGTGGAAGCGACGAGATGAGATTAGATCACTCGTTGTCCGCGGCCTGTGGGCGCAGCGCTTCGGCGATTTTTTGTTCTTCTGCCAGGTGGCGGCGCGCCTCTTCCGGTCGACCTGTTCTTTCGAGGAGGGCGGCCATTCTTCGATGCAGCGCGGCGCGCTCCACTGTGAGGGGCGGCGTCCAGCGGAGCGCTTCGCTCCACGCGGCCAGGGCGCCGGGTGGCCTGCCGGCCCTGTCGAGGAGTGCTCCCTTTTCGAAGAGCACGGTGCTCAGGATCCGTGCGGCGTGGGACGCCCGCTCGGGGGCCGAACGATCGTCGAGCCTCTTGTGCGACCACCGCGCGGCCCGGTCGAGATAGTCGAGCGCCTCCGGCTCTTGCCCCTTGCTGGCGAGTTTCCGGCCGAGGGTCAAAAACGATTCCCCTTCGTTGACGTAGACCTTGCCCAGGCCGATGCCGGGGACGTGGAGCACGAGGGCAAAAAGCAAAATGAGCATTATGGCCGCGGCCCCGAAGGCGGCGTACTTTCCGGTGGCGATCCTGTCGAAGAGCCACCAGAATGCGAATGACGCATAAACGATCAAGACTGCCACGACCGGCATACGGTAGCGGGCCGTCACGAAAAAGGCGACCACCGAGAGCGTGTAGAAGAACGCAAAACCCCAGAGCGGAAAGAGGCGCGACCTGTCCGGCCGTCTCCCCCCGCGTCCACTCACCAGACCGATCAGCAGACCGAGCAGGCCGAGAGGCGCCACGAGCCAGAATCCCACGGGCAGCCATCGGACGATCGGCGTGAACTCGGCTGTGAAGGTGTAGAGGCACTTGTTGTTGGCGAATTCCTGGCGGCAGAAGAAGTAGCGGATCTTGGCGGCCGCGATCTCGAGCGCCCGTGCGGGCTGGGTGGTCCAGAAGCGGATCCCCTCGGCAAAAAAGTAGTCCGAGACCTCCGAGGGTTTGGGTTTGTGGCCGAGGGCGCGCGCCGCCATGGCCTGCGTTGCCTGGTAGCCGCCCCACCAGTCGGACGGCGTCCCGGGGACAACAGCGGTGATTCCGTCGGAACGGGGGTTGTTGCCGATGTAGAAATTCACACCGCCCTGTGAGGCGATGAGAACGCGGTCATCGGCCACGATCATGTTGCGCGCCGTGACCGGCACGATCGGGGCGACCAGAGCGACGGCGAAAGTGAGGGAGTAGAGCATGGCGCCGCGCCACCCCGCACCCCGTCGCCGCACGAAGAGAACGATCCACGCGATCAGCGCGGGAACGACGATCAGGATATTGGGCCGCGCAATGGCCGAGAGCCCGAGAAGCGCTCCGGCGGCGGCGAAGCGCTTCCACGCCGGTTTCCTGAAAGCCGCCTCGAGGACGAGCAGCGAGAGAAGATCGAGAAAAACAATGACCGGAACGATGAGGAGCTCGTTGTCGAAATAAACGAGCGTCCAGCAGAGGGCCGCACCGAGCCCGGCCGTGATTCCCACCCGCTTCGAGAAGAAGCGCGCGCCGAGAAGGAAGACGAGGCCGCACGAAAGGGATCCGAGCAGGCTCTGGATCAGGCGAGGCACGAAACCCGCGTCCGATCCAAAAAGCTGGTAGACGGTGCCGAGGAACCAGACGTAGAGGGGCGCGCGGAAATAGGCGATCGCCTCTCCCCCTTGGGGATCGATCGACCATTCCTCGCCGGCGGCGAATTTCTGCGCCCATTCGTGGTGCACGCCGCCATCCATGATCGGGTCCTCGAAGAGGGGGCTCGCCGAGAGCTGGTCGAGATAGACGAGGCGGACGACGAGCGCGGCGAGCACGATGAGCACGAAGGGGATCAGCAGCTTCCCCTGCTCGGGAGCGTTCGTTGAGTCGGCGTTCTGCTTTGATCCGGTCATGGTGCCTCTCAGTATGATAAACGGCGCGCGTCCAGGGAAGCGGTGAGTGGCCGATCGCGTACTTTTCCCTCCCTTGTGAGCCCTTGGCTTGCCGAACCGGTTTCAATCAGCCATAATGCCGCTTTCTCGGTTGCCCATTCGATTTCGCCTCGTCCTCTGGTTGGGAGAGCTTCAAGAGTGATCACCCGTATCGAGATCGGAATTCTTCCCGGAGTGCCCGATCCCAGGGGGAACGCCCTCCGGGAGTCGGCCGCGGGGATCTTCGGCGTTGCGCTCGAAGAGGTCCGCGCCATCGCCGTCTACAAGTTTGCCTTCGCCATGACCGCCGACGACGCCGAACGCGTCTGCGGCGCGCTCGCCGATCCCGTGACCGAAGGGGCCGCGGTGGGGCGCTGGGATCCGGGTCCTTTCGATTGGGCGGTCACCGTCGGATTCAGGCCGGGCGTGACCGACAACGTGGGCCGCACCGCCCATGTTCTCGCTGCCGACGTCCTCGATCGATCGATCGCCGAGGGCGAGGCGGTCTACACCGAGACGACGTGGATCTTAAGGGCGCCCCGGGCGACGCTGAGCGAGGTGGAGCAGATCGCGCTCGGTATCCTCGCCAATCCGGTGATCCAGACGGTGCGCGTCGATTCGCACGACGAGTGGCGCGCGGCGGGTGTCGATCTCTCGATCCCCGAGGTCGAGGCGGAGAGCGGGATCGAGATCAAAAGGATCGTGCTTTCCGGCGATGACGACACGCTCAGGCGGATCAGCAGCGAGGGGATTCTGTCGCTGAGCGTGAAGGAGATGAAGACGATCCGCGACCATTTCGCCGGTGCCGACTATCTCGATGAGCGCAGAGCGCTCGGGCTCGGTACGGAACCGACCGACGCCGAGCTCGAAGCCCTCGCCCAGACCTGGTCGGAACATTGCAAGCACAAGATCTTCAACGCCACGATCCGCTATCGGGAACCGGGTAAGCCTGAGGAGACGATCCACTCCCTCTTCAAGACCTACATCCAGAGCGCCACCGAGGAGATCGGCGGCAAGAAGGACTTTCTCGTCTCCGTCTTTCACGACAATGCCGGCGTGGTGCGTTTCAACGATCAGTGGAATCTCGTTTACAAGGTGGAGACCCACAACTCTCCGTCGGCGCTCGATCCCTACGGCGGCGCCATCACGGGGATCGTGGGGGTCAACCGCGATCCCTTCGGCACCGGCCGGGGCGCGGTGCTCCTCACCAATGTGTGGGGCTACTGCCTCGGATCGCCCTCGTACGACAAGACGATTCCCGAGGGGCTCCTCCATCCGCGCCGTATCCGCGACGGGGTGCATCTCGGGGTGATCGACGGCGGCAATCAGAGCGGCATTCCCTACGCGCGCGGTTTCGAGTGGTTCGACGAGCGCTACGTGGGAAAACCCCTCGTCTACTGCGGCACCCTCGGCCTCATGCCCCACGAGGTCTGCGGCGCGCCCGCCCACGTCAAGGTCATGGAGCCGGGCCATCTCATCGCAATGGTGGGCGGCCGCGTGGGCAAGGACGGCATTCACGGCGCCACCTTCTCGAGCGAGGAGCTGCGCAAGGAATCGCCGGTGCAGGCGGTTCAGATCGGCGATGCCTTCACGCAGAAGAAGATGACCGATTTTCTGCTCGAGGCGCGCGATCTGGGACTCTACACGGCGATCACCGACAACGGCGCCGGCGGCCTCTCGTCGAGCATCGGCGAGATGGCCCAGATGACTGGCGGCTGCGAGATCGACATCAAAAAGGCGCCCTGCAAGTACGCGGGATTGCAGCCCTGGGAGATCCTCCTCTCCGAGGCGCAGGAGCGCATGACGGCGGCGATCCCGCCCGACAAGGAGGAGGCCTTTCTCGAGCTCGCCCGCCGGCGCGATGTGGAAGCGACGATCCTGGGAACATTTACCGACTCGGGACGGTTCCACGTGCGCTATGGCGACCGGACCGCCGCCTACATCGACATGAACTTTTTTCATGACGGGTGCCCGCTCCTCGATCTCGAGGCGGAATGGACCCCGCCCGAGTGGGCCGAACCGGAAGAGAACCCCGATGGGGACCGCGGCGAGGACCTTCTCGGCCTGCTCGGCCGGCTGAATGTGTGCTCCAAGGAATTCAAGTCGCGCCAGTACGACCACGAGGTCAAGGGGCTCTCGGTGGTCAAACCCTTTGTCGGTCTCTGCCGCGACATTCCGTCCGACGCCACCGTCCTGAGGGTCGACGCCCGCGGCGACGACGGCGTGGTGCTCGCCGAGGGGATCAATCCGCGTTTTTCCGACATCGACACCTACTGGATGACGGCGTCGGTCATCGATCTTGCCGTGCGCCGCATCGTGGCCGCCGGCGGCGATCCGGGCACGATCGCCGGACTCGACAACTTCTGCTGGCCCGATCCGGTCGTCTCCGACAAGACGCCCGACGGCAGGTACAAGCTCGCCCAGCTCGTGCGCGCCAACAAGGCGCTCAGCGATTTCACGCGCGCCTACGGCGTGCCCTGCATCTCGGGCAAGGATTCGATGAAAAACGACTCGGTGCGTGGCGGTGTGAAGATTTCGATTCCGCCCACTCTCCTCTTTTCGGCCGTGGGCCGGATCGACGATGTGGGCACGGCGTTGACGCCCGATGCCAAATGCGCCGGCGACGCGGTCTACGTCCTCGGCCTGACGCGCGACGAGCTCGGCGGCAGCGAGTATCGGGCCATGTGGGGTGAGGCGGATCGTGGCCGGCCGTGGCTCGGCGGGACGGTGCCGCGCGTCGACGCCTCGGAGACCCTCCCGCTCTACGCCGCACTCCATCGCGCCGCAGGCGAAAAGGTATTGCGCTCGGCGCACACGCCTTCGCTCGGCGGCCTGGCCGTGGCTTTCGCCGAGGTGGCGATGGGTGGCGAGCTCGGCCTCGAAATCGAGCTCGACCAGATCCCGGCCGACTTCAAGGGCGATGACGGGACCCTCCTCTTCTCCGAGTCGAACGGGCGTTTTGTGGTGACCGTTGCGCCCGATCAGACGGCTCGATTCGAGGAGATCGTGGCGGGGTGCGTTTTCGGCCGCGTGGGGACGGTCACAGACAGGGGCGATCTCGTCCTTCGTACGATCGGGGGGAACGATCTCGTGGCGCTCGGCATCGATTCGATGAAAAGAGCCTGGAAATCGACTCTCAGCGCCGACGAGGCCGATCGTGTTCGGGCGACGCCGATCGTGTCGGGCCACGCCACGCCGCAATCGGATCACCCTGCGGTGCAGGTCCCCGCGAGCGCCGCGATCGATGGCGGATCGTCACGCGTCAAGGCGCTCGTCATCACCGGGTACGGCCTCAACTGCGAAGCCGAAACCGCCTTCGCCCTCGAGACGGCGGGCGCGGCGGTCGACCAGGTCCACCTCAACGACATTATCGCCGGAGACCGTTCGCTCGCCGATTACCGCCTCATCGCGCTCATCGGCGGATTTTCCTTTGGCGACCACATCGCCGCGGGCAAGGCTTATGCCAACCGGCTGAAGTACAAGCTCGCCGGCCCCCTGAAGGAGTTCATCGAGAGCGGCGGCCTGATGATCGGCATCTGCAACGGTTTTCAGACGATGGCCAAGCTCGGGATTCTGCCCGGGATCGACGGCGATTTCAAAACGCAGCGATTCACGATCACGCGCAACGACTCGGGACTCTTCCGCAACGACTGGGTGCGCGTGCGGGCCGAAAAGCGCTCGCCCTGTGTGTGGACGCGCGGCATGGCCGATCTCGATCTGCCGATCCGCCACGGCGAGGGCAAGTTCTTCTTGAGCGATCGGGCTCTTCTCGACCGCATGGAAGAGGAGGGGCTTCTGGCCCTTCGCTACGTTCATCCCGTGACCGGTGATCAGACCATGGACTTTCCCCATAATCCCAACGGGTCGGTGCGCGCCGTGGCCGGCGTGTGCGATCCCACGGGGCGTATCTTCGGACTCATGCCCCACCCCGAGGCCTATGCGTCGCCTCTCAACCATCCCCAGTGGGCGCGGCAGGAGATCGGAGGCGTTCTGCCCGCCGAGGGCGCCGGTCTGAAAATGTTCCGCAACGCCGTGGAGTCTCTGGCCTCGGCGCGGACTGGGAGCGCATCGCAATGAAGGCGCGCGGCGCGGGCGGTCATCTCGACCTGATGGTCTTCGACAGCCTCTTCTCGTCGGTGGCCGAGGAGATGGGGGTGGCCCTCATGCGCTCCTCCTTTTCTCCCAACATCAAGGAGCGGCGCGATTTTTCCTGTGCCCTCTTCGACCGGTCGCGCTCGATGGTCGCTCTGGCCGCGCACATTCCGGTGCACCTCGGTTCCACGCCACTCTCGGTCAACGCCGTCCTCGAGAACCTCGATCTCGAGCCGGGCGACGTGGCGATCTTGAACGATCCTTTCGCGGGGGGCACCCATCTGCCCGATGTGACCATGGTGGCGCCCGTCTTTCTCGATGGCACGACCGGCAGGGGGCGTACGCCCGACTTCTTCACCGCCAGCCGCGCCCACCATGCCGATGTGGGGGGGAGCGCTCCGGGATCGATGGCGCCCGCTTCCGATATCTTTCAGGAAGGCGTGCGCATTCCGCCGCTCAAGATCGTGAAGAGGGGGGTGCTTCAGGAGGATCTGCTCCGCCTCATCCTCAACCAGGTGCGCACGCCGAAGGAACGGCGCGGCGATTTCAAGGCGCAGCTTGCGGCCGGGGCGCTCGGCGGACGGCGGCTCGAGGCTCTGGCCGAACGTTACGGCGTCGGTCAGCTCCAGGCCGCCGCATCGGGTCTCCGGCGCCATGCGGCCGCAGTCATGAGAGAGACGATCCGCGCCATCCCAGACGGCGCCTACTCCTTCGAGGATCAGATCGACGACGATGGGTTCGGCTCGGGACCGCTGCCGATCAGGGTGCGAATCGTCGTTCGCCGATCGCGCCTGACCGTCGATTTTTCGGGAACCGTTTCCCAGACGCGCGGGCCGCTCAACGCCAACCTGGCCGTCACCCTTTCGGCGGTTTTCTACGTGCTGCGCACCCTCGCCCCGGGAGAGTCTCCCGCCAACTGGGGCGCCATGGATCCGGTGACGGTCATCGCCCCCGAAGGATCGCTCGTGAACGCGCTTTTTCCGGCAGCAGTGGCCGGCGGAAACGTGGAGACGTCGCAGCGGATCGTCGATGTACTTCTCGGCGCCCTGGCGAAGGCTCTCCCCGACCGGATTCCGGCGGCGTCGGCCGGCACGATGTGCAACCTCTCCCTCGGCGGGCGGAGCGGACGGGGCGAATCCTTCGCCTACTACGAAACGCTGGCCGGCGGCGCGGGCGCCGCTTCCGGGACGCGGGGCGCGTCGGGCGTGCAGTGCCACATGACGAACACGATGAACACCCCCGTCGAGGCACTGGAGCCCAACTGCCCGATCCGGGTGGAGAGCCTCGCGCTGCGCCGCGGGTCGGGCGGGCGGGGCGCGTGGCCGGGCGGCGACGGAATCGTGCGCACACTGAAGCTCCTGGCCGAGGCCGAAGTCTCCCTTCTGGCCGATCGCACCCGCACCGGGCCCTACGGTCTCGCCGGCGGCCGGAGGGGGCGTTGCCTCTCGGTCCGTGTGAAGACGAAGGGCCGCTTCAAGACCATGGGCGGCAAGTTCACGGCGCTTCTCGACGAGGGAAGCGTGATCTCGATCGGGACCCCGGGCGGCGGTGGATTCGGGATAAAAGATTGACCTCGGACGGTTGGGGTGCAACGATATGCGGCGCTTCGCACCTCTTCCGCACATCTTTTGGACGTTTTCTGAATGCCTTGCACCCGGGCTTCAAATGATGGAGAGTGCGTGCGGTTGCTGCCACGAAATCTGACGTGGGCACCCATTGGAGCTGCGCCCATTGTGCTGGAGGAATTTCCTGAATGACTGAATCGTTGATACTCGAAAATGTGGTCAAGCGCTTTGGCGACGTGCGCGCCGTCGACGATGTCTCCTTCCGGGTCAATGCCGGGACCATCTGCGGCATGATCGGTCCCAACGGCGCCGGCAAGACGACCACGATCCGGATGATCATGAGCATCATCTATCCCGACGCGGGCCGGATCACCGTGCTCGGCAATACCAACAGCGAGTCGGTCAAGGATCGGCTCGGCTACCTGCCCGAGGAAAAGGGGCTCTACAAAAAGATGAAGACCGGCGAGATCGTCGCCTACTTCGGCCGGCTCAAAGGAATGAGCGGCCGCGAAGCGAAGGTCAGAGCCGCCGAACTGCTCACCCGCTACGGCCTTGGAGAATGGGTCGACAAGCGCTGCGAAACCCTGTCGAAAGGCATGGGGCAGAAGGTGCAGCTCCTCGCCACGCTGATTCACGGCCCCGATCTGGTGATCCTCGACGAGCCCTTCTCGGGCCTCGATCCGGTGAACAGGGAGCTCATGCGCGACGTGATCCTCAAGATGAAGCAGGACGGCCGGACGGTGATCTTCTCCACCCACGTGATGGAGCAGGCCGAGCAGATCTGCGACTACATCCTCATGATCAACAAGGGCAAGGTGGTCCTCGACGGCACGCTGGCCAAGGTCAAGGCGGTGGGCGACAAGGGGATCCTCATCGACTACGACGGCGACGGATCGGTCTTGCGCGACCTGCCCGGCGTGGGGCGGGTCAACGATTCGGGCAAGCAGGCCGAGCTCTTCATGCTCGACGGCGCCGATCCGCAGGCGATCCTCGCCGCCCTCGTGGGCAAGATCGAGGTCAGGCGTTTCGATCTCAGGGATCCCTCTCTCCACGAGATCTTCATCCGCACCGTTGGAGGGCAGTCCGATGAATAAAGCCTTTCTCGTCGCCCTGCGCGAATACATGGAAAACCTGCGTACCAAGGCTTTCTGGATCGGAATCCTCGCCTTTCCGGTGATTCTCGCCTTGATGATCATCGTCCCCATCCTGCTCGAGAAGGAAAAGGACGTGCGCCACTACGCGGTCTACGACAAGTCGGGCTTTCTGCTCGACGCTGTCGAGTCGCGGGCCGCTCTGCCCGACTTGAACAAGGTCTTCGTCTGGACCAAGGAGAAATATGACGAAGAGGACGAGGACTTCGAAACCCTGCCGGCTTTTCTCCAGCAGAGCGCGCCCACGCTCTCCTCTCTCAGCCACAAGGCGATCGAGGAATTCTCGGCGCTCGTGGCAAGGCTCTACGGCCCCGAGGGCGATCAGGTCAGCCAGCTTCTGTCCCAGATCTCCGACGAGCAGATCGACGCACAGTTCGCCGCCTTCGGCTACGAGGAGATCACGGCGTCGAAGATCAGGGGCATGCTCGACGGACTTGACGAGATCAAGGACTGGTGGCAGAACCTCCCGCCCGAGGACGCCGAGAAATTCGGATCGGGCATCTCCAAGAGCCGCTACAAGCGCATCGACGTCGACCTGACCGGAGTCGATCCGGAAGAGACCCTCAAGAAGATGCTCAGCGACGACAAGATTTTCGCCTACTTCGTGATCGGAGACGATCCGGTGGGAACGCCCGCATCGAAACTGGCCGGGAGCGGCGGAGACGATCCGGGGCTGACCGCCGAGAGCGACCTTGGAAAGTGCAAGTACGTGTCGAATAACTTGACCGACGACGATCTTCTCAACTGGTTTCGGCGCTACGCCAACGCCGAGGTGAGCTCGCGGCGCATCGCGGCCGCCGAAATCGACGCCGTCGACGCCAAGTGGATCCAGCGCAACGTTCACTTCGAGGCGAAGCAAATCTCCGAGACGGGCGAGGAGGAGGAGGTCGAGAAGCAGGACGAGCTGCGCGAGTGGGCGCCCGTCGCCTTTGTTTACCTGCTCTGGATTTCGGTCTTCACCATCACCCAGATGCTGCTCACCAACACGATCGAGGAAAAATCGAACAAGATCATGGAAGTGCTCCTCTCGTCGGTCTCGCCCATCCAGCTCATGGCGGGCAAGATCGCCGGCATCGCGGGGACCGGTCTGACCATGGTGATCTCGTGGATCGTTTTCTTTTTTGCGGGGATCAAGCTCATTCCAGTTTTCATGGACCGGGCGCCCGAGATCGATCTCGCGCTCATCGCGCGCGATCCGATCTACCTCGCCTCGTTCGTCGCCTACTTTATCCTGGGATATCTCCTGCTGTCGGCGATCCTCGTGGGGATCGGATCGGTGTGCAACAGCCTCAAGGAAGCGCAGAATCTCATGACGCCCGTCACGATCCTATTGATCGTGCCTCTCGTGGCGATGGTGCCGATCGGCAAGGACCCCAACGGGACGATCGCCAAGGTGCTCTCCTACATTCCGCCCTTCACTCCCTTCGTGATGATGAACCGGGCGGCCGGCCCGCCGAGTGTGATGGAGTACGTGATCACCACGATCCTTCTTCTGATCTCCATCGTGCTGGCCCTCTGGGCGGCGGCCAAGGTGTTTCGGATCGGAATCCTTCTCACGGGCAAGGCGCCGAAACCGTCGGAGATCCTCAAATGGATCCGCGCGCCCGTGGGGCAGATTCCCGAGAGGGACAAGGAATAAGCCGTCTGCTCGATGATTGTAATATCCTATAGTTTAGATTCTTAGATAGTTGGTGCGGCAGCCCGCCCCCTGCGGGGCGCCGCCCGTTGCCGAAGGGCGTCAATCTCTCCTTGATTTTCGCCCTAGCGACAGGCAACATTCCAACCTGTGAATTCAACCGTCGAATAGAGCCAAGTGGGAGACCGCGATGCCTGCAACGACTGTCATCGGCACACAGTGGGGAGATGAAGGAAAGGGCAAGATCCTCGATCTTGTGGCCGACGACGCCGACCTCGTTGTCCGCTACCAGGGAGGTGCCAACGCGGGCCACACCGTGAAGGTGCGGGGCGAACAGTTTGTGTTTCATCTGCTGCCGTCGGGAGTGCTTCACAAAACCAAACTCAATCTGATCGCCAATGGCGTGGTGCTCGATCCCGAGGCGCTGCTCGCCGAGATCGATGAGCTCACCGGCGCGGGCTACGCGCTCGACGGCCGGCTCTTCGTGAGCGGCCGCGCCCACGTGGTCATGCCCTATCACAAGAAATTCGACCAGGTGCGCGAGGCGGCGCGGACCGTCAAGATCGGTACCACGAGCCGCGGCATCGGGCCCTGTTACACCGACAAGATGGCGCGGAACGGATTCAGACTCTACGACGTGGTCGACTTCGAGCGCTTCCGCCGCAAGCTGGCCGCGGTCCTGCCGGTGAAGAACAAGATCCTCCAGGGAGCCTACGGCGCCGAACCGATCGACGAGGAGGAGATCCTGGCGCAGTTCGAAAATTTCAGCGCACGCCTTCGGCCCTTTGCGGCCGACACGGGCGGCATGGTGCGCAAGGCGCTCAAGGAAGACAAGAACGTCTTCTTCGAGGGCGCCCAGGGAACGCTCCTCGATATCGATCACGGCACCTATCCCTTCGTGACCTCGTCCAATTCGTGCGCCCTCGGCCTGCCGGCGGGCGCGGGGATTCCGCCCCAGGCGGCGGGACGGATCATCGGCGTGGCCAAGGCTTACACGACGCGCGTGGGCGAGGGGCCCTTCCCCACCGAAGGGGACGGGGCTCTCGACGAGGCACTCCGGAAAGCGGGCGACGAATTCGGCGCCACCACCGGCCGACCGCGGCGTTGCGGATGGCTCGACGGCGTGGCGCTCCGCTACGTGTCCGAACTCAACGGGCTCAGTGCCATCGCCCTGACCAAGCTCGACGTTCTCACCGGCATGAATCCGATCAAGGTCTGCACGGCTTACAAGATCGGCGGTGCGACGCACGAGGATTTTCCGGCCGATACGGCCCTCCTCGACGGGGTGGAGCCGGTCTACGAGTCGCTGCCGGGATGGGACGACGATCTCAGAGGGTGCCACACATTCGACGACTTCCCCGCCGCGGCGAAGGAGTACGTTGCATTCGTGGAGAAGATCGCCGGCGTGCGGGCGAGCATCATCTCCGTCGGGCCGGGACGGGAGGAAACCATTGTCCGCTGAGAATCTCACAGATGGCGCCGCAAGGTCCTTTGAGAAGCTGCCCCGCCACGTGGCGATCATCATGGACGGCAACGGCCGCTGGGCCGAGCGCCGCGGATTGAAACGGGTCGAGGGGCATCGCCAGGGCGCTGAAACGGCGCAGCAGATCTCCGAGGAGTGCACGCGGCTCGGTATCGAAAGGCTCACGCTCTACGCCTTCTCTCTCGAGAACTGGAAGCGGCCCAAGGCCGAAGTGACCACCTTGATGAAGCTGCTCAAGAGATTCCTCAAGGACAAGCGCTCCGAGATGAAGAAGGAGAAGATCCGCTTCACCGCGATCGGCCGGCTCCACATGCTGCCCGCCGACACGCGCCGTGAGCTGGACAAGACGATCAGCGCCACCGCATCCAATGACGGACTCAACCTCTGCCTCGCCCTCAGCTACGGCGGCCGCGCCGAGGTGGTCGACGCGGCGCGCGCCCTGGCGCGGAAGGCTCTTCGCGGCGAGATCGAACCGGACGCGATCGACGAGGAGATGTTCGGCCGGGAGCTCTATCAGCCCGGTGTCGACCCCGATCTCATGATCCGCACGGCGGGCGAGATGCGGCTCTCCAACTTTCTTCTCTGGCAGGCGTCCTACTCGGAGTTTTATGTCACCGAAAGGTGCTGGCCCGAGTTCACCCTCGACGAGTTTCACAGGGCTCTCGATGCCTACGACCAGCGGGTCAGGAAATTCGGCGGCTTGAAAACAGGCAGCCGCTAGATCGGGAATTACCCAATTGAGAACACGCATAATAGTCGGATCGTCGCTCCTTGCCGTTCTCGGCCTCTCGTGCTGGGTCGACCTCCTCATCGGGCGCGCCTACGTCTCGTCATCGCTGATCGTTCTCATCGGATTGGCCGCCCTCGTCGAATGGAACCGCTTCTTCCGCGCAGAGGGCGCGGTCTACACGGGATTGCTTCTCACGGCGGGACTCGCCTGCCCTCTGCTCGAAGGGGGACGGATCCTATGCGGCTGGAACGCGCCGTGGCTCGAGGGATTCTTCATCTCCGCCTTCCTGATCGTTCTCTATGTCCGCGCCATTCTGGCCGGCCATGTGGAGGACGGGCTCGACCGGGTGGCGCGGACCTTTCTGGGATTCATGACGGTTTTCCTGTTTTACCGTCTCGTGCCGATTCTGCTTCTCGACGAGGAAGGCGGCGGGCTTGCCGTGGTCTACGGCCTCGTGTTTACCGCCAAGTCGTGCGACATCGGCGCCTACTTTGCCGGCAGTTTCTTCGGAAAGCGCAAGCTGATTCCGCGGGTCAGCCCGGGTAAGACCATTGCGGGCGCCGTGGGCGGACTGGCGCTCTCCACGGCGGTCGGTGTGGTCGCCATGATGCTTGTCGATCGGGGGTTTCTGTTCGGCGTGATTTTCGGCTTCGTCATCGGCCTGGCCACCATGTTCGGCGACCTGGCCGAGTCGGTCGTCAAGCGCTGCGTCGGTGTGAAGGACTCGAGCAACCTTTTGCCCGGATCTGGCGGAATCCTTGATCTCATAGACAGTTTGATCCTGGCGGCGCCTGCCGGATACGTACTTCTCTTACTCTTTTAAGCGGTCCGGTGCTATACTGGATGACTGATGGAAACCTATATCAAACTCAAGGGCCAGGACGAGCAGAGAATCCTCTGCGGAAGCCGCGACAAGCACGCGCGCGAGATCCGCAGGCTTTTCGGCGTGGTCTTCGTTATTCGCGACGGGCATCTCAAGATGATCGGCGATGACGAGGCGGTGCAGAATGCCCGTACGACGGTGCTGCAGATCCTCGATGAGTACAGAAACAGGGGCGCCGTGACCGAAGTCCGCGTGGGCGAGATCATCGAGTCGGGCGCGAATGAAAAGACGGGCCCGGCGGGAAAGCTCGAGGGGCGCACGGGGCCGATCGATTTGCCGCCCCATGTCTGGCCCCGCTCGGGCGGGCAGGAAGACTACCTGCGCAGCATCGCCGACAACGAGATCAGCTTCTGCATCGGTCCGGCAGGGACGGGCAAAACCTATCTGGCAGTGGCCATGGCGATCTCGGCGCTCAAGGCCGGATTCTACTCGAAGATGGTCCTGGCGCGGCCCGCCGTCGAGGCGGGCGAAAAGCTCGGCTTCCTGCCGGGAGATTATCAGGCCAAGGTCGATCCTCTGATGCGCCCCCTCTACGATGCGATCGAGTCGTTCATGTCGATTCAGAAAGCGCGCAAGTATATCGAAAACGATGTGATCGAGGTTTTGCCCCTCGCCTACATGCGCGGCCGTTCGCTCGAGAATGCCTTCATCATCCTCGACGAGGCGCAGAACACGACGCGCAAGCAGATGAAAATGTTCCTCACCAGGATGGGAGCCAAATCGAAGATCGTGATCACCGGCGACGTGACTCAGATCGATCTTCCGCCCGATAAGATATCGGGGCTCATTCATTCGCTCGAAGTTCTCAAGGGGGTGCGCGGCATCGGCCGCGTGGTCCTCACCAAAAAAGATATCGTCAGGCACCGGCTGGTGCAGAAAATCGTGAGCGCCTACGAGCGCGCGGAAAAGAAGAACGGCCAGCAGGGATAGACGAGCCGATTGATTTCGGGACCGGAACGATGTTCAGGAGCCGCAAAACACCAAAGAGGATCAGCGCCCACAAGGCGAGGCCCGTCAGGGCTGCCGGTCCCGATGTGGACGCCGTGCCCAATCCGATCGAGAAGCTTCTTCTCGCCGGCCTTTTCTCCGCGGTCGTGATCGGCCTATTGCTCGCCCGGCCTCTCAAGGGAGGCGGCTGGGGGGCGCTCGCCGGCGGTGCGGCGCTCGTTCTCACCCTGCACTACCTCTTCGGGGCGTACCTGCTCCGTTTCGAGCGCGACCTGTTCATGAACATGCGGCGCTATGTGGCCGCCCTCCTCCTCGCTCTGATTGTTCTCTGCCTGGCCGGCCTGACCCAGCTCGGGGCCTGGTGGTCGCCGCTCCTGGTTCCCGTTTCCTTTGCGGGCGTGATTCTGGCGATCGTTTTCAACCAGCGATTCGCCGTGGAAGCGACGGGGATCATACTCCTCTACACGGGCGCCATCCTCTACGGGCATGCCGATCTTCTCAAGGTCATGGTTACACTTTTTGCGGGGGCCATGACCGGCATCCTGGCCACGACGGGAATCAGGAAGAGATCGAAAATGGTCTCCGTCGGGCTCTACATCGGCATCGTTCATGTCGTCGTCATCGCATCGCTCAGTCTCCTTCTGGGAGAGACCTACTCGATGCGCGATGTTCTTCTCGATCTGCTCAGGGGATTCATTCACGGCGCCGTTGTCGGCTTTCTGCTCACCGGGCTCTTGCCGGTGATCGAGTACGTCCTCGGGACGGTGACCGAGATCAGCTTGCTCGAGCTGTCGAACCAGAACGAGCAGCCCCTCTTGCGCAAGCTGCTCATCGAGGCGCCCGGCACGCACCACCACTCCTTCGTGGTGGGTATCATGTCGGAAAGGGCCGCAGAGGCGATCGGCGCCAACGCGCTGCTCTGCAGGGTGGGCGCTTACTTCCACGACATCGGCAAGGTGAACAAGCCCGAGTACTTCATCGAGAACTCGAACGATGCTCCGGTCAAGCACCGCCAGCTCAATCCCGAGATGTCTAAGTTGATCATCACGGCGCACACCAAGGACGGCCTCGAGCTCGCCGACTATTACGGCCTGCCCCAGGCGATCAGGAATTTTATCACCGAGCACCACGGGACGTCGGCCGTCGAGTACTTCTACCAGGAAGCCCTGGCCCGCAGCGACGACGACACCAAGGTCAGGCGCGACACCTTCCGTTATCCCGGACCGCGCCCGCGGAGCAGGGAGACGGCGATCGTCATGCTCGCCGATTCGGTCGAGGCCGCCTTGCGGTCGATGACCGAGCCGAGCACGCCACGGCTCAAGACGATGGTTCACGAGGTGGTAATGAAGAAGCTGACCGACGGCCAGCTCGATGACTGTCTTCTCACGTTGCGCGAGCTGCACCGGCTGGAAGAGGCTTTCTTCCAGGTGGCCGTGGGAATTTTCCACCGGAGACCGGTCATTCCGAACAACAAGCAGCCCAAGGCCGACAGCGACACGAAAGTCGGCGATGCGGGGAACGAAGAGAAATCGGGACGAGAGATCATGTCTTGACCGGACGGGCGTTATGGTGGATGGGCGGTGCTGATGGAGATACACGATTTTCAGGATCACATCCCTGTCGATGCGGACAGAATCCGGAGCGTTGTGGTTGCGGCCGCGGGCGAGAGGAATCCGGCGATCAGCGTCTCGATCGTGGACAATGCGACGATTCACGCGCTCAACTGGGAACACCTCGGCCATGACCGTGCGACCGACGTGATCTCCTTCGACTACAGCTCCGAATCCATGGCGAGCGCGGAGTGCGATGGCTCGAGCGACGACGTGGACGGCGAGGTGATCGCCTCGGCTGAGCAGGCGGCGATCGTGGCCGATGACATGGGCCGTGATCCTTTTTCGGAACTCCTGCTCTATATCATCCACGGCGTGCTGCACCTCAGGGGCTATAACGATCGAAGCGACGAAGAAAAAAAAGAGATGCGGATCCGCGAGAAAGAGGTCTGCAGGGAGCTGGGGATGGAGGATCCTTGGATCGAGTGAAGAAGACCAACGAAGTGAATGACGATCTGCCGGTCTACGTCTATACCGACGGCGCCTGCCGCGGCAATCCCGGGCCGGGGGGATGGGGATTGCGCATTCTCTATCAGGACGGGCGCGTGCTCGAGGCGGGCGGCGCCGCGCGGGACACGACGAACAACCGGATGGAGCTCTCGGCCGCCGTGAAGGCTCTCGAGCTCACCGCACAGGAACCCAATGTGGTGGTCGTGACCGACAGCGAATACGTCCGCCAGGGAATCACGAGCTGGCTTGCCGGCTGGAAGAGGCGCGGCTGGAAGACGGTCAAGGGCGATCCGGTTCTGAATCGCGATCTCTGGGAAGAACTGTCCCGATGCCTTCGTCCGCATGTAGTCTGGGAGTACGTGGCCGGGCACTCGGGTGATCGGGACAACGAACGGTGCGATCGGATCGCCGTCGCCTTCGCCGAGGGACGGCCCATCGACTTGGCCGACGGTTCGTGCCTCGAGGATCCGCCGGGACGGAGAGTCTTCAATCGGGCGCGGTCGGCCAAGAAGAAACGCAAAAGGCGGGCGAACACGCCAGGACAGTACTACCTCAGCCTCGTCGACGGTGTCTTGACGCGGCATGCCACGTGGGCCGAATGCGAGGCGATCGTCAAGGGGCGGAGCGGCGCCCGATACAAGAAGTGTGCCGACAGGGACGAGGAACGGGAGATCCTCGACTCCTGGGGCGTTCCGACCGATCGACGTTGACAGGGGACTTTAGGATGGCCTGAGCCCTTTTTTATAAAAGGCTCTGGAACGAAAACACCGGCTTTCTTACACTTTTCCGTTTGACCACTGGGCGGAATCGTAGAGCGCGCTGAGGCGGCTCTCGTGAGAGACCAGCCGCGAGGCGGCCGATCACTGGCGGGCTGTAACGCAGCAACAGCCGGACACTCTGGAGAGTTCGATGCAAAAGGCATATGTCATCGGATCAGGCATGGCGGTCGCCAAGAACGAGGTGACCAACGACGATCTCTGTAACATGTTTCCCATGCTCGCCACGTCGGACGAGTGGCTGAGAAAAAACGTGGGAATCCGGCGGAGATTTCTCTCCGACGAAAACGAGAGCCTCGTCGACCTCTTGGCCCGTGCCGCAAAAGACGCGATCGAGGAATCGGGCGTGACCAAGATCGACCGCCTGATTGTGGGCTCGAACACGCAGCCCAATCACTATCCCGCCACGGCCAGCAAGGTGGCCCAGAGATTGAAGGAGACTGTCGATCTCACTTCCTGCTGGTGTCTCGACATTCAAAATGGCTGTCCGGGAGGGCTCGTGGCAATGTCCCTCGGCGTCGACGCCGTTCGTCTCGGTCAGGCCGAGAACGTGCTTGCCCTCGGCGGGGACCAGACTTCGCGAATGGTCGATTGGTTCAACAGGAACACAAGCCTGCTCCTCGGCGACGCGGCCTCCGCTTTCGTGATCTCCGGTGAACAGAACGCGGCCAAGGGCGGTGTGTGTCTCGAGGTGCTCTCCCACTGGGAAGAGACCGATTTCGAGAGTTCCGATATCATGTCGATGGAGTCGGGCACGAGCGATTATTCTCCCTTTGCCATCTCGGAACGGACGCGGGAGGCAGCCAAGAAGGCCGTCCTCGAAGTGACAGGGAAAGAGACGCTCGATCCTCAAACAGCCAAGGAATTCGAGGCCGAACTGGAAGAGCGGATCGACGACCTCCGTAAACTGGCTTTCCCTCCCGATGGGAAGGGACCTTACAGAGACGGCCGCAATCCCTACTTTGTGATGCTCGGCGCCGAGGTGCTCGAAAAGATCCGCCGTATCGTCCCGGACTGTGGCTATCTGCCCGTTTTACGCAAGGCGGGTGTGGGATTGGATCTCTTTGAGAAATACGGACTCCTCGAGACAAACAGAGTTTCGGAAATCCCCTCGTCCGTCAAGAAAGAGTTTCTGCAGCAGCTCTCGGAACGATTCGATCTGCTGATTCCCCATCAGGCCAACATGAGAGGCCATCAGAACCTTTCGGCCGCCTTCCGCATTCCGATGAACAAGCTGTACTCCAACATCTCCGAGTACGCCAATACCTCGGGTGGGGCGACGGGGGTCGCCCTCTATGAGGCATTGCGCATGCCCACACGCTACCGCACGATTCGGGGTGACCGGAAAGATATCGAAACACCGAAACTCGAAGTCGGCCAGCAGGCTGTGCTCGTCTCTTTCGGTTCCGGTACGCACGTCTCCTTTGTCGTGGTGAAACGCCTCAAGTAATCTCGAGCCCAAATCCAGCCGATAATCGTCGATCGGGGATCGAAATCGTCGATCGGGGATCGAAACCGCCGATCGGGGATCGAAACCGCCGATCGGGGATCGTTCTGCCTTTTGTTGGGGAACTCACTTGTTATGGTTAGAGGGGCAGTTGGAGGAGGGGAATAAAAAAAGGTTTAAGGCTTGGCACATGAAGGTGGGATTTACCTGAGGGGAGGTCAGAAGAAAATAAGCCTAATAAAGTATGAGGTCCAAACCTTAAA
>Ga0180429_10001230_pt1 | contig 21856 bp, 19 predicted proteins | sample SS_ome_FD_132428 | JGI IMG/M metagenome (GOLD analysis project Ga0180429, IMG submission 132428) | Hypersaline lake sediment archaeal communities from the Salton Sea, California, USA - SS_1_S_1 metaG | ecosystem: Environmental > Aquatic > Non-marine Saline and Alkaline > Hypersaline > Sediment ...
GACTGGATCGTGTCGCCTTGGGCTTGGGGCCCGACGACAATGTCCTGGTGATCACATCCGCCGGCTGTAACGTACTCGACTACGCCCTGGCCGAGCCGAAGCACGTCTACGCCGTCGACATGAACCCGCGGCAGAACGCCTTGCTGGAGTTAAAGCTGTCGGGCATCAAGCACCTCGACTTCAACACCTTTTTCACCATGTTCGGCCAGGGACGGCTCAACGGCGCCCGGCAGGTCTACGCCGACAAACTCCGCGGCTCGCTCTCCGATTGGGCACAGAAGTACTGGGATCGCAAGATCAAGTTCTTCGACAATCGCCGGCGGACGTTCTTCTTCTGCGGCACTTCCGGCACCTTTGCCCGAATGTTGAACGTCTACGTCGACAAGATCGTGCGCCTGCGACCCCATGTAGACGCGATCCTCGACGCCGAGAGCGTCCAACAGCAGCGCCGGATCTACGAGGATCACCTGGAAGAGCGTTTTTGGACCAAGTCGGTCCGCTTCGCCATGAATCGCGACACCACGCTCTCGATGGTCGGCGTACCCCTGGCGCAGCGCAGCCAGGTCGAAACGCACTACGACGGCCGGATCTCGAAGTTCGTCCAGGACTGCGTCGAGGCCGTGCTGACCGAACTGCCGCTTTCGGATAACTACTTCTGGCGTGTCTACATGACCGGTGAGTACACGCGCGCGTGTTGTCCCGAGTATCTCAAGGAGGAGAACTTCCAGAGGCTCAAGGACGGGCTGGCCGAGCGCGTTTCCGTGTATACCGACTCGGTGCAGGGGTTCCTGGAAAAGAACGACGTGACGATCTCCCGCTACGTGTTGTTGGACCACATGGACTGGCTTTCCGATAAGTACTTCGACCTGCTCGAGGCCGAGTGGCAGGCGATTTGCGATCGGGCCGCTCCCGGCGCGCGAGTGATCTGGCGAAGCGGCGGCCTGCAAACCGATTACATCGACAACGTCCGCGTGAAGGTCAACGGCGGGGTACGACATTTGAGCGAACTGTTGCAGTACGACCGCAAGTTGGCCGAGTCGCTGCACGAGAAGTGCCGTGTTCACACCTATGGCAGTTTCTACATCGCCGACCTGACGACATAGCCCGCGGACTGTCCTTCGACCGGATCGGCGACTGGAGTCGCCTCCTACATTTGAGGTTGTTTCCCGCATTTGAGGTTGTCGCCCATGGGGATGCTCGCCGACCTGAAGATCCTCTACCACCTGGCGATGAAGCCGATCCGCGGCCGAGACCACGCCGCGCGGATGGAGAGCTTCTACTCGGGGCAGGCCCGGGCCTACGACGACTTCCGCCGCCGGCTGCTGCAAGGACGCGAGCAGTTGTGCCAGAGCATCGAGTTGCCGCCGGACGGCGTTCTGGTCGATATGGGCGGCGGCACCGGGGCCAACCTGGAGTTCTTCGGCACTCGGACCGAGAAGCTCGAAAAGGTCTACATCGTCGACCTGGCCGGCTCGCTGCTGAAGATCGCCCGAGAGCGGATCGAGCACCACGGCTGGGGTAACGTCGAAGCGGTCGAGGCCGATGCCACGACCTACCGCCCGCCGCGGGGTCATGCCGACGTGGTCACGTTCTCCTATTCGTTGACGATGATACCCGACTGGTTCGCCGCCGTGGAGAACGCCCTGGCGATGCTCAAGCCGGGCGGGCTGATCGGCGTGGTCGATTTCTACGTATCGCGAAAATATCCGGCCGACGGTCTGGGGCGTCACCGCTGGTCGACCCGATCGTTCTGGCCTGCCTGGTTCGCAAACGACAACGTGTTCCTCTCGCCCGATCATCTGCCGTATCTGCGGCGGCATTTCGAGCCGGTCGAGGTAAGCGAGAATCGGGCAAAGGTGCCGTATTTGCCGCTGATCCGGGTGCCGTACTACACGTTCGTGGGGCGGAAGCGGTGATGTGGCGGACGCCGGGATTTGCACGTTGCGGCGGCCAGCCTTACAATGAGGGCTCCCGTTCAGCGTTGCTGCCCCGCTAGACGTTCCAATGTAACGTTGATAGCCCACTACATATTAACCCATTTCTCACAAGGTATCCCACATGAGAATCATCACACCTACGGCCCTGTTCACCGTGACCCTGTTGTTCGGCTCGTTGAGCGCCGCGGCCGACGACGACGGCTTCGCGCCGCTGTTCGACGGCAAGACGCTCGACGGCTGGAAGCAGTTCGGCGGCAAGGCAGATTACAAGGCCGAGGACGGCCAGATCGTCGGCGCGTCGGTCCCCAACACGTCGAACAGCTTTCTCTGCACCGAGAAGCACTACGCCGACTTCATCCTCGAGTACGAGTTCAAGGTCGATCCATCGCTGAACTCCGGCGTACAGGTCCGCAGCAACAGCATGGCGGACTACAAAAACGGACGCGTTCACGGATACCAGGTCGAGATCGATCCATCCCCCCGGGCGTGGACGGCCGGTATCTACGACGAAGGACGCCGCGGATGGCTCAACAACCTGGCCAAGAACGAACCCGCCCGAAAGGCGTTCAAGCAGAACGAGTGGAACAAGGTCCGCGTGGAGGCCATCGGCGATTCGATCAAGACCTGGCTCAACGACGTGCCGGCCGCCGATCTGAAGGACTCGATGACCGCGAGCGGCTTCATCGGCCTGCAGGTACACGGCGTCGGCCGACGAACCGAGCCGCTGGAAGTCCGCTGGCGGAACCTGCGGATTAAAGAGATCAAGTGAGACTTTCTGCAACCGCAACGAAATAGGAGATGCACGCTATGAAACTCGCCACGCTTGCTACTCTCGGTCTACTGCTGGCTGCGCCGGTTCTCGCGGCCGAGGACGAATTCGTGCCGTTGTTCGACGGCAAGACGCTCACCGGCTGGCAGGCCTTGCCCGGCGGCAATTGGGAAGCCAAGGACGGCGCGATCGTCGGAACCAGCCAGCGGAGCGAAGGACGCCACGGAATGCTGCTCTCGGAGAAGACCTACAAGGACTTCACCGTCCGGCTGAAGTTCAAGGCCGTCCGCGGCAACAGCGGGCTGTACTTCCGCTCCGAGAAGGTGCCGGGCGGCGTCGCTGTAAATGGGTTCCAGGCCGAAATCGATCCCGCCCGGGACGTCGGAGGGCTGTATGAAACGGGCGGTCGGGCGTGGGTCGTTAAGCCGACGGCCGAGCAAGTGAAGGAGTACTTCAAACCGGGCCAGTGGAATCGGATGACCGTCTCGGCCCGGGGACGCAACGTCACGGTCGAAGTCAACGACCACAAGACGGCCGAACTCAAAGACGATCCCGGGCGGCTGGAAGGCCATTTCGGCCTGCAACTGCACGGCGGCCAGGACATGCACGTCGAGTTCAAAGACATCGAGATCCTGGTGACGCCCGAGAAGTAGTGTTCGACTAGCGTCAAATCGGCCCCAGCGCCGCGGAGCCACAACTAAGTGAGGGTTCAGGGTTCGGGGTTCAGGACTCCGGGTTTGACGTTTACCCCGAAACCCTGAACCCCGAACCCCTTCCGCCTTCTCCCGTTGACCTGCTATGCTATCGTGGTGAACGAGAAAGGTAGGATGCGTGGAAAGTAAGGATCCCCCACCACCGGCGGATGACGGATCGGCGGAGAGCCCGCCGGAAAATGGCGATTCGTTCGATGATGAAGCCGTGCTGGCACGCGCGGCCGAGGCCGACGAGGCCGCTCGTACGGTTCGGCTGGCGGGCGACTACAGCCATCCTCCCCGGCGGAAACGCGTTCTGCTGCCGATCGTGCTGTTTGTGGCCACTTGCCTGTCGACGTTCTGGACCGGATCGGTCGAGTGGATGCCCGCCCTGCACATGAACCGATTTCAACGGGCCGGCGACGTCTTTCTGCTACAGTGGCAACAGGCTACGCTCGGTTCGGCCCTTGCCGACGCCGGCGGCGTGCTGGTAGGCGATTGGCGGCGGGGATTGTTCTACATGGTGGCCGTGATGGGAATCCTGCTGACGCACGAAATGGGCCATTTCGTGATGGCCGTTCGCAACCGGATCCCGGCCAGCCTGCCGTTCTTCATTCCCGTGCCGATATTACCTTTTGGTACAATGGGAGCGGTGATCGGCATGCAAGGTTCCCGGGCCAACCGCCGGCAGCTTTTCGACCTCGGAATCGCCGGCCCGTTGGCCGGATTGGCCATCGCGGTGCCGGTCACCTGGTTCGGCATTCTGCAACTCGAACAGGGCGCTGAGCCGACCTCGGGAATCACCTTCTACAACCCGCTGATCTTCACGCTGCTGATCGATTATCTCCGGCCCGACTTCCCTTCCAACACAGTGCTCTACATGGGCCAGTTCAATCCTCTGTTGATGGCCGGTTGGGTGGGCATGCTGGTGACCGGGCTGAACACGCTGCCGATCAGCCAGTTGGACGGCGGACACGTGGCCTACGCCCTGCTTGGCCGCCGCCGCGCCCATCTGCTGGCGCGCTCTCTGATCGTGGCGGCCATTATTGCGATCCTCTGCTGGGAGGCCTACATGTGGGTGCTGATGCTGGTGCTGGTAATCGTGCTCGGCATCCATCACCCCCCCACCGCCGACGATTCCGTCGATCTGGGATGGTTCCGCCGCACGATCGGATACGCCTCGCTGGCGATACCCGTGCTCTGCTTTCCGCCGATGCGGATTGCTTGAAGCGGTGCGGGGGCGTTGAGAGACACTCCCGCCAGGGCGATCCCAACGCGGCATAGCCGCAACCGAAGACGTTTTGGGGTAGAACGGGATTTTTCGGAAAACTGACAGACCGGCAAAAATCGAGGGTCGTATCCGTCCGCACCATTTCTCTGTGGTTGTATCCTGCTATCATGCCGTAATGCTCGACATCGTTTCAAAACCACGCTGGTATCACATCACGCCCGATCGGTTCCTGATCGGATTGCTAGCGGCCGTGCTCCTGGTGTTGCTGGCCGATCGGCTTGAACTCGGTCTACGGCATGGCAGCGGCTGGAACGTGTTGCTTGCCATGGCAATCGTCTGCCTGGGCATGCTTGCCGGGTTGATCTGGTTCGGCACAAGCCTGCTGCTGAGACGGCGGTTTCAATTCGGCCTCAAGTCGCTGCTCGTGTTGACGGTTGTTGTCGCGATCCTGTGCAGTTGGTTCACGATCAAGATGCAGCAGGCAAATCGCCAGAAAGAGGCCGTTAAGGCAATTCAAGGGTTGGGTGGGGGCGTCGATTACGATTTTGGTCCGATTCTTCCCAAATTCCCGCATTGCAGCGTTGAGTCAGCGATTGGTCGGTACGGACTTCTTATTCCCTGTCGATTCCGCGTTCGTATCCAACCAAGCCGACACTGAGCTAGCGCACTATCCTCCGGTAACCCACCCGTTTGGTTACTACAGCCCACATCGCGATGATGCAGCGGCCTCTGCCTTCTCGCCTTGACTTGGCGACGACGAAGGGCTGTGTCCCTAACCCGACGACACCACTGCCACCATGATGATTACCGCGAACATCACCACCACCGCGGCGGCGATGGCCCAGTTCATCCAGGCCTTGCCGATCTTCTGTTCTTTTCGTTCCTGCAGATCGGCTTTCTCTTTGCGACATTCCAGGCTGTTCTCGAACCGCAGTTGGAACTCCTCCTGGCAGAACGGGCACTGGGCCCATTGGCCCAGCATGTCGCGTGGTGTCTCCAGCACATGCCCCTTGGGGCAGGGGACGTGAAGCGTGCTCTGCTCAGCGGCCGAGTTTGTCTCGAACGGATTCTCCGCAACCACTTGATCGACCCCGGCAATACTCTCGCCCACACTCGGCCCGGGCTGCCATTCGGTGGGCAAATCGTCGTCGAATTGCAGGCCCGGCTCTTCGTAGATCGGCTCCGCAGAATCCGACGGGACAGAATCCGACGAGACAGAATCCGGCGGGACAGAATCCGAAGGGGCGGAATCCGATGGTGGACCACCCGGTGCCTGTGGAACGATGAACTCGGTCTGGCAGTATGGACACTTGCACTTCTGGCCAGTCTGCGATGGCTCGCCCTGTAACATGTGCCCTTGGGGACAGAGGAACTGAAATGCCATGGCACACCTCTTTATGCCGGGACTGGTCACCGTGAATGAAAAAGGGTCTCAAATAACCTACTATTCTATTGTGGCCGACAGATTACGGCTCGTCCATTGGTATTGTCAGCAACCCCTGTGGGGGGACGCAACCCATAAACCTGGAAAACCATGGTCGCCGGCCCTTGGAATGGTCGCTCGGCCTCTGGTACAATTGGTAGTTCGAGAGGTTTGGCGAGGGGCCAAACTTGCCAGCGAGTGAGTGAGATTATCAGGGGGATACGTGTTGAACAGCGACGACCCGAGCAATCAGGCCGATCCGATCGAAACGTCCGAAGCATCCGACAGGCCCGACCTGCCGACTGAAGATCAGTCGGACAAGCCTCGCCGCGGCCTCCTGATCGGCTCCCAGCGCGATCCGGCCGCCTACTTGGCCAGGCGTACCCGGGATTGGGAACCGATCGATGAGCCGGATTCCGAGACTCCGCAAGAGACCACCGAGCCGCAGCAGGTAGAGCAGCCGGAGCAAGCGGAACAGCCGCCGGTCGCGGAACAGCCGCCGGTCGCGGAACAGCCGCCGGTCGCGGAACAGCCGCCGGTCGCGGAACAGCCGCCGGTCGCGGAACAGCCGCCGGTCGTAGAGCAACCGCCGGTCGCGGAACAGCCGCCCGCCGCCGAGCCAGAGCAGCCGCCGGTCGCTGAGGCAGAGCAGCCGCTGGAGGAGACTCCACCGCGGCAGCCGGAGGCCCTCGGAGATGATCTGACCCCTCAACAGGCCGCCTTGGCCGCGGCACTTGCCGACTTGGATATCGAGGCTGAAATGGCCGCGGCCGACGAAGGAATCTCCACGCCGAGTGTCCGCGACGAGCTTACGCCCGACCTGGAGGAGGAATTCGCCGCCGCCCTGGGCGACGGGTCGTTCGATGCCTTGATGTCCGGCGTCGACGCCATCAGCCGCCAGGCCCCATTGGAAGAGGAATCGCAGCACACCGGCCGCGTCGTGGCCGTTCGACGCGACGATGTCTTTATCGAACTCGGCAGCCGCGAGCAGGGCGTAGTCTCCGCCAAGCAGTTCGAGGAACCACCCAAGCCGGGAGCCATACTCGACGTGATCGTCCAACGCTACAACAGCGACGATGGGCTCTACGAACTCTCGATCCCGCACGCGGCGGCCAGCGTCGCCGACTGGTCCGACGTGCACGAAGGCATGTTGGTCGAAACCCGAATCACCGGCCACAACACGGGCGGCCTCGAATGTGAAGTGAACCACCTCCGCGGCTTCATTCCCGTTAGTCAAATCGCCCTTTATCGGGTGGAGGACCTCGCACAGTTCGTCGACGAGAAGTTCACCTGCCTGATCACCGAAGCCAATCCGCAGCGGCGCAACCTGGTGCTCAGCCGGCGTGCCGTGCTGGAACGCGAAAAGGAGGAAGCCCGAGAGAAGCTGCTGGAGTCGCTGCAGCCGGGCCAAATCCACGAAGGCGTGGTCCGCAAAATTCTCGATTTCGGGGCATTCGTCGACATTGGCGGGCTCGACGGCCTGCTGCACGTGAGCCAGTTGGCCTGGCACCGAGTGGCCCATCCCAGCGAGGTGCTCACCGAGGGCCAGACGATCAAGGTGCGGATCGATAAGATCGACCACGCCAGCGGAAAGATGAGCCTTGCCTATCGCGACATGCTGGAGAACCCCTGGGAACAGGCGGCCAAGAACTATCCGCCCAACTCGGTGGCCAAGGGAAAAGTCAGCAAGATCATGGAGTTTGGCGCCTTCGTGGCGTTGGAGGCGGGCGTGGAAGGCCTGGTACACATCTCGGAACTGTCGCACCGCCGCGTGTGGCGAACCAGCGACGTGGTAAACGAGGGCGACGAGGTCGAAGTGCTGGTGCTGTCGGTCGATCCGGAAGCCCAACGGATGAGTCTCTCGATAAAACAGCTCTCGGCCCCGCCGAAATCGCAGAAGAAGGACGAGCAGTCCGAGGTGGGCGAGCTTCCCGAGAAGCAATCCCAATCCAAGAAGCCCTCGAAACCGCTCCAGGGTGGCCTGGGCCGCTCGGCCGGCGGCGATCAATTCGGACTGAAGTGGTAAGCAGCGGCCAACCTCATAGTCGTTGTTCGCTCCGCGAACAAAACGCTGTTTCGCTCAGAGGTTGAATTAATGTGTACGATGGGCCTCCGAGCCCGTCGGAACGCTAGAAATGCTCTGGATTCGACGGGCTCGGAGGCCCATCGTACAAGCTGTTTCCGAATGATTCACAACCTCTCCGCAAACCACGACATTCTCGAGACTGCCGCTTCATCGCCATACCGCACCAAGAATGACGAGCAAAAACATGCGAAATCGCAACTCCCGATTGCCCGCAATCGGCCGCCGCCTCGCGGCAATCGCCCTGATCGTGAGCGTCTCTGCCTTCTCGGCCGTTGTCGAAGGTCAAGACGCCGACGCCGGACGCCGCGCGGCTCGCCGCACGCCCGTGGTCGAGGTCTTCAATAAGTACAACGATTCCGTAGTCTTTCTGACCGGGCCGATGGTCAAGAAGGACGGTCCAACCACCGACGAGTTCTTCATCCTGCCGAAGACGGAAAACGTAATGAACGTCGGCAGCGGTTTCGTGGTTCACCCGGCCGGATACGTCGTCATCAACGCCCACGCCACGAAAAGGGTCATCGCCCTGGAAGTAGTGCTCAGCGACGGAAAGAAATGTGCCGCGGAACTGGTCGGGTTGATCCTCAACCAGGACCTGGCGCTGGTGAAGATCGAGCCGCCACGGCCACTGAATCCCGTAAAACTCGCCGGAAGCGGCGACCTGATGATCGGCGAAACCGTGATCGTCATCGGCAACCCTCACCGCTTGCTGCACAGTTGCACCGCCGGAGTGCTCAGCGCCGTCGACCGGTCGACCGACCCCAGCGGCCTGCCGGGCATCACCTTGCGCGACCTGATTCAGACCGACGCCGCCATCAACCCGGGCAGTTCCGGATGCCCTTGGTTCAACGCGCTGGGCGAAGTCATTGGCGTAACCGCCAGCCGCAAGGACGATGCCGACAACATCGCCTTTGCCATCTCGGTCGCCACGTTGCGCAACTACTTGCCGAAGATGCTCGACGTCGAACGGCGTTACGGCCTGGTCACCGGCCTGGCCGTACGGACCGGGGCACCGTGTCGTGTCGCTTCGGTTGCCGGCAATTCACCCGCCGCCCGCGCGGGCCTCAAACCGGGCGACGTGCTGCTGGGGCTCGACGGCAAGTCGATTCCAACCGCTACCGACTATCATCTTGCCCTGGTGGGACGCCAGCCCGGCCAGACGCTGAAACTGCGCGTTCTACACGACGGCAAGCAAGCGGATACCTCTCTGACGATCACTCGGCGTGCCCAACCCGACGGGGCGGCTCTGCTGAAGTCAAAATTCGGTTTCACGGCCGTTCCCTTGGACAAACAGACGGCCAGGGAGACGGCCCTGCGCGTACATCGAGGGGTGATAATCACCAAGATCGACGAGGGTTTGTACGAGCAACTGAAGCCCCCTCCCCGGTCGGGTGACATTCTAGCCCGCATTAACGGCTTTCGCCCCCGCGATCTGGATCACGTCGGGCTGCTGCTCGAGCATGTCCGTCGCGGTCAGACGACCGAAATGGTCCTGCTGCGGCTGAGAGACGAGGTGGCCACCCGGGTCGATCTGAAGGTTGTCGCCCGGTGAGAATGACCGCTCCGTGGCCGGCAAGGCGAAGTGGGGTTGCCCGAGAAGCCTCCTTTCGGCAAAATCGAGGCGCTATGTGAGGTTGACAAACCGACGCCTGTTTACTACTAACAATTCGACACGGACCGAGTGATGTGGAATCTCCGCGATATTGGGTAGCGCGGAACTGGTTCTGGCCACGACCTTTCAGTTGTTGAGGGACAAGAAATGTTATTGGAAATTGAGCCAACGTGGGCACCTCTTTGCGATCAGGCCCCGCTGCTGAGAATCGAGACGCCGATGCCGGCCGGTACGTGCGTAGCCGAGTTCGACGACGACGACTTCGACGATCTCGACGACGATGATTTCGACGATGATTTCGACGACGACTTCGAGGACGAACTCGACGACGACTTCGAGGACGATCTTGATGACGAGGATGACGACGATGATCTCGACGATGATCTCGACGATGATCTCGACAATGATCTCGACGATGATCTCGACGATGATGACGATCTCGGCGACACGAAATAGCAACCGGTTCCCTGTTCTCTCCAGAGACCATGTCCATGCATCAACTGGCCGAGCAAGTCGAGGAAGCCGTCGACGCCATTCGTCAACAATGGCGGGAAACGGCTGGCGTAGGAATTATTTTGGGGACGGGCCTCGGCAGCGTTGCTGAGCGCATCGAGTCGGAGACCACGATCGAATACGAGACCATACCGCACTTCCCCCGATCGACCTCCATCGGACACACCGGGCAACTCGTGTGCGGCAAACTGCAGGGTAACCGGGTGGTCGCCATGGAAGGCCGCTTTCACGCCTACGAGGGTTACTCGTATCGGAAAATCACTTTTCCGGTTCGGGTGATGAAGGCATTGGGGGCCGAACTGCTGATCGTCAGCAACGCTTGTGGCGGCATGAATCCGCAGTATGCCAAGGGCGACATCATGGTGATCGAGGACCACATCAACCTGATGAACGGCAACCCGCTGATCGGCGTGAACGACGACAAGCTCGGCCCTCGCTTTCCCGACATGATCGCTCCTTACGATCCGGTGCTGATCGATCGCGCGCTGGAGATTGCCCGGCGCGAGAACTTCCCCGCGCACAAGGGCGTCTATGTAGCCGTGACCGGCCCGAACCTCGAGACCCGCGCCGAGTACCGTTTTCTGCGCGGAATCGGTGCCGACGTGGTCGGGATGTCGACCGTGCCCGAGGTTATCGTGGCGGCCCACGCCGGCATGCGGGTGCTGGGGCTGTCGATCGTAACCGACATGTGTCTGCCCGACGCCCTGAAGCCGGTCGACATCGACGACATTCTGGCCACGGCCGCATCGGCCGAGCCGAATCTGGGCAAGATCGTGCTGGGCGTGCTCGCCCAGTAGGTGCTCGTTCAGTCCCAACCACGGTCCTCTCAATTGAAAAGCCCCCCAATTGAAAAAATGGCTCGGCCGTGGTCTATTTGTGGTTTCCACTCACTTGATCCGGCCGCCCGTAAGAGTCTTCATGTTCACCTCCGTTCAGCGCTCCGTTTCGTTCCCCAAACTCGAAGAAGCGATCATCCGGTTCTGGAAAGACCGGCAGATCTACGAGAAATCGCTCCAGGCCCGGGCCGACGCTCCGGCGTTCGTGTTCTATGAAGGCCCGCCCACGGCCAACGGGCTTCCACACCCCGGCCACTGCCTGACCAGGGCCATCAAGGACCTCTTCCCCCGCTACAAGACCATGCGCGGCTACCGCTGCGAGCGGAAGGCCGGCTGGGATACGCACGGCCTGCCCGTCGAGGTCGAGGTCTGCAAGGAGATGGGCATCCACAGCAAGGAGGAGATCGAGGACTACGGGATCGAGCCGTTCATCCAAAAATGTCTCGAAAGCGTCTTCCGCTACACGCGGCAGTGGGAGGACCTGACCGAGCGGCTCGGATTCTGGATCCATCTCGATGAGGCCTATGTTACCTATCACCAAAGCTACGTGGAGAGCGTGTGGTGGGCGTTGAAGAACCTCTTCGATCGTGGGCTGCTATACCAAGGACACAAGATCGTCTGGTGGTGGGCACAAGGCGGAACCGCCCTGAGCAGCGGCGAAGTGGGACAAGGTTACCGCGAGGTGGCCGATCCGAGCGTCTACGTCCGCTTTCCGCTGGTCCGCGATTCCGACGCCCAGACGACCGACGCCGACCTACTGGTCTGGACCACCACGCCCTGGACACTGCCGAGCAACCAGTTTGCCGCGGTCCGGCCCGATTTGCAGTACTCGGTAGTGGCCGTCGAAGGGGAGTCGCGCCGGTTGATTATGGCCTCCGCCCTGGTCGATGTCATCGCCGAGAAGTCGAAGAAGGAATTCTCGGTCGAATCGACGCTCAGCGGCGAAGACCTTCTCGGCCGCCGCTACACACCGCCGCTGAAGTTCTACTACGAGCGACACGGCCAGACGCTAGGCAAGTTGAAAGACGGCGGCAGCCAGCACATCGCGTGGCGCGTGGTGGCGGCCGATTTCGTGACCACCGACAGCGGCACGGGCATTGTGCATCAGGCCCCCGCCTTCGGCGAAGTCGATTTCGACGTGTTGCTGGCCGAACAGGACCGGTTCGTGGAAGGCGAAGGCCCCACGCTGATCTGTTCGGTCGCTCCCGACGGCACATTCACCGACGAAACGCCCCAGTACAAAGGCCGCTGGGTCAAAGAGGCCGACGGCGACATCGCCCGGCAACTCAGGGCCGAGGGCACGCTCTTCCATCGAGAGCAATACCTGCACGATTACCCGTTCTGCTGGCGGGCGGAAGAGGACCCGCTGATCCAATATCCGCGGAGGAGTTGGTTCGTCCGCACCACCCAGTTCAAGGAAAAAATGCTGGCCAACAACGGCCGCATCAACTGGCTGCCGGAACACATCCGCGACGGCCGCTTCGGCAACTTCCTGGAAACGAACGTCGATTGGGCCCTCTCGCGCGAACGCTACTGGGGTACGCCGCTGCCGATCTGGGTCTGCGAAGAAACCGGATACATGGAGGCCGTCGCCGCCTACGATGAGCTGCTGGCGCGGCCCGGTATCTCGGGCACCGAAGTGTGGGAGAAGGCCAAGCGAGAGAACCCGGAGTTGTCCGACGATCTCAAGATCCACAAGCCCTACATCGACGCGATAACCTACGACTCGCCCAAGGCCGAGGGCGCCCGGATGCGCCGCGTAACCGAAGTGATCGACTGCTGGTTCGATTCCGGCGCGATGCCCTTTGCCCAGTGGGGATATCCTCGCGCGGAGGGTTCGCGTCAGCGTTTCGACGCCCGGTTCCCCGCCGATTTCATCAGCGAGGCCCTCGACCAAACCCGCGGCTGGTTCTATAGCCTGCTGGCGATCAGCACGCTGTTGTTCAGCGATGAAGAAGAGAAGCCCGACGACGAAGAGAAACCCGGCGACGAAGGGAAACCCGGCGACGATACGCCGGCGGTCGCTTATCCGCATCCATACGGCAATTGCATCGTGTTGGGGCTGATGCTGGCCGAGTGGTGGGAAAGCCCCGACGGCAAGCAGCTCTTTCTCGCCGAAGAAGAGGCTCGCGAGGCCTGCGGCAAGAGGTACTCGCACAAGATCGGCAAGATGTCGAAGAGCAAGCGGAACTACCGCGAGCCGAACGAGATCTTCGACCGGTACGGCGCCGACGCCCTGCGGTGGTATTTCTTCTCGAACCAGCCCCCTTGGACCTCGATTCAATACAGCGAAAGGGCGATCAAGGAAGCGATTCCCGAGTTCCTGCTGACGCTGTGGAACGTATACAGCTTCTTCGTGATTTATGCCAACATCGACGGGTTCGAGCCGGCCGAGTTGCTGCCGGGTGACGCCGGACAGCTTGACGCCAAGACGCTCTCCGCGGCCGACGGTTATCGGCCCGTGGCCCGGCGCGGCGAGTTGGACCGCTGGATGCTCAGCGAACTCAACCGCGCGGCCGAGGCGGTCGTCGAACGGATGGACGCCTACGACAACTATGGCGCCTGCCAGCGGTTGATCGAGTTCATCGACGCCTTGAGCAACTGGTACGTCCGCCGCAGCCGCGATCGGTTCTGGAGCAGCGAGCAAACCACCGACAAGTCGGACGCGTACTGGACGCTCTACGAATGCCTCCTGACCACCTGCAAGCTGATCGCCCCGTTCGTGCCCTTCGTGGCGGAAGAGATCTGGCAAAATCTGGCCGTGGCCACCTTCGGCGACCGGGCGCCGCAGAGCGTTCACCTGTGCGACTACCCGACCGGCGCGGCCGAAGTGGTCGACGCGGCACTCTCCGAGCAGATGGCCCTGGCTCGAGAGATCGTGTCGCTGGGCCGCAGCGCCCGGATGGGGGCCCGGCTGAAGGTGCGACAGCCTCTCTCGATGGTCGAAGTGATCCTGGTGGACGCCACTCATCAACCCTGGCTCGCGCAGCACGCCGCGCTGATTTGCGACGAACTGAACGTGAAGGGAGTGGAGTTCACACAGAAGGCCGACCACTACATCACCTACACCGTGCTTCCCGATTTGAAACGTCTCGGCCCGCGGCTGGGAAAACGCTTGCCCGGGCTGCGAAAACTGCTGGGCGAGTCCGACGGGAGCAAACTCCTGGCCGAACTGGAAGCCGACGGGTCGATCACGCTGGAGTTGCCCGACGCCCCGATCACGCTCGATGCGGACGACGTCCAGATCCGCCTGCAGGCCAAGGAGGGTTGGGCCGCCGCACAGGGACGCCGATCGGTAGTCGTGCTTTCAACCGAACTGACCGACGAGTTGATCGCCGAAGGACACGCCCGGGAATTGGTGCGCGTGGTGCAGGACCGGCGCAAAGAGATGGGCTGCGAGTACACCGACCGGATCGTGGTGGGCGTGGTGACCGGCTCCGACGAGTTGCAGGCGGCGGTCGCGCAGTTCGGCGAGTACGTCAAGGCCGAGACTCTGGCCGTCGAGTTGGGTTCCGCGGCCGTACCCGGGGCCGAGGCGGTTGAACTCGAACTTGCCGGCCACAAAATAACTCTGTACGTGAAAGTGGTGCTGGGAAGCTAGAACCGGCGTTCTGTTCGCGGAGCGAACAACGACTATCAGGAACCCTTGAACATGAGCGATACCAACGTCAAACCGCTTCGTGTCGTGGTGCTCATCTCCGGCGGCGGGACGACTCTGAGCAACCTGATCCGGCGCATCGACGCCGGACGCCTCACGGTCGATATCCCGCTGGTGATTGCCAGCAATCCGAAGGCCGCCGGCCGCCGTTTCGCCGACGAGGCCGGCATCGCCTGCGAAGTAATCCAGCGCGGGGCATTTCGCGATCAGGACGCCTTCAGCCGGGCGATCTTCGACCGCTGCCGCGAGGTCGAAGCCGACATCGTCGTGCTGGGTGGCTTCTTGAAACGACTGACCATCCCCGACGATTTCATCAATCGGGTCACGAACATTCATCCGGCGCTGTTGCCCTCGTTCGGCGGCGAGGGCTTCTACGGCCACTTCGTCCACGAGGCCGTGTTGGAGTACGGGGCCAAGCTGAGCGGCTGCACGGTCCATTTCGCAGACAACCAGTACGACCACGGGCCGATCATCGTGCAAAAGACGGTCGCTGTCCAAGACGGCGATACGCCCGACACGCTGGCCGCCCGCGTGTTCGAGGCCGAGTGCGAGGCCTATCCCGAGGCATTGCAGTTGATCGCCACCGGCCGGGTAACGATGGATGGCCGCCGCGTGCGGATCTCGTAGGGTGGGCGCTTTTCACGCATGGCCGGGACGAGACACCCCGGAAGATGATCCTTTTGACATAGCAGCGAGGATCGCTAGAATGGCCGTGTGAATCTCAACGGACCAAGTACGGGAATTCAATATGAAACGGCGAGAACTTCTCAAGGCGGCCACGGCAACGGCCGGAGCGCTGGCGATTCATCCCTTATCGACCTGGGCCGACGGCGTGCCAAGCGACGCCCCGCGGGAAGCCGACGTGATTGTAGTTGGCGGGGGCACGGCCGGTACGATTGCCGCGATCCAGGCAGCCCGAGCCGGCGCAAAAACCGTTCTGATCGAACACGGGAGCCAACTTGGCGGCACGGCGACGGTGGGAGGCGTGGCCTTTCCTGGGCTATTTCATGCGTGGGGCACACAGATTATCTCCGGCATCGGATGGGAGCTGGTTGAACAGACCGTCGCGATGGACGGCGGCAAACTCCCCGATTTCGCGCGACCAACGCCCCGCCACTGGCAACACCAGGTGCTCATTAACCCGTTCTTGTATTCCGTGCTTGCGGAAGAGGCCTGCTTGCGCTCGGGTGTCGCCATCCATTACTACGAATTCCCGCTCTCGGTCCAGCAGATCCCTCAAGGGTGGCTTGTCGAAAGCGTCGGACCTGGAATGCGGCGGCGGTTGAGTTGCAGGCAACTGATCGATTGTACGGGCGGGGCAGACATCGTTGGAATGTTGAAGCTGCCGCGACTGAGGGAGGAAGAGACGCAGCCGGGATCCATGTTGTTCAAATTCGGCGGCGATGCTTTTCGGGCGGGCCGTGAACGACTCCAGGCCGTCTATGTCCACGGAGCCGATTCGTCGACATCCGCCACGCGCACGCAGGCAACGCTCGCCGGGCGACAAGCCATGCTCAAACAGCTTCGCAAGAGGTTGCAGGCGGGCGACGACCAGACGCGTCTGGTACACATGCAACCGGAAGCCGCTTTTCGCGAAAGCTATCGCATTCTCGGAGAAACGGTCATTACCCACGACGATTACGTCTCCGGCCGGCTGTTCAAAGACGCCGTCTGCCATGCGTTTTATCCGGTCGATTTGCACACCCAGCATGGCGTCAAGCCCAAGCCGCTGGCGAAGGGCGTCGTCCCAACCGTGCCGTTGCGAGCGTTGGTCCCCAAGGGCAGTCACAACGTGTTGGTGGCTGGCCGAAGTGTCAGCAGCGACCGCCTTGCTAACTCCGGCCTTCGAGTACAGGCGAGTTGCATGGCCATGGGCCAAGCGGCCGGCGCAACAGCCGCCCTGGCCGCGCAGCGCGGAATCACGCCGCTTGACGTGCCCTTCGAAGATATCCGACGCGTGCTCCATGATCACGGTGCGATCGTGCCCGGGTCCGCGTGAACGGTTGATGCAGCGAGACGACGTCAGGAATTCTGGAATTCTGAATTACTTCCTGGCGACCGTGGCTGCCCCTGAACCTCCACGTGTGGGTGCAAAGCACCCACCCTACTATTTATCATAATAATGCATGAATCTGCCAGGTAGTGCTTGTATTCCGTCGCACAATGACGGATAATGAAAGAAGGACGCCGCAACGAGGCCCTTCCAGGAGCACGGCCATGCTCGCCGAGGAACGTCGTAATCGATTGTTGGAACTGATTCGCGTACAGCGATTCGCCTCGCTGCCCGAACTGACAAAGGAACTCGCCGTTTCCGAGTCGACCGTACGCCGCGATCTGGAAGTGCTCGAAGAACAGGGCTCCATCCGGCGAATCCACGGCGGTGTGCTCTATTCGGGCGGATCGCCGAAACTGCCGCACTTCGACTCCCGACAACCGGCCGAATGGCCGCAGAAGAGGGTGATCGCAGAAGCGGCCGCACAACTGGTCGAAGACGGCGATGCAGTTCTTTTGGATGGAGGCAGTACCACCTACGAGGTAGCGCAACGCCTCGTCGGGCGCCCCCTGCACGTGGTCACGACCTCGCTGCCGGTGGCCAATTTGTTCGCCGCCGACAGCCACAGCGACCTAGTGTTGATAGGCGGAAACATCTGTCCGCGGACCGGGGTCGCCCAGGGTCCCTACGCCGACAAGATGTTGGGGATGGTCCGCGTCCGTAAGGCGATCCTCAGCGTGGCCGGCGTGAAAGAGGATGGATTTTTCAACAACAACCTGCTGCTGGTCGATACGGAACGGGCGATGATGCGATCCGCCGACGAGGTGATCGTGGTGGCCGACAGTTCCAAGTTCGGACACCAAAGCCTGGGACATGTCTGCCCGTTGGAAGACGTCGACCGCGTGGTTGTAGACCGTGGCATTACCGAACACTGGCAGGCGGCGGTGACCGCCGCGGGCGTAGAGCTACTGATCGCCCAGGAGAACGAATGAGCGTCGCTGAACCGATTGATCGCCACGTTGTCGAACAGATCGTCCGCCGGATCGTGCTTGCCCAACTCGGTGCGGCCGACGGCCGGCCGAACCTGGTGGTGAGCGTTTCCGCCCGGCACGTTCACCTGACCGACGAACACGTCGAGACCCTTTTCGGTCAAGGCCACCGGCTGACGGTCGCCAAGGAACTCTATCAGGACGGGTTTTTTGCGGCCGAGGAGACGGTGATGCTGGTAGGTCCGCGGAAGCGGATGCTGCCTTCGGTTCGGGTTCTGGGCCCCACGCGGCCGGCCAGCCAGGTGGAATTGGCGCGGACCGACTGCATTTCGTTGGGGATCGATGCCCCGGTGCGTCCGAGCGGCGCGATCGGCGGCACGCCCGGCTGCGTGCTGGTGGGTCCCGAAGGCGTGGTCGAGTTGAAGGAGGGCGTCATCCGGGCCGAGCGGCACGTCCACATGGGTCCGGCCGACGCGGCGTACTACGGCGTCAAGGACAAGGACCGCATGAACCTCCGCGTTGGGTCCTCCTGCGGCACGACGTTTGAAGACCTGCTGGTGCGGGTCGGCGAAAAAATCAAACTCGAGGTACACATCGACACCGACGAAGGCAACGCGTCCGACGTCGACAAAGCGGAAAAGGTGGAATTACTCAAACAATAGAATCTTACCCCGGGGGTTTCTCACAAGGAGAAAAAGTACCATGGCAAAAGTTATGGAAGCGCTGGGAATGATCGAGACCAGGGGTTTTGTGACCCTGGTGGAGGCCAGCGATGCAATGATGAAGGCGGCCAACGTCGAGTTTCTCGGCTGGGACAAGGTCGGCAGCGGGCTGGTCAGTGCGTTTGTGACCGGCGACGTCGCCGCCGTCAAGGCCGCCACCGACGCCGGCGCCGCCGCGGGTGGGCGAATCGGCGAGATCGTCAGCGTGCAGGTCATCCCACGGCCGCACGAAGACCTCGACGTCGTGCTGCCCGAGGCTGCCAAACCCAAGCGCAGTGCGGGCAAGTAGACCGTGCCAAGCGAACAAAACCATCAAACACAACCTAGATGAAGGGAAACCTTGACGATGCAAGACGCGATAGGATTGCTCGAAACAAAAGGCCTGGTGGCGCTTATCGAAGCCACCGACGCCATGGCCAAGGCGGCCAACGTGGTAATCGCCAAGCGAATTCAGATCGGCGGCGGAATGGTAACCACCGTGGTACGCGGCGACGTCGGCAGCGTGCGGGCGGCCGTGGAAGCGGGGGCCAACGCGGCCGGACAAATCGGCGAACTCGTGGCCAGCCACATCATCCCCCGGCCCGCCGACGGGGTGATCGAGGCGTATCTGTCTTAGCGAAGCGTATATCACAACGCAGCTAGCGATACCGCGGTGCGGGTCGCGAAGCATGGGAGAAGGAACCCATGAAGATTCTGGTTGCCAACCTCGGCTCGACGAGTTTCAAGTATCGGCTGTTCGACATGGCCGACGAGCGCCAGCTTGCGCGTGGCGGGATCGAACGGATCGGTTCACCGCGGAGCCGCTGTTTCGTCGAGATCGGCGACCGGCGGCGGGAGCAAGAGGCACACGTTCCCGACCAGGCCGAAGCCGTGCGTCAATGCCTGGCCCAGTTGACCGACCCGGACGACGGCTGCCTGACCGGCGCGGCCGAGGTGTCGGCGATCGGTTTCAAGGCGGTGCACGGCGGCCGGATGACGGGCGTACAAAGGGTAGGGCCGCGGTTGCTCGCCGCCATGGAGGAAGTCACTTCGGTGGCTCCGGCCCACAACCCGGCTTACATCAGCGCCATGCGGCTGCTGAGCGAGCGGCTGCCGGAGATTCCGCTGGTGGCGGCCTTCGAGACCGACTTCCATCGGACAATGCCCCCGCGAAACCGGCATTTCGCCGTTCCCCACGAGTGGGCCGAGGAGGGCCTGGCGCGGCGGTTCGGCTTTCACGGGGCCAGCCATCGGTACATCGCGCGGCGAACGGCCCAACTGCTCGGCGACGATCAACTGCGAATCATCTCCTGTCACCTGGGAGGGTCCAGTTCGCTCTGCGCGATCCGTGCCGGCAAGAGCGTGGCCACCAGCATGGGCTTCAGCCCTCAAAGCGGCCTGCCGCAGAACAACCGCGTGGGAGATTTCGACCCCTTCGCACTGCCGCTGGTAATGAAACGGACCGGCAAGTCGCTCGATGAGGTGCTCGACGTGCTTGCCTCGCAGAGCGGGCTGCTGGGCGTCAGCGGCGTCGGAGGCGACATACGCGACATCATCGCGTCGGCCGAGTCGGGCAACGATCGCGCCCAACTGGCATTAGACCTCTACGCCACCGCGGTGCGCCATTACCTGGGCGCCTATCTGGTCGAACTGGGCGGCGCCGACGCGATTGTTTTCACCGGAGGGATCGGCGAGAACCGCTCGTCGTTTCGCGCGTCGGTCTGCGAAAACCTCGACGAACTGGGGATCGTGCTCGATCGGCCGGCGAACGAGTCCGCCCGGGGTGAAGCCAAAATCAGCGCCGATGCAAGCCGCAGCCAGGTCTGGGTCGTGCCGACAAACGAAGAACTGATCGTCGCCCGGCAGGTCGCACAGTTATTGGAAGGTTAGTGCCATGTTCGTTGCCAAAGTCACCGGATCGCTGGTAGCCACGCAGAAGATCGACTCGATGGTCGGCCGGAAGATGCTCGTTGTCGAGCCGTACCAGTTGGATCCCGAAAGCCGCGGCAGTCTCAAGGGCTCCGGCCGTTCGTTGGTGGCGGTCGACACCGTGGGGGCCGGCGAAGGCGAATTCGTGTTGATTACGCAAGGCTCCAGTGCCCGGCTCACGCCGGAAACCAAGAGCCTGCCGGTCGATACGGTCATCATCGGCATCATCGATACCGTACACGTCGACCACGCCTGCGTGTACGACAAGGAAAAGTAGGGTAATCATGCAAGTTGACGAGAACCTCGTTCGCAGCGTAGTCGAGGAAGTAGTGCTCCGGTTGGGCGGCAACGGAACGGCAAAGCCCGCGGCCGCCGCGGCCGGCGGCGGACACCAGGGCCGCTACGGCCTGTTCACCTCGGTCGACGAAGCGGTCGCCGCCGCCCGAGAGGCCTTCGAGCGCCTTTCTCGCATGACATTGGAAGACCGCCGAAAGATCATCGGCCATATCCGCCGCATCGCCATCGACCAGTGCGTCGAGTTGGGTACGATGGAGATGGAAGAGACGCAGATCGGGCGTCTTCAGCACAAGATCGAAAAACTCAAGACGCTTGGCGAGCTTTCGCCGGGCGTGGAGTTTCTTCGCAGCGAGGTGTTCAGCGGAGACCACGGCCTGGCGGTGATCGAGCACGCGCCGTTCGGCGTGATCGGCACGATTACGCCCGTAACACATTCGCTGCCCACGCTCACCGGCAACGCGGTCAGCATGATCGCCGCCGGCAACACGCTGGTCGTCAACCCGCATCCCAGCGGGCGGCGCGTGGCCACCGAGGGCGTGCGGCGTTTCAACGAAGCGATCTATCGCGATCTGGGCGTCGACAACCTGATCTGCATCATCACCGAACCGACGCTGGAGACGGCCGAAGCGATCTTCAAGCATCGCGGCGTGGACCTGTTGTCCGTCACCGGCGGTCCGGGTGTTGCAAGGGCGGCAATGCGGCAAGCCAAGAGGGCGATCGTGGCCGGGCCCGGCAATCCACCGGTCGTGGTCGACGAAACGGCCGACCTGGATCGGGCCGCAGAGTGCATCATTCGGGGAGCCGCCTACGACAACAACCTGCTGTGTGTCTCCGAAAAACAGGTGTTCGTCGTCGAGCGGGTCTTCGACCAGATGACGTCGGCCATGGAACGGGCCGGCGCCGCGCGGCTGAGCAATACCGAGGTCGAGGCCTTCACTGCGGCGGCCATCACCACCGTCGGCGAGGGCGATGGCAAACACCCGGTGCCGTCGAGGGAGTTCCTCGGCAAAGACGCCGCCGTGCTGGCACGTGGGATCGGCAAGATCATTCCGGCCGAGGTCGAGTTGATCTTCGGCGAGACCGGCGAGTCGAACCCGTTTATTCCGGTCGAGCAGATGATGCCGTTTCTGCCGTTTGTGCGGGCACGTGACGTCGACCACGCCATCGAGATGGCCGTCCGCAGCGAGCACGGC
>Ga0180429_10001231_pt1 | contig 21853 bp, 16 predicted proteins | sample SS_ome_FD_132428 | JGI IMG/M metagenome (GOLD analysis project Ga0180429, IMG submission 132428) | Hypersaline lake sediment archaeal communities from the Salton Sea, California, USA - SS_1_S_1 metaG | ecosystem: Environmental > Aquatic > Non-marine Saline and Alkaline > Hypersaline > Sediment ...
GAGCTCGCCGTCAACATACCTGCCCAGCAGGCCCTGGATTTCCTTGCACACGCTCACGTCATTCATCTCCCGTCCCGGTCCCCCGATCCCGTCTGTGCCGTTCGGCCTTTTTCAAGAGCAAGCGTCTCACTTTTTCCTTGCCGCGGAATATCCGTGCCTCCACGTTGCCGAGCGACAGGCCGAGTACCTCCGCGATCTCCTTGTAGTGGAGCCCCTCGACGTAGCGGAGGTACAACACTTGTTTATACCGCGGTGGAAGCTCGTTTATTGCGTTTCGCACCTCCGCTATCTCGACCTTCCTCTTGTACGCGTCGAGCGGGCTGGCCTCGTGGCTGACCGCGACCGGCGGCGTATCCTCGTTGTCGAGCGACACGGCCGGCGCCTTCCGCGCTCGAAGCTTGTTCTTGCATGTGTTCGACACGATGGTGTACATCCAGGTCTTGAAGCTGTAACGGCTGTCGAACTGGTGAGCCGCGCGGTATATTTTGACGAAAACATCCTGCGTGACCTCTTCCGCGTCCTGGACGGAGCGTATCGTCGTCCTCGCATATGCAAAGACCGGGCCCGCGTATCTGCTCATAAGCTCCTGAAACGCCGCAGGATCCGTCTGGCAACGCTTGACCAGCTCTTTGTCGGTCATCGCCATCCGTGCAGACGCGCTCCGTAGATAGTACCCGCCGGGTGCGTGACTTATTGCAGAATTCCGCCGCTCAGGACGGCTGGCCGGTGTCGTCGATGCCGAGCTCGTCCAGCTTCTCGTTGACGTACTTGAGCATCTTGCTCTGGGCCGCTTCGTCGGACCAGCCGATCCACCAGAACTCGACGCCGACGTCGAAGCCGGCCGTCCCCTGCGCGCGCTCGCACCAGACGACCCGGCCGAGCGACACCACGGGCGTCGGCAGGTGGCTCAGTTTCATCTCGACTGCGATCATCACCCCCGGCTCCACCTCGTGGTCGGACGAGAAGCACATGCCGCCCCCGCTGATGTTCACGGCGGTCCCCCCCTGCCTCTCGGCCGGCGGTTCCGCGTCCGCGATGACGTGGAACTTCAAGTCGCACGATTCCTTGACGCGCGGATACTTGCGGTCGCTCAATGCATCGTCCTGCCTGCTCATGATATGCGCTCCTCCTTGCCTGAACCGACGGTCGCACGGACGCCCAGGCATGTCGCGCCGCGTGAATGCACATCCCAATTCTACAACGGAGCCGGCCGGTGCGAAAGCGCGAATCAGTGTTTCAGCCGGGGAGGCGCGCGACGGCGTCCTTGAACGCGCGGCCGCGCTCCTCGAAGTTCTTGAACTGGTCGTAGCTCGTGCACGCGGGCGAAAGGAGCACGACGTCGCCCGGCCGCGCGAGCCCGGCCGCGGTCCCGGCCGCCTCGGCGACCGACCCCGCCCGCGCGCGCCGCACCCCGGGCGCGCGTTCCGCCAGGAGCGCATCGAGCCGTTCGGCCATCTCGCCGACCAGGACGACCGCGCGGCATCGCGCGGCCTCGCCCGCAAGCCCGGCGTAGTCCATCCCCTTGTCGCGCCCGCCGAGGATCAACACCGTCGGCCCGTCGAAGGAACGCAGGGCCGCGATGCTCGACGCGGGTGTCGTGGCCTTCGAGTCGTTGTAGAACCGCATGCCGCCGAGTTCGCGGACGAATTCCAGCCGGTGCTCGGCCCCCTCGAACCCGGCCAGCGCGTCTCCGGCCTTCCCGAGGTCCGCCCCGGCCGCCGCGCAGGCCGCGACCGCGGCCGCCGCGTTCGCGATGTTGTGCCGGCCCGGCACTGTCATCCGGGACACGTCGAGCACGCCCCGTTCCCGTCCGTCCATCGTCACGATGATCCTGCCGCCGCGAACGAAGGCGCCGCGCTCCACCTCCCTCTCCGTGCCGAAGAAAAGCACGTCGGCCTTGGCCTCACCGGCCCAGCCCCGGAGAACCTCGTCGTCGTGGTTGAGAACGGCGACGCCGCCCGCCTGCTGGTTCGTGACGATGGTTTTCTTCGCCGCGACGTACCGGTCCATCGCCCCGTGCCAGTCGAGGTGATTGGGCGAGATGTTCGTGACCACCGAGATACCCGGCGCGAGCCCCGTCGGCCCCAGCCGCTCGAGCTGCGCGCTCGACAGCTCGAGGACGACCAGGTCGCCGCGCGTCATCCGGTCGAGCTCGGCCAGAAGCGACCGGCCGATGTTCCCGCCGACCCAGACGCCCGGACCCGCGAGCGCGTGGCCGATCATCGACGCCGTCGTCGTCTTGCCGACGCTCCCCGTCACGCCGATGATGCGCGCCGGGCAGCGTTCGAAGAACAGGTTGATCTCCGTCGTCACAGTGACGCCGTTTTCGCGGGCGAGCCGGAGCCACTCCGAGTCCGGCCGCACCGCCGGATTTGCGACGACTATGTCGGCCTCGGCGAAATCCTCGGGCCGATGCCCGCCGAGGTGATAGGCAACGCCCTCGCCCACGGCCGCGACCGATTCCGCCAGGTTCTCGCGCGAATCGAGGTCCGTGACCGTGACGCCCGCCCCCTGACTGACGAGGAACTTCGTGACACCGACGCCCCCGCCGAATCGCCCCAGCCCCATCACCGTGATTCGCTTGCCATTCAGTTGCATGAAGCGACTCTACCACCGGCATTGTGCCGGGTCAAGCGATGCGGCCATCGCGGCAGGTTCGTTTCGGATATGTATACTATTTTGACTCACGTGAGCCAAAATAGTATACATATCATTTGGCCGGCCGGTACCCAACAAAGACACGCGAGACGTTTCCACTTGACTCCGCGCCCGGGGCTGGTGATAATACTCACAGACAACTAGGGATTGCGGGAGGGGCGGGAAACAAAAATGGCAAAACTGCACGAGAATATTCTGACGACGATCGGCAACACGCCGCTCGTCAAGCTCGCGAAGCTGGCCGAAGGTCTTCATGCAACCGTCGCGGGCAAGATGGAGTCGCAGAACCCGTGCGGCAGTGTCAAGGACCGCATCGCGTTGAGCATGATAGAGGCGGCCGAGGAAGCCGGGAAGTTGCGGCCCGGCGGCGTCATCATCGAGCCGACGTCTGGGAACACGGGCATCGGGCTCGCCTTCGTCGGGGCGGCCAAGGGCTATCGCGTCGTCCTGGCGATGCCCGACTCGATGAGCGTCGAGCGCCGCAACCTGCTGGCCATGCTCGGAGCGGAAGTCGTCCTGACGCCCGGCGTCGAGGGAATGCGCGGGGCGATATGCAGGGCCGAGGAGCTTCTTCGCGCGACGCCCGGCGCGTTCATGCCCCAGCAGTTCGAGAACCCGGCCAACCCGGCCGTTCACCGCAGGACGACCGCCGAGGAAATCTGGCGGGACACCGAGGGGCGGGTCGATGTCTTCGTCGCGGGCGTCGGAACGGGCGGCACCATCACGGGCGTCGGCGAGGTCCTGAAGGAGCGGAAGCCGGGCGCGAAGGTCATTGCCGTCGAGCCCACGGCCTCGCCCGTGCTCTCGGGCGGAAAGCCGGGCTCGCACAAGATACAGGGCATCGGCGCGGGGTTCGTGCCGCACGTGCTCAACACTGGAATATTCGACGAGGTCATCACCGTCACCAACGAAGACGCCGCCGCGACGGCGGTCGCGCTCGCGCGGAAAGAGGGGATTCTGTGCGGCATCTCGGCGGGCGCGAACGTCTGGGCCTCGCTCCAGGCCGCAAAGCGGCCCGAGAGCAAGGGCAAGCTGATCGTCACCGTCGTCTGCGACACCGGCGAGCGGTACCTGACCGTGCCGCTGATGCGCGACGTCCTCAACGGGGCGAAGTGAAGCCCTGTCCGCACGCGCGGCGCCGAGCGCGATTGACTTTGAGCGCCTCCCGTCTATAATCTCGGAAAATCGATTCCCCCGCTCTGCGAGGCCGGTATGAAGGTCAGCTGTGACTGGCTGCGCCAGTATTGCGACACGAAACTGACGGGCGAAGAGATTGCGCACATGCTCCCCGACCTCGGCCTCGAGGTCGAGAGCGTCCGCGAGGCCGGCGGTGACGCGGTTCTCGAGCTCGAGATCACGGCGAACCGGCCCGACCTGCTTTCTGTGATCGGCGTGGCGCGCGAGGTCGCGGCCGCGACCGGATGCGAGCTCGGGATACCCGGCCCGGGTCTCGAGTGCGCGGGCGGCGACATCGCCCCGCTCACGAGCGTCGAACTCGCGGCCCCAGACCTCTGCATCCGGTACACGGCGCGGCTCGTCACGGGCGTCAAGGTCGGCCCCAGCCCGGCGTGGCTGGCCGAGCGGCTCGAATCGGTCGGCCTGCGGCCCGTCAACAACGTCGTGGACATCACGAACTTCGTCCTGATGGAATGCGGCCAGCCGTTGCATGCGTTCGACTTCGACAAGCTCCGCGGCCGGAGGGTCGTCGTGCGCCGCGCGAAGCCCGGCGAGGAGATCACCGTCATCGACGGCGGCGTCCACAAGCTGACGGGCGAGATGCTCGTCATCGCGGACGCGGAGGTCCCGGCCGCGGTCGCGGGCGTGATGGGCGGGGCGGCGACCGAGATAAGCGGCTCGACGACGAACGTCCTCCTGGAGAGCGCCGTCTTCCTGCCCGCAAGCGTCCGCCGCACGTCGCGCGCGCTCGGGCTCGCGAGCGATTCCTCGGCCCTCTTCGAGCGCGGCGTCGACCCGAGGTGCGTGGACTGGGGGGCGGAGCGCGCGGCGGCGATGATGGCGGACCTCGCGGGCGGGAAGGTCGCGAAGGGCGTCATCGACGTTGGACAGGCGCCGCCAAAGGAACGGGTCGTCACGCTCCGCATCAAACGGACCAACATGCTGCTCGGCGTCGCAATCCCGGCCGAACGGCAGAGGCATCTGCTCGCGGGCCTCGGCTTCGAGGTCGTTGCCGAGCGGCCGGGCGAACTCGACCTCGCCGTCCCGACGTTCCGCCAGGAGGTCACGCGCGAGGTGGACCTCATCGAGGAGGTCGCCCGCGCTCACGGGTACGCCGACATCCCGCAGGTGACGAACATGCGCGTCCGGGCCATCCCGGTTCAGAAGGTGGACTCCGTCTCGGCCGAGGTGCGCGAGCTTTGCGTGGGCCTGGGCTACATCGAGGCGCGGACGCCGAGCTTCACGGCGACCGCGCTTGCCGAGCGATGCAGGCACTGGTCGGACCGCGTGAACGTCATCCGCAACCCCGTGAACCGCGAGGAGCCGGCCCTGCGGACGAGTCTCGTCCCCGCGCTTCTGCGGGTGAAGCAGACGAACCTGAACAAGGGTACGCCGCGGTCACCGCTGTTCGAGCTGTCGAGGATATACGGCGCGTCGTCCGGGACGCCGGCGGAAAGAACCTGCCTCGGCCTGCTCGACGACCGCGGGTTTGCGTCTCTACGCGGTGCGCTCGACGCGGTCTTCGACCGGCTCGGCGTTTCGCATCCGGTGGAGTACGCGGAATACGAGGACCGCAACTTCGCGCCGGGGCGGTCGGCGAAACTGACACTGGACGGAACCCTGCTCGGCCTGGCCGGCGAAGCCACCCGCGAGCTGGCGGGCCTTTTCGACCTGAAGGAGGCGCCGGCGGTCGCCGAGGTGGACTTTGACCGCCTCGTCGAGGCGGCGGCGCCGGCCCGGCGCTACGAGCCGCTGCCACGGTTTCCGGCGGTGCGGCGCGACCTGTGCGTTGTCGTCGATGAGGCCGTCAAGTGGGCCGCGATTCGCGGCCGCGCGGCCGAGGCGGCCGGGGAGCTGGGCGAGTCCGTGACGTTCCTGAGCGAGTATCGCGGCGACCAGATTGAGCCGGGCAGGAAGGCCCTGGCGTTCTCCGTGACCTGCCGCGCCGGCGACCGCACCCTCACGGGCGAGGAGGCGGACGGCGTGATGGCCGGCGTGGCCGAGACGATGAGGCGGGAATTCGCCGCGGAGCTTCGGGCCTGACACCGGGGCGGGCCGCGTTTTTGGCGAACGGTTTTCCGGGCGGGATTGTATAATAACCGGGCGCGGCGAGATGAACGTCCGGGCCGACCGCGCGCGGCGCTCGTCAATGTCATGTTCGTAATTCGCGAATGAATCCAGAAACCGAAAGCATCTTCGAAAAACTTGTCGTCGAGGGCAACCTCGTCACGCAGGACCAGCTTGCGGAGGCGAAACGGCTCCGCGCGGAGTCCCCGTCCGCGACTTTGCTCGACCTGCTGATCGAGAAGGGCTACGGTGATGCGGCGAAGCTCAAGGCGGCCGCGGAGCTCGCCACCATGCGCTCGGGCTCGGAGCGCGTCTCCATCGCCGGTTTCGAGTTGTTGGAAAAGATCGGACAGGGCGGGATGGGAGCGGTGTACCGCGCGAGCCAGGTCAACATCGGGCGGTTCGTCGCGCTCAAGCTCATGCGGCCCGCTCTCGCCAAGGACAAGCGCTACCTCGAGCGGTTCCTGCGCGAGGCCCGGGCCTCGGCCAAGCTGAGCCACCCGAACATCGTCCAGGGGATCGACGCGGGCCAGGACAAGGGCTACTACTATTTTGCGATGGAGTTCGTCGACGGCCAGACGCTTCGGCGGATAATCAAGGACGAGGGCCGCCTGTCCGAGCGGCGGTGCCTGGAGATCGGAGCCCAGATCGCCCTGGCGCTCGATCACGCCGCCCGGTTCAACATGGTCCACCGCGACGTCAAGCCCGAGAACATACTGATAGAGCGGGCCACTGGAGTCGCGAAACTCGCGGACCTCGGGCTCATCAAGTCCCTCGGGTCCGGCGATTCCTCGCTCACGCAGGCCGGCATTGCGATCGGCACGCCGAACTACATCAGCCCGGAACAGGCCTGCGGCGACGAGACCATCGACATCCGGACCGACATCTATTCGCTCGGGGCGAGTCTTTACCACGCGGTCACGGGCACGGTCCCGTTCAGCGCGGATTCCGCGCCGGTGATGATGAGCATGCACATGCAGGCGCCGCTCGAGCCGCCGCACCGGCGCCACCCCGAGGTTTCGCCGTGGTTCTCGCAGGTCATCCAGAAGATGATGGCGAAGGACCGTGGGGACCGCTACCAGACGCCCGCCGAGGTGCTGGCGGACCTGGAACGCATTATGAACGGAGAGGCGCCGGCCGGCGCCGAGGTCAAGCCGGCCGCCGTCCGCGCCCCCGGAAAAAAACGCGCGGCGAAGAAGAGCAACCGGCTGACGCCCATTGTCGTGGCGCTGGTGATTGCGGCGATAGTGCTCGGGGTTCGCTTCGTCCTCATGCCGCCCCCCATCGACGAAGAGGCCACGAAAAGGGCAAAGGCGGCCGGGGATTACAAGCGCGCCGTGGATTTGATCGCCGTCAACCCGACGAACTTCAAGGAGATTGTCGAGAACTTGAAGAACTGCCTCGATCTGGACCCGCAGGGGCCGGAGGCCGAGCGGGCCGCGGAGCTCATCAGGGTCGCCGAGTCGTTCCGAAAGCTTGTCAACCGGCCCACAGAGAATCGCGACGCCCGGCTCGGCACGATCACGGCCCTGGCGGGGCTGGCGGCGCAGGCGCCGACCGACCCGCCCTACGCGACGGGCATCCACAATCACATGGCCAGGATGTCTCGGGACCTGATAACGGAGATCATGGGCGAGGTCGTGTCCGACCCGGCGAAGGCGCCGGAGGCCGCCGGATGGCTCGACGCCGTGGCGAAGGCCGCGTCGGACGACGAGGTCGCCGCCGAAGTCCGGACGCGCAAGGGCGAGGTCGCCCGGATACTCCGAGACAACGTCGACCACATCCTCGACCGGTTCGCGCAGGAGGCCGAGGACGCCGCGGGACGGCACGACTACAAGAAGGCGATCGCGATCCTCCGGTCGAGCGTGCCCGAGGGCCTGATGACGCCCCAGCTCCGGGCGCTGATAGAGAAGAAGGTCGAACGGCTGCGCGTCGCCGCCGCCGGGCACGCGGACGAACTGCGGGGGCAGATGTGGGCCGCGCTCGACGAGGGCGACCTGCGGGCCGCCCGGGCGTGCGCGGCCGCCGCGAAGACGCGGCTCGACCTGCCGGAACTCAAGCCGGAACTGGCGGAACTCGGCCGCACCGCCGACGCGGCGGAGGGGTTCCTGCCTCTGCTTGACCGGCTTCGCGAGCTCGAAGCGGACGAGCCGGCGGACGACCGGGCGATAGGCGAAGCCGCGTTGAAAGTCCGGGAGGAATTCGGAACGGACGCCTACGTCGGCCGCCGCCTCCGGAAGTACGAGGCCGCGATCGAGTCGCTCCTGCGCACCCGCGAGGTCGAGGCAAGAATCCTGGAGGCCGCCCGGCTCATCGAGGAGAAGAAGTACGCGGACGCCGACGAATGCATCGCCCGGATACTGGATACCCCCGGGCTGACCGAGGACGCGCGCCGGGAGGCCGCGGGACTGCGCGTCCGGCTCGCGCCCGAATACCGGCTCGGCCGGATGATGGCCGCCGGCCTGGAATCCGCGCTTCCGCTCAACGACGTCCGGCTGGCGCTGGCCGACGGGACGGAGCTTCGCGGCAGTATCACGGCGCTCTCGAAGGACGGTTTCGAGGCCCGTGTCGCCGCCGGTGATGTGCCGGTCCGGTGGGACATGCTGGACTACTACGCCCTGCGCGGCCTCGCGTTCGGCCGTCCGGCGCTGGTGAACGACGAGGACCCGGCCGCGCTCTACTGCCTGGGCGTCCTGGCCGTCGAGAAGGACCCGGATGAATGCAGGAAACTGCTTCGCGCCGCGGTCGAACAGGCCGGAAAAAAAACCGAGTCGGAACTGCCCGAGCGGACGGCGCTGATTCAGTCCGCCAATGACTGCCTCGGCCGGCTCATCGAGGCCGATGCGGAAAAGGCGCTGAAGACGGTGGCGGGCCTTGTCGCGGGCCTGAACTCGAGCGGCGACATCGACCGGGCGGTGTCCGCGTACACGAGCTTCAAGCGGCAATACGGCGCGACGGCGTACGCCCGGAGCAACGACGCCGCGGTGGCGAAGATCGCGGACGAATTGGTCGACGCCCTTCTCCGCGACCGGGCGCGCCAGGCCGCGCAGTTGATCAGCGACGGCGCCTGGGCGAAGATCGTCGCGATCCTGGAGCGAGCGCTCGATGACGCCGCCCAGATCGCGCCGGTGCCGGAGAAGCGCCGCGAGGTCATCGACGGGCTCATCGAGTTCGGAAGGGGCTACGTCGCCGAGGACGCGATATTCAGGGCCGTGTTCAGCGTGCGGCCCTGGCGGGGCGAGCGGCTCGACGCACTGAAGCGCGACGAGAACGAACTCGTCGCGGAGCGCGCGAAACGGTACGCGGCGATATTCGGCATCCGGGTTCATCGCCGGCCGACGGCCGAAGAACAGCGGGAATACGTGCGGCAAGAGTGGAACGCCCGGAAGAAAAAGAAAGAACCGGTCAGGGACGTTTACGACCGGCTCGCCCGGTGCAACGCCGTGTTTGTCCACTGGCGCGGGGCGTTCGACGAGTGCGACCTGACGGAACTGGAGGCCGCCCGCAACTTCCGGGGAACCGGCGGCACCGGGAACACGATGTCCATCATACTGATGGAGAACTTCATCAAGTATCGCCGAAAGGCGGCCGCGGACACGCGGGCTCAGGCGGAGATGGAGCGCCTGACGGGCTACGTCCGGGCGGCCGGCAAGGCGCCCCTGTTCCGGCTCTTCGCCGCCGCGGAGGCGAGGAAGGCGATGGTTGAGTACCGGTCGGTGGGCAACTTCATCGCCCGGTTCTGCCTTGTGGCGGCCCAGCAGTATGAGGCCGCCGGGGACGACGAGAACGCCGCGAAGTACTACGGCAGTCTCTGCTCGCTGCGCTCCAAGTACCCGGATTTTGCGTGGCGGGGCTACCTCGGCCGGGGCCGGGCGCGCGAACGTGTCCGGAAATACGAAGCGGCACTCTCTGATTACGAGGCGGCGCTCGCCAACTCATCCGGCTGGAGCGATGGCTACATCTGCGCGAAGGCGATCGCTGACCTCTGCCTGCACTCCGGAAAGTATCGCTCCAAGTCGTCCCATGCGAGGACGGCCGTCAACGAGCTCCTGAAGCGTTCCGGTTCGGACGCCCTGCAGAAAAGGGCAAGGGAACTGCTGGAGCCGAAGAAAGACTGAACATCGCGAGGGGCATCGACGCATGACGACCGACATCATTTGCGCGGCGGTCCTGGTCTTTTTCGCGCTCGTGGGCGCCTGGCGCGGCTTCCTGCGCCAGTTGTTCAGCTTGTTTGCGTTCATCTTGATCGCGCTTTTCGCCGCGCCCGTCGGCGTGGCGATGGCCCGGCCGGTTTTGAGTGGCAAGGACTGGAGCGGGACGACGGCGGTCGCCGTCAAGATCGGCTTTGCGCTGGGCGCGGCGGCTGTCATTTACGTACTGGTCAAGCTCGTCGGCTCGGTCGTCAAGGCGGCAATGGGCGGCGGGTCGGGGCCCGCCCCGTGGAACCGCTACTGGGGCGCGGCGGTTGGAATCGTCAAGGCCGGCCTCTTGTGCTGGCTCGTCCTGTGTTTCTTCACGGCGTTCCCGAGGGTCGCACCGCGCGTGACCGAGCAGGTCAGGTCGTCATGGTCCGCGAGGACGACGGGGCTGTTCAATCCATTCGAGCACTGGATCGGGTCCGAAAGGCAGGCCCGCCTGATTGCGCCGCGGCTCGGAATCGTATATTATTTCTGCGACCGGTCGCCCGGCGTAGGGCTTCCGAACGAAAGGTGCCTGGAGGATTCACACCGTGAAACCGTTTCCGATTTCGGTGCAGTTGTATTCCGTTCGTGACGAGGCCGCCAAGGACTTCACGGGCGTCCTCAAGAAGATCGCCGGCATGGGCTACGTGGGCGTCGAGCCCGCGGGCCTCCACGGGATGACGCCGCAGGAAGTGCGAACGGTGCTCGACGACCTCGGGCTCGTCTGCTCCTCCACCCACGGCGGCATGCCCACCGAGGACAACGTGAACGAGATAGTCGAGACGGCGGGTGCGCTCGGCTACAAGCGCCACGTTTCGGGCTTCGGCTCGGACTGGTTCAAGGACAAGGAATCGACGCTACGGGCCGCGGCGTCGGTGCAGAAGGCGGCCGAGCTGTTGAAGCCGCACGGCCTCTCGTTCGGCATGCACAACCACTGGTTCGAGTTCGACAAGAAGTTCGACGGCAAGTACCCGCATCAGGTGCTGATGGATGCGGCGCCCGACGCGTTCGCCCAGATCGACACCTACTGGACGTTCGTCGGCGGCGCCGACCCGGCCCGGGTGGTCAGGGAATACGGCGCCCGCGCGCCGCTCCTCCACGTCAAGGACGGACCCGGCAAGACCGGCGAGCCGATGACGGCCGTGGGCGCCGGCGTGATGAACTGGGCCGACGTGATCGGGGCCGCCGCCGACACGACCGAGTGGCTCATCGTCGAGCTCGACGCCTGCGCCACCGACATGATGACCGCCGTGGCCGAGAGCTACGATTACCTCGTCAGCAACGGCTTCGCGCGCGGCAACAAATAATCGGCCGCGGCCTGTCCCGCGACGCCCCGGCCCCAGCCGCGCCGCCGCGTGGCCGAGGCCGTCATCAGGAATCCCGCACAGCCCGCCTGCGGCCACACTTGATTATCCACACCACCCGCGCTATGATGCGGCCAAATCGCGTGAAATCACCACCGCGGAACGGGGTCAAGGCGTGTCGAAATTCCGAGATGACCGGCTCGCAAAGCTGGAGCAGATGCGCGAGATGGGCGTCGAGCCGTTCGGCCGGACCTGTCCCGGCACGTCGCCGGCCGCCGAGGTCGTCGGCTCGTATTCCGACGACAGGGAAGGTTTCGAGGTCACGGTCGCCGGGCGGCTGACGGCCATTCGCGGCCACGGCAAGTCCACGTTTGCCGACCTGCGCGACTGGACGGGCAAGGTCCAGGTCAACATGTCACAGAACCGGCTCGGCGACGAGCGGTACGGGCTGGTCGGTCTGCTCGACCTCGGCGACATCGTCGCCGTGGCGGGCAAGGTCGCCAAAACGCGCACCGGCGAGGTGACCGTCTTCGCCGAGAAGCTCACGATGCTGTCGAAGGCCCTCCTGCCCCTGCCCGAGAAGTTCCACGGGCTCAAGGACATCGAGACCCGGTCGCGGCACCGTTCGCTGGACCTCGTCGCCAACCCCGAGTCGATGGAGCATGCCCTGAACCGCAGTCGCATCCTGACGGCGATCCGGGCGTTCATGGGCGGCCGCGGGTTCGTCGAGGTCGAGACGCCCATGATGCAGTCCATCCCGGGCGGCGCGACCGCGCGGCCATTCATCACGCACCACAACGCGCTCGACATCGACCTCTACCTCCGGATCGCGCCCGAGCTCTATCTCAAGCGGCTCCTGTGCGGCGGGATGGAGCGGGTGTTCGAGATCAACCGCAACTTCCGCAACGAGGGCATCGCGAGCAGGCACAACCCGGAGTTCACGATGCTCGAGGCGTACCAGGCATACGCGGACTACGAGGACATGATGCGGCTGGTCGAGGACATGGTCACCACGGCCGCGCGCGAGGTGCTCGGGCGGCTCACGTTCGAGTTCGGCGAGCACCGGCTCGACCTGACGCCGCCGTGGCCGCGGATGCGCTTCGCCGAGGTGATGGAGCAGTACGCCGGCGTCGACATGTTCGACGAGCAGGCCGTGCGCGCGAAGGCGCGGGCGCTCGGCGTCGAGGACGCCGACTCGAAACATCCCGACGCCCTCGTCGACGACATCTTCAAGGAGACCGCGGAGCCGCACCTGGTCAACCCCGTCTTCCTGACGCACCATCCGGCCTCGCTCGCGCCGCTCTGCCGCCGCAGTCCGGACGACCCGCGGGTCTCCGAACGGTTCGAGGTCTTCGTCGCGGGCTTCGAGCTGGCCAACGCGTACACCGAGCAGAACGACCCCGTCGTCCAGAGACAGGAGCTGGAGAGCCAGCTCAGGCGGCGGGACGAGGGCACCGTCGGCCGCGTCGACGAGGACTTCCTGCTCGCGCTCGAACACGGGATGCCGCCCGCGGGCGGGCTCGGCGTCGGCATCGACCGCCTGCTCATGGTCCTGCTCGAAAAGACGTCCATCCGGGACGTCATCCTGTTCCCCCTGATGCGGCCGGAGCGGCCGCAGGACATGGCGGAACGGCCGGAAGAATAGCGGATGAAAAAATACCAGGTCGTCATCAGCCGGCGGTACCTGCGGTCGCGTGCCGTCAACATCATCGCCATCGTCGCCGTCATACTCGGCGTCGCCGCGCTCATCATCGTGTCGTCGGTGATGGACGGCTTCGCCCGCGACATCCAGGAACGGCTGCGCGGAATCATGTCCCACATCGTCGTCGAGAGCGACCAGCTCGTCGGCATCGGCGACTACGAGCGCGTCATCCGCCGCATCGAGAAGGAGCCCTGCGTCGAGGCGTGCTCGCCGCTCGTCGAGTCGCCGTTCGTCCTGCTCCGCGTCGGCGACCAGACGCGGGTCGGGCAGATACGCGGGATCGACCTGGAACGCGAGAAGAAGACCAGCGAGATAGCCGACTACTGCAAGCGCCTGTGGGACGAGACGCAGGAGTTGGGCGAACGGTTCAAGAAGATTGACGCGGAGCCAGACCGGCTCCGCAAGCAGGAGCTCATCGGAAAGTTCGATTGGAGCTCGTACAACCTCGGCCAATGGCTGGCCATGGAGACGCCGGACTTCGAGCACAGGAGCGGAGCGAAGCCGCAGAACCCCGGGATGCTGATGGGCGTCGAACTCGCGGCCCGGCTCCCCGTGCTGGGCCCGTTCGGCGGCGTCCGGACCGTCACCATCACCTCCCCGACCACCATCCTCACGTTTCAGTCCAAGGATTTCAGTGTGGTCGGCGCGTTCCGATGCGGCCACTATACATACGACAGCCAGCTCATGTATATCCCGCTCCGGGCCGCGCAGGACCTGCTCGGGCTCCCGGGCCGCGTGACGTCCATCAGCGTCCGCCTGCGCGACATCCGCAACGCCGAAGAGGACAAGCGGGCGATCGCGAAGGCCATACGGAACGCCACGCCGCTCATCGACCCGGCCCTCGAACGGCTCGAATGCCCCATTGGGCGGTACTCGGTCGAACAGGAGAAGGACGACCGGTGGCTCACGGTGGAGCCGGCGAAGTCGGACCCACATGGCAGGGCGGCCGTCGTCATAAACCGGATCGGCCCGGTACTCCGGAAGGCCGACGAGCCGACCTCCATCGCGTTCGACATGCGCACCACGGGCGACGCGGACGCCGAACCGTCGTCGTCCTTCCAGATCTGCCTGGTCGATTCCGGCGGCCGGCGCTACTACCCCGCCCCGGACGCCCGACAGGGCTACGCCCCGGTCTTCGGGGGAAAGACGGACATCTCCATCAGTCAACAGCTCGCCAACTTCGTCTCGGACGACGGGCTCGACTTCCTCAATCCGGCCGACATCGACCGCGTCGAGATCGAGGTCAGCGGCGGCCCCGTCGCCTTCGGCAACCTCCGCTTCGAGGACGACCGGCATATGGAGGTCAGGACGTGGCGCGACAAGCAGTCCCACTTCCTCCGGGCCGTCGACGTCGAGCGCTACATACAGGTCATCATCATGTCGCTGATGGTCGTCATCGCCGGGTTCAGCATCATGGCGATACTGTGGCTGATGGTCAGGGAAAAGACGCGCGACATCGGCATACTGATGGCGCTGGGCGCGACGCGCGAGGGCATTGTGCGCATATTCCTGATGAACGGGCTCCTGATAGGGTCCATCGGCGGCGGGCTCGGCCTCGTCGCCGGGTGGATCGTCTCGGCGAACCTCAACTCGATAGAGAACTGGATTTACGAGATGACCGGGTGGCGCGCGTTCCCGCCCGACATCTACTACCTGAGCGGGCTCCCCCACGTGGAGAACCCGGTCCGGTTCATATCGATGGCCCTCATCGCCGTGGTGGTGAGTCTGGTGGCGGCCCTGTGGCCGGCGATCAAGGCATCGCGGCTCGACCCCATCGAGGCGCTGCGTTATGAGTGACCTGCTCGTGGCCACGCAGATCGTCAAGGAGTACCGCGAGGGCGCGGGCGAACTGCGCGTCATCGACGGGCTCGACGTCTCCGTGAGGGACGGCGAGATACTGGCGGTCACCGGCCCGTCGGGCGTCGGCAAGAGCACACTGCTCCACATCCTCGGCCTGCTCGACACGCCGACCCGCGGGTCCGTGGCATACGCCGGCGCGGAGCTGGGCGTGGCGTCCGAGGGCGCGCGGGCCGCGCTCCGGAACTCCGAGTTCGGGTTTGTCTTCCAGTTCTACCATCTTCTGCCCGACCTCGACGCGCTCGGGAACGTGATGCTCCCCGCGATGGTGCAGACAAACTGGTTCGCATGGCCCGCCCGGAGAAAGAAACTGCGCGCTCAGGCCGAGAAGACGCTGGCCGCGATCGGGCTCGCCGACCGCGCCTCGCACAGGCCGTCGAAGCTGTCTGGCGGCGAGAAACAACGCGTCGCCATCGCGCGCGCCCTTATCAACGAACCGAAGATCGTCTTCTGCGACGAACCCACCGGCAACCTCGACGAGAAGACGAGCGAGCACATTCACGACCTGCTCTGGAATATAAACCGCACGACCGGGACCACGTTCGTCATCGTCACGCACAACGAGGAACTCGCGGCCAAGTGCGACCGCATCGCCCGGATGCACGAGGGCCGGATATCCGAGATCGTATCGAACAAGAACCGAGGAGACGCAGGATGAGTCTCAAAATCTATATCGACGGCAAACTGGTTGACCGGGAACAGGCCAAGGTGTCCGTCTTCGACCACTGCCTGCTCTACGGTGACGGCGTCTTCGAAGGCATCCGCGCCTACGGCGGGGTCATCTTCCGGGAGGACGAGCACGTCAGGCGCCTCTACGACTCGGCTCGGGCCGTGATGATCGAGATTCCGATGACGCCCGGCGAGTTCAAGAAGGCCATGCACGACACCATGGCCGCGAACAATCTGTCCGACGCCTACATCCGGGCCGTCGTCACCCGCGGCGTGGGCGACCTCGGGCTCGACCCCAGGAAGTGCCCCAGGCCCACCGTCATCGTAATCGCCGCCAGCATCGAGCTCTACCCCGACGAGTTCTACAAGAAGGGGCTCGACGTCATCACCGCCGGCACCCGCCGCATCATGAGCGATGCGCTCAGCCCGCGGGTCAAGTCCTGCAACTACCTCAACAACATCATGGCCAAGATCGAGGGCATCCGCGCCGGATGCATCGAGGCCGTGATGCTCAACGCCCGGGGCGAGGTCGCCGAATGCACCGGCGACAACATCTTCATCCTCGCCGGCGGCGTGCTCAAGACCCCGCCGCCCGAGGCCGGCATACTCCTCGGCATCACCCGCGGCGCGGTCATCGAAATCGCCCGGGAGATCGGCATCGGCGTGCAGGAGACCGTCCTGACCCGCCACGACCTCTACGTGGCCGACGAGTGTTTCCTGACCGGCACCGCCGCCGAGGTCATCGGCGTCGTCAGCATCGACGGGCGGATCATCGGCGACGGCAAGCCCGGCCCGACCACCGGCAAACTGCTCAAGAAGTTCAGGGAACTCACCCGGAAAGGATAGACCGTGACGTTCGGTCCTGACCCGGTCAAGCGGGCGCGGCAAGACCAAAGGGGGCTTCGATGGCAAACCTGACCAGACGATCCGGGCGCGCGCCGGAAAAGACCTTCGCGCTTCCCGACCGGCCGCAGTCCATCGGCCGCGACGGCGATATCCAGATACTCGACACGTCGACGAGCCGCAAGCACGCCGAGATATTCAAGCTCGGCGAAATGTTCCTCATCCGGGACCTCAAGAGCCGCAACGGCACGTTCGTCAACGAAGCGAAGATATCGGAGGATACGCCGCTCCACACCGGCGACCGCATCCGCATCGGCTCGTCGCTGTTCATATTCGAGGAGGACGCGAAGCCCGGGCACGCCGTCGAGTTCATCCAGGACGAGGCCCCGGCCGCGAGCACCGTCGAGATCAAGCTGGGCGACCGCGCCGCGCGGGTCGTCACCGGGGCCGACAAGGCCCGGACCGGCTCGGCCATGCGCCGCCTCTTTGCGATGTACGAGGCGGCCCGCACGTTCGGACGGGAAAGCTCGGTCCAGGGCATCCTCGACAAGGTGCTCGACCTCGCTATGGAATCGGTCGAGCCCGCGTACTGCTACATCTTCTCGCTCGACGAGGCGAACGAGAACCTCGAACCGCGGGCCTGGCGCGACCCCGCGCGGCGCGAACGGACCCGGCGAATCAGCCGGTCCATCATCATGCGGGCCATGCAGCACAGGCACTCGATCCTGACGGCCAACGCCGCCGCCGACTCGCGCTTCAGCGGTAGCGAGAGCGTCGTCGTCGGCGGAATCCGGTCCGTCCTCTGCGCCCCGCTGGTCGCGCGCGACCGCATCAACGGCGTCCTCTACATGGGCCGGGACGGCGCCGCGGAAACGTTCGAGGACGCGGACCTCGAGCTGGCGACCGCCATTGCGTTGCAGGCCGGGATCGCGCTCGAAAACGCGGCCACGCAGGGCGAACGCCGCACGGAGACCGCGGCCCTGGTCAGAATGCTCGCCGGGGCGATGGACCTGCGCGTGCCCGCGCTTCGGGGCCACAGCGAGCGCGTCGCGGCGTACGCATCGGCGATCGCCGACGAGCTCGGCCTGCCCGCCAGGGAGTCCGAGCACGTCCTCCTGGCGGCCCTGCTTCACGACGTGGGAAAGGTGAAGATCACCGAGAACACCCGCCTCGCGGTCGCCGCCGCCCTCGGCCGCAGTGTCCCCGCCGAATACTGCCACACGTACCTCGGCGCGAAACTCGCCGAGGAACTGCCGGCGCTCGCCGCCGCCATCCCGGGCATCAGGAGCCACCACGAAAGGATGGACGGGTTCGGCGGACCCGAGGGGCTGTCCGGCGAGTCGATCCCGCTCATCGCAAGGATAGTGGCCGTCGCCAACCGGTTCGACCATCTGGTCACGGACACGACGCTGGCCGGCCGCCCCCTGCCGATGAGCGAAGCGCTCGAAAGCATCGAACAGCCGGGCGAAGGGCTGGACGACGCCGTGACGCACGCGCTCGTCCGGGCTCAGACCACCGGCTCCGGCGTCCAGCTGCCCAAGGTCGTCCTGCACGAATTCTGCTGAGATTGCGAGTACGCCCCGTGACGATGCACAAACCGATTTCTCTCCGCTACCTTATCCCGTTCGACAGCGCCGCCCTGCCGCACATGTTCACCGACATCCTCGTCATCGGGTCCGGCATCGCCGGGCTGCGCTCCGCCATCGAAGCCAGCCGTCACGCCGGCGTCACGCTCGTCACCAAGGACCAGCTCAAGGAAAGCAACACCGACCGGGCGCAGGGCGGCATCGCCGCGGCCTTCGCGCGGGACGACTCGATTGAACAGCACGCCCGCGACACGCTCTCCGTCGGATGCGGGCTCTGCGACCCGGACGTCGTCCGGTCGGTCGTCGAGCAGGGCCCCGGCCTGATTCGCGAGCTGAGCCGGTGGGGCGCGGACTTCGACACGGAGGACGGCGAGTTCGTCCTCGCACGCGAAGGCGGACACTCGCGCTCGCGTGTCGCACACGCGCACGGCGACGCCACGGGCGCCGAGATCGAGCGGACGCTCATCCAGAAACTGCATGACCGCGGAAACGTCCGCACCGTCGAGCACACGTTCGTCGTGGACCTGCTCACGCTCGACAACACCTGCCTCGGCGCCGTCACATGGTCCCAGGCGCGCGGGGTCACGCTCGTCTGGGCGAACGCCGTCATCCTCGCGACCGGCGGCGCGGGCCAGGTTTTCCGCGAGACGACCAACCCGCCGATCGCGACCGGCGACGGCCTCGCAATGGCCTACCGCGCGGGCGCCGAGCTCAGCGACCTCGAGTTCGTCCAGTTCCATCCCACGACCCTCTACGTCGCCGGCGCCGCGCGCGTCCTTATCTCCGAGGCCGCACGGGGCGAGGGCGGCGTGCTCGTCAACAAGCTCGGCGAGCGCTTCATGAGCAACTACAGCCCGATGGAAGAGCTCGCGCCGCGCGACGTCGTCAGCCGCGCCATCCTCGCCGAGATGCACCGGACCGGCGACACCAACGTCTACCTCGACCTGACGCACGTCCGGCCCGAGCGGCTCGCGGCCCGCTTCCCCAGCATCAAGGACCTCTGCTCGCTGTTCGACATCGACATCAGCGAGGACCGCATCCCCGTCTGCCCCAGCGCGCACTACATGGTTGGCGGCGTGACGGCCCGGCCCGACGGCGTCACCTCCGTCGGCCGGCTCTACGCCTGTGGCGAGGTCGCCTGCACCGGCCTGCACGGCGCGAACCGGCTCGGCAGCAACTCACTGCTCGAGGGCCTCGTGCTCGGCAGGAGCACCGGCGCGGCCGCCGGCGAGCTCGCCGCGAAGGAGAGCCCGCCCGCGCCCCACCGGATCAGCACCCCCCCAAAGAAGCCGGGAACGGACGAGATCGACCTCGACGACGTCCGCAGTTCGCTTCGCAGCGCCATGTGGCGCCACGTCGGCATCGTACGCGAGGCACAGGGGCTCGCGCGAGCGCTCGAACGCATCGAGTTCTGGTCCGGCTACGTCCTCGAGCGCCAGTTCGACAGTCCGCGCGGCTGGCGCATCCAGAACATGCTCATCATCGCCGACCTCATCACCAAGGTGGCGCTCGCGCGGGAAGAGAGCCGCGGCGTACACTTCCGCTCCGACTTCCCGAAGCCCGGCGAGGAGCCGCGGCACAGCTCCGTTCGGCACAAGGGGTCCGGCTGATCCGCCCGAACGGCGATTGACACCGCTCCTCTGAGCTCCTATCATTCGTTCATGAGCAATCGCGTACTGAACGAAGAACCCCGAAGAATTCTCTTGCGGCTTGGAGGGCGCCTGAAATGATGCTTCGCCTGGGAGCGTTGCTCGTCATATGCGCGTCGTGCGCGGCCGCCGGTTGCCGCGGGACCGCAGTCGAACGCGATCTTCCCGTGACCCGCAAGCCACAATCAGGAGTCTTGAACGTGATCCCGAAACCGATGCGGCTCGTCATGGGCGACGGACAATTCACTCTCAAGCCGTCAACCGCGATAGTTCTCGACCGCGGGTCCGACGAGCTTCGCTGGATGGCCGGCAACCTCGCCGAGAACCTGCGGCAGGTCTCCGGGTTCGACATCCCCGTCCTCGACCGCCCCGCCGAGGGCGCCATCGTGCTCACGCTCGACGGCGCGGACCCATGGCTCGGCGAAGAAGGATACGAGCTGGCCGTCGAGCCGGAGTCCGTCACCGTTCGAGCGCCCGCGCCCGCCGGCCTCTTCTACGGCACGCAGACGCTGATCCAGGCGTTCACGCTCGGCGAGCCAAAGGGCGCGGCCGACTGCCTCCGCATCAAGGACAAGCCGCGCTTCCAGTGGCGCGGGTTCATGCTCGACTCCGCACGCCACTTCCAGCAGGTCGAGACCGTCGAGCGCGTACTCGACCTGCTCGCCCGCTACAAGATGAACCGGTTCCACATGCACCTGAACGACGACGAGGCCTGGCGCCTCGAGATCAGCAAGTACCCGAAGCTCACCGAGATCGGCGCCTTCCCCGCGAGCCGGGAAAAAAGCATGGGCGGGTTCTACACGAAAGCCCAGATCCGCCACATCGTCGAATACGCCCGCCGGCGGCACATCACCGTCATCCCCGAGATCGAGATCCCCGGACACGCGACCGCCGCCCTTTACTGCTATCCCGAGTTCACGTGCAAGGGCGAGCCGTTCCCCCACGGCGACGAGGCGCCCTGGTACTTCCAGGGGGTCGCCGGCCGCAAGGCCTATTGCCCCGGCCGGCCCGAGACGATCGAGTTCCTGAGGGACATCCTGACCGAGACGATGGACATGTTCGACACGCCGTACATCCACATCGGCGGCGACGAACGGCCCGGCGGCTGGGCCGAGTGCCCGCGTTGCCAGCAAAAGATGAAGGACCTCGGCCTTGCGGACGAGAACGCTCTGCAGAACTGGCTGATGAAGCAGGTCTCGTCGTTCGTCGACTCGAAAGGACGCCGCACGGTCGCATGGGCCGCGAACCTGCGGGACGGCATCCCCGAGGGCCAGATCATCCAGGGCTGGCACGCCGCCATTCTGCCGAGGCCGTCAGGCAGGGGGCCGACACGATCAACTCCGAGTGCGGCTACGTGTACCTCGATTTCAAGTGGCCCGCCATCGGCCTCGAACAGATATACTCGTTCGACCCGGTCCCGCCGGGCGTGACGCCCGACCAGGCCTCGCACGTGCTCGGCGCCGAGGCGCCGCTCTGGACCGAGATGGTTTCGTTCGACGAGGTCGTGTTCCAGCGGATGTTCCCGCGGCTCTTCGCCCTGAGCGAGGTCGTCTGGTCTTGGCCCCAGGGCCGGCGGTTCAGCGAGTTCGAGCCACGCGCACAGAGGCACATCGAGTGGCTCGACGCACATGGCATCGGCCACCACAGAGAGGGCGACGAGTACTGATCCCATGGTCGTCCGGCCCTTGAGTCCGGCAACCGCCACCGGGTTCGGGGCAGGCGGCATTGCTCGTCGGCGCGGCCGCGGCGATCTTCAGCCAGTCTTGGCCCGCACGCGCCCATTTCCGTCATGGTCCGACAGGACTGAGCGCGGGGTGTGGGAGCGGACAGGGGCGGGCTCGACCTCGTGGTGAGAGTGGATTAATCGGCAAGCCGGAACACACATCAGAGTCTGCCACTGGCACGCCCGGTAGGATTCGAACCTACAACCTTCGGTTCCGTAGACCGACACTCTATCCAATTGAGCTACGGGCGCATACCTGATCGTCATTTGTATTATGCGCATTCCCGGCGAAAAAACAAGCCCCAGCCCGCCGCGGAGTGGATACTCTGAACGTGGGGTATTTTCATGCGGCACTCCGGTTGAGCGCCCAGAAGGCGTCCCATTGGCGGCTTCGCACGAGGCCGCGTAGCTGGAGGATGGCTTCGGCTCGCTTGCGAC
>Ga0180429_10001233_pt1 | contig 21833 bp, 7 predicted proteins | sample SS_ome_FD_132428 | JGI IMG/M metagenome (GOLD analysis project Ga0180429, IMG submission 132428) | Hypersaline lake sediment archaeal communities from the Salton Sea, California, USA - SS_1_S_1 metaG | ecosystem: Environmental > Aquatic > Non-marine Saline and Alkaline > Hypersaline > Sediment ...
GTTTCGGCGGCGGGGCGTCGGCCGCCGCCGTGGCGGAGCCCACGGTGAGTGCGGCGGCGCCCGCGGCGGACGTTTCCAGGAAGCGGCGGCGGGTGATGGGGTGAGTCATGACGGATCCTCGGGGCGTGGTTTCATTCCTTCACGTGAGTCACGTCATTATAGCATTTGCCGATAACACAAAGCAAGCATTGCACGATCGGCGTGCCACTGGAACGCAATGCGTGGGCGCGAAGCACCCGCCCTACAACGCTCGGCGATGCCGCCGCGTGCGGCTGCCGAAGACGGGCTTCGGCTTCGGCGGCTCGGCCGCTTCGCCCGTCGCCTGCTCGGACTGATCGAGATTCTCGTCGGCGACGGGCTTGCCTTGCGCCGAGAAGCCGGCAATCTCGTCGCGCTTCAACAGCAGGTTGATCCGCATCTCGATCCGCGTCAGTTCGTTGCCTTCCTCGGGCGTAACGAACGTGTAGGCGACTCCCTCGCGGCCCATTCGCCCGGCGCGGCCGACGCGGTGGACGTAGTCGTCGCAGAACTGGGGGATGTCGTAGTTGATGATGTGCGAGATCCGCGTGACGTCGATCCCCCGGCCGACTACGTCGGTAGCCACCAGGATCCGCGTCTTACCGTCGCGGAAGCGCCGCATCACATGATCGCGGGCACCTTGCGTCAGGTCGCCGTGGATCGTGTCGACCGACTCGATCTTTCGGGCCAGCCGGCGCTGCACGCGGTCCGTTCCCCGCTTGGTCCGGCAGAAGACGATGGCCTGCCGGGGCTTCTCGCGCTTCATGAGCTTGACCAGCAAGTCGAACTTCTGCTGCGGATCAACCGTGAAGTAGAACTGCTCGATCGTCTCCACCGAGAGATCCTTGGGCGAGAAGTCGAGCGACTCGGGATCGCGCATGTAGCGCTGGGCCAACCGTTTGACCGGCGGCGGAATAGTCGCGCTTAGGAGCAACGTCTGCCGCGAGGCCGGACAACGGCGGAGGATCTTCTCGATATCCGGCCGGAAACCGATGTCGAGCATGCGATCGGCTTCGTCGAGAACGACGAATCGCAGTTCGCCCAGCACCAGCACCGTGCGATCCATCAGGTCCATCACGCGGCCCGGCGTACCGACGACGATCTCCACGCCGCGGCGGAGCTTTTCGATTTGCTGGCGGATCGGTTTGCCGCCGTAGACGGCTACCACGTGGGCTTTGCTTCCCGCGGCCAACTTGGCGCATTCATCGCGGACCTGTACGGCCAGTTCCCGCGTGGGAACCAGAATCAGTGCCTGCGGATTGGCTCCGCGCGGGCGTCGCTCGAGTTTTTCGAGGATGGGGATGCAGAAGGCGGCCGTCTTACCGGTACCGGTGCGGGCCTGGCCCATCACGTCGATGCCTTCCATGGCACGCGGAATCAACCCGGCCTGGATCGGCGTTGGTTCGAGATAATCGGCCGCCGCCAGCGCGTCGCGCATCACTTCCGACAGGGACATTTCGTCGAACCCGGCCGTCGGTGTTGGTTGTTTTGCTGGTGAGGCACGTCGCTTTGATCGTTTTCTCGATCGGCGTTTTTGTTCACTCAACGCTAAACTCTCCTCCTTGTCGTATTGGACTTTTGTGGAAGTCCGGTTGTAGCTAAAAACCTTCGAGCATTTCCTTGCGATAGAGCGACATGTGGCGATAGTACACTTCAAGGATACAAGCGGCCAGGCTGGTCATGTAGATACGTCCGCCCCGGTCGCCGAAGGGGCCGCAAGGCGCCCAACTCCCGGCGGCCGGCCCGTTTTTCTCCTGCATGTCGACCAACACTTGCCGCATCCGTTCGTTCCATTTTTCCCAACGGCTGCCGCCAAGATGGTGCATCATCTGCGTACCGTAGTACCAATAGTAGACGTTGGGCTTCTTGCGGTCGGGAAGATGGTTCTCCAACAGCCACTTCGCCCCGTCCTTGAGGCCGGGATGATCCTTCGGCCAGCCGAGATACTGGCGGCACAAAAGGGCCTCGGCGGTCATGGCCTCGGTGGGTCGGCCACCACGCTGGTAGGCGTATCGTCCACCGATCTTGTCGCATTTGACGCCGTCGACGAAAACACCCGCCAGTTCAAACGTCTTTGACGGCACGTACAAATAGCTTGTCTGGCCGGTTTTCAAAGCCATCAGTTGCCAGCCGACGACGCTGGTGTCGCCCGCTTGGCCGGGGCTGTATCGCCAGCCGCCCTGGCCGTGTTGCGCCTTGACGATGAAGTTCAACGCCAACTGGGCCGGTTCTCGCAATTGTTCGTCGCGGCTGAGTTCGTAGGCCTCGCACAGAACGATCGTGGCCTGGGCGTGCGCGTACATCTGGGCATTCCGCTCGCCACTGCCACGGCAGTCGCCGTCCTCCTTCTGGTGCTCGACGATCCATCGCAGACCGGCGGTAACCTCCGTGGTGTAATCGCCGCTCATGTGGCTTTGGGCCGCGCCCAGAAACGGCAGTAAGGCCAACGAGGTTCCCGCCATGTCGCTATGAGTTCTACCTTCGCCGGAGAGTTTATCTTCAGCGCCGGGTGCCTTGTTGAAGGCATGAAGGCTCCAACTGCCGTCGGCGTTTTGATACCGGGCAAGCCACTTCAGCGCCCGGGCCACGGCCGCTTCCGTGAAGGTGGTTCCTCCTTCGCGCTCGATCATTTGGGCACGAACCGTCGGATCGCGGCCTTGCAGCATCCGCCCGATCGGGGCCGTATTGATCGCGGTGTTTTCGCGCATGGCCAGGTCGGGCAGATGGCCCACCGGATCGGGTATGTCCACCACCGGCTCGACCGGCTCCAGGTCAACCGCGTCTTCAGGTGCGGTGCCGGTATCTTCCACCACGTTGTCGATCTCGATCGCGCCGGGATCCTCGAACTCGAATGCTTCGGGCTGCGATTCTTCGATCTCGCCCTGGTCTCCCTCGAGGTCTTCGTAGCTGACCGAAGTTGCCAAGGTAAGTTCCAGGTCCTCCCGCGGCGGTTCGTCCATCCAAAGGCCCAACAACAGCATGGCCACCAGGTGAACCACCAGGCTGACCAGCCACGCCGGCATGTCTTTGAAGAGTTCGCTCCACCAAACGGCCAGTCCGCCCTTCTCGTAGATCTCGCGGACTTTCGCCCGGGCGCCGCGATGGACGTCGGCCGCCCGGCGACGACGCGGGCGAGCCTCGCCGGTGTATGCCGGCTGGGCCGCGGGTTCGGGTGCGGCTTCAGGTTCAGCAGCAGGTCGCTGGCTGGGCGCTTCCCGTTTTGGCCTTGGGGGCTCCGGCCGGGGTTCCGCCGGCTGAAGCCCAGTCGGTTGGGGCTGTGGGCGCATCCTCGTCTTGCGAGCAATCGTCGGAGCGATAGCCGCGGCAGCCTCGGCCGAGGCCGTCCGTCTTGCTTTTTCCTGTTCCCGCAAGAGCCGAAGCGCCTCTTGTTCCTGCTCCTCGCTGAGTTCGATGCTGGCACCGCAGCGAAAACAGTCGGCTACCATCAACCACAGCCGGATCGACATCGGCGTGCCACAATCGGGGCACAAACAGGACAGAACGTCACCATCGAGCCAAATCCCGGCCTGACCAATAACCAGCCCTTCGGAGGGGGGGTCGGCGCCGGAGGGAATCGGCTCCAGACCGTACGGCGTGTTCGAATCGTGGCTGGCGGTAGACATGGAAACTATCCGGTCATTCGCTTTCAGACGCGTGCCCTATTGCGACTGGCCATACGGGAATCAACAAGCATCATCTTCACACATATACCCCATCATTATCCACTTTACCAGCAACGGCCTTGGGACGCAAGTGACCTAGGTGAGTCGAGGGGGGGATAAAGCCGGGGGGTTGCTCACCGGCGCCGATGATTGGATACTGTCTATATGATCGGCCAGCCGCAGAATCTGATCGAACAACTCCGAGACAACCTCTCCCGCGTGGTCCTGGGCAAGGAGGATGTAATCCGGCTTTCGGTCGTGGCCTTGCTGGCCGGCGAGCACGTTCTGTTGGAGGATGTGCCCGGGGTGGGCAAGACTCTGGTGGGCAAGGCGATGGCCCGAAGCCTGTCGGGTGAATTTCGCCGCATCCAGTTCACGCCCGATCTCCTGCCCGCCGACATCACCGGCAGCAGCCTGTTCAACCCGCAGACACAGCAGTTCACGTTCAGCCCCGGTCCGATCTTCGCGAACATCGTTCTGGCCGACGAGATCAATCGCGCTACGCCTCGCACCCAGAGTGCGATGCTCGAGGCCATGAGCGAGCGGCAGGTGTCGGCCGACGGCCAGACGTACCCCCTGCCGGGTCCGTTCATGGTGATCGCAACGCAGAACCCGGTCGAGTTCGAAGGCACCTACCCCCTGCCGGAGAGCCAATTGGATCGCTTTCTGTTGCGAATCCCGTTGGGATATCCCCACCGTGAGGTCGAACTGCAGGTGCTCAACAGCCATCGCGCCGGCGAGCCGGTCGATTCGCTTGCAGCAGTGCTCAGTTGCGAGCAGATCGTCGAGTTGCAAGAGGCGGTGCGACGGGTCGCGGTCGACGATTCGATCAACACGTACTTGCTCGACATCGTCGAGTCGACCCGCACGTGCGACGATCTGCAGGTCGGCGTGAGCACGCGTGGTGCGTTGGCGTTCTATCGCGGAGCCCAGGCCGCCGCGCTTGTCGCCGGGCGCACCTACGTCGTGCCCGACGACGTCAAGCAGTTGGCCGTACCCGTGCTGGCCCATCGCGTCATCACGAAGGGTTACCTCCACGGCGGCCAACGCGAGGCGATCGAAGCCCTGGTTGAGCGGCTGGTCGACGAAGTGCCGGTTCCGGGTTAGGCCATAGTCGTTGTTCGCTCCGCGAACAAAACGCTGTACCACAATAAAACGCTGTACGACAACGTAACGTTGGTTCGCGGAGCGAACCACGACTTTACCATGATACGCAACCACAGAACCGTCATTTGCCGTGAAGGCTGGTACTACATGGTGGTGCTGGCAATGGTTCTCACTGGTGCGGTCTACCGGGAAGTGAATCTCCTGTTGATGCTGGCCGGGATGTTGGCCGGACCGTTGTTGTTCAATTGGCGGGCCGTGCGGCTGACGTTGCGTGGGCTTGAAGTCCGGCGAAAGGTGCCGGAGGGCGTCTGTGCCGGCGACCTGTTGGTGACTCAACTCCACTTACGGAACACCCGACGCCGCATCGGCTCCTGGGCCGTGATGGCCGAAGAGCAGATACGGTTGGAGACGTCGTCTGCCGGCGACGCCGGGCCGCCGCAGAAGCCGATCCACCCCAGCGTGCTGTTTCCTTACGTGCCCGCCGGCGAGTCGCGGATGGGAGTCTACCGCGGCCGCCTCACCCAGCGAGGGCGATACCGGATCGGGCCGTTGCGGCTTTCGACGCGGTTTCCCTTCGGGTTGTTCTGCCGCACGATTACCGTCGGACAGACCGACACGCTGACCGTCTTTCCCCGTCTCGGACGCCTCACCCGTGCTTGGGTAACGCGAAGGCGAGAATCGTTCGCCGGCACGCATCGCCGGGAACGGCGGCCCGGGCTCGAGGGAGATTTCTATGGTGTGCGCCAATGGCGCAGCGGAGACAACAAACGGCGGATACACTGGCGCACCTCGGCCAGGGCGGGAGAACTGGTCGTTCGGCAGTTCGAGCAGCCGCGCAACCGCGACCTGGCCGTGCTGATCGACCTTTGGCAACCGGAGCACCCGACGGCGGAACATACCGACAACGTCGAGTTGGCCGTCAGTTTCGCCGCCACCGTGGCGGCCGCCCTGTGTCGCAAGGGCGACGCCAACTTGCTGTTGGCCTCCGCCGATCCGCGGCCGCAACACGTGGCCGGACCGGCTTCAACTCCGTTGTTGCAGGAAATCATGCACCGGCTGGCTGTCACCGGGGCCTCGGCCGCCGATCAGTTGCCCGAGTTACTCGACCGCGTTGTGAAGCAGATCGAGCCGGGTACCGAGGTCGTTTTGGTCAGCACGCGGGCGGTCGACCTGAGCAATACGTCGCGTTTCGCCGCACTTTGGTCGAACCCGAGCGGTCGCGCCGCGGCCCGGCAGGTCCGCTGTATCGATGTGTCGAGCGATGATTTGGACGAGTATTATCACCTCGACTGAACGATGTCTTGCGGCCGTTGTCGATCTGGCGCTGCAACTCGCGCACGTCGCGTTGCACGTCGGTGAACCGTGAAGGCCAACTCTTGTTGAGCTTTTTGAGCGTTTCTGCCGCGCGATCCCACTGGCGCTGGTGAATCTGGGCGGCGGCCAGTTTCAACAATCCCGTGGGCTCGAGGGCACGGATCCGGGCGACCTGCCGCCAGTGAACGATGGCCTCGTCCCAGCGGTCCTGCTTCTGGCGGATCTCGGCCAGCAACGCGTGGCTTTCTGATTCGCTGGGCAACGCCTCGACGATCGACGTGTAGGCCCGCTCGGCATCCTCGCCGCGTTCAAGTTCATCGAACCGCTCGCCGAGGTTGCGGTACAGTTGAATATCTCGCCGGGAAAGCTCCAACGATCGGAGCACTTGTTCGATGGCCCCCTGCTCGTCGTCCTGCTCGTCGTAACAAGCGATCAGCTTGTTGTGCGTTTCGGCATCGTTGGGTTGCAACTCGCAGGCAAGCGTCAATTGGGCGATGGCCCGGGCGTACTCCTTCTTCTCGAAGTGAACCATGCCGAGTGCCTTGCGTACGATCGGGTTGTGAAGCCCGGTCTCGGCGGTCCGGCGGTCCAACTCGGCGACGTACCCATTCAGATTGGGGGCGTCTCGGAGCACCTGCGTAAGCGACTGCAGCGCCGATGCGCGCTGGTCGTGTCGCGGTCCCCAACTGACGATGGCCCCACATGCCGCATCGACGGCCCCGGCCGTGTTCTTCAGTCCGGCGTGCGCGCGAGCCAAGGAACCGTAATACGAAGAGAGCGTACCGCCGCCGATGCCGCGACGCGGCTGTGTGCGCTGATGCAGCGAGATCACTTCGTCGTAGTAGGACACCGACCGTTCGTAGAGTTCCGTCCTGAGGCAAATCTCAGCGAGTGCCGCCATGGCCCCTTCCCGCCACCGGCCTTCCTGATGGAAGAACTCGTCGGTTTGCTTCAACAGGGCAAGCAGCTTCGCAGGTTGATCGGTGCGGAAGTAGGCGTACATCAGCCAGGTGCGATACCGCATGTTCTCCGGGCGCCGCGCGACCAGCGGTTCGAGTACCGGTATCGACTCGGCGTAGCGTTCGCGGCGGTGAAGGAAGTCGACCAGTTTCGACTGCCCGTTCTCGTCGAGGATCTTCTGCCGGTACGCAATCTGAAGGATTTCGATTGCCCGAGCGTGACGCTCCAATCCCCAGAAGAAGTAATCGGCGATGTACTTGACCGCCGCACCCGAGCGTTTGCGCCGGGCATAGACTTTCTCGGCGGTGGCCGCGAAGTCGTCGGCCTTCGCCGCCCAGTAGTGGTTGCCGTGGTGGCGGTGATACATGTTGCGGTTGCGCGACTCGCGAGACTGAAGGTCGCGGCGCAGCTCCGCGATGACGATCGCCAGCAGCCGCGGCTCCAGTTCGCCGAGGCTACCGGCCCGCGTTCGCCATTCTCCGAGTTGGTAGCCGTGCTGGCTCCAGCCGTCCTGGTTGTTGAAGCGGAACCAGGTCGGTTCGCTTTCGATCCGCTCGATGAGAAACGCCAACCCCGTGCGCGCTCCGGCCAGATCGTAGAGCGTGTGTGCAACCTGGCTGACGATCGATTGGTAGTTGTTGGTCTGTCGCGGGAGGACCTCGGGTAGCCGCTGGAAAGCGAACGCCTTGAGGTCTTTTGCCACGCCGTCGAGTTCCTTCTTGTGCGCCGTGCGATAGAACGCGCACAATTGGTTGATCAGGGTGTAACGGTGGTTGTGGTCCTCGGTTTCCAGTTCATCCTGGAGTTTCTCGTTCACGGCCCGATAGAGCGTCGCGCCGGCCCCCAGCGACACGTCGCCGCCGGACGACAGGGCGCTGTCGTAGAGCCGGTATAGCCGCTGCCTGAGCCAGAACGTCTGTTGCCCATTGGCGGGATGCTTCAGTTGCTCGAAGAGCACTTGTTCACCCCGGGCGTGGTACACCCGTGCTTCCAATCGGGAAATGAACGTATCGAGTACGCCGTTGGCCTCCGCGGGCAAGATCCCGTCGCAGGCCGCTTGGTACTCGTTGAGCGCGTCTTCCAGCAAGTCGATGGCCCGCGGGTATCGCGAGTAGTTCCAGTGGGCGTTGGCCAGTGCGTGGGCGATGTGCAGCCGGTCGAGCGTGCCTTCGGCCGACTGCCGGTGCAGGACCTCCAACTGGCGAATCTGCTCGTCGGCGAGTTTCTTCTGCGAGATCGCTCCCAAGGCGGCCAGGAAGTCGGCCATCAGTCGCGGCTCGCCGTCGGACCACTCGTGCTTGAACGCCCGTTGCATGGCGGCCAGGGCCAGATCGGTGTGCGGGCCGGGCTGGTTGAGCAATTCGGCCCCACGGCGTTCGACCAACAACTCCAGGAGATCGAGTGCCCGACGGTCGACGGCCGTCTTTGCCCGATGCCGGACGACGGCCAGGTGCTCGACGATCGAATCGGCCGTGGCCTCGTCGCGGACTTCCTCGAGCACGGAACTCATTGCTTGCAGCAGCGGATAGACTCGGCCGGCGGTGTGTCCGACCAGTGCGTCCGCCAGCGAGGTCAGCAGGCGGAAATCGTGCGTGCCTTGGTAGAACTCGCGAAGCCGGTGCTGGTAGTTTTGCGGGTGGGGCGATTTCTCGAACAGTGCCGCGAACACGCGCAGCACGTCTTTGTCCAACTCGTCGGGCAGGCGGCCGTGATGCAGCCGCCAGGGCTGAACCTTCTGCGAGAGCCAATTGTTCAGTTGCCACTCCTCGGCCATCTTGAAGATCGAGATCAGGGCCCGTTCGTGATCCTCGCGGCGGTCGACAACCATGTACCATCCGGCCAGGGCGCGGTATTGCGCCGGACCCAACTCATCTTCCCGTTCCACTCGCTCGAAAAGCTCGATCGCCTCCTTGACCCGCCCTTGCTCCGCCATCAGATAGCCCAGCGAAATCCGCCATACGGAAAAGGGGATGGGTCCGGTTTGTGTGAAGTCGTCCTCGGGCTGTTCCGGCGAATTGCGCCCGCCCTCTTGTTCGTCGGGGATCCAGGATCGTAACGCCGCTTCGAGGTCCTTGGGGCGATCCAGCGCGATCAGCAGGTTGTGCTTGAAGAGCTTCCAGCCGGTGTTGTCGGATTTGTTTTTCTCGCCGTCGGCGATGGCCCCGTCGACAAACTTCAGCAATCGGTCGACGGCCGCCGGTTTGGCATTTCGTCGTGCGGCCAGGTTGGCCAGAGTCGCCAGGCAGCGATGACGGAGAACCCCGTCGAGCATCTGCCGCGTGGCGTTTTCCGTTTTCGTCTTCCACGGTTCCGGGCCGAGCAATTCCCAGCACTCTTCGGCGGCCCGTTCGAGATCCTGCCCGAGCAATACCTCCAAATACCGCCGCTCGGCATCGATCCACAGGCCGATCGCTTCGGGCTGTTCGGCCGAGCCCCGGCGCAGCCGCTTTGCGAATCCTTCTCGGGCGAGCCGGAGGTTCTCCAGTTTCTTCTCGCGCAGTTCGCTACGGGTTAGCTCCTCTTGATGCTCGACTTCGGCCATCAATGCATCGTTCCGGGCTTGAACCATCGCGTCGGTCAAGCGATACAAGGCCGTCACCCGCGCCAGCAGTCGCTCCTCCGGCTCCTTGGCATCGGAGAGCCGCGCGAGCAGCCCGAACGCTTCGTCTTCGTGTTCCGACGACCAGGGCTGGCCGAGCAGGGCGTTGAAGAGTTGATTTGCGTAGGTCGCCTTGTACCGCTCGGGGCCGGTCTTTAATTGCAGGCGCAGAAAAGCGAGGTGCTCGGCGGCGGCCAGGCGGCCGGAGAGGATTTGCACCAGCGGTTGGGCCAGGCGATGCTTCACTTCCAGATCGGTCTCTTCCGACCAGCGGCGCTGCAATCCCGTGGCGATTCGCTTCCAGGCTCTCGCCTCGACGGCCGGGTCGTTCGGCCAAACCCAGTTGACGAACGACTGAACTCGTGCGGCCGGCAAGGCATCGATCTGGTTGGCGAGGATCTCGGCGGTCTTTCGGCGTACCTCTCGGCACTCGTCGCTTTGCTGAAACCGCCAGTGGCTCATGATATTGTCGGCCTGCCGGGCGTGCGTCGGGTGTTGTGCGAAGAACAACGCGGCGCCGGCCAGCGGCCCCAGCCACTGCTCGTCGATCCGGTTGGTGTGCATATCGTGACCCTGCCCCAAGGCTTGCGAGACGGCCGACTGAAGGCGCGAGCCGGCGGCCGCTTCCGGCGCGCCGGGCACCTGACCGTCCGCGATCCATTTGGCTATCAGAGTGTCGGCCTCGTCAATCCGGTCGGTTCGTATCAGCCCGGCGAGATACCGTCCGTATGCCGCGGTGGTCGGCGGGTCGTCGGCGACCCAGCCGGCCAGATAGTCGACCATCTCGGTCCAGCGTCCCTGCTGCTGCAACAGATCGGTGTATGTAACGTGGATGGCTTCTTCTTCGGCCGGCAGCCATCTGTCGGTGCTCTGCAACGCCCGCTCGAGCCAGGCATAGGCCGCGTTGTATTCGCCGGTTCGCGTCAGGGCATGGGCGTATTGTCGCTGCAGGTCGCAATCGCGAGGATATCCTTCGGCCAGTTCCTTTTGCACGCGAAGCTCGTCGTCGGTGCGGCCAGCCTGTTGCAAGTGGCCGATCTGGTGTTCCTTCCAGGTCTTCAGGCCGTGCAAATGGGCCGGCTGCCGCTCGAAGACGGGTCGCAAGGCGTCGAACAGGGCAAACATCTCGTTGGCTTCGAGGATTCCGTTGGATTGGCCGATAAGATAGTTGGCCAAGAAGAGATCGTTGCCCCGGCCGGCTGCCGGCAACGCGGCGAGCTTGACGGCCTCCCGGGTGATACGCTCTTTCAACTCTTCGCGGCGTCGGCATTGATTGAGCACCGCGCTGCGGGCCCAGCGCATGCCCGGCTTCCGCTCGGCCAACCGTTCGGCCTCGTCGAGGTGTTTCAGCACGCGTTGCCACTGTTGGCTTCGGGCGAAGTGAAGCAGCAGGGCCATTTGGTCGTCGAAGTCGGCCTTGCCGTCTTTGACGGCTTGCTTGGCGTCGTTTACTGCCACCGGCGGCTCGCGGAGCAATTGCACCTGCTCCCGGCCGGCCATTTCGGTCTTCAACTGCCGCTCGAACGCATCGGCGGCCAGCGGTGTGAATTTCATCGTGGTCAGACGGTTTCGCCGCCCTTGCTGGTCGGTGGTCTCGATCCGGGTAGCCTTCCAGCCGCCGGCCACGTCGACAAAGTCGCGGTACGCGATCGTGGACGTTACCTTGCCGTTCCGGCGGCGTTGGATTTCCAGGATCACCCACCGGTCCGTGTCCACCAACACATGGACCTCGGACTTCGGTGTGGAGGGATGTTTCAATACGAGCAGTGTCTGCCCATCCGGCGGTGTCTTCAGTTCGGCCGAGTAGGCGTTATAGGCGCGATTGATCGAGCCGAGCAAGTAGCCTTGCAGTTCCAGCGGCGGCTTGCTCAGGTCCAACGGCGTTGAGGCCCGAATGCGACCGAGTTGGAACTCCCGGGAGAAAACTCCCCGCTGCTTGGCATTGCACCAACTGACGGTGGTCTGCGAGCCGTCCGACCCGTTGCGAATCAGCCACTTTTTGGTCGAGACCAGGGCCAGCGAGGGGGAGACGGAAGTCTGGTCACCCCATCGGGCGTCGAATTGCGTGGTGCGGCGTTCGATTCTCAGCCCGGCTTCGAGCCCGGCTAATTGCACGCTTCGCAGCAGATTCTGGACCAGCGCCCGGGCGTCGGCCGGCCAGGGCTGTTCTGGCCGCGGTGGTTTTTCCGGGGGCGACGGCGGCAGATGCGCAAAGAGCGTGGCGAGCCACGATACGTCGGGCGCCAACTCGCGAACTTGCTGCCTCAGCGATATGCCGCGGCGGTTTTCGCCATACCACATTTCGCCCTCGCCCCGAACCTCCCAGAGACCTAAACCGCCCATCAATCGTCCGCGTTCCCCGGCGGCGATTATGCCGAGGGTGCTGTATGAATCGAGTAGTTCATTACCTGCTCGAAGACTCATCGGCTTGCTCGATGGCATCGGTTCGCCGCGCCAGAAGCACGGTTCTCCTGATCTCTCGAAGCCCAACTCCTCCCCTTCTTCGAAATCAAACACTTCACCAGATTGGCCATCGCCGAGAGACAACTCGAAAGCCTCATCAACCGCCAGACCTTCTATTCCAGCGACCTTCCGGGAGTGATCTTGCCATGAGAAGAAGTCGTCAGCGCCCGACTTCGCTCCCAACTGCCCCGATGTCGCAAGGGTGCCGCCGCCGCTTGAGACGGCCCAGTGATAATTGATTGTACCGCCAAGACTGAAGCCCGGTATCCCCCACGCTCTGCTGCCGTTGGAGCCAGCCGAGTCAGCGTAGCGACGTCCACCGCCTCCAATACCGGCAACCGGCCGAGGCCGCAGAAACTGCGAATCGCGACCCAACAGCGTAAGCTGCCGCAGCATGTCGCGGCGCAGCCCCAGCCGCCAGTTGCCGGCCGCCCGCATCTGCTTCTGCAGCAACTCGTAGTCGGCCGCGTCGCGTCCGGCGGTGAAGAACTTTTGCCCGTCGCGCATCTGGAAGCGGCGTTTCACCTTGAACCGCTCGCGGTCCTCGTCGCTCTCGAGCACCAGCAGCGACGTGTAGGGTGTCATGATGTGATACTCTTCGCTCAGCGCGATGATCTCGTCCTTGATGACCGACGATGCGCCCTGCTGCAACAGGGAATCGAGATGCATACGTGCCCAGAGTCGGGGGATGAACGAGTTGCCCCGCTCGGCGTCCTTCAACGAGACGCGGCTGCTGAACTTCACCGGCCGGCCTTCGCGCGTGCCGGTGACGATCACTTCACCCGCCTGGTCGGCGCCCTCGGGCAGGTAACGTCCCAAGATGATCTGCTGCATTCCGGCCGGCAGGTTTGGCAATTCATCGGGATAGACCCGGGCGGCGCGGATTCCGCGGAAGTCGACCTTGAGGTCGCGGATGGCCGGCTGCGTGATCTCGCCGAGCAACTCGACGGCGACCGCCGGGGGCGTTTGCTCGCCGGAGATCTGACGAACCGAACCGCCGCCCAGCGAAGCGATCGTCTTCAGCACGATCGGCTCGAAGCTGCTGCTGACGGCCACCGCGTGAAACGAAATCGGGGGCGGAACTGCTGCGTCCGACGCCTCCTTTTCGCAGAGCCGCCGCAACCGCTTGCCGAAGGCCACCGGGTCGGCGTCGCCGGTGGTAATGATGCCGTCACCGATGTAGATTACCTGGCCGTCGGGGCCGCATTGTGCCAACGCGGAGGCGAAGGCCCGGTCCAGATCGGTCCACCCCAGCGAAACGCGCCCGGCCAGAAACGAACTCGCGGCGGCGATGTTCTTTTCGTCGGCAGCAACGGGCTTCGCGAAGACCCAATCGCACGCGGCGTCACAAGTGGCCAGGTTGATCTTGTCGTCGGGTGTCAATGAGCCGAGCACCGTGGAGATGAACTCGGCCTGGTTGCGACGGCTGGGCGCGTCCATCGATCCGGACGTGTCGGCCAGGATCAGCAGTTCGAGCGGTTCGCCGTCGGGCAACGTCTCGCGTTGCCACTGGCCGTCGTCCGTCGGCGGGGTCAGTTGCATGAGAAAATAGCCGTCGTCGCCGCGGCGATGTGGAATCAACACCACGTCCGATTGCCGGCGGTCGACTTCAACCACCACCTCGAAATCGCTGGTCGGCGTATACTCCTGCCCGCTGAATTCGACGTGGGCCGAGTGCTCCGTGCGGTCGATTCGTGCCAGATGCGTCGGCGAGGTGACCTTCCGAAGCGGCACCGCGGAGTTGATCTTCACGTCGAGCGACAACTCGCGCAACGGATGCTGTTTGAGCAGCTCGCTTTGCAGGCCGTAGCTGTACCGATAGCTGTTTCCACGCATCGGCAGCACCTGGGTGTAGGTGATCTTGATGCGTTTTTCGGAGTGGGCGAAGATGGGGAACACCCGGGCTTTGAACAGGTTGCCGCCCGTCCATTCGAGCAAGCCCGGATCACGCCGCTCGCGGAGGATCGTTTCGTAGATCTCGCGGGCGCGCTGCTTTTCGACCACGTCGGCCTCGACCAGTTCGTTGCCGATCCACATGCCGAACCCCGAGATTGATGCGTCCTGCGGCAGGGGGAAGTAGAACACGCCCTCCAGTTGGCCGTCGGTGTGGTTTACGAAAGACTCCTCGACCACCGTTCGGGCGATCTGATCGCGTATGTCGACTGTTACCTTGTGATAGCCGACGGTAAGCGGCACGTTGCGCCCGTCGACGTTGGCCACCAGCGAGCCGATCGATTCGTTGTTGGTATTGCCCTCGAAGCCTTGCAGCCACAGTGGCGGCTTGTCGAGCCGGGCGAGCTTTTGTGTTCTCCGGTCGAGGCGGTAGATTTCCGCTCCCTCGACGACAATCTTCTGTTGACCGGGTCCAAGCAACTCGATGGGAGATTTCTTGTCGGCCGTGATCTTCAACTCACCCGAGACGAGCTTGATCTGCCTGGGATTGGGGAACTCGACCAATGAGCCCGGCCCCAGCGTCACGCCGGTTCGCTTGACCAGCCGGAGACCGACCGCGTTGGCGCCGCGGACGTCGGTTCGCAGCCAATCGCCCGGCTTGAGGATCACGGGCCCGGCCACGGGGGTCCAGCGGCTGCGCATCACCGGCCTGACGGCGACGATCCCTTGCGCGTCGGTCACCTTGCCGATACGTCCGTCCTCGGTGAGCGTATCGCCGACGACGAACAGTTCTTCGTCGACCGGTTCGTTGACGGCCAGTACCGTGAGCCTGGCGATCGGTTGCGACCGTCCGTCATCGCGCAATTTGCGCGACTCGAGCCAACAGAGCGACTGCGTCCGGGCGTCGACCAGCGCTTCGATTTGGACCTTGCCTTCCGCTGCCGGCACCTCGATACGATATACGTCGCACGCGCGGCCGTCGCGTTCAATCTGCTCGACCGGTTCCGTTTTCAACAGGCGCTGGCGATCCTTCACCGGCGGCAGTTGCACGAGCCGCAGCGGGTCGAGTCCGCCGGCCGTTTCACTGAAAAGGGCAACGGGCCGCGACGTGGCGCGGTTGGCCCGCTCGTCGATGGTCCAGAGCCGCCCCGCGCGGGCAATCTGATACGTGCCGTCGGGGCGATTGATCCGCAAGAGGCCGGGCTTTCGGGCCCAAGCCTTGCCGTGTTTCCCGTCGCGGGCGATCTCCAGGTGCAGCGTGTCGGCGTCGGATACCCGCTGAAGCACTCGCTCGAAGGCCAACGCCGCGTGGTCGGGCGTACGCGAGGTGAAAAGCCACGCCGCCGCCAGTACGGTCGCCACGGTCGCCGCGGCCAAACCGCGGATTGCATAGATGAACATCGGAGATCTCCTGCCGGGAGGTCGAGGTTGTGTTTTTGATTCAGCGGCGGCGGCGAACTCTTCGCTGGAAAGCTCCCGCAGCCGATCGAGGAATTCACGGTCGGGCGGCACGCCTTCGCGACTTGCACGGGCGAGCAGGGCCGCCATCCGCTCATCGTCCCAACTGTTGTCGCTAGGAGTCATGATATACGCTCGCTTGGCCGTCGGTGGGATGGTTGGAACACTTGTCGAAAGCTCGCCGAAACGCCCGCCGCGCCCTGGCCAGCTTCGATCGAACCGCCTCGTAACTACAGCACCGGGCAGCGGCGATCTGCTCGACCGTGGCGCCGTCGACGTATTTCGCCGTCAACAGGTTTTCGTAGTCGACGGGCAGTTCGGTCAACGTGGCCCGGACCATCGCCCCCGTCTCGGCGACGTCCAGCGCCTCGCCGGGCGTCGGCCGCCGGTTATCGAGCCAATCGGCAATTTGTCGGGCGGCCGCAACTGGAAAGTCATCAACGTCGCCCGGCCGGTTGTGTCGACGCTGCTTGCGGTAGTGCAAGGCAACGTGGTTCCGGGCGATTCCGCCCAGCCACAGCCAGAGTGTGCCACGCGCCGGGTCGTAGTTACGTGCCGATCGGGCAGCCGCCAAGAAGGTCTCTTGTACGACGTCCGGTACCTCGTCACAATTCGGGGCCATCAGGCGCGCAACGAGGCCCCAGACCCGCTCGGCGTGCGTCTCGTAGAGCGCGTGCCACGCCTCGGTCTTGCCCTCGCGCAAGCCGCGTGCGACTTCTCTCTCCTGCTGCTGGTTCATTCGCGATCGCTCTGACGAATTCGTCCGGCCCGTTTGATATAGATTTGCGCTTCCCACCGATAATGTGTCGCTGGAATCGAAGAAAAGTTCCCAATTGGTGGAAATTCAGACGATGTGCTCGACGGCGGAACGACCAAACGCTGAATGTAACATATTTGCACGACAAGCGTTACGTCTACGTGCGCGTCAGTACTCGTCGAAGTCGGTCAAGATAGCGCGATGGCCACCGATCGGGTGGGCAACCTTCAAATTGGCATGGGGTTGCTCGCGGCCGGCATGCCGCGCAGAATAGGTCGCGTGTGGGATTTGCGGCCGCTTGCAGCCATGATCTGCTCAAGCCGATCTGCCAGCCGCGCTCGGTCACATGCCTTGATGTAATGAACATCTGGGCCTTGTAGACGTTCCCACCCGACTATCGCGCAATCACCAACCCTATGCCCGACATCTCGGGCGTGGCGATCGGCGCGAGCGTGTAGCGGCGTTTGCCGGATTCGGTTTCGTCGACCGAACGGCAGGCGAGATATGCCATCCACCAGCCGAGGCAGATCTGCGAGAAATAGTGGTCGTCGTCGTTCACGCGCGACCACGCGGTGAAGGTCGAGCAGGCGTAAAGCGTGCCTTTGACCCAGTTGTTCTCGGCCATCTTGGCGGCGGTGATGAAGGGAACCGCGCCCATGAAGGCGTGGCCGCTTACGGCGTTGGTGTCGTCCAGCGGCTTCCAGTTGGAAGCGACCGTTACCTCACCGGGGCGGGAGCCGCCCAGCATTGCCTGCATGAGCAACATCGGCGGGGCACCGACCAGATAGCCCCGGGTGACCCGATCGCCGTAATCGCCGGCGCGGCCGACAATCGGCCGGTCCTCGAACAGGCCGCCCGCGACCGCGAGACAGGCGAAGGCCGGAACGAATATCTCCCCCTCGCCGAACGTCTTCCAGAACGACGCGAAGCTATCGGTGCCCGAACTGCGGACGTCGCGCTGGTACCAATCGTGAATATCATCGTCGATCGAACTGTTCGCCAGCGGCGAGGCCAACGCGACCGCCACCGACAAGTCGCGCAGTGTGGACCACGAATAGTAGTTGCGATAATCGCAGCGGACGTCGCCGCAGAACTCGCGCCAATTCGATTTCAGCCGACCGCGGCAGCCGACCGGCGCCGCCGATTGCCGGCGCGAAACCGGCAACGACGTTTGCGAGTAAGAGACCGGCGTCGCCGGTTGGAACCTCGTATCGGGCAAAGGACTGCTCAGTGGCATCATCTGGCCCGGGTCATCGGCAAACTGATAGACGATGTCGTGGCGAGATCGCGGGGCCGAATCGGCGGGAGAATACACCGGCGGTCCAATGTTAGCGACCGGTGGAGATGTGTATCCCGCCGCTTGTCGTACCAGATCGTCTTGCCGACCGCCGGGCATACTCGGCCTTGCGGAGGCGGGCCGCACAGCCCTATCCAGTCCGCCGGTCGGGTATTCAGCCGCGGCGAACCGCCACGTTTGACGGCATCCGCCGCACGCCAGCAGCAGACTCGCAGCCAACACGGTGCCCAATATGCGGTCGGTGCGGTTCATCGTGGAGCCCTGGCAGAAACTCCGCGCAGACGTTCAGCGCGAAGACGAAAACCGGTGCAAAAGAGGCCGTCGCAGAACTGGGTCGCCGGCCTCCGGCCTACTGAAGCACGCTACGGAAGGCGCGCTTCCCGTCGTTAAAGTTCATCGGGGCCTGCCCTATGAGAACATTAGGCACGACCGATACGGTGCGCAGGGTCAACGGAACCGAAAGAGGCGGGTGTAACTCCCCTAAATTCACAGGCGTTTGCTGTTTCGGGGTCAAGAGCCGTAGAATGGGTGCCCTGCACCCACGCGTTGTCGCCGAGAAACCTCTGCCCTTGGGGCGTACACACTTGAATAGTCAGGCCGTGGAAGGACGCATGGGTGCAAATCACCCGCCCTACGTTACCCCCCTCGGATGGCCGTGCATAACAATACGAGTTGGCTTGCAAATTCCACAATATCGTTTACAATGAATTCTTAGGTGATTGTCATTTTCCGGCAGTCGTATGGTCACCAACTGCCCTTGAAGGAGACGCTTATGTTCTTTGGCCGCAAGAGAAAAGGCACGGCGGCGAGTAGCTCTTTGTCGCGTCGCAAGCGCGTGACAGACGCACGGAAAGCGGCCCGGCCTAATCGCCTGGCGTTCGAGTCGCTGGAGCCACGACTGGTGCTCGACGGCTTGCCCATCATCAGCGAGTTCATGGCCATCAACGACAACGGCCTGACAACCCGCACGCGTGCCATCGAGACCGACCCGTGGGGTCCCGTCACGACGCCTGACTGGATCGAGATCTATAACCCCGCCGACTCATTGGTTGAGTTGGACGGCTGGCAGTTGGAAGACGGCGCCAACGTGTGGACGTTTCCCCCGGACACGGATATCGGCGCCCACCAGTACAGGGTAGTTGGTCCCTCGGGCCCCGACATCACCGATACCGATCTGGACGAGAACGGCTACCTGCACACCAACTTCAGCCTCAAGGGCGGCGGCGAGTATCTGGGTTTGCTGGATGATCTCGGCGATCCGGTACACGAGTACAAGGATCAGTACCCTCAGCAGGAGCCCGACATCTCTTACGGCATTGCCCAGCAGATCGAGACCACCGAGTTCGTCTATTCGGGTGACTCGGCCTCGTACCTGGTGCCCGGCGGCCCCCAGGGCGACTGGACGACTATCGGCTTCGACGACAGCGGGTGGGACAGCGGCGACACGGGCATAGGCTTCGTCGACACCGTTCCCGGCTTTGCGGTGGGGAACTACAACGCAAGTAGCTCATTCGCCAATATTGGCGCGGCGGTGACCTACATCAACAACAACCAACCGGACTGGACGGCAAACCCTGCCGTCATCAACTATCAAAACAGCGGTGGTGGCGCACACTACACGGTCGGGGAAACCGACTTCCCCGGCTTCACGGGCCTTATGGACTACTTCGCCGTCAAGGCGACGGGTTTCGTGACGATTCCAGCGCCCGGAGAGTATTCGTTCGGCGTCAACAGCGACGACGGCTTCCAGTTGACAATTACTGGAGGGACTATTACAGCGGCAGCGAACTATAACCCTACCACGGAGAATCCGGTTGGCACCGATACGATCAAGTATTCCGCTCCACGCGGGGCCAACGATACGATTGGAGTGTTCAGCTTCCCCGCCGCGGGTGCTTACGAAGCGGAGTTATTCTATTACGAGAATGGTGGCGGGTCGTCGCTGGAGGTGTTCGCCGCGACGGGCCACTACACGTCTTTCAACAGCGGCGTGTTCGACCTGCTCGGCGATACGGCCAACGGTGGGCTGGAAGTCAACAGCGTGCCGATCGGCGGCGGTGGCACGGGCACCGGTTTTGCCAGCCTGGTCAGGACAGACGTCAAGGAGGAGATGAAGGGCGTCAACGCCTCGATGTTCGTTCGCATCCCGTTCACCGTGACCGATCCCGCGGATTACACCTCGCTGACGTTGAAGATGAAGTACGACGACGGCTACGCGGCCTACCTCAACGGTGTGGAGATTGCCTCGCGGAACGCTCCGGCCCATACGCCGGGAAATCTGCTTCCCTACGACTCCGAGGCCACGGCCGATCGCACCGACCCCGAGGCCGAAGCGTGGGAGAACGTCGACGTAACGGCGAATCTCGGGGATTTGGTCGCCGGGCAAAACGTCCTGTCCATCCACGCGATGAACTGCACGGCCGCCAACGGCGATTTCCTGGTGCTGCCCGAGTTGCTCCAGATACTGGCGCTCGGCCTGGGCGAGAACTACTTCGCCACCGCCACGCCGGGGGATGCGAATGCTGAAGAATTCTGGCTCCACGTGGAAGACACGCAGTTCTCGCACGACCGCGGTTTCTACGATGAACCGTTCTCGCTGGTGATTTCCACCGCAACCGCGGGAGCCGACATCTATTACACCACCGACGGCTCGGACCCCAGCGAGACCAACGGCACGCTCTATGAGAATCCGATCCCCATCTCGACGACGACCGTGTTGCGCGCGACGGCTTTCAAGGCCGCCCACGCGCCGAGCAATACCGACACCCAGACATACATCTTCCTCGACGACGTACTCGTGCAGCCGGGCAATCCGGAGGGCTTTCCCAGCGACTGGAAAGGCGTGACCGCCGACTACGAAATGGACCCGGAGGTGGTCACCGACCCCGACTACGCCGACCAGATGAAAGACGCGCTGCTGGCGATTCCCACCATGTCGATCGTGACCACGATGGACGACATGTTCGACGCGAGCACCGGCATCTACAGCAACCCGGGCGGCGATGGGGTCGGCTGGGAGCGGCCCACCTCGGTCGAATGGATCAACACCGACGGGACGACCGGGTTTCAGGTAGACGCCGGGTTGCGGATCTACGGCGGTGCGTTTCGCACGAGTTGGAGTCTGACCCGCAAGAAGACCTTCCGCCTGCTCTTCAAGGACGACTACGGCCCGACGAAGTTGGACTTCCCCATGTTCGGCACCGACAGCGGGGCGACCACCAGCTTCGACACGATCATACTCCGCGCGGGAGCCAACGACGCGTGGAACAACTGGGGCGGAGTCAGGACGCAGTACATCATCGACGAGTTCATGCGGCGGAGCCAGTTGGCGCTGGGGGAGCCCGGTTCTCACGGCACGTTCGTGCATCTTTACGTCAACGGGCTGTATTGGGGGCTTTACAACCCGGTGGAACGTCCCGAAGCCTCGTTCTCGGCCACCTATTTCGGCGGCGACAAGACGGAGTGGGACGCGCTGAACTCCGGCGCGCCGACCGGGGAGAGCAACACCGCTACGTGGAACGCGATGCTGGCTCAGGTCCGTGCCGGGATGGCGGACATGGAGTCGTACCAGAAGATCCAGGGTAACAACCCCGACGGCACGAACAACCCCGCCTACGACGATCTGCTCGACGTCGAAAACTACATTACCTACATGTTCAACAATTTCTGGGGCGGTACCACCGATTGGCCACACAAAAACTGGTACGCCTCCTGCCGCCGTCCGCCCAACGCCACGGGATTCAAGTCCTTCAATTGGGACTCCGAATGGTCGATTATCATCAACTCGGGCCTCGATAGAAACGTAACCGGAGTGAGCAGCAGCATCGCCGAACCGTACGCTGCGTTGAGGCAGAATCCCGAGTTCCAAATGCAGTTTGCCGATCAGGCGCACAGGTACCTCTTCAACGACGGCCCGGCGAGTTCCGGAGCGGCGTACGACCGATATGAAGAGTTGGCCAACGAGATCGAACTGGCCGTTATCGCCGAGTCGGCACGCTGGGGCGACCAGGGCCGCGCCACGCCGTACACAAAGGAGGATTGGATAGGCTGGCGCGACTACATACTTGACACCTACATGCTTCAGCGCCCGGATAAAGTGCTGAATCAACTCAAGGGCGCAGGTCTTTATCCGCAGAACGCGGTTGCCCCGTCGTTCAACATCAACACGGTCTACCAGCACGGTGGGTCGATCGACGTGGGCGATTCACTGACCATTGACGCCCCCGACGGAACGATCTACTACACCCTCAACGGCACCGACCCGCGGCAACTGGGCGGGGCCCTCTCGCCCGCTGCCATTACGTA
>Ga0180429_10001236_pt1 | contig 21810 bp, 19 predicted proteins | sample SS_ome_FD_132428 | JGI IMG/M metagenome (GOLD analysis project Ga0180429, IMG submission 132428) | Hypersaline lake sediment archaeal communities from the Salton Sea, California, USA - SS_1_S_1 metaG | ecosystem: Environmental > Aquatic > Non-marine Saline and Alkaline > Hypersaline > Sediment ...
CACGTTATAGAATTGGCCCCTGCGGGCGCTACTGACGTTCGCGTGACATCGAGCGACGGGATGTGAGGCAATGCTGAGCGGCCAGACCCGCACCGCACTCGCCGCCGACCTGGCCGAGGCCGAGCGGATGCGGGTGTCGATGCCGCCGTTGACGGCGGCTCACCCCGATATCGACGTCGTGGACGCCTACGAGATCCAACTCATCAATATCCGCCGGCGTGTCGCTGAGGGGGCGGTGGTGCGGGGTCACAAGGTGGGGCTCTCGTCGAAGGCGATGCAGCAGATGATGGGTGTTGACGAACCCGATTACGGCCACCTGCTCGCCGATATGGAGGTTTTCGAGGGTGTGCCGGTGCCGGCGGCCGACTATCTCTGTCCGCGAGTCGAGGTCGAGGTCGGTTTCATCCTGGCCGACGACCTCCCCGGGGCCGGGTGCACCGAGGACGACGTGATCGCCGCGACCGCGGCGTTCGCTCCGTCGATCGAACTCATCGACACCCGGATCAGCGACTGGAAGATCGCGCTGTGCGACACCATCGCTGATAACGCGTCCTCGGCCGGGTTCGTCCTGGGTAAGCAGCGGGTGTCCCCGAAGGATGTCGACATCACTGCCATCGATGCCGTGCTGACCCGAAACGGTGAGGTGGTGGCGCAGGGCCGCAGTGACGCCGTACTGGGAAACCCGGTCACCGCGGTGGCCCGGCTGGCCCGCAAGGTCGATAGTTTCGGGGTTCGGTTGCGGGCCGGCGATATCGTGCTGCCCGGATCGTGTACGCGCGCCATCGACGTCGGGCCGGGCGACGAGTTCGTCGCCGACTTCACCGGGCTGGGCTCGGTCCGGTTGTCCTTCGAGTAGGGGCCATCGGGTTGGGGCCATCGACGAGGAGTCACCGCAGGAGTTAGGTTTCGAAAAGGGAGGGCCATGTCAGCCAGGAAATCGGTGGCCATCGTCGGCTCCGGCAATATCAGCACCGATCTGCTCTACAAACTGCTGCGCTCCGAGTGGCTCGAGCCACGCTGGATGATCGGCATCGACCCGGCCAGTGAGGGTCTTGCCCGGGCCCGCAAACTCGGACTGCAGACCAGCCATCGGGGGGTCGACTGGCTGCTCGCGCAGCCCGAGTTGCCCGATCTGGTTTTCGAGGCAACTTCGGCCTATGTCCACAAGGCGGCCGCGTCGCGCTACGCGGAGGCGGGTATCACCGCCGTCGACCTCACCCCGGCCGCCGTCGGCCCGGGAGTGGTGCCGCCGGCCAACCTGACGGCCCATCTGCACGCGCCGAACGTCAACATGGTCACCTGCGGGGGTCAGGCCACCATCCCGATCGTCTACGCGGTGTCCCGGGTGACCGAGGTGCCGTACGCCGAGATCGTGGCGTCGGTTTCGTCGGTGTCGGCCGGCCCCGGCACCCGGGCCAATATCGACGAGTTCACCAAGACCACCAGCCGCGGGGTGGAGGTCATCGGTGGCGCCCGCCGAGGGAAGGCGATCATCATCCTGAACCCGGCGGACCCGCCGATGATCATGCGCGACACTATTTTCTGCGCGATACCTGAGGGTGCCGACCGCGAGGCCATCATCCGGTCGATTCATGAGGTCGTCGCCGAGGTGCAGACTTACGTCCCCGGCTACCGGTTGCTCAACGAACCGCAATTCGAGGAGCCGTCGGTGGTCAACGGTCACCAGCATGTGGTGACGACCTTCATCGAGGTGGAGGGTGCCGGCGACTACCTACCGCCGTACGCGGGCAACCTGGACATCATGACCGCCGCGGCCACCAAGGTGGGCGAGGAGATTGCCAAACAAGCGGCGGCAACCGAAGGGCGCTTGCGCGAGGAGCCGACCAACACCGCCGGAGGAACACGATGAACGACCATGTCTGGGACGTCCGGATCACCGACACCTCGTTGCGTGACGGCTCGCACCACAAGCGCCATCAGTTCACCGCCGATGAGGTCCGGGCCATCGTCGCTGCCCTCGATGCGGCCGGGGTGCCGGTGATCGAGGTGACCCACGGCGACGGACTTGGCGGCTCCAGCTTCAACTACGGCTTCTCGAAGGTGCCCGAACAGGAATTGATCAGGGTTGCCGCCGACACCGTCGACGAGGCCAGGATCGCCTTCCTGATGCTGCCGGGAGTGGGCACCAAGGAAGACATCCGGGAGGCCCAGGGCAACGGCGGATCGATCTGCCGGATCGCCACCCATTGCACCGAGGCGGACGTCTCCATCCAGCATTTCGGCCTGGCGCGTGATCTCGGGCTGGAGACGGTTGGTTTCCTGATGATGGCGCACACCCTGGCGCCGGAGAAGTTGGCCGCCCAGGCCCGGATCATGGCGGACGCGGGATGTCAGTGTGTCTACGTGGTGGATTCGGCCGGGGCGTTGGTCCTCGGCGATGTAGCCGATCGGGTTTCGGCCTTGGTGGCTGAACTCGGCGATGACGCCCAGGTGGGGTTTCACGGCCACGAGAACTTAGGTCTGGGGGTGGCCAATTCGGTGGAGGCGGTCCGCGCCGGGGCCAAGCAGATCGACGGCAGTGTGCGGCGCTTCGGGGCCGGGGCGGGTAACGCCCCGGTGGAGGCGCTGATCGGGGTGTTCGACAAGATCGGGGTGAAGACCGGCATCGACTTCTTCGATATCGCCGACGCCGCCGAGGATGTCGTGTCCAAGGCGATGCCGGCCGAATGTCTGCTGGACCGCAACGCGCTGATCATGGGCTACTCCGGGGTGTACTCCAGCTTCCTCAAACATGCGGTGCGTCAGGGCGAGCGCTACGGGGTGCCGGCCCACCAGCTGCTGCACCGGGCCGGGCAGCGCAAACTGATCGGCGGCCAGGAGGATCAGCTGATCGATATCGCGCTGGAGATCAAAGGCGAACAGGAACGGGCCTGACCCCGCCGTGCGGAGCTGTCGGGCATCCCGGGCACGATCGGTGAGATGACCCCCGTGAGTCCGACGATGGATACCCGTGTCCGCGCCCAGGCGATCCTCGAACAGCTCGCGGGCGAGGGCGCCGTGCTGCGCGAGGACCAGTGGACCGCCATCGAGGCGCTGGTCGTGGGGCGACGCCGGGCGCTGGTGGTGCAACGGACCGGGTGGGGCAAATCGGCGGTCTACTTCATCGCCGCCAAATTGATGCGCCAGCAGGGTCGGGGTGCCACCGTCATCGTGTCCCCACTGCTGGCGCTGATGCGCAACCAGGTCGACGCCGCCCAACGCGCAGGGGTGCACGCTGCCACCATCAACTCGGGCAATGTCACCGAGTGGTCCGATATCCACCGCCGGATCGCCGCGGGGGAAATCGATGTGCTGCTGGTCAGCCCGGAGCGGCTGAACAATCCGGAGTTTCGCGATCACGTACTGCCGGCGCTGGCCGCGGACGCGGGACTGGTGGTGGTCGACGAAGCCCACTGCGTCTCCGACTGGGGCCACGACTTCCGGCCCGACTACCGCCGTATCCGCACCCTGGTCGCCGAACTGGGGGCGGATGTCCCCGTTCTCGCCACCACCGCGACGGCGAACGACCGCGTAGTCGACGACGTCGCCACCCAACTGGGCGTCGGCGGTGCCGACACCCTGGTCCTGCGCGGCGGCCTGGACCGTGAATCACTGCACCTGTCCGTCGTCACGATCCCCTCCGCGGCGCAACGTGCGGCCTGGATTGCCGCGCAACTGGATTCGCTGGACGGGTCGGGCATCATCTACACCCTGACCGTCGCCGCAGCCCGCGATCTCGCCACGCTGCTCCGCGATACGGGTCACGATGTCGCCGCCTACACCGGCGCCACCGATCCGGCTGAACGGGAACAGCTCGAAGCGGACCTGCTCGCCAACCGGGTCAAGGCGCTGGTGGCGACCTCCGCGCTGGGTATGGGATTCGACAAACCCGACCTCGGCTTCGTCATCCACCTCGGCGCACCGGCCTCACCGATCTCCTACTATCAGCAGGTCGGCCGCGCGGGCCGCGCGACCGACGATGCCCGGGTGATCCTTCTGCCGGGGGCCGAGGATCGGGATATCTGGAGCTACTTCGCCTCGGTGGCCTTCCCGTCGGAGGCCATGGTGCGCCATGTGATTGGCGCCCTGGACCCCGATCGGCCGCGGTCGACCGCGGCGCTGGAGCCGTATGTCGACCTGGGTCGCTCCCGCCTGGACATGGTGCTCAAGGTGCTCGACGTCGACGGCGCGGTCAAGCGGGTCCGAGGTGGGTGGATCGGCACGGGTGCTCCCTGGCACTACGACGAGGCTCGTTACCGCAAACTCGACGAGGCCCGGCGGGCAGAACAACGGGCGATGCTGGACTACCAGGTAACCGGTGACTGTCGGATGGCTTTCCTCCGGGCACAGTTGGACGACCCCGAACTCTCCACCGGTGCGCGTTGCGGCCGCTGCGACAACTGCACCGGCGGCACCTACTCCACGGAGGTCGGATCCGCGGCCGTCGAGGCCGCCGAGCGGCGGTTGGCCCAACCCGGCGTCGAACTCGCGCCCCGCAAGCAGTGGCCCACCGGCATGGCGAAGCTCGGTATCACGTTGAGCGGGCGCATCACCGACGGTCCGGCCTCCGGTCGCGCGATCGGGCGACTCACCGACCTGGGGTGGGGAATACAGCTGCGTCGACTGCTCGAAGCGCCCGACGCCCCGGTGCCCGCGAGGGTGCTCACCGCCGCCGTCGACGTCCTGGCCGCTTGGCCGTGGGAGTCTCGTCCGGCGGCGGTGATGGGAGTGGACTCACGTGCCCACCCCCTGCTGATCGGCTCATTGGTGGACGGGCTGGGCGAACTGGGCCGGCTGAGAAACCTGGGCATATTGCGCTACCGCCCCGGTCACCAGCCGGTGGCGGCAGCCAACTCCGCCTATCGTGTTGCCGCGCTGAATGATTGCTGGGAAGTGCCCCAACTCGCGGGCACGGACGGTCCGGTGCTGCTGATCGACGATGTCACCGACACGGGCTGGACCATGACGATGGCGTCGAGGGTGCTGCGCCGGGCCGGGGCGTCCGAGGTGCTGCCGTTCGCCCTCGCCAGTGTCAACTAAGCCGGAAATCCGGCGGTTGACGCAGTACTAGAACACGTTCTAGATTTGGGCCCAGGATGGCTACCGATGCGGTCCGGTGACGAAACGCGGAGGCCCCTCGACGATGTACGCACAGCCCCTGCTGGACGCCATTGCAGAGGCGGAGAAACTGGTCCGCGACGCCCCGCACATCGAGTCCGAAGCCGACCTGCTCGAAGGGCTGCAGTACCTCGCCGGCGGTATCGCGGCATGTGTGCACCTGGCGTTCGACTACGACCGGGATCATCCCTTCCTGCAGTCGGGGACCGGGCCGTTCACCAAGATCGGCCTGGACAATCCGGACACCCTGTACTTCGGTACCCGGGTGCGGGCCGGCCACGAGTACGTCGTGACCGGAACCCGGGGCACGACTACCGACCTCAGCTTTCAGTTACTCGGCGGGGAGTACACCGACGCGAACGTGCCCGACAGTGAGACCGCGTTCGACGACCGTCGACTGGACATCGCCCCCGACGGCAGTTTCGAATGGTGCTTCACCCCGGCTGGAAACGCCCAGTTGGTGATCCGCGAGGTCTACAACGACTGGTCCGCCCAGCGGGGAAATGTGGCCATCGCGAGGGCGGATACCACGGGCACGGCCCCCCCGCCGCTGACGAATGAGATCATCGAAAAGCGTTGGGCCACAGCGGGAAAACAACTCGTCCAGCGGATCAGGACCTGGCTGCAGTTCCCGCAGTGGTTTTACACCAACCTTCCGGTCAACACCATGGTCGCCCCCCGGCTGACCCCGGGCGGCCTGGCGACCCAGTTCTCCTCGGCGGGGCACTTCGATCTTGCCGACGACCAGGCGTTGGTGATCACCCTGCCGGTCACCGACGCACCCTATCTGGGATTCCAGCTCGGCAGCCTCTGGTACATCTCACTGGACTACATCAACCACCAAACCTCGCTGAATGGGACACAGGCCCAAGCCGATCCGGACGGCAAGATCCGCATGGTCGTCTCCGAGCGGAATCCGGGTATCACCAACTGGGTCGAGACTACCGGGCATCGCAAGGGGTTCCTGCAGTTCCGGTGGCAGCGGGTATCGCGGGATCTCGGCGAGGCCGACGGACCGGCGGTCGACCTGGTCCACATCGATACCGTGCCGGAACAGTTGCCCTTTTACCAGGACAACAGGATTTCCGAGCAGAAGTGGCGTGACCGGATCGCGCTGCGCCAAAAGCAGATTCAGAACAGAATGGTGGGATAGCCGATGACCGGGATGCTGGCCGACAAAGTCGTGGTGATCAGCGGTGTCGGACCGGCGCTGGGCACCACCTTGGCGCGCCGGTGCGCCGAGGCCGGCGCCGACCTGGTGCTCGCTGCCCGCACCGCTGAACGACTCGAGGCAGTCGCCGGGCAGGTCATCGCACTGGGCCGCCGGGCGGAGTCGGTGACCACCGATATCACCGACGACGGGCAGGTCGACAACCTCGTCGCGCGCAGCATGGAGGCCTATGGCCGAGTCGACGTCCTCATCAATAACGCTTTTCGGGTGCCGTCGATGAAACCGCTGGCCAACACCGGGTTTCAGCATATCCGCGACGCCATCGAACTGACCGTGCTCGGCGCGCTACGGCTCATCCAGGGTTTCACTCCGGCGCTGGCCGAAGCCTGCGGGTCGGTGGTCAACGTGAACTCGATGGTGATCCGGCACTCTCAACCGAAATACGGCGCCTACAAAATGGCCAAATCCGCGCTGCTGGCGATGTCGCAGTCGCTGGCAAGTGAACTCGGTGAGGCGGGCATCCGGGTCAACTCCGTGGCCCCGGGTTATATCTGGGGCGACACTCTCAAGAGCTACTTCAATCATCAGGCCGGCAAGTACGGAACCACCGTCGAACAGATCTACGCCGCGACGGCGGCCCAGTCCGACCTCAAGCGATTGCCCACCGAGGAGGAGGTGGCCTCGGCCGTCCTCTTCATGGCCAGTGATCTGTCCAGCGGCATCACCGGGGCGACCCTGGACGTCAACTGTGGGGAGTACAAGGCGTGACGGCTCGGACCGATGTCGGCACCGTCGAGGATCTGAAGTCCTCGGCTGTCAGGGCCGTCGGCCTCGACGACTTCGGCACCGACGACGATAACTATCTCGAGGCCCTCTCGGTGCTGTTGGACTCCTACCGGCGCGACGCCGACTTCACCGAGATCGGCAGCAAGATGTCCCGCTTCTTCCTGCGCAACGCGCTGGTGGCCAGGCTGCTCAGCGAGGCATCCTGGAAGCAGTATCCGCAGCATGTCGATGTGCCGATCACCGCGCCGATATTCGTCACCGGGCTGCCCCGGACCGGGACCACGGCGCTGCACCGCTTGTTGTGCGGCGACCCGCGCCATCAGGGCCTCGAACTGTGGCTCGCCGAGTTCCCGCAACCTCGCCCGGCACGTGAGACCTGGCCGCAGAACCCGGTGTTCACCGAATTGCAGAATCGGTTCGCCAAGGCGCATGAGGAGAACCCGGACTACACCGGTCTGCACTTCATGACCGCCGACGAGGTGGAGGAGTGCTGGCAACTGCTGCGGCAGTCGGTCCATTCGGTGTCCTACGAGACCCTGGCCCACGTGCCCACCTACTCCCGGTGGCTGGCCGGTCAGGATTGGACCCGGCCCTACCGGCGGCATCGCAGGAACCTGCAGCTGATCGGCCTGAACGACACCGAGAAGCGCTGGGTGCTGAAGAATCCCAGCCACCTGTTCGCTCTCGACGCGCTGTTGGCGACCTATCCCGACGCGCTGGTGATCCAGTGCCACCGGCCGCCCGAGACCATCATGGCCTCGATGTGCTCGCTGTCCGAGCACACCACGGCCGGGTGGTCAAACAGCTTCGTCGGCGCGACGATCGGTGCCGACGCGTTGGAGACCTGGTCGCGGGGCCTGGAGCGGTTCAATACCGTTCGGGCGCAGCATAATCCGGCCCAGTTCTGCGATGTCGACTATGTCGAACTGATCCGGGACCCGCTGAGCTGTGTGGATGGCATCTACACGCACTTCGGCATCGAGATGACCGGTACTGCGCGCGCGTCGATCCAGCAGATCGACGAGGAGAGTAAGCAGGGTCCGCGTGCGCCCAAGCATCGTTACGCGCTGGCCGACTACGGTCTCACCGAGGAGCAGGTCAAGGAACGTTTCCGCGGCCTGTGACCGCGGATCGGTCAGCCGTCGCCCGGCGCGGGCGCACTCGAGTATTCCTCCAGGCAGCCCTCGGCTACGGCGTGGGAGATGCTGTCGGACAATCGTGAACAGGACGGTACGCGGGCACTGTTGCCGCCGGTGGCCCGAACTTCAGCGAAAACAGCGCAACGCTGCTGGGCGTCGGTGTTCCACTGCACCGCGGTGTGCGGGGCTCCGAGTTTCTTCACCTTTACCGATGCGTGGCAGAACCGGCAGGCGACTTCGGCCAGTCCGGATGTGAGATAGCGTGCTCGATCTCGGCGGGTGGCCTCGTGGACGGCGGCCGCCCGGTCGGGATCATTGGCGAAGTCAGGGGACTTTGCCCACGAGAGCACGTCGTTCTCATCGCCGGCGTTGTGCTCCTCATCATGAACTCCGTGCAGCAGCAGCATCGAACGCACGATCTGGTCGGCGTCGGGAAGCTGCGAGGATGTCATGACTGGCGTGCCTCGGTGGCCTGATCGACCTCGCCCGCCTGGCGGCGCAAGTTTTCCTCGACCTCGACCTGCCACTTCTCGTTGGCCTTGGTGGTGTCCACCTCAAGCTCGAATCGGTCCGTCATATCCGGGCTGATATCGGCGACGTCGACATAGAACTGCTGATACCAGCGGCGCATCTGGTACACCGCACCGTCCTCCTCGACCAGCAGCGGATTCTCGATACGGGTCTTGTGTTTCCAGATCTCGACATCCTGCAGGAAGCCCTTGCTCACACCTTTGGTGAACGCCGCCGAAATCCGTTCTGTCGTCGTCTCGTCGAGGCCTTTTGGCTTCTCGATGATGACCCCCCACTGCAGCACGAACGCATCTTGGCTGACCGGGTAGTGACAGTTGATCAGAATCGACTCGGCCTTGAAGTCGCCGTAGGTGTTGTGCAGCCAGTTGATCATGAATGACGGCCCGAAGTAGCTGGCCTCGGAATCCAGATGCGACTCACCGTAGGCGGTACCCATGCCGCCGATATCGGGACGGCCGACATTGTGCAGGTACTGGGTGGCGATATGGCCTTCGAAGACGTTCTTGAAGTACGTCGGCAGCCCGAAGTGGATGTAATAGAAGTGGGCCATATCAGTGACGTTGTCGACGATCTCGCGACAGTTGGAACCCTCGATGAGCATGGTGTTCCAGTTCCAGTCGGTCCACTCGGCGCTGGCCTGCTCCGGAATCTCGGGGATGCGCACCTCGGGTTGGGGCGGGTTGCCTTCATGGTCGTACCAGACGAACAACAATCCGGCCCGGACATCGGTGTGCCAAGAACGGGTCTTGGCCAGCTTCGGGGTTCGTTTGGCGTAGGGCACCAGTTTGCAGCGGCCGTCCCCGCCCCAGCGCCAATCGTGGAACGGGCAGGCGATCTCGTTACCTTTGATGCTGCCCTGCGACAGATCGCCGCCCATGTGGCGGCAGTAGGCGTCCAGAACATTCAGCTGGCCATCCGCATCGGCGAATATCACCAGTTTGGTACCGAACGCGTGGACAGAGTGCGGCCGGCCGTCCATGAATTCGGTGACCGGACCCAGGCAGTGCCAGCCTCGGGCGTACCGGTCGGGCAGGGTCCCGGTGTCGATCTCCCGTATTTCGGTAGTCATTGTATTTCGGTGGTCATTGTGGGCCTCCGGATCCTTATGCTCTAACTAGAACACGTTACAGTTTTGCCGTCCAGTCCCGCAACAATCAGCTGCCGTGGCGTGCCCTGATCGGGTATATGTGGACGATGCCGATGTTCTCCTTCGAGGGCCGATCGCCAAAGGTGGATCCCACCGCCTTTATCGCCCCGACCGCCGTTCTTGTGGGAGATGTCACCGTGGAGGCGGGCGCGTCGGTTTGGTTCAACGTGGTGCTGCGGGCCGATTACGCCCCGGTCGTCATCCGGGAGGGCGCCAATGTGCAGGATGGTTCGGTGCTACATGCCCCGCCCGGAATCCCGGTCGACGTCGGGCCCGGGGCCACTATCGCCCACATGTGTACCGTTCACGGAGCTCACATCGGTGCCGAGGCGCTGATCGCCAACCACTGCACCGTCCTGGACGGGGCCGTGATCGGCGCCCGCAGCCTCATCGCGGCGCACTCGCTGGTCGTGGGGGGCACCCAGATCCCTGCCGAGGTTCTCGTCACCGGTGCGCCGGCAAAGGTCAAGAGCGCATTGGCCGGGACTCGCGCGGAGGCGTGGGTGCAGACCAACCCGCAGGCTTACCGGGACCTCGCGCAGCGTTATATCGCCGGCCTCGGTGCGGCTGATTAGCGGTTAGCCGCCGCCGGGTTTATCGCGTCCCACCACCCACATCGAGAAGTACTGCGAACCGCCGCCGTAGGCGTGCCCGAGCGCCTTGCGGGCCCCTGGCACCTGGTGGTCCCCGGCGCCGCCCATCACCTGAATCGCCGCTTCGGCGAAACGGATCAAGCCCGATGCCCCGATCGGATTCGATGACAGCACCCCGCCGGATGGATTGACCGGCAGGCGGCCGCCGATTGCCGTGTCGCCGGCCTCGGTGAGTTTCCAGCCCTCGCCCTCGGCGGCGAAGCCGAGGTTCTCCAGCCACATCGGTTCGAACCAGGAGAACGGCACATAGATCTCGGCCACGTCGATCTCATCGATTGGGCTGGCGATACCGGCGTCGGCCCACAACGCGGCGGCGGCGTCGCGACCGGCCCGGGGGTTGACCTGATCGCGGCCGGCGTACGCGATGGGTTCGGTGCGCAGCGCGGTGGCGTGGATCCACGCCACCGGATTACCCTGCGCCACGCGGTAATCCGCGATCTGCTCGTCGCCGATGACGATCGCCGCCGCACCGTCCGAGGAGGGGCAGGTCTCATCGAATCTGATGGGGTCCCACAGCATCGGCGAGGACATCACCTTCTCCAGGGTGATGTCGGGCTGATGCAGATGGGCGAGCGGGTTCCTGGCGCCGTTGAGCCGGTCCTTGACCGCGACCATCGCACCGATGTGCGCCGGCGCGCCAGAACGGCGCAGATAGGCCCGGATGTGCGGGGCGAAATATCCGCCGGCGCCGGCGCCCACCGGTTTGGTGAACGGCACCGGAACCGACAGCGCCCACATGGCATTGGACTCGGACTGTTTCTCCCACGCCACCGCCAGCACCCGGCGGTATTTGCCGGACTGTACGAGGGCCGCTGCGACCACACCGGTTGAACCGCCCACCGAACCGGCGGTGTGCACCCGGATCAGCGGCTTGCCGGTCGCGCCCATGGCGTCGGCCATGAACAACTCGGGCATCATCACGCCCTCGAAGAAATCCGGAGCCTTGCCGACGACGACGGCGTCGATATCGTCGAAGGTTGATCCGCTGTCGGTGAGCGCCCCGTCGATGGCCTCCCGGACCAGGCCGTTCATCGAGACATCGTGCCGTTTGGCGACGTACTTCGTCTGCCCGGTACCCAGCACCGCGGCGAGATTCCCGCTCATCAGGCGTTCGTCCCGTCCATGACCGCGACCAGATTCTGTTGTAGGGCAGGGCCGCTGGTGGCGTGTGCCAGCACCCGCTGCGCCGAGCCGTCGAAGATCCGCCTGGCGGCGAACCCGATGCGCTCAAGGCCCGTTGAGAACATCGGGTTGGCGGCCAGTGCGCCGCCGGAGGGGTTGATCGCCGTCGATGCCCCGAGTCCGATCGCCTCGGTGAGAATCAGGTGCTGGTGGGTGAACGGGGCGTAGATCTCGGCGACATCGATGGAACCCCCGTCGCCTCCGGTCGCCGCTTTCGCCGAGGCCGTCGTCGACGGGGAGGCGGTGAGATCGCGCGCACCGAGAACCGGGGTCTCGATACGGTGCTCGAACCCCGTTATCCACGCGGGTTTGTCGCGTAAGTCGCGAGCCCGGCCGTCGGCGGCGATCACGACCACTGAGGCGCCGTCGGTGATGGGGGCTATGTCGTGTCGATGCAGGGGGTCGGCGAAGAACGGCCGTGACAGCAATTCGTCGATGCTGGTGGCGGATTGCTCCGAGTCGGTCCGGTGGGCGCCCGTGAAGCTGTCCAGTGCCACCTGGGCCATCTGCTCCTGGGTCCAACGGCCGGCGTCGAGTCCCAATCGGGCCTGCAGACCCGCGATGGACACCGCGTCGGGCATCAGCGGGGCGACCGTGTAGGGGTCGGTCTGCAGGGCGAGCACCCGGCGTAGATTGCCCGCGCTGGACTTGCCGAACCCGTACACCAGCGCCGTGTCGACCTCACCGGTGAGCACCTTGATGTATGCCTCGTAGAGCGCCCAGGCGGCATCCATCTCGACATGCGACTCGTTAATGGGCGGTACCGCGCCTATGGAATCGATCGCATTGAGGAACGAAAAAGCCCGCCCGGCAAGATAATCGGACGATCCCGAACACCAGAAGCCGATATCGCGCTGGGTGATGCCCAGCTCTCTGTAAATCTCGGCAAAACACGGCAGCAGCATCTCCACGCCGTTGGTCGTCCCGTGGGTGCGCCGGACGTGCGGGGCGTGGGCGAACCCGACGACGGCCACGTGTCTGCTCATATCTGGAAATCCCTATTCGCGCCGGTGTTCATTCGGTGGCCAGCTAAAGGTGCTGCTTGTAGGTGTCGTAGTCGGCGTCCGGTTCTCCGGTGGGCCGGAAGTGCTCGATATTGTCGATGCCCAGCCCGAGTTCGTCGTTGGGTTTCCACACCGCCCGCACCCGCATGCCCATCCGCACGTCGGCGGCGTCGATCTCGGTGACGAGGTGCAGGAACGGGATATCGGCGCCGTCGAGAAGGATGTAGGCCACCACATAAGGCGGGGGGATGCGCTGGCCGGCGAACGGGATATTGATGATTGCGAACGTCGTCACGATCCCGGTATCGGGCAATTCGACGAATTGGTCGAGTTCCCGACCGGTGGCCGGATCGGCTTCCCGCGGTGGGAAATACACCTTGCCGGCGTCGCCGCTGCGGGCGCCGAGCAGCTTGCCCTGCTGCAAGCCTCGCAGGTAGGTGCTCTCCGGCAGCGAGACGGTGTGCTGGATTTCCAGGCTGGACGGCGAGATCAGCATGGTCACCGGGTCGCGGTCGGCGCGCGGCTGCGGGACCGGCTCGGGCTGTCCACCCGGGACGAAGTAGGCGATGTCGGTGATCGACCCGACTGGCTCGTCGGCCCAGTGCGCATGCACGCGGTCGCCGGTCTTGAGGCTGGCAGCACCGGCGGTTCCGGTATCGACCGCGTGCAGGAGAGCGGTATCGGCGCCGTCCAATTTGATCAGAGCCCAGGCGAACGGCCGATCCAGCGGCTGGCCCTCCAGCGGCTCCGGTTGCCAGGTCCACGACAGCACCGTTCCCGCGCTGGCCACCGGGACGATATCGCTCAGTGGTTCGTAGGTGACGGGGTCGAATTCGGCCACCGGCACCAGTACCCGGCCGTCGGACCCGCGAACCCCGACGATCCGGCGGTCCCGAAGCGCCGTGAAGAAGGCGCCGAGCGTCGGCCCGACCGAACGGGTGTAGTCGAACGACAGGGTCAGCGGCGCCGAAAGGGGTGGCGGATGCGAACCAATGGACGCCTCCGCTGCGGCGGAGGGACTCTGGCCGGGTGTCACGGCATCGAGTAGAACAGGTTCTAACAATCGTGGCAAGGATCGCTCATGCCGACCACGCGATCAGGGCAGCGGCGACCTCTTCGCCCCGGTCGTCCTGGATGAAATGTCCGCCGGGTCTGAACTCCTGATGCGGCTGTCCAGTGGCGCCCGGAATGCGTTCGATGAACTCGTGCTGGAGGCTGCCGAGAACGGGGTTGCAACTGTTGGCTGAATACTGAGTTGGCGGAGATCTGGTTCGGCTGAGTGGTTGGCTGCGTAGCCAAGCTCGCCGACCGACCGCCAGCCGACTGCCGTTCAACCGGCGGCAATGTACCGACGGCTTCGCGCTAATCTTCTTGCTGGCGGCGGATCCCCATGGGGCAAGAGACTGACGTGGCAAGAGACTGACGTGGAAAGAGGGCGGCACCGATGAAGTTCGGCTTGCAACTTGGATACTGGAGCGCGCAGCCGCCGGCCAACCACGCTGAATTGGTGGCCGCCGCCGAGCAGGCGGGGTTCGACACGGTGTTCACCGCAGAGGCCTGGGGCTCGGACGCGTTCACCCCGCTGGCGTGGTGGGGCCGGGAGACCACCCGGATGCGGTTGGGCACCTCGGTGGTGCAGTTGTCGGCGCGGACTCCCACAGCCTGCGCGATGGCGTCACTGACGCTGGACCATCTTTCCGGCGGCCGGCACATCCTCGGGCTGGGAGTTTCCGGCCCGCAGGTGGTGGAGGGCTGGTACGGCCAGCGTTTTCCCAAGCCGCTGGCCCGTACCCGGGAGTACGTCGACATCGTCCGGCAGGTCTGGGCCCGGCAGGCGCCGGTGACCAGCGCGGGCCCGCACTATCCGTTGCCGCTTAGTGGGGAGGGAACTACCGGACAGGGCAAGGCTCTCAAACCGATCGTGCACCCACTGCGTGCTGATATCCCGATCATGCTCGGCGCTGAAGGTCCGAAGAACATCGCCATGGCCGCGGAGATCTGTGATGGCTGGTTGCCGATCTTCTACTCTCCGCGGCTGGCCGATATGTACAACGAGTGGCTCGACGAGGGCTTCGCGAGGCCCGGTGCCCGCCGCACCCGTGAGGATTTCGAGATCTGCGCCACCGCTCAGGTGGTGATCACCGACGACCGTGCGGCAACCTTCGAGATGATCAGGCCGTTCCTGGCGCTCTATATGGGCGGGATGGGTTCGGAGGACACCAACTTCCACGCCGAGGTCTACCGGCGGATGGGTTACTCCCAGGTGGTCGACGATGTCACCGCGCTGTTCCGCGCCGGCCGCAAGGACGAGGCGGCGGCGTTAATCCCCGATGAACTCGTCGACGACGCCGCGATCGTCGGCGATGTCGACTACGTCCGTAAGCAGATCGGGGCCTGGGAGGCGGCCGGGGTGACGATGATGGTCATCGGTGCGCGCAGTGCGGAGCAGATCCGCGAAGTCGCCGCGCTGATGTGACAACTGCTTGCCAGGTAGTTAGAACACGTTCTAGATTGGCCCGGTGAGGCTGGCGCGTTCAACGCAGTACGTGAGCGTCACCGAACGTCATATCGACATTGCCGACCGAACCGGACACCATCGGACGCTTGGGCAACCCCAACGACGCGAGTTCTTTCGCGTAGGGATGCTCGCCGAGGCGCAGTGTCGCCCCGCCGGGGCGGAACCGCACATCGGAGTTCCGCATCTCCCACGGAACCTCGCGGGTGGTCCCATCGGAGTGGGTGTATGTCTTGAGCACCTGCGGGCGAGAACGATACGTCGGGATCGGCGCCCCGCGGCGGAAGTCCATGCTCGCGATCAGCGACCCACCTTCGGAGACGTCGAAACCGAACTGCTTGTGGTCCCGAACGGTGAAGTCCGCCATGATCTTCGGAAATCCCCAGATGGTTCGACCGGCTTCCAGGGTGAACGACTGATCGACCGGCAGGTGATGAATGAAGGCCGCAGCCTCGCCGAGGGCCCGCAGACCGTGGGCGTGCGAACCCGGCGGATTGACCATGACGCAGGTGCCGAATTCGTTGTATCGGCCCAGATCACCGTCGAGATAACGGGCCAGCATCAGCGTGACCACGGCCCGTCCGGGCCGGAATCTGCACACCTCCAGGCCGCTGTAGTCGATGAGACGCTGGGCGGACTCGGCAGCCACCGAGAACATCGCCGTGTGCACATCGGCTTTGCGGACCCGCACCGGCATGGTCAGAACGGTTCCCGCGACGGTGTGCTGAACAGCGGACATGATGTCACTGTAGTCGGCAGTGACAGGGATGTGGAGGCGTAGCCGATGACCGGAAAACCCGATATCGACCTGGCTGACGGGAACTTCTTCGCCGACGGGAAGGCCCGCGCGGCGTACCGTTGGATGCGGGCCAACGAGCCGGTGTTTCGGGACCGCAACGGGCTGGCGGCAGCCGCCACTTATCAGGCCGTACTTGACGCTGAACGCGACCCCGAGGTGTTCTCCAACACCGGCGGAATCCGTCCCGACAATCCCGCCATGCCGTACATGATCGATATGGACGACCCCGAACACCTGCTGCGGCGCAAGCTGGTCAACGCCGGGTTCACCCGCAAGCAGGTGACGGACAAGACCGCCGGTATCGAGACGTTGTGTGACACGCTCATCGACGCGGTATGCGAACGCGGCGAATGTGACTTCGTCCGCGATCTCGCCGCCCCGCTGCCGATGGCCGTCATCGGAGACATGCTCGGGGTCGTCCCAGCCGACCGGGCAACCCTGCTGAAGTGGTCGGATGACCTGGTCTGCGGGCTGAGTTCGGCGGCCGATGAAACGGCGCTGCAGGCGGTGATGGAGGCCTTCGCCGGGTATTCGGCCTTCGCGATGGAGACCACTGCCAAACGACGGGCCGAACCCACCGGTGACCTTTTCTCGATACTGGTGAATGCCGAGGTCGACGGCCAGCGGTTATCTGATGACGAAATCGTCTTCGAGACGCTGCTGATACTCATCGGCGGGGACGAGACCACCCGTCACACGCTCTCCGGCGGCACCGAGCAGCTGCTGCGGCATCCCCATCAATGGAATCAGCTGGTGGCGGATGTCGCGCATCTTCCCGGAGCCGTCGAGGAGATGTTGCGCTGGACCTCACCGGTGAAGAATATGGCGCGGACGGCGATGCGGGACATCGAATTTCACGGAACAGAGCTGCGGCAGGGCGAGAAGATGCTGCTGTTGTTCGAGTCGGCCAACTTCGACGAATCGACATTCGGCGACCCGGAGAATTTCCGGATCGACCGGAATCCCAACAGCCACCTCGCATTCGGATTCGGCACGCACTTCTGTCTGGGCAATCAACTGGCCCGACTGGAACTCAATACGATGCTGCGCAAGATCCTGACGCGGATGCCGGATCTGCGTCTGGCCGACGACTCCGCGCTGCCGCTGCGGCCGGCGAACTTCGTCAGCGGTCTGGAGAAGATGCCGGTGTTGTTCACCCCGACGCCACCGGTGCTGGTGTAGCCCGCGCCGCAGGATCTCGCCTTCGGTGTCGTTGGCGGTGACGCGGATGCGGACCCAGCCCAGTTCGTGGACGGCCTCTGTTCGCCGGATGTCCTTGTTGAACTGCCAGCGGTCCTGACGGTGGTGATGGCCGTCGTACTCGGCGGCAATCTTGATGTCCTCCCAGCCCATGTCCAGGATCGCGACAAGGAAGCCGTACTCGTCGTGGATCGGGATCTAAGCGGTCGGCAGCGGGAACCCGGCGCGAATGAGCAGCAATCGGGGCAATGTCGCCTGAGTCTCGGCGTTCGTCGCCAGCCAGGATTCCGCGACCTCCTGACCATAGCCCGGCCGCGCGGGCACGGGTGATTGCGGTGACTGTGGATCCCTTCGGGAGATAGACATCCGGGCAGCGGGCACTGAACCTGCTGCGCAACGCGTACGGCGTCAGATCTCCCCGCGCCAGAGCCGCGCTGTCGGTGAAGGGCACCACCATGGCGGCAGTGTGCTCCGCTGCACTGACAGGGTGCCGAACGTGAAATCACTACGCATTTCCGCCGCAAGTTCGCACTGGGCGCGCGCTCGGCGCGAGGGTTCGCCAGCGCCAGCGGCTACCGCATCTTGAACTGCGGGGCGCGCTTCTCCTTGAATGCCATCGGGCCTTCCCTGGCGTCCTCGGAGAGGAACACCTCGATGCCGATCCTGGTGTCGATCTTGAACGCGTCGTTCTCGGCCATGCCCTCGGTCTCCCTGATCGAGCGCAGGATCGCCTGCACCGCCAACGGGCCGTTGGATGCGATCACCTCGGCGATCTCCAGCGCCCTGTCCAGCGCCTGCCCGTCGGGTACCACATGCCCGATCAGGCCCATATTCAGTGCCTCTGCCGCGGTGATGTGCCGGCCGGTCAACAGCAGATCGCAAGCGATCGTGTAGGGAATCTGGCGGACCAGTCGCACTGCTGAGCCGCCCATCGGATACAGACTCCAGCGTGCCTCGGAGATGCCGAATTTCGCGCTCTGGCCGGCCACCCGGATATCGGTGCCCTGCAGGATCTCGGTACCGCCGGCGATGGCCGGGCCCTCGACGGCGGCGATCAGAGGTTTGGTGAGCCGACGGCCCTTGAGCAGACCGTCGATCCGGGACGGGTCGTAGCTGCCGTCTTTGAACGAATCGCCCGGCGGCTTGGCGGTGGCCGCCTTCAGGTCCATGCCCGCGCAGAAGTAGCCCCCGGCGCCGGTAAGTATGCAAACCCGGATCTCCGGATCATTGTCGACGCGGTCCCAGGCTTGCACCATGATCGATAGCATCTCGCCGGAAAGCGCATTGCGTACCTCGGGACGGTTCATGGTGACGATGAGGACATGCCCACGCTGCTCGATCAGGGCGTGAGCACTTTCGGGAGCCATCAGGGTCCGCCTTCCGCAACCTGCACCGAGACCTCAGTTGTGAAAAAATGTAACACGTTCTAGTTTGGGCTGGTGGCCCTGAATATCGCCGACCTCGCCGAGCACACCATCGACGCCGTGCCTGACCGCATCGCCCTGATCTGCGGTGATGAGCAGATCACCTTCGCCGAGTTGGAGGAGAAAGCCAACCGGATGGCTCACTACCTCATCGACCACGGGGTGCGCAGGGGCGACAAGGTGGGCCTCTACTGCCGCAATCGCATCGAGATCGTCATCGCGATGCTGGGCATCGTCAAGGCCGGGGCGATCCTGGTCAACGTCAACTACCGCTACGTCGAGTCCGAACTGCGCTACCTGTTCGACAACTCCGACATGGTGGCGCTCGTGCACGAACGGCAATACGCCGACCGGGTCGCCAATGTGCTCCCCGATACTCCCGGTATCAAGACGGTTCTGGTCGTCGAGGACGGCAGCGACGGCGACTACCAACGCTACGGCGGCGTGGAGTTCTACCAGGCCATCGCAGAGGGCTCCCCGGTTCGAGATTTCGGCGAGCGCAGCGCCGACGACATATATCTGCTGTACACCGGCGGCACCACCGGTTTCCCCAAGGGGGTCATGTGGCGCCACGAGGACATCTACCGGGTTCTGCTGGGCGGCACCGACTTCGCCACCGGTGAATTCGTCGCCGACGAGTACGACCACGCCAGGGCTGCGGTGGACGCCGGGCCGATGGTTCGGTTCCCCATCCCCCCGATGATCCACGGCGCCACCCAGTCGGCCACCTGGATGGCTTTGTTCTCCGGTCACACCACGGTGCTGGCAACGGAGTTCGATGCCGACGAGGTTTGGCGAGCGGTGCAGAAGAACAAGGTGAATCTGCTGTTCTTCACCGGTGATGCGATGGGGCGGCCACTGCTCGATGCGCTCGAGTCCGGTGACTACGACATTTCCCGGGACCTGTCGTCGTTATTCCTGCTCGCCAGCACCGCCGCCCTGTTCTCGCCCAGCCTCAAGGAGCGCTTCCTCGAGTTGTTGCCCAACCGGGTGATCACCGACTCGATCGGTTCGTCGGAGACCGGCTTCGGCGGAACCAGCATCGCGGCCAAGGGGGTATCCCGGGCCGGCGGGCCGAGGGTGACCGTCGACAAACGCACGGTGGTGCTCGACGACGACGGCAACGAGGTCAAACCCGGCTCCGGCGTACGCGGGATCTTGGCCAAGCGCGGCAATATCCCGATCGGCTACTACAAGGACGAGAAGAAGACCGCCGAGACCTTCCAGACCATCAACGGCGTGCGCTATGCAATCCCGGGCGACTACGCAATGGTCGAGGCCGACGGCACGGTGACGATGCTGGGCCGCGGTTCGGTGTCGATCAACACCGGCGGCGAGAAGGTATATCCCGAGGAAGTCGAAGCAGCCCTCAAGGGGCACCCGGCGGTCTTCGACGCACTGGTGGTCGGTGTGCCCGACCCCCGCTACGGCCAGCATGTCGCCGCGGTGGTGGCCCCGCGGGCGGCAACGCGCCCGACGCTGGCGGATCTGGATGCCTTCGTGCGCGGGGAGATCGCCGGATACAAGGTGCCGCGCAGCCTCTGGCTGGTCGATGCGGTGAAACGGTCGCCGGCCGGAAAGCCCGACTACACCTGGGCCAGGCAGCAGACCGAGCAACGCCCTCCCGACGAGATCCACACTAAGCACACCCCGGCGCACACCCCGGCCGATCAATCGGAAGCCCCCTGATGCGAACCGAGTTGTGCGACCGCTTCGGCATCCGCTATCCGATTTTCGTGTTCACCCCGTCGGAGAAGGTCGCGGCGGCAGTCACCCGGGCCGGCGGTATGGGAGTGCTGGGCTGCGTCCGGTTCAACAACCCGGACGACCTCGAGTCCGTGCTGTGCTGGATGGACGACAATACCGAGGGCAAGCCCTATGGCGTCGATATCGTGATGCCGGCCAAGGTGCCCGCCGAGGGGAGTTCTGTCGATATCGGCAAGCTCATCCCGCAGACCCACCGTGACTTCGTCGCCAGGACTCTGGCCGACCTCGGGGTGCCGCCGATTCCGGACGACGAGACCGGTAGCGAGGGTGTGCTGGGCTGGCTGCACTCGGTCGCCCGCTCCCATGTCGATGTCGCACTGGGTCATGGAGCACTGGGTCATGGAGCACTGGGTCATGGAGCACTGGGTCATGAAGCACTGCGTCACCGGATCGGCCTCATCGCCAATGCGCTGGGTTCGCCGCCGGCCGACGTGCTCGAGCAGGCGCACGCCGCCGGGGTGCCGGTGGCCGCACTGGCCGGCACCGCCGGGCACGCTCGCCGCCACGCCGAGAACGGGGTCGACGTCGTCGTCGCGCAGGGCTACGAAGCCGGCGGGCATACCGGCGAGATCGCCTCGATGGTGCTGGTACCCGAGGTCGTGGACGCGGTGGGGGACACCCCGGTGCTGGCCGCCGGCGGGATCGGCACGGGCCGCCAGGTTGCCGCCGCGCTCGCCCTCGGAGCCTCCGGGGTCTGGATGGGCTCGGCCTTCTTGACCGCCGCCGAATACGACCTCGGCGCCCGCGGGTCCGGTGGCCCGTCGGTCATCCAGGAGGCCCTGCTGGCCGCCACCTCGAGTGACACGGTGCGCCGGCGGATCTACTCCGGCAAGCCCGCACGACTGCTCAAGAGCCGCTGGACCGATGCCTGGGACGCCGAGGGCGCTCCGGAACCGCTGCCGATGCCGTTGCAGAATGTCCTGGTCGGTGAGGCGCACCAGCGGATGAGCCAGTCGCAGGATCCCAGCGCGGTGGCCATGCCGGTGGGCCAGATCGTCGGCCGGATGAACGAGATCCGGCCGACGGCGGAGATCATCGCCGAGCTGGTGGCCGGTTTCGACGCGGCGACGCGAAGGCTTGACGACATCCGTACCAACTGACGCAAGTCGACCGGCTACGAGGGGGGAATCATCGCGGTCTTGAGCCGATGGGTAAGTCCGGCACCATGGTCGCTGTGACTCGGCTACCGCTGGCCCTGGCTGCCGCCGTGGGTGTTGTCCTGGCGGGGGTCTGGACGATGACGGCCGTTGCCGCGGCCCACCCGGCCCATCCGGCCCATCCGGCCCATCCGGCCCATCCGGCCTATCCCGCCGTGCTGGCCGGCCAAGTCGTGTTGCCCGCGCTGACGCTGCTCGCTGCGCCGCCGGACGCGCC
>Ga0180429_10001237_pt1 | contig 21809 bp, 7 predicted proteins | sample SS_ome_FD_132428 | JGI IMG/M metagenome (GOLD analysis project Ga0180429, IMG submission 132428) | Hypersaline lake sediment archaeal communities from the Salton Sea, California, USA - SS_1_S_1 metaG | ecosystem: Environmental > Aquatic > Non-marine Saline and Alkaline > Hypersaline > Sediment ...
CCGTACCTTTTCCGAAGTAAACATCGTTGAGGACGACCGTCCCGGTGTCGGCCGCCCGATCCGTTTTGGCGGGGATGACCGGCGGACGTATCCGCTTTTTCCAGGGAGTGGGCTCCAGCAAACTGCGGCCTTCGATACCGCAAAGCTCGAGCCCGTTGTCGAACACGTCCATCAGGTAGATACCCTGTGGTTTCCCTTTATTGGGCCAGCAAGCGGCGAGAAAATACTTGTCCGAGAGGGGATGCGACGAGGTAACGTTCGGAGCGTTGTACCCCAGGCCGTCGGCGATTCTCGCAAACACCTCTTTCTCGTAACCCGGGATTTGCTGAATGACCCCGTCCGCCTCGAAGCGGCCTTGGGCCGTGTCGAACAGGAACATTCCTCCCGTTGTTCCGGAATGATGCCCCATGACGGCTCCGACGAACTTCGTCGAACTGCCGGGGATGGGCTTCGGGTAGAACGTCGAGTTGGGCCAGTACGAGTTGCTCCCGTACATCGCCGCCTGACCGGTGCCGTCGGGATTCATTGAAAACATCACCCGGTTGAAGGCGTGGGGCGTGTCCGTGTAATCCCAACGGAGGTACATGACTCGACCGTTCGGAAGCATCGTCGGATGCCAGTCGTGGTCCTGATCGTTCGTGAGTCGCTCGATCGTACCGTTCGGCTTTCTCCGATAGAGATTACCGATCGGACTGCTGCCGCGAATGCAGGGCACACCGTTCATCGTCGCGGTGCTGACAAAGATTATCGAGTCGTCCGGACAGTAACAGGCATCGTAATTACTTACGTCCTTTTCCAGAATCGTCTCCAGCTCGCGGACGATCGGCAGTTCTGTTTCCCGGTCTATTGCCGGAGGCAGATCGACCTCGAAAAGCTGCATCCCCCGGTTGGAAAGACCAGTTGCCGTGTAAAGCAGTTTGTCCGCGTCCCAGTACAGGTCGATTGCAATCAGGTTGCGATTTTCCGGCGGGACGAAAAGCGTTGTCACCTTCCCGTCCGGCGAGACGGGCGAGAGCACCTTCAGGGCAACGCCCCCCTCGCGTGTTGAACCGCTAACCGAGTCGAGGCTAAGCCAGTTTCTCGGCGTCATTGGATTCGACGAATCGACGAAAAGGAGCCGGTCAAAATCAATCAGTGGATTGGCAAGCAGGGCTTCCTTGAACAAGCGGTCAAACTCGTCGGCGAGTGGTTTCAGCGGCGCACCGGTTTCTTTCACCGCCTGCTCCAGTTTCTCCAACTGCGCAAGGTACTTCTGTCCCGCGGGGTATTCGTTGCCGAACGTCTGCGCGAGGTCTTCAATCGCCAGGCGCAGCGAGTCGATATTGTTTCGGAACGGATTGTCTTGTCTGGGTTTCACGCGAGGTGATTTTTCGTCGGGCTCTTGGTGTTCCTGACGCAGCCACTCGAATCGAACCTCGGTCGGCGGCAAGTCCGGATTGAACGCCGGCTCCTCGGCACTTGCAGGGATCGCGAAGATCGCAATCAAGTAAAAGGACCACACAAAAGAAAGAAGGGCCGGATCAAGGCTTGGCAGTTGTCGCAACAGAAAGAAAGATCGCATGAAGGGTTCTCCGGTTGGAGTAGGTCAGCCGTTTACGGCCGCATTGTCGGTGGGAAATCAAGAGGAAGGACTGCTATTGCACCCTCAATTAGAACACGGGCCTCCATCCGCTGCAACCGGATTTCCTTGTTCATCAAGTTTGGAATCTCCTTACTTTTTCCCTCAACGGTAACGACCTGGCCCGGCAACGGCGCGGCGGGCTTGAAGAATCCGTAGCGGTTATTGCCTCCGATGCGGGGCCTCTCGGCGTGTGGACGTCGCGGAACGGCCTGTTGCGGGGTTTTCAATGCACCCGATTCCCCGGCTTGGCACCCTCGTCGGGCGCGAGCAGGAAGATCTCTTTACCGCCGGTGCCGGCGGCGACGATCATTCCTTCGCTGAGCCCGAATTTCATCTTCCGCGGTGCCAGGTTGGCCACGCAGACGACCAGCCGGCCGATCAATTGCTCCGGCTGGTAGACGCCTTTGATGCCGGCGAAGACGGTTCGCTGCTCGTCACCACCGAGGCTCAGCGTCAGCTTGAGAAGTTTTTTGGCCGCGGCGACGTCCTCGGCCGCGACGACGCGCGCGACGCGGAGGTCTACCTTCACGAAGTCGTCGAACGAGCAAGTGTCGGCGAGCGGCTCGGCGGCCAGCGCTTCGCCGCCGTCGGCGTCGGTGGCGTCGGCCTGCTCGATCGGCTCTTGTTCGGTGCTTTCGGCGATCATGGCGTCGACGCGTTTGCGATCCACGCGCCGCATCATGTGAGCGAACTTGTTGACCGGCGTGCCGACCACCGGCGTCTTCGAGTCGTCCCAATGTTCGATCGGCTTGCCCAACAACCGGCCGGTTTGATCCGCGAGTTTCGGCAGCACGGGCGTCAGGTACACGGCCAATTGCCTGAACAGGTTCAACCCGACGGTGCAGACGTCCCGCAACTCGGAGGTCTTTTCGGGGTCCTTGGCGAGCGCCCAGGGCGCGTTGTGTTCGACGAACTGGTTGGCGCGGTCGGCGATGGCCAGGATCTGCCGGATCGCGCGGGCGTAGTCACCCGCCTCATAGGCCACGGCGATTTCTTCACCCTCCTTGGCCGCTTGCTCAAACAACCCGCCGTCGTCGGGATACGCGGCCGAGAGTCCGGTCTTCTGGGCGAACTTGGCGGTGCGGCTGGCCAGGTTGACCACGTTGCCGACCATGTCGGAGTTTACCTTGGCGACGAACTCGCCCAGGTTCAAGTCGAGGTCGTCTACCCGGCTGGAAAGCTTCGAAGCATAGTAGTATCGCAGGTAGGCCGGGTCGAGATGCTCCAGGTAGGTCGACGCGCGAACGAACGTGCCCTTGCTCTTCGACATCTTCTCGCCGTCGACGGTAAGGAAGCCGTGGATGCGGATCTTCGTCGGCAGGCTGTACCGCGAACTCTTCAGCATGGCCGGCCAGAAGAGCGTATGGAAGTAGGTAATGTCCTTGCCGATGAAGTGGTGAATCTCGGTCTTCTCGCTTGCCCACCAATCGTCGAAGTCCTCGCCGTGTGCGTCGCACCACTGGCGGGTCGAGGCCATGTAGCCTATCGGTGCATCGAACCACACGTACCAATAGTTGCCCGGGCTGTCGGGAATCTCGAACCCGAAGTACGGTGCCGGCCGCGAAACGTCCCAATCTCGAAGCGGCTCGTGCAGGAAATGACCGGCCAGGTAGTTGGCGATCTCCGCTTGCAGGTGCTCGCCGTCTTGGGTCCATTCGTCGAGGAAATCGTGAAGCTTCTCGATGTTGATGAACAAGTGATCGGCCGTACGGACCTCGGGCGTGGTGTCCGATAGCGTGCTCACCGGGTCGATCAGATCGGTGGGGCTGTAGTGGGCGCCGCAACGGTCGCAACTGTCGCCGTATTGGTCCGCAGCATGGCAATTGGGCCGGGGGCAGGTCCCCTTGACAAAGCGGTCGGCCAGAAACGTATCGGCCTCGGTGTCGTAGAGCTGGGTTACCTGCTTCTCGCTGACCATGCCGGCCCGGCGGATCGAGGCCCAGATCTCCTCGCACAGCACACGGTTCTCCGGGCTGTCGGTGCTGCCGTAGTTGTCGAACTCGATGTCGAACCCGCTGAAATCGGCAACGTGGGCCTGCTGCATCTTGGCGATCAGTTCCTTCTCGCCGATCCCCTCGTCGCGGGCACGGATCATAATCGCCGTGCCGTGGGTGTCGTCGGCGCAGAGATAGATGCAGCGGTTCCCCCGCAGTTTCTGGAACCGCACCCAGATGTCGGTCTGGAGGTACTCGACCAGGTGGCCGATGTGGATGTGCCCATTGGCGTAGGGCAGGGCACTGGTGACGAGGATCTGTCGCATGTTGATGAGTACTCCACATCATGGCCGATTATTTCCGTGAAAGTCCATTGTAGCGGAGGGAGCGAATACGGAAAGTCGAGTTCCGTCGTCACCCCGTGCGAGGGGGTTTCAACTCATTGCAGGGCGGGTAAGATTGGGTTGTGTTCGGCGGTTGTATTCAGCCGGAAGTAAGTGTCGGAGAAAACAGCTTCTCAGCCATTTTCGATGTTCCATCAACCCGAACTCCCCCCGGGGCGATTTGATGTAGGGGGCCATGCTACGTTGGTGTCCGGCGTGGTGCCCAGTTAGCCGGCGGTCTTCCATGGCCACCGTGATCCAACCGTTTGGAGATCGCGAGTTGACGGAAGAAGCGAGGATCCCAACGACGATAACTAGTACGTGTCCCCAGAATACCCCTCGAGCACCTCCAGCAGTCGGCGCTGAATCTCTTCCAGCCGCTTTTCGTCCTCGATCTTGCCGCCCTGCCGATCGGTTACGTAGAACACGTCGACCACCTGGTCACGGTAGGTGCCAATGATCGCCCGGGCGACCGATAACTCCAGTTGGAACAGCGCCCGGGTGACGGCATACAGCAGTCCGGTCCGGTCGTGGGTGAAGACGTCCAAGATGGTGTAGCGGTCGGAAGTGGCGTTGTCGGCGTTGACACGAGGCGGCAGGTCCGTGTCCATCGGTCTCTCGCGGCCGCCGACGGTCCAAGTGCGGCGAAAGGACGGCGGCCGATCGTCACTCTCGCGAAGCGATTGGACCAAGGCCGAGGTGATTTGCTTGATACGATCCGGCGGGGACTCGCCCGTGTAGTCGGGATCGGATACCCAGAACCGATCGAGCACCAGCCGGTCGGACAGCGTGTTGATCTCGGCCGAGCGGATCTGCAAACCTTGGCCGGTCAGCGCACCGGTCAGCTTGTGGAACACGCCGGAGGTGATTTCGTCGTGCGTGCCGACGGTCAACAGCACGGTGTCGGTGTCGGGCAGATACTCTGCGCGGACGACGGTTCCCTGCAGTTCCGAGGGCCGACCTATCAGTCGTGGTTCGCTCCGCGAACCAGCGTTTTGTTCGCGGAGCGAACAACGACTATCGGACGTTCCCAACTCGCGAAGCAGGCGGAGATCGGCGGCCACTTGGCGCGGTTCGGTCATGCCCAGGTATTCCGACGGCAGGGCGTCTATCTGTTGAGCAAGCCAGGGCTGCTCTCGCCGTGAACCCAATTCGGCCCGCACGGCGTCGCGCCGTTGCTGAAGCTGTTCTTCGGTCTCCGTGGGGCTGCTCGCGGTCAATTGCTGCATGGTGCGGACGAACAGATCGGTAACGATCTCGGCCTTCCAGCCGTCCCAGGTGCCGGGTGCGGCCGCCGCCAAATCGGCCGCGGTCATTACGAACAGCATCCGCAACAACTCCGGCGAACCGACCTCGCGAGCGAAACGCGCCACCAGTTGACGATCCTTCGTGTCGCGGCGGAAGGCCGAGTGGTTCATCAACAGGTGCCGGTGTACCAGAAACTCCAAATCGTCGGCCTCGCCTTTCGCGAGCCGCAAACGCTCGGCCATCTGTCGGGCAAGTCTCGCTCCCACCTCGCAGTGGTCTCCCGCAAAACCCTTCCCCAGGTCGTGGACTAACAAGGCAAGGTGCAGCACGTGCTTCCGCGCGACTTGCCGATAAGCTCGTCCCAGCGGCCCCATGTCGAACAGCAGCTTGGTGGCGAAATCCACCGTTCGCAAGCAGTGCTCATCGACGGTGTACTTGTGATATTGGTTGAACTGCAGCAGACCCCGGGCGTGGGCCATCACCGGAACGAAACGTTCCAGCACGCCCGCTTCGTGCAGATCGCGAAGCAGCGTACCCAGCCGGGCCGGATGCGACAACAGAGACCGAAAGTGTCGGCAGGCTTCCGTCGAGGGGTGCTCGGGCAGCCACGGGCCCTCTCGCCGTATCGCCTCCCAGGTCTCCGGGACAATCGGCTTGTCGTAAAGATTGGCCAGATCGGCCATCCGGATTGCCGCCGTAAGGTTGCCTCGCACCCGTTGAAGACCTTGCTGCGTGGCAAGAACCCCGGCGGGTCCCACGTAGAGATGTTCGTCGGCCTGGTGGCCGAAGACGGCCGTGACCACCCGGGCAAGACGATCCTTGGATCGGGCCCTCGCCACCAAACGCCTCGCCACGTGGCTGATCCGGCCGGTGTGCCGAAAACAATCCTGCATGAACCGCTCGACCGCCAGCATTCCGGCAGCCGGCCGGTATCCGAACCTCTCGGCAACGCGGACTTGCTCGAACCGATCGAGCACGTCGGCCGGCTTGCCGGCGTGAAAGTGCATCTCGTTGCGCAACCGCAAGAGGAATTCGGCGGCCTGTTCGACGGCTTCCACGTCTTCTTTCGAGAGCACTTCCAGCGACAGCAGTTCGCGGGGTTCGGGCGCGCCGTATCGCATGAAACCGATCCAGCGGAGCAACTGAAGATCGCGCAGAGTTCCGCCCGACCGCTTGACGTTCGGTTCCAACAGATAGGCCGTTTCACCGTAGCGAGTACGTTCTTCGGCCCGAGCCTTGATGATGTCCTCCATCAGTTTCTGCCCCTTGCGGCGTACCTGGCGCCGCAGCGCGCGGACGAACTGCGAGAACACGTCTTGGCTGCCCGCCAGCAACCGCGATTCCATCAGCGACGTGGCAATGACCGGATCCCCGGCGGCCAATTGAGAAGCCTCGTCCGGCGTGCGAACGCTGTGCCCGAGCACTAGTCCGGCGTCGAACACGTCGCGCAACATCCGCTCGGCCAGGGGAGCAACTTGGGCGCGGACGGCCGGCGCGTGAAGGATCATCAAGTCGACGTCGGAATACGGTGCCACGTCGCGGCGTCCGTATCCGCCGTGGGCGACCAGGGCGATCCGATCGAGCAGATTACCCGCTGTCGGCCCGGCCACGTCCCTCATTGCCGCGGAGAACAGTCCTCGCAGTAGCTCATCTCGCAGATCGGCCGCCATTGTGCACAGCGACGTTCCGGGGCAACCGTCTTGATGGAGCCGGCGCAGCTCTTCAAGCCCTTCGGCCAACTGTTGTTTCGCAGCCGCGGGGCCGTCGAAAGAAAGCGTGGCAGGCGTCTCTGCCGGGGGCATTGAAGTATCCCTTTTCATAACGCGGCCGTTGGTCGCAAGCAAAGGAGGGAGAGTTCAAGATAGTCGTGGTTCGCTCCGCGAACCAGCGTTTTGTTCGCGGAGCGAACAACGACTATCTCGACCCTGAAGATCAAATGGCGCTCTTGCCGGACTCGCCGGTACGAATCCTCACGGTCTCGGCCAGATCGGCCACGAAGATCTTACCGTCGCCGACTTGCCCGGTCTGGGCGGAACGCACGATCGTATCCACCACGCGCTGACAGTCGTCGGCCCCCACGACGACCTCGATCTTGATCTTCGGGACGAAGTCGACCTGGTACTCCGCGCCGCGATACATTTCGGTGTGTCCCTTCTGACGCCCGAAGCCGCGGACTTCGGTAATCGTCATTCCCTGCACGCCCTGTTCGCTTAGCGCGCTCTTGACGTCCTCAAGTTTGAAGTGTCGGATTATCGCTTCGATTTTCCTCATTGACGGACTCCCTAGATGAAGATGTATCCTTCTTCGCCGTGTTGGCTCAGGTCGAGGCCTTCGATTTCTTCCTCCTGCGACACTCGCAGGCCGATGGTGGCGTCGAGCGCCTTCAATATTATGAATGTGGCGGCGATGGCCAAGACCCAGGTAATGGCGACGGCGGCGATCTGGCCGGCGATTATCGTGCCGCCCTCGATCAGGCCCAACGGACTGCCGTCGGCCACGTCGTTGACGGCCCGGGTGGCAAACACGCCCGTGAGTATTGCGCCCAACGTGCCACCGACGCCGTGTACGCCGAAGGCGTCGAGCGAGTCGTCGTAGCCGAACTTGTTCTTGATCGCCGTGCAGGCAAAGAAGCAGACCACTCCGGCCGCCAGTCCCATTACCAACCCGGCGATCGGCTGCACGAATCCGGCGGCGGGAGTCACGCAGACCAATCCCGCCACCAGTCCCGAGCAGGTTCCCAGGACGCTCGGCTTACCCCGGGTGATCCACTCCATGCCGGCCCAGGCAATTGCGCCCGCGGCTGCGCCGAAGTGCGTAACGGCAAACGCGTTGGCGGCGATGCCGTCGGCGGCCAGTTGGCTGCCGGCGTTGAATCCGAACCAGCCGACCCAGAGCATCGCGGCTCCCAGGGTCGTGTAGGTCAAGTTGTGTGGCGGCATCGGTTCGCTGCCGTAACCAAGCCTTCTTCCGATCAGCAGGGCACAAATCAGCGCGGATACGCCGGAACTGATATGCACGACCGTACCTCCGGCGAAGTCCAATGCGCCGCCGGCACTGACGGCGGAATGTTCGCCGCCGAAGGCCAGGATGCCGCCCCCCCAAACCCAGTGGCAAAGCGGACAATACACCAAAGTGGCCCAAAGAATCATGAACACCACCATCGTGCTGAACTTCATCCGTTCGGCGAAGGCCCCGCAGATCAAGGCGGGAGTAATGATAATGAACATCCCCTGAAAGAGCATGAAGGTGAGCGTGGGTATGCTTCCCGAAACGGGCACGACCGGTTGGCCGGCGACCCATTGCGACTGAACGCCTCTCATCAACAGGTGATCGAAGTTGCCGATCCACGCTCCGTCGCCGCCGAAAGCTAGCGAGTATCCCCACAAGGCCCAGAGCACGGTCATGAGTCCCATCATGAAGATACACTGCATCATCACGCCGACAACGTTTTTCTTGCGGACCAGTCCACCATAGAACATTGCCAGCCCGGGCGCCGTCATAAAGAGCACCAGTGCGCACGAGATCATCATCCAGGCATTGTCGCCCGAGTCGATGGGCTCCTGCCGGATGGCCTGGGCCGCGTCGGCCGTCGATGCGACGGTCTCTTCCGCCGCCATGGCGGGTGTTGCGAGCGTCGATGTCCAGCTACTTCCGATAGTTATTAGCATGAGCCAAACGAACGCTATTAGATGAATCGAGTTTCGCATTTTCATTCCAATGCACCACCTTGCGGAGAATCGCCTCTCGTCAAACGGCGCACACCGATCATGCCCGCGGCATGAAACGGCATCCGCGCTGCTTCGCTCGGTACAGAAGCAATCGGCGCGCCAATTCGTCGGCCATTATCCAGACGGCGACTCGTAGTAGCTTATGGGTAAAGGACTTACGAGAAACGCGGCGTTCGCGCCTTGCTCCATCAGCTTGATCGGCTGCCTGAGATTTGCGCACCCAATGACTTCTGTTGTGGCACGTGCTTTGTCGCGAAGGCAGTCCGTTCGGCACTTCTTGCACGATGGGCGTCGAAACGGGGGGCGTCGAAACGGGGACGCAGCTAGTTTATTTGCTTAGTGGTATTAGCGGCCTTTCTTGGACGTCCTTCCCGACGCATTGTGTGCGAAAGACCTAATCGCTTTGCCTGCTTGTGCTGCCAAGTCTCGTTGCCGAAAGGACGATTTCTGGCAACACTCGTCTGAATCGCGTCCGCTTCTCGCTTGCTCATCGGGCGATTCACCAACCGCACCCAGTCGTTCGGACGCTGCACCGGCCACTGGCTCAACAGCGCCCGCAACGACTCGTCGCCTTGGCGTCGCGCCCAAAGGCTGCCGAACCTTAGCAGAAGCCACCCCGCCCGTCAATAACTAGCTGCGTCCCCGTTTCGACGCCCGTGACCTTGGCTCATTGGAGGGAATCTGCGATCTCGTCGAGGTCCTTGACCCCGTGCCGAATGCTTCGCTCCAGAGCGAAGGCGCGATCGTAACGCCACTTCGTGGCCGTCGACGACACTTTCGGCATGGCGAGTTCGATTTCGGCGCGGATCTCGGGCAAGGCCCGCCGCTCGTGCTGGATGTGCTCGCGTAGGATCGGTGCCGCGCGGGAGCCGGACTTCTTCAGCAGGTCGGCGATCAACTGGTTTTGCCGGGGCCAATCTCGCCGCGTGTAGATCCGGCAGAACTCGCCGATCTGCTCGCGCGAGAACTGATCTCGTGTGGCGTACTCGATCAGGTCCGCCAGATCGTTGAGCTCGGAGCGGATCTCCTGGAGGTCTTCGCGCTCGCGGGCGATTCTCGCCAAAGGCAACCCGCGGAGGCGCGCCCGCTGTTGTTCCCAGTATTGTTGATCCTCGTCGAGTTCCGCGAGCATGGCGGCTAGTTTGGGACGGTCTTGCTTGATGAATGCACGCAGTTCCGGCAGAGCGGCCTCACCCCACCGTTGCAGCGTATCGCGAACGAGCGCGAGTTGTGTCGCGTCGAACGCCCTTATGTAGGAGCTGTCGGACTTCGTAAACGGATACTCTTTTCCCCAGGGCCGCTTGAAATAGAAGCGACAGAGCGTTTGCACGTCTTCCGTCGACGGCCGCCGTGCGTGGAGGGCTTCGATGAGCGACGCCAGTTCCGCCAACTCGGTGTATCGCTGCTGTGCGTCCAGAAAAGGGTCGAGTTCCTTTTGAAGTCTGTCCTTGGTGCGTTGGTGTCCGACGGCTTCGACTTCGGCCCGTTTGGCGGCAACCTGCTTGTCGAGGTCCGCCTTGGACGATGATCCGTCTGCCGCCACGGCCCGTCGCAGTGCGGGAACGGTCGCGACGCCCTGTTGTGTGAAATGGTCACGGATCTGTCGGCGTTCCCACGAGCCCCACCCGCGGTTCGACAGGTAGATGTCGCACAGCGACATCGTGGCCTTCTCGGGCGAGACCTTGCCGTACAGGCACTTGACGATCTCGCCGGTCACCCGCATCTCGTCGCACCAGGTTTCCAGGGCCTCGACGGAATCCTCTTTCCACCAAACGGGTTGTTCCTCCTGCCCGGCCGCGATCCGCTTGTACAGTCCCCGCTCCGATTTGCAGAAGTCTGCCACGACCGGCAACGCCTCGGGGCCGAGCCGGATGACGATCCGGTGCGGGTACTCGATGCACGGCACCCAATAGCTGTTGAACGTGCCTCGCTTGCGCGCGCCGAAACGCAAGATATCGGGGAGATGTTGCATGACGAGCGGGTTGTCGTGGTAGGCGAGGAGCATCCTGAGCGAATTCCTCGGCGGGCCGTCCGAGAAAAACCCGTACAGCATCAGCACTTCGGGGTTATTCAGCGTGTCGATGGCCGTTTGGAGGTACGGCTCGCACAGTTCGAGATGGGCGCCGACGGCCCAGTTGAGCGGCTTGTACTCGTAGGGCACCCGGCTCTTGCTGCGATTGGCCGTGTTGATCAGTTCCATACTCAATTTGGTTCGGATGTCGGGATCCTTGATGCCGTACCGGACACAATGATCGATCTTGGTCCCTTCGAGCTTGGCCATCTCCTCGAGCACGGCGTAGATGTGCTCGTTGACGACCTTCAAACTGAGCAAGAGACCCGTGGCGGCGTTGCGGACCCACGGCGACGGGTCCTTGGTCATCGGTTGGGCCAGCTTGATGACGTCGACAAGCTCGGGCGGGACCTCGGCGCGGTACTCTTCGCTGTCGGACTCGTAGATGCGAGACAGTGTCCTGAGCGCACCGGCGCGGATACCGGGATGCTTATCGGCGAGCAGACGTTTGAGCAGCGGCACGACTTCCTCGCCACGCTCTACCAGCGCCAGGCCCGCGCCGTCCATGACGGAGTGGCTGGGGTGCGAGAGGAATCCGGCGATCTGCTCGGGCTTCATGCCCTCGAACCCCCGCTTGTTGGTTTGGCCGATGTATTCCGGACTGTGCGCGAAGCCGTTGTCGACGCCGCCGCCGGCCAGGCCGAGCGATTCGACGATCGCCTTGATGTTCACCAGGGGCAGTGCCTTCTCTCTCGGGCGATCCCGCAGCGGCTCCTCGCCCAACTGCCCACGCAACCGGGCGGCCTCGGGCCGCTCTTCGCCGAGCATTTTGGCCAGCAGGTCGAGTTGCAGTCGGGCGGTGGCCTTCCTGTCGTCCGCAATCGACTGCTCGATGATCTTCAGCGTGGCCGCGGCGTGTTTTTCCAATCGCTCATAGGCGGCGAGCAGCTTGCGGGCGTACTGCAGATCGTCGGCGGCAACGTCCCGCGACCGCTCCGCCTTCGCGATGTAGTCGCCGAGGAACGCCCGCAATTGCCGCCACTTCTTCTCCTTGTAGAGTTGGGCCGCCTCCTCCAGTCCCGCCGGCGGCTGCTGGGCGAAGACGCTGTCGCCGCCGAGGATCTGCAGGCGACGTTCGGGCAAGTAGAGGAACAAGCCCATGGCGGCGGTCATGTTGGCGTCGACCCACCGCCCGCCGCGCATGAACGTCAGTTGTCCGTCGCGCGACCGGCCCATCTCGTACGCCCACTGCATGTTGTTCATGAAGGCGTGGAACTCCTCCTCGGGCGCGAGCGCCGCGCCGACGGGACCCCAGGCCGCGCTGAAGATGGCTTCGGCGTGGCCGCGTTCGCGGGCCATCCACATGCAGCAAACGGTCCGCGCCCAACGGTCGGCCATCTCCTCCTCGCCCAGCAGGTGAAAGCCCAGGGCGGCCATACTGTTCATGCCGTTGTCCATCCGCCCGCCGGCCATGCCGGGAGTGCCGAGCCCGTACGGGAAATTGGTGCCGCAGAACTTGCCGAAGAACCGGATCGAGCGCGGCAGTGTGTGGTCGTACGGCACGATGCCGCATTGCCTGGCCAGGCAGAGGCCGACAAACGCCCCCAGGCCGGCACAGTTGATCTCGCCATAGCCGCCGCCTGCGGTGCCGGGTGCCTGCAACTGCGGACCGCCGCCGCCGTGCGACCAACTGCCACTGCGGAACTGGGCCCAAGAAAGGCCCTGGGCGTTGCAGCGAATAACCGGCAGCACCGACGAGTCGCCAGTGAGCAGATAGTACTCGCAGTAGTTGATCAACTCGTAGCTGTCGCGCCACGTGTTGGCGCCTCGGTTCTCGGCGTAATCGTCCTTGATGTTTGCCAACATCTCCCGCCGCGCCAATTCCAGTGCGGCGTCGTCGCCCGATGCCATCAAGAAAGTGGGCGTCCAGAAATCGCGGCGATCCCAGGGGTGGCTCTCGATCACGTAGTCGAGCGCAGCCCGGCGGATCTGCTTGGTCTTCTCGCAGTCCATCGGCCAGGTGTTGCTGAAGGAGAGTGTGCTGCCAAGGTCGATCTTCAGGTTCAGCGGTTTGCGGTCGCGGACCACGTGCAACGTGAGGGTGCCGCCCAACTCGGGCGACTGGCTTTCGCACAGGGCGCCGCCCATCTCTGGACGAGGGTCCTCGGGATCTTCAAACAGCCGGCCGTTGGCGCCGATGATGATGTCGTCCAACTGCAGTACCCCGGTAGCCGGAGAGTCGTCGAGCACGTCGACGACGAACAACACACTTTTGTTCAGGGCCTCGGCTACATAGGCACCGGTGATGCCCAGGGGAAGAACTCGCCGCCCGAAACGGGGCTTCGCCTTGCGGAGTGCTTCCGGATTGAGCGCCGCGGCGTGCTCGATCGTGGCCGCGTCGAACTTGATTTCGCGCGGGACACCTTTCTTTGGCTGCGGCGCCGGCCGACAACGCATCTGTTGGGCCGCCGATTCCGCCGGCCCGGGCAACGTGCCCAGGACACTCGATTTGCGCGAGTGGAGGTCCGCCTTCACGTCGCGGACTTCCGACAACGCCTGCTCGAGGGGATCGGGCGCCGCGGCGGTTGCCGGTGACGCCGGGACAAGAATCAAGCCGATCATCAACCAAAGAACGGCGGGAACTACCATTCGCATGATTCCATCTCCGTGTGAGTAATCGTGACGTTGGGTCAATCGGCGGCGATCACGCCTAGTTCTCACTCAGCACGGCCGCCGCATGTCGGGCGAACAAGCCGCGAATGTCGTGCTTGTACTCCTGCAAGATCTCGTTGCCCAGCCCCTCATGGTCGCCACACCTGTACAGCGCTCGTGCGAGGCAGATCTCCCGAATGCTGGCCGAGCGATTGCCGATCGCGGGAGCGCCCGTCAGGGCGTATCCTCTCATGTTCGGCATTCTTAGGAGATCCGCCAACGGTTTCGCGGCTGCCGGATTCCCAAGACGTTCGAGCGCAAGGGCCACGGAACGATAGTGGGACAGTACGCCTCCCTTCTGATTGAGCAGCTCGACCATCCGCACAATCGCGGGCGTCGCTGACCGATCACCGGCGTAACCCAACGCTAGGATGATCGAGTCGATCGGGGTCGGGAGATGCGCGTGATCGGCCATCCGGCCTTGAAGTATCCTTGCATCCCACTCCTCGATCTTGTTGAGTTCGTCCACCAGCGTGGGCACGACGCTCTTGTCGCCGAACACGGCGAGAACCTGCGCGAAGAGCAGCTTGGGTTGCCCCCCGGCCCGGCGATACGCGTGCCGTAGCAGCGGCAGAGCCGTTTCGCGATGTGTGAGAATGACGGCGAGCGGCCGGCCGCCCTGCCGGGGATTGGTTGCTTTGCCGAACTCCACGATGGCCCGCTGGACCTCCAGCGCGGGCAGTGGAAAGGAGTCCTTGTGTGTCAGGACCTCTTCCGGCAACGCGCCGATGTCGACCAAATGCCGCTGCAACTCGCGTACATTGACGTTTCGCGGAGTCGTACCGGCCTCGGCAGCCATGGCGGCGGCGGTGCCCACCACGTATCCCTGGCTGGCGATGTCCCGTTGCATTCGCACCATCGCCGTGATGTCGCGATCCATGCTGATCCCGAGCCCGGCCACCAGGATCCCCTCCAGTCCGCGCGGCAACAGGCACCGGTAGGGCGTGTAGCAGGTGCCGCCCGGAGCGGGATGGTTCTTCTTTCGCGACACCTCATCGTGCGGAAACAAGAAAAAAAACGGCGAACTGGGGTAGCCGTGCGAATCGTAATCGCTGCCCGAGAAGACGACGGAATCGGGGAACGTGCGGCCGGCGATCTGATCCACGTAACACATCACGTAATCGCCGACCACCCGGCGGCGCTCGCGGTTCTGGATGAGGGTCCCGAAGTCGTATTTCTTCGTCTTCTCGACCTGCGTGTGCACGCTGACCAGGGCCCGCGAGACGTCGACCATGTCGGTCTCATCGACCAACAGGTAGTCGCTGTTGACGTACGAAGAGGCGGCCTTTCGCTCGGGGAGCCCCGTGCCTTGCAGCGCGATGTCGCCCTTTTCGACGGTGCCGTACATGTAGTCGGCGCCCGCACAGATGGCGACGTCGCCGTTGCCGGTCGCGTCGATCACGACTTTTGCGAGCACAACGCCCCGCCGGTCGGGCGTGCAAACGACGGCACCCTTGACGGTATGGCCCTCGACGAACGCGCCGGCGCCGAGGACACCGAACCACATCATCCCACCAGCCTTGCCGAGTTCTTTCCGGTACCATTCGATCTTGTGCTCGGTGAAGTCGGGGTAGGGCACCTCGTTGGCGAATCCGACCGACCGGCCGTGGTACGGCTTTCCGATCATGCCGACCGTGCCGATGCCGCCCAGGCCTTCCTGGTATTCGACGACCAGCGTCCGCGCGCCCCGCCGCGCCGCAGCGATCCCGGCCGCCGCGCCAGCCGTGCCGCCGCCGATCACCAGGACGTCGACTTCTTGCAGCACGGGTAGAGTACGTGCGTCGGCGGGGACGGTCGGCAGACCCGCATCCGTGGGCCGGGCGCCGGTGAGGATCTCCATAACGTCGCCCTGCACCGTGGCGGCGACGCCATCCCCCGGCACGTGCGGGTGGGCGGGCTCCGCGGAGGTCTTCGCGCGGGCCGCCGCCGCACGACCGACCTCGATGGCGATGCCGGTCATGGCAGCGGGCCGAAGAAGTTCCGCCGCCTTTCTGCGCGGAATGTCCGCCCAGCCGCCCAGAACGTAGAGGCGATCCTCCCTTGCGGGCTGAAAGTGCCCGATATCCAAAGAGGAACCGTCCTCGAACTCTCGCTGCGACTTGCTACAGACGACGTGCGTCGGCGGCACAAAGAAGAGCGACTCCGACATCCGCAGCAGATCGTCCGCGAACGTCTTGTCGCGGGCCACTTGTCGTGCCTCGTCGAGCGACGCAAAGGACAGGTCGGGCACGTCGATGTCCAACTCGTCCACGCGGTGACGGTACTTGCCGCCGCCGTCGTGTCGGCGCCGGCCCGAGCGGTCGTTGCCGTGGAGTTGGAGGACGCCCTGCTCGAACTGGACGCTGCCTCCGGGCCACGGCGCCGACGCGCAACCGGCCCGCCGGCAAACCCATGCGTGGTCGGTGGCGTCGACGATAATCTTCGCGGCAATCGCCTGTCGCCCGGCACGGTTTGCGACAACGACTCCACACGGCCACCCTCCGCCGTTGCGAACCACGTCGGTCACGTACGAAGCGAACATGGTTTGAACGCCGGCGTCGATCACGATCGCGGCGAGTGTCGACTTCACGTGACCGGGCGTCACGGTCTGGCCCTCCGGAAAGAGCCTCTTTTCCAGGTCGGTCTCGAGGACGCGGCCCTCCTTCAATCCGAGCCGCAGCGTGGCGCAGATGTCTTCACCGAGGTACGTGCGCGGTGCGACGAGCATCACCCTCGCGCCCTCACCCGCGGCCGACTCCGCGGCGGCCACGCCGGCGACCGTGCCGCCGATCACGACGATGTCGACCGACGCGATCACGGGGATCTCCCGCTTCGACTGGGACGCCCTGCCAAACTCGTCTTCGGCGCCCCGGGCCGGGCCGGCGAGCGTCGCCGCAATCAACGCGGACAGTGTTAGATGTCGCATTGTCGTGCCACCTTTCCTTCTCGCCGCCGAGAAACAGCGACGACCGCAGCGAAAGGAATTGCTAAACGCATTTGAAAACCTGCCGGGCAACGGCAAGAACTCCGCATGGTGTTATCGTTTTCTCTGCTCGGCCTTGGCGATCGCGGCCGCAAGTCCCTCGATGGCCGCGATGTATCGGCCTGCCAGGTCCCGCCAGCCCGCGGGCTTCTCGCGTCTGAGCCGTTTGATTTCACTTTCCAGTCGCCGCATCTCGGCCCGCATGGCCGGGAAGTGATCTTCCATCTTGACCCAGTGCCACACACCGTAGAGGAAGTATCTGCGGTAGCCGAGCGAGTAGAGGTGCAGCAAGGCCGACATGACCTCGGGGTGCCCCAGGGATTTCTTTTCGCTATCGGGCAATTGGATCCGCCGGAGCATATCGCCAAGACTGCTCACCACGTCACCGCCTTGGCCGGGGCCGATTTTTCTGTAGTAGCGAGCGGCGGCCAGGACGTCGATGGGCCCCTCGATTCGATAGTGATTCAGCAGCGTGCCCGCCAGGGCCGCGGAAGTGCGGTCGGCAAACGGTTTCTCTTCGAGCACCGCGTATGCGACCGCGGTGTTGTGGGCGTGCGTGTTGAGGCGGTACTTGCACATCCGCAACGCTGCGGTCCGCACCAGCGCGTCGTCGTCCAAGGCCAACTTTTTGATGATCGTGAAGACGGCCTCGTTCTCCGAACCGATCAGCGCCAACGCCTCGGCGGCACAACGGCGGACGTGCGGTTCGGGATCGCCGGCGGCCTTACCGATCATGGCAATCGCATCTGCGATGGCGGGGGTCACCTCCTGGGGCTCCAGACCGTAGTAACCGCTGCCCCGCGGGATGATGCCCAGCCAGTGAAGATACCCCAGCGTTCGCAGTCCGCCGCATCGCTGATCGGGGTCATCGTTGGCCAACAAACGTTTGACGATCGGCAGCGCGGCGGCTTCACCCTTTGCGGCCAATGCCTTGGCGGCGGCGTGCGAATGCAGCATTGTCGGGTAGCCGAGCAGGGCCACAAGCTCCTCGGCCGATTTGCCCGCGTATCCATCGACCGTCTCGTCGAACGATGAGAACAGCCAGTCATCGGTCGAGAACGGCGGCGCCGGCAGGCCGGCGCGGTTATAGAGGTTCATACCGCGGGGATCGAAGTGGCAGGCGTAGCGTACGGCCACCGGCCCGGCGACCTTGTCGCTTTGCACGACCACGGTCTCGCCGTCGATCCGGGCCCGGGCCTGGTGAAAAATGCGATCCGCGCCCGCCACGGCGAAGAACCGCAGGGCGCCGTTTTTCTGCTCGGCCAGCGGCCGGCCGATCACGGGGTACCCGGCCGCCATCAGTCCGCCGTCGGCGTGGTCGAATTCGATCACCACGCGGTCGCCTTCGATCCGGTGCCCGCGGTAGATCGGCCCGGACGAAGCTCCGCCGTTCCCATACACTTCGGACAATGCCCAACCGGCGAACCGCTCGCCGATCTTGCCCGAGTAGTTCTCGACGTCGAGCGTGACCACCATGCCGGTGTTCTCGAATGGCAACACGCGGCGTTGCCGGTCGCGGTGGCCGTGCCAGGCGTTGAAGTTGAGTCCGGCGAGGACGCCCTTGTCGTCCTTTCCACCCGCGGTGTGGGGGTGATAGATGCTCGGTTGACTGCGCTGGCTGTAGGCGAAAGCAAGGTCGGGGGTTTCCAGTACGGCCCGCAAACCGGCGATCAGGGCCCGCATCTTGTCTGCGTAGCGCGGATCCTCGGTGGTCGTGGGATTGCTTTGGTGGTTTTCGTCGTGGACGTGCAACACGCCGCGGAAGCCGAACGGGGCCAGCGGGTTGAGTTGCCGATTGAACACGACGGTCGGTTGGCCCGGATCGCCCAGCACCGGGCCGGGCACCAGCGGAGGTTGGGTCGGCTCGATCGATTCGCCGTGTTCGATCTTTTGCCGTAGCGTCTGCCGCCACTGCTTCAGTTCGGCGCACCACTGCTGGAAAGCCTGTTTGCCGCGGCGGGTCGTGGGATACCACGTTTCCACCTGTTCGGCGACGTCCGCGAGCGCCGGTATCGCAGCAAAACCCTCGACGGGAATCGTGGCGTCGAGTTCGCCCACCGACACGCGCACGATCCCCACCGGCACGCCCAGTGCGTCGTTGAGCCGGTTGACGAAGGGTATCGTCAGCAAGTCGAAGTCGGAAAGACGTTCACCCGGCCCCCAGGTCCGGTTGTTGCCGAATGCCTGTTGTGGCGTGGGGCTGTGGAGGTTCCGCTTGTCGCCGCCGAACACACAGATCCGCGTGTTGTCGTTGGGAACCGGTCCTTCGCAGGTGAACTGCTTCCCGACCCAGTGACATAGCACCAACCACACTTCGCCGACCAGCACGTCGTTGATCGTGACGGTGTTGGAGCCTGCGATCGTTAGCGTCCGTGGCACGGAGCTGACGGCCAGCGGATCGAGCACCACCTGCCATTTGCCGTTCTCGTCGGCCCGGGCCGACTTGCTTTGCCCGGCGAAGGTGACCGTCACTTTCTCGGACGGATTGGCCCAGCCCCAAACGGGCGCCGGCTTACCGCGCTGCAAGACCATGTGGTGGGCGAATACATCGGCCGGCGTTACTTCCGCCTGGACGTGACCGGCCATAGAGAAAAGGCACGAGCACAAGGCCGTGATTAGTGAAAGACGTGGGAGATGCATTGCGTCTTCCTTGTCCAAGGTCCCGGGCAACACCACTCAACCTCCACAGTATATCCGATGGCTGCTTGAACTGCACCGCCTCCAGCGAGCCAGGGCAGCCTGCAAGACAAGCGCCTCGGCCTATCGGCACTGGTGCCGGTGTACCACACCGCGCGAAGTTGCATATTGACGCGAGCGTTACTATACTATTATGCGCTGGCCTTGAAAAGGAACGAGAATCAACGAGTGACAGGGGGAACAAAGCGGTGGGGCGGATACGTGTTTGCCGCAAAGAGCGCGACTTCGAGGCGTTCGAGGAGATAATCGCCCCAGCCAAGATGCGGCGGCCGATGTGGGTTTTCGCGCGGTGCGCCATGTCCAATCGCTGGCATTTCGTGCTTTGGCCACGCGGCGCAGGAGTAGGTGAAAACGTAATCCTGAGACGCCAGACTGGCCTTTCGTAGATCAGCATTGGCCAAGCCATCCGAACGCGAAAGGAAACGTCATGAGAATGCGATTCCAGGTCGCGCTGACCGTTGCGGGCTTTGTGTTTGCTCTGACCGTAGCGGCCAGATTGCAGGCTCAGGAGAATCCATCGGAAGTGTTGGACATAGCGGCCACGAAGTCCCAGGGATCGTTGCTCAAGGCAACTTCCGACCCGGGAGAGGATGTGGTGCGGGTTGGCGCCGGGGGCTACTTGCGCACTCGCCCGCAACCCTGCAAGCCGCTACCGGAGATGGTTCATAAGACCGGGAACTTTGCGAAGCCCGTCATTACCGGCCAGTGGTGGAGTTCCCTACTATGGCAGCAGAAGAAGTTCTCTCAGCCACTGTTCGCACACCCATTGACTGCCACTTGCACCGAAACTGGCCTGGCTGTCCACTATCCAGGTTCGCGCATACATGGGAATTCTAGCGGCATTTTCGGCGTCGGTGCCGGAAAGGACGGCGATCTACGGTTGGGGCATTCTTCCGTCGCGACCTTTCAAACGGCCGACTGCGACGGATACTCCGACTGGCTCGTCTCAGTTCTGTTCTCCAGAGGCACGGCGTCGTTGCGCGTGAGCCTCGGCCACGGTTCGCCGTTTGTCTACTGTTTCTACCGCGGCGGCGATCCGGCCGTGAGCTTCGCCCGCCCCCCGCAGATCTGGTCGGGCAGCGAAAAGGACCCGGTGTTGGGTATTACCACGGGCGGGCATCACTACGGGCTGTTCGGCGCCGTGGGCTCGACCTGGAAGGGAATCGGCGGCACAACATTGACCAACAACTCCCGTGGTAAACCCTACTTCTCTGTGGCCACCTTGCCTGACAACCGGCCGGAGACCCTCGCCGGGTTCCGCAAGTATGCCTACAACCACGTGGTGGACACGAAAGTCGATTACCGTGTCGAGGCAGGCCACGTGCAGGCCGCCTACCGGCCAACGTTCAGGTCTTACGAGGGCGACTCGCCGGGCACGATCTTCGCCCTCTATCCTCACCAATGGAAATACACCACGACGAAACTCACGGACCGGACGTACGGTTCGGTCCGCGGTACGATGAAGGTGGCCGTCGGCGAAGCGTTTGCGACCAAAGTGCCCATCCAAGGCGTTTTGCCGATGTTCCCACCCCAGGGCGTGCAGGACCGGTCACGCATGCTCGCGTATTTGAGGGCCGAACGAGACAAAATACGCCGTGACGGCTTTGGCGACACCTACTGGGAAGGCAAGTTGCTTGGCCGGTTGGCGACGCTCAGCGGCATCGCCGAAGCGACCGGCGACACCGCAGTTCAACGGGCCTTCATTGATGAGATCAAGCGGCGGCTGGAGCACTGGTTCACCGCCAAGCCGGGCAAGGACCAGCCCGTATTCTACTACAACACCGCGTGGAACACGCTCATCGGCAGCAAGCCTTCCTACGGCAGCGACAGTTCGTTGAACGACCATCATTTCCACTACGGCTATTTCATCCGCGCAGCAGCCGAGGTGGTCCGGGTCGATCCCGCCTGGGCCAGACAGTTCGGCCCGATGGTCGAGTTGTTGATCCGCGACGTCGCCTCGCCCGACCGCAATGATCCGATGTTCGCCTACCTGCGGTGTTTCGACAAGTACGCGGGCCATTCCTGGGCCTCGGGCGACGCCAACTTTGCCGACGGCAATAACCAGGAGTCGTCGTCGGAGTCGATGAATGCGTGGTACGGCATGACCCTCTGGGGCGAGGTTACCGGCAACCCGGCAATTCGTGACACGGGCCTGTATCTCTTCAATACCGAGCGGACAGCGGTCGAAGAATACTGGTTCGACGTGTCGGGCACGAACTACCCCGAGGACTTTCCCAACGTGGCGTTGGGCATGGTGTGGGGCGGCAAGGGGGCTTTTGGCACCTGGTTCTCCGGCGACATCGATTGCATTCATGGCATCAACTGGCTGCCGTTCACACCGGCCTCTTACTACATGGGCCGTTGGCCTCAGTACGTGAAGAAGAACCACGACCGGATCGTGGAGAAACGCCAGGGCAGGCGCGATTATAACAACGGCTGGGGCGACCTGGTGATTATGTTCTACGCCCTGAACGATCCGGCCGCCGCCGCGGAGTACATCGACGCCAACCCCA
>Ga0180429_10001239_pt1 | contig 21764 bp, 18 predicted proteins | sample SS_ome_FD_132428 | JGI IMG/M metagenome (GOLD analysis project Ga0180429, IMG submission 132428) | Hypersaline lake sediment archaeal communities from the Salton Sea, California, USA - SS_1_S_1 metaG | ecosystem: Environmental > Aquatic > Non-marine Saline and Alkaline > Hypersaline > Sediment ...
GACTCGGCGCGCAGCACCTCCGACTACAGGGAGGCCGCCGATTGGCTGGAGCGGTCGGCTGATCAGGGCTTTGCGCCCGCACAAAACGCCTTGGGCGTAATGTACGACAAGGGCCAAGGCGTAATGCAGACCGACGCGAAAGCCGTCCGACTTTATCGAAAGGCCGCCGAACAGGGTCTTGCGCCCGCGCAGAACAACCTCGGCCTTATGTACTTCGAGGGAAAGGGAGTCAAGCAGGACTACCGTCAGGCTATGAGACTGTTCAACCTCGCCGCGGAACAGGGCTCAGTTGAGGCCCAGTTCTGCCTTGGAATGATGTACTACAAGGGCCAGGGGGCGCCGCGCGACTACGAGAAAGCCGCCCGGTGGTTCAAACTCGCCGCCGACCGCGGTTTCGCACACGCTCAGCACACGCTCGGGGTAATGTACGATAACGGTCAGGGCGTACAGAAAGACTACAGTCAGGCCGTGAAGCTCTACCGGCGTGCGGCCGACAGCGGCAACGCCTTCGCCCAGAACAACCTGGCGCTGATGTACTACAAGGGGCACGGAGTGGAGCAGGACTACAAGGAAGCGGCCAAGTGGGCGAGACTGGCGGCGAAGCAAGGCGTCTCCAAACCTCAGTATGTCCTGGGATGGATGTACTACAAAGGGCTCGGCGTACAGCGTGATCCGGGCGAAGCGGCCAAGTGGTTCCGGCGAGCCGCTCAGCAGGGCCTGCCCATGGCTGAGAGCATCCTGGGCCTGATGTACATAAAGGGACGGGGCGTGGCTCAGGACGACACTGAAGCGGTGACCTGGCTGTCGCGCGCCGCCGATCGCGGACATGCTGTCGCCCAGACAAATATGGCGATGATGTACGTCAAGGGGCGGGGCGTCGACAGGGACTACGTGAAAGCGGCCGAACTGTTTGTCAAAGCCGCCGAGCAAGGCTCCGTACTCGCGCAGAGCAAGCTCGGAACGATGTACCGACATGGACGGGGAGTTGACCAGAACTACATCATCGCCCACATGTGGTTCAGCATCGCCGCCGCTCACAGTCAGACCGCCAGACTGGAATGCAAGAGCATTGCCGCTAAGATGAGCCCGTCTCAACTGAAGGAGTCTGCAGAACTCGCAGGAAGAAAGACCCAGAGCATCAAGGTCGCCGAATCGACAAGGCTTCCGGTGGACATCGCCTCGGCGAGGTAGTCCGCCGCGCCCCTGCCTGAGGGAGCTACTGGTCGAGGCCCCTGAGCTGCTTCCTGGCCCAGAGCAGCCAATCGGGCCGGTCGTCCTCCTTGATTATAAGCTCCAGGAGTTGGCGGACCTGATCTCCCTCGTCGCCTCGGACAATCATCGCCCTGGCGAGGTTGGCCCGACAGGCGGCGTTTTCCGGGGCGAGCTTAAGCGCCTGACGATAATACTCAACGGCGTCATCGAGTTCGCCGGCCTGTTCGGAGACCAGACCCAGGTTATTCAGCGGCTCGGGATTCCTGGGCAGGAGCTTTCTGGCCCGTTCGAACGACCAGGCGGCTTTGTACAGCTTCTTCTGTTTGAAATACGCTTTCCCGAGATTGTTGTGCACGGGTCCGAACTCAACGTCCGCCCTCACCGCCCGTTTAAACGCCTCGATCGCCTGTTCGATTTCGCCATCGTCCAGAAGCTCCAAACCATCGCGGTTTTCGCGCTGGGCGGTCTCTGTGTCGCGGAGCGGTTCGGTGCTGATCGTACGGTGGCTGGACGGCGTCGAATTCAACGCCAGTTCCGGGCAGCCCGCACAGACCGCCGACATCACTATCAGGCAAGAACTGAATGCGATTCTCTTGATCATAATATCACCTTGCTTGCAGCGCTGCGTCTTTGCGCGGCTTGTATATCAGATACGTAACCGTCGTCTCGGCGTTCCATACGCCGCCGGCCTTGCGCCCGCGAGGGCTGCGGAGCCTGATGTCGCGAACGTTCAAGCCGGAATCTCCCGTCAGGTGGTACAGGAAGTCCGCCAACTGCATCAACGAGACGCCTCGCAGGGTCAGCGACGTCGGCTTTATCATGTAGGGTGAATCGTTTGCGGCTCGGGCGGCCTGGGGGAACACGTCCCTGGGCGGACCGTTCGGGAGCGCCGCCTGTTTCGCCGCGGCGGCTATCAACTGACCCAGTTCCTGGCTGGCCAGAGCTTTGGTGGACGCGACAGCCGGCTTATCGCGCAGCAACTCGATATGCTCCTGAAGTTCCTTGCACGTGGCCAGGTCCCTGGCGGCGTACACGGCGTTTCGACGCTGGGTCATCATCCAGTTGACATTCCATATCGCCGCGACAAGAAGCATCGACGTCATCACTCCTACCAGAACGGCACGTCTCTTCTCAGGATTCATCGCACGCCTCCTGTCATGGATATCCTGCTCGGAAGCGGTTTGGACGCCTGCGGGGACGAAGGCCTGGCGACAAACTCGAAACTCACGCCCCGCTCGCCCAGCGCCCGGGTCTCGGGAGGATCGACCTCGTAAAGCCCTGACTGTCGCAGCGAAGAGACTATCTGCTCGGCTTCGGCGTGGCTTCGCGCCTGCCCGCTGATTCGGATCTGATCGGGTTGAATGCTCCAGTCCAGAATGCGGTAGCGAACGCCCTTGGGCAGGTTCTTCAGGATGTCCCTCAGACGCCAGAGCGCCGAGACCGTTTTGAGCGGTTTGGCGGCCGACTCGTCCAGCGACTGCCCGCTGAGTTCCGCCATCTTGCGCCGCTCGCTCAGCAGACGTCTCTTGATTCCGCCGCCAGGGACACGCTGTGTGGGCAGAGTATCCTTGAAGACGCTGACCTGCCGGCGGGCGTATTGCTCTCGGAGACCGCGATACTCCCACCCACGCCACTGGCAAACCACGCAGATCGAAATCAGCAGCAGGACGGCTGCGGCGACAAGGGCGCCCAGAGGCCTGCCGAAGACCTGGCTCCGTCCGGGAGCCGCTAGAGCGTCTCGGCGGAGATCGATCCACGGCTCGGCCGAACCGCTCAGCAATCCGGCGGCGCAGCGAACCGCCTCCTGGGGCGGGCCTGTATTTTCGAGTTCCACACATTCGAACGCATTGTGGGCCTGGTGAATAGCGTCCGTCGAACCACCCGAACGAGCGGACGCCAGCGTGACCGAACAGTCGTGCAGCCGACCCCAGGCCGCAAACTGCTCGCCGAGGGCCTGACCGTCGCCGGGAAGCCACCACCAGCAGGTCGGCCCACCGTCACGCAGCCGGATCAGATCGCAGCCGCCCCTGCTGCTTTCGGGAGTTTCATCTCTCCAATCCGCCAGAAGCACGCCTGTCTCGGGATGCGACTGCAGAACACCCCCCGCCGCAAGCAGCGCCGCGGGGCTGACATGCCGAACGGCTACCCCGGAGGATTCGATCGCCTCGATGATCGGTCGAAGCTTGTCCAGCTCGCAGCACACTCCCAGCGTCTTTCCATCGCCGGTCTCCTGATAATCGGCGACTACTTCTTCAACCGATATCGGCAAATGCTCCTCGAGCAGGAAGCCCATCGCTCTGCGTCGTCCCTTTCTCTCCAATCCGTCAACGGAGAACTCGGCGCACAGACACCACGACGACGGCAGAGCCAGCAAAATTGACCTGCCTTCGTATCCAATTGACTCAAGCAGTCGTCTGGCGGCCTCGGCGCGCGCCTGGATTGGCGCATCATCTTCGAAATCGACCGCGTACAGGCATACGTCGTCGTCGCGCAGCACGCCGACGGACCACCGGTCATCGTCAACGAAGATTGTGTACTGATCGCTCATATTCTCTCACTGCTGATCGTCCCTGATTTCCAATACGTATGTCCGCCCCCCGAACCGCACAGAGGCTTTTCGGTGTTCGATTTTGGTTACGGCAACCGCCCCGCCGGGACAGTCGATGGTCCGACCCTCGGCGCAGAGTTCGATCGACCCGTCCTTCATCTGCAATATCACCGCCGAGTGCCCCGGTTCAACGGCTGTGCCTATCAGGCGGATCGACAGAGGAACGGTGCGCGCCGCAGTGGCGGACGCGACCGTTTTGGGTTTCGGGGCGTCGTAGAGCGGGCGGTGAAGGTCGATCCCGCAGAGGCTCTGCAGTTCGGTAATCGAAAGCCCGGTCCGCCGGGCCTCGGGCCCATCCGCGCGGTCCGCCGGAGCGGTAGTCGCCTTCCGCAAGTATCGCCCGGCGTCCGACTCCTGCGCGGCGATGCCGACAGGTTCGGTGAACCCCCACACGAGCACGGCAACCGCGGCGGCGGATGCAACCGCTGCTGTCAGACCGAGCATCATTCTCTTGGCTCTTGCGTTCATAGTTTTCACCAGGCGAATTCCCGCCATTTGACCGAGCCCAAGCCGTCGGAACGCGTGGGCTCGGCGGCGGCCTTGCCGACATTCACCGCCAGGCTGTGCCAGGACCGCTGGTTTCCTCGCGCGATAATCCACAGGCCGTGGCAGGTTGACTTATCGGTCAGGCATCGCCGCACGGCGGCTTTCTGTTTCTCATCGATCTCGTCGATCCGGCCGAGTATGGCCGACAAACGGCGATACGGATTCCGATTGCGCTCTTCGAGCAGTTCTCTGACGACATCGTGCTGGACATCGCCTCCGCATGCGTATCTCACGACCTGGTCGCGGGCCCGTCGCAGATTGACCTTGCCGTCGCCCCAACATGTTATGTCCGCAGCCAGGCCCGCGGTCTTCTCACCGCCGATCAGCCTTTCCGGTGAGGCGCCGGTGAAGATCTGCCCATAGGAGCCTATTCTCGGTAGTGCTCCGCGTTTTCCGGGGTCGTCCGCTCCGACCGTTCCGGTCAGAAGGGTCAGCGCCGCGGGCTTTTCGTTTGCGGAGTTCGAACGATCAGTCAGCCTCCTGACGATCGATCGCACCTTGGCCCGATCGTCTCTTTTCAAGAGGCGATTCAAGTTCAGCTTCGCCTGCTCGTCGGTCAGCACAAGTTCATAGTCCATTCCGGACAGCGTGCATGATACGTGCAACTGCGCGATCGGAGCGTTCAGATACCGCTCGGACAACTCGCCGTTCTCGACTTCACCGCGCTCGGCGCGATCGAGCAGCTTCCCAATACGCTTCAACAGCGCAGACCTTATGCTCGTCGTCGCCCATCGGCGCTGGAGGTCTTCGACAGCAGTTCGTGAATCCAGTGCGGCGATTATGCTCCGATGCGCCATACCCGCCAGAGCGACGACCGCCATCATCAGCAGCACCAGCGTCATCAGCAACACAAAGCCGGATTGTCTGGAGTGAGTTCTCATTTGCTCCGCCCCCACGGTATGCTCAAGATCCTGTCGTATGCGGGATTCTTGACGTCGTCTGCCCAAATCCGCAGGCGCCACGATGTCCCCAGGGCCGGCGTATTGTCGTCCTGGTCTGTTTCCTGTGCTTCAGGTTCGGTATTCCGGCCCTTATTGAATACGGAAGGAACGCCCGCAATACCGTTGAGTCTCGCCAGTTCTTTGGCGTACTTCTTACGGGCCCATTCGGGAGCGTATCTGGGGTAGTAGTACTGCCCCTCGACGAGGATCGAAATGCGTCCATCCTTCGACCGGACAATGCTGCTGGCTTTCTGCCGGTCGGCGTGTTCGGCGCCCTTTGCGACGTTCTGTTCTTTCGGCGCGACCGAGGGTTTCGAGGCCTTGCCGCCGTCTTTCGCCTTGGGCGTATTGTCGGCCGGGCGCTTCTCAGCGGCGGGGATTGGCGTAAGTTCAAATCGCGAAACGCCGCAGCACACGAGATCCCGCTGGACATTCCTGTTTGTCAGCAGGTCCAGGGCGGTCTGACGCCGAACAATCCACTTGCGACTGTCAATGTCCCTGAACTCATACGTGACGCGAACAGGCCTGTGGCTCCGCCGCCGGCACGACGGATCGAGGGCGTTGTAGCCCGTGAACGCCAGCAAGTCCTTGTCGGACGTATCGATGTCGTCGGCGTGCCGTATATCCTCGCACAGCAGGCGCGCCCATGCGTCGAGTTGATCGATCTCCGCCGCAGGCCTCAAGGCGTTCGGACCCGAAGCGGGGTTCCGGGCGTGGGACCTGGAGACGCCGAGGTCCGTTACGATCGCCATCACGCCGACCATCAGAACAGTCGCCAGCACAGTCGCCAGCAGCAACTCCAGCAGGGTGAATCCGTGACGACTCATCCCGACTGCTCGCCCGCGATTGTATTCGGGGAGATGCTTCATGGCTGCTCGGGCCTCCTGGTATCCAACGGGATGTCAGCGTCCGCCCCGTCACGATCTTCGGGCCTCTCCTCCGGCAGCATCAACTCGACGGAGACCAGCGGTTCTTCCCGCCGCGCCTCGGACGGAGGCTCCGGCGACTCCGACTCGTGAATGCTCAGCCTGACGACGCGCCCGCGGAGTTTCCTGATCTCCGCGTTGTCAACGAGCTTTGTCTCCCAGGCCAGCGACTTGTCAGCCTCCACTACGCCTGATTCACCGATCGGAATCCCTTGCGGCTCGGTCCACCATCCGCTCAGCAGTTCATCGGCGGCGCGCACAGCGGCGGACTTCCGCAACGACAGCGCCAACTGGCGGGTATGCCTGGCCTTGGCGAGTATGACGCCGACCAGGATTGTGCCGAGGATCACGATTGCGGCGACCACTTCAATCAGCGTCAGGCCGGCCCGTCGTGAGCATCGAAAACAGGTTGTGCACTTCTCTTTCATCATCTATCAGAGTTATCTGGCCGGTCGTTCCAGCGAACACCAGCCAGCGTTCGCCTTCGACGGACGTCAGTCGCACCGCGAAACTGGAACTCCGTCCATCAGCGGAATACGGAACGTCAAACGAGCCTGAGTTCGCCGTGTCCATCCGACCTTCGTCCCCCGACCCCGCCGAGGCGACGATCCGATCGACGCGGCGATCCACGGGCATTGTGAATGTATGCAGCGTTTGACGGTGAGATTCGTATCCGTCGGCATGCTGTCGACGAATCTGCTGTGCATCAAGATCGAACTGCAGAGTCGCGGGCCTGCCCAGGCGCCTGGCGGTGAACCGGGTCATGCGGTCCAGGTGCGAGATCTGTCCGATCACGCGCTCGGTGGAACTGCGCTGGGCGTGTTCAGTCATGACCCACGCCGTAGCGCCGGCCAGCAGGCCCAGCAGCGCGACAACCGCCATCACCTCGATCAATGTAAAGGCCCCGGGTCGCAAGTCCTATGATTCTCCTTCTTCGTCGCCGTCCATTTTCCAGGAATATATGTCGGCGTTGACGCCCTCCCCGCCGTCGCGCCCGTCCTCTCCGAGGGTGTAGACCTCGTAAGGCCCCTCCTGGCCCGGGCTGTTGTATTCGTACTGCCTGCCCCACGGGTCCTTGCGGTTCTTGAGCTTGAGGACCTCGAGGCCCTCATCATTGGTCGGATAGCGGTTGTTAAGCAGATAGTAGGCGTCAATCGCATCCACAATAGTCGCGATGTCGGACTTGGCGCGGTTCGTCTTGGCGGTGACCATGTAATCCGTAACCGTCATCGCGACGGCTCCGGCAAGCATGCCGATAATCACGACGACCACCATGACCTCGATGAACGAGAAACCGCTTGGTCTTCGTGTTTGGGTATACCTGGCCTTCAGTGATCTCTTACAGTACATTTCCGGCCTCCAGAATCGGCAGGATCGTCGCAAACACGATGAATCCCACCACTATCGCAAGCATAATCGTCGTTATAGGCTCCAGCAACGTCGTCAGGCGTCCCGACGCGACGTCAACCTGGGCGTCGTAATTCACCGCGAGATCGTCGAGCATTTCATCCAACTGTCCCGACGCCTGTCCCACGGCGAAGATCTGTATCACCAGCGGCGGGAAGGCCTGGGTCGACTCCAGCGCCGCCGATATGTCCTGTCCGGCGACCACAGCTTTCTCGCAAGTCTCCAGCGCACCGCACAGGACCTTGTTGCGCACCGTCTTTCGGGCGATTTGGACCGCACGAACGAACATCAGACCGCTCTTGAGCAGGGTCGCCATGACCATGGACATCCTGGCGATAGCCTGCTTGCGGACCAGGTCGCCCACCAGCGGGACCTTCAACTGCATCCGATGCCAAATCATCAACCCCCTGTCGGTCCGCAACAGGCCGAACAGCCCGACCAGCGCGGCGACTCCCGCCAGGACCAGCGCCCACCACCAACCGAGAAGGAAATCGCTTAGCCCCTTGACCACCACCGTCGCGGTGGGCAATTCCTTGCCGCTCTCGACGAGTACGCTCAACAGGTTCGGCACAACGTACGCCATCAGGAAAATGCTCACGACCAGACCGGCGGCAAGCACGATAGCCGGGTACATCAGCGCCGAGGTAATGCGGTTCTTCAGCCCGGCGGATTTCCTGCGAAAATCCACCAGTTTGCCCAGAGTAGTGTCGAGTGTGCCGGCGTTTTCGCCCACGTCCACGATACTGACCGTCAGTTCGTCAAAAAGCGCCGGCTGCATCGCCATCGCCTCGGCGAGGCTTCCGCCGGCGGCGACGTGTTCGCGCAGCATGAGAATGGATCGCTGGAATCGGCCCTTGTGCTGGCGAGTTATCGTGTCCAGCGCCTCCAGCAGCGGTATCCCGGCTCCCAGCAGCGTCAGCAGTTCCTGAAGCAGCCCGGTCACGTTTCCGACCTGCCTCCGGGACAGATAGCGATCCATGCGGCTCTTTCGCATCGCATGGGGCTCTTGAGGGGTTATTTCCCGGATCACCAGCCCCCTGGTCCGTAACTGGTCTCGCGCCTGACGTGGCGAGTCGGCTGTGATTGTCCCTCGAACGGGCACAGTCCCGGCGTCGGCGCCTCCAGAGGCGATGTAAGAGTACAGAGCCATTAGATTGTCGCCCTCACGGACATCCGCATCACTTCCTCGAGCGTCGTCAGGCCCGCGGCGACCTTGGCCAGCCCGTCATCGCACAAGGTGCGCATCCCGGCCCGAATCGCCGCATCGCTTATCTCCGACGCGGTAGTATGCCCTCGCAGGAGTTTGCGGATATCATCATCGACCACCAGCAGTTCAAAACACCCCGCCCGGCCGTGATATCCCATGCCCCTGCACGACTCGCAGCCGCGCCCCTTGCGGAATCCCGCCAACTCCGCGGGGGAAGGTTCGTAACACAGCGTCTCCAACTCGGTGATGTCCGGCGTGTAAGGTCCGGCGCACTTGTCGCACACGCGCCTTGTCAGCCGCTGGGCGAGAACGCCCATCAGAGAACTGCCCACCAGATAAGGTTCGATCCCAAGATCGAGCAATCTGGTCACCGCACTGGCCGCGTCGTTGGTGTGAAGCGTGCTGAACACCAGGTGACCCGTCAGAGCCGATTGAATCGCCATTACCGCCGTCTCCCGGTCGCGGATCTCCCCGACCATGACGATGTCGGGGTCCTGCCGCAGCACGCTTCGCAGCCCCTTGGCGAACGTCATTCCCTTCTTGTTGGCGACCTGGATCTGGCTTATGCCGTCGAGTTGATACTCAATCGGATCTTCGAGAGTGATTATGTTCCGCTCGGTGGAGTTGACCTGCCCGAGCGCTGCGTACAGTGTCGTGGTCTTGCCCGACCCGGTCGGCCCGGTAACCAGGATCAGACCGTGCTCGACGCCGATCAGGCGGGCGAACCGTTTGAGCATCTGCTCGTCCATTCCCAGTTCGCCCAGCGTGTAGAGCCGAACGCTCTTGTCCAGCAAGCGAATCACCACGCGCTCGCCGTGACTGGCGGGAACAGTGGATATTCGCAGATCGACCACGCGGTCGCCAACCTGGACCGTCGCCCTGCCGTCCTGGGGCAAGCGCTTCTCGGCGATGTTCATGCCGCTCATCACCTTGACTCGGCTGACAGCCTCATCCTGCATATTCTTGGGAATGCTGAACATATCGAACAGGACGCCGTCTATCCGCATTCGGACGATTAACTGGTCCTCGTAGGGCTGGACGTGAATGTCCGACGCTTCCTGCTGGACGGCCTCGAACAGCATGAGATTCACCAGTTTGATTACAGGCGAACGCGTCGACACGTCCAGGAGATCCTCGCGCCGGGCCAGTTCGTTGACCTCCTCCATGACCGCGTCCCGGTCAAGCATCTCGACAAACTCCTGGGCTGCTCCGGTCTGCTGACCGTAAGCCTGATTAATCGCGGCGTTAACGTCCTGCTCGTCGGCGACGACTACTTCAACAGCAACACCCAGCCTGCGCCGCAACACGTCGTGAGTCTGGCAATCGTGGGGGTTCGCCATCGCCACTCGCATCGGTCCGCTGTCGGTCGCCAGGCCCAGGACCTGCTTGGACCGCGCGAACCCAATGGGTATCCGCTTGACGAACAGCGCTGACGGATGGGCGCCCGACAGGTCCGTCACATTAGAATGGACCTCGTAGACATGCTCGGTGAGGGGTTCTTCGATTTCGTTTACATCACGGTCGGGCGCAGGGGCCGACTCGTCAGCCTCGGATCCTGTCCGAGCCTCAGACTCCCGCGGCGGTGAGCCTGCAACCGGCGTTGTGTTCAGTGAAAGCGACATCGCGTGATCCCTCGCTCCTCAGCGAACCTCGAGCGGCTCGCTGGACGGATGCTCGCCCAAAAGCTCAGCCTTCTTGGCCGCATCGTCCGACACCTGTTTCAGATCTTTGAACTTGTCGTCGCGGAGAATCACCGCACGCAGGAACACGAACAGTGTCGTCTCGGTCTTGTCCCTGCTGCGGCTCGAGAATGCGTATTCGATGATCGGCAGCTTGCCGAGGAACGGGACCCTGTCAACCGCCTTGGTGAATTCCTCCCGCGTCAGCCCGCCGACCAATATGGTGTACCCGTCGGGGATGGTCACTTCACTCTTCAGCGAGTTCGTCTGGCGGGACGGAGGCAGGGTCTCCGACGCCTCCTCGTCGAAGCTGAAGCTGCTGAGCGTTATTTCGTAGGCCAGCTTGAGGTGATCGCCCTGGCTGATCTGCGGCTCGAGCATGATCCTGGTTCCGGCGGATGCGTAGCCGGCGAAACTCTCGGTCGTAGTCCCGGACGTGAAGGCATTTATGCTCTTGAACGGTTCCTCCCGCTCCCTGATCAACTCTCCCTTGGAGTTGTCGTTGAGCAGTACGCTTGGTTTGGCGACCACTTTCGCGCGAGAATCTGAGTCCAGGGCCTGGATGACCAGGTCGGCAATATCCGCACTGAGCAGCGCCCCGTTGAAACCGACGCCCGGGTCGAGGGTCAGTCTCCCCGTGCCGGCGTCGACCTTGCTCAAACCGAAGGAACTGAAGGTCAGGGCGTTTCCCTTGCCCTTTCCGAGCTTGTTGTTCCTGGCGATCTCGACTCCGAGCTTGAACCCGTCGGTTGTGTCGACGGTCACGATCGTCGCTTCGACCAGCACTTGGGGCCTGCGGACGTCCAGGCGTTTGATCAGTTTCTCGTAGACAGTCTGAATCGAAGGCGCGGCGACTACGATCACCGTATTCGACGGTTCGTCGGCCATCACCCTGGCGTCCTTGAGCTGCACCGAGCCCCCCGAACGATTGGCGCCGCTTGCGCGTTTCAGATTGAGCCCGCTCCGCCGGTTGACGTCCCGCCCCGTCGGGCCCCTGCTGACTGTCTTGTCGGCTTCTTTCGTCTTGCCCGATGCGCCGTCGATGCTGACGCCTTCGAGCCCGCTTTCGCCTTCTATGCTCTGAAGCGTGGCGATGACGTCGGCGGCTTTCGCATTTTCGAGTTTGTAGAACCGGATCGGGCTCTGGCGATCTTCGGAGGGCTTGTCCAGTATCGCGTGAAGCGTCTTAATCCTGGCGTGGATTTCGGGCGTAGCCTTAACGATCAACAGATTCGAGTCCGAATCGACCAATGACTTGTAGAGGCGTTCCGATGCGAATTCGCCTATCATCTCCTTTACGAGTCGGTCCACACGCTCGGGAGAGGCGTGCCTGCAAGCGTACATCTGACTTTTCAGGCTGGTCGGAACGTCCAGCGATTTGATGAGAGAGACAACTTCCTGGACCTCATCCACAGGCCCGACAACCATGACGCGGTTAGTGCGTTCGTCGTGCAACACCGTACACGAGTCGGCCTTGGGCAACTTGCCTCGAGTCGCCCCGCCGCGAGCTTTGGCTTTCCCGGAAATCACCTGCGTCGTCATTTTCGATATCGACTCGGCCTTGACATGGTCCACCCTGACGAATTGCGTCGAGACCTTGCGCTTGGGGCGGTCGACCAGAGACACCATTTCTTCGAGCCTCTTCATGTTGGTCGCATAGTCGGTGATTATGACCAGACCGTGCTCGGGCAGTGAGGTGAAGTTAGCCGTCGCGGTCGACAGGAAAGGCTTGATAACCTGTTCGATTCGCTGCGGATCGGCGTGCTTCAGTTGAAAAACTCGCGTCGTCGCGAGCGTCGGGCGGACCTGGGCGGCGTCAAGCGGGGTCGCCCGAGGGCTCGGGGAAATGGCCGTCAACTCGCGGGCCGTTTCGATTCGCATCATTCCCTTCACGTCCGTCGGACGCAGCACCATCCCCGACATTTTCAGCGTACTGTCCAACAGCAGCATCAGCGAGTCGGAAGGCACCTTCCGCGGAGCCTTGATGGTGATCTTCTTGCTGACCAAATTGGCGTCATAGATGAAATTGACGCCCTCGCGTTTTCCGACGTAGTCGATGAGCACTTTCAGAGGCAGGTTCTCGGGAAGACTCAACTCCACCATGTTCCGCCCGGCCTCGGCTTTGTCGGCCCCTTGCGCCGCCGGAACGCCCAGGATGACGCTCACGCCAACCATCAGCAGTACGATGTTGCAGAGTGTATCAGGTGTTTTCATGGTCTTTTCCAATCCAAACTCAGTGCGCTTTGGCGATGCGCTCCACCTGTTCGAGGTACTTCTGAATATTGGGACGCTCTTTGATTTTCTGAGCCTCCTTCAGAAGCGGAAGCGCCTTGTCATACTTCTTCTGCCTGACCAGCAGTTCTGCGTGGCGGACCTTCGCGTCGGCTTCGAATCCCTCGATATCGGCGGCCCGTTCGTAGTAGAGTATCGCCTTCTGCGTTTCGCTGGTGCGGCCGTAGTGCTGTCCGAGCAGGAGCAGCGCCTCGCCGTCCATCGGGTCGAGATCAACGGTCTGCTGAAGGATCGCGACATGGTCGCCCGACTCACCGTTGGCCACGGCGATGCGGGCTCGCAGCTTGAGAATCTCCTTGCGGTTGTCGCGAGCCAGGCTCTCACCCTTGTGCTTTTCAATATGGTCTATCAGGCGAATCGTCTGCTCGTATGCGCCCTGGGCGGTCAGCACCCGAGCCGCCCGCAACGGACGATCGACCTTCGCGTCGGGTTTTTTCTTCGTTGCGCTTATGTAGCAATCCACCGCCCTTTCAAAGAGCTTTTCATTTACGTAGATGTTGCCCAGCATGATCAGGCTGTTGAACGTGGACTTGCCGAGTTGACCGACCATTTCGTAGTTCTGTGCGGCCTTCAGCGGCTTGTTCATTCCTATGTACGCGTTGGCCTGCAGCAGCCACAGGTCCGCCCTGTCGGGGTAGTCGGCGATCAGGCGGTCGCAGATAGCCACAGACTCGGAATACCGCTGCTGCTTGAAGAAGCTGCCGGCGAGCCCCTTCTTCCAGTCAACCTCCTTGGGATCGAGCAGCACAGCCATGCGGAACGACGATTCGGCGCAGAGGCTGTTTCCCACGGATGAATACGCATGACCGAGCAGGCCGTACGTGATCGCATCGCCGCCGCCAAGCTCCACGACACGGGTAAGAGCCGTCGTGGCTTTCTCGAAGCTCCTCAGACGCACCAGCGCAATGCCAAGATTCCGCCAGGCGCGGCGGAACTTGCGGTGCTTCTTGACCGCTATGGCGTAAGCGACGGCGGCTTCCTTGAACTTCTCCTGCTGAAACAGGATGCTGGCCAGGGTAAAATCGAACACTGCGGTCGCGGTCTTACCTCGGTTGCTTCTAAGCAGCGCCGCGGCGTCGTCCAGCTTGTCGGCGTCCATGAACTCAAGCACCTTCATCATCACCTTGCGCTCATCTTCCGACACCGCCGGCTCAAGTTCGGTCTCGGCTATGTAGCTTTCGGCGAAACGCTTCTTGAAGTCCGGATCGCGCCACATCGCCAGCGCCGAATCGTTCGACGTCGCCTTCGCCGACTTCGAGCCGGAATCGGCGGGCACGCCTATTTCTCCAACCATGGACTTCAGCGCTGAAGCCCCCTCGCCGGAGCCGGGATCGCCAGGCTCGATGGATTTCTTCTTTTCCTTGACCATCTTCTCAACGAAGGACGCCAGCGTCGGGTCGGGAGTGAACGTGCATCCGGAGGCCGCGACGCCAAGGAGCATCGCGCCGAGACACAGGAGGCCCGCAATACGACCGGCAGGCGACAGCAGCCCGGTTCGGACCGACAGTTCGGGGTGCGGAATATTCAATCTAACTTTCTCCATATTACAACCCTTGCGGGAAAACTATCGGCACTCGCATGCGGAATCGGACGGACTCGCCGCCCCGCTTTCCAGGTTCAAATTTCCATTTTCGCACCGCCGCCAGAGCCGGTTGCTCAAAGACGCTGTGATTGGACGACTGGACGGCGGCGTTTTCGACTCTGCCCTGTTTACCGACCACGAAGATGACAAAGACCTTCCCTTTGCCTCTCTTGGTCTGCTTGCGCACCTTCGCGTTTACCCTCGGGCCGGGCTGGTACACTACGCGAGGCCTCTGGTCGAGGTCGGACAGCGCGTACAGGGCGTCGGACCCGCCGCCCGCCGCGGCGCCGGTGAGTTTGATCTTGACCGCCGAGGCGATCGCACCCACGCCGTCGCCGCCTCCCGGATCCAACGCCAGCTCAAGCTGGGAAAGATCCAGTCGCTGCGAATCCTCGGCAAGCTCAGGGGTGTCTTCTTCCGGCTCGGGCTCTTTCTCCGGCTCTTCCTCCGGAGTGGGCGGCGGCGGTTCGAGTTCACCAGTGTCGAATTCCTGCACGATCGTGTCGGTGTCCGGCGGCTTGCTTATCTCCTGTATCAGCGGGAGCACCATGAAAAACGCAAGCGCCAGCACCAGAGCCGCGCCGACAACGCGGATGAAATGGAAACCCTTGCTCACAAGCGACACTTTTTCATGCTTTCGGTCCATCATGAGCCTCCCGATCCGCCGCCTGACTTGGTGGCTATGCTGACCTTCGGAGCCCCGCCAAGCTTGGCTTCGCCGACCACACGTGTCAGCAGCCCGGCCTTCACAGAAGCGTCGGCCTGGATAATCACCGGAACGTCTTCTTTCTGGAGCATTCGTTTAACCAGCGGCTGGACGCCGGTTACGCCGATCTCCCTTCCGCCGTAGACCACCTGGCCCTTTTCAGTCAGGGCGATCAGTACGCTGTTCTTCTCCAGCCGGATCGAGGAGCGGGCCTGGGGCCGGTCGACCTCCACTCCGGTCTCCTCAACAAAAGTCGTAGTCACTATGAAGAAGATCAGGAGTATGAACACGCAGTCCAGCAGCGGAGATATATCGATCCCCGATCCCTCGCTGTCGTCATTGGCCATCTGGCGGAAGCGTCCCATTTTGTTTCTCCTAAACTACTCGGCGTAAGAAGCTCGAGGCGGTCAAGCCGGCGATCAGGCCAGGACCGGCTCCAACTCCAACTCCCTCCGCTCCGGCGCCGGCGTCTCGGCGGGTTTCTCGATCGCCCTGGCGGCCTTCGATCTCTTCTTGTGCAGCGACTGAACGCAGACGGTCTCGATATGAGACAGGAAGACCTGGTAGCGTTCGAACTTACGGGCCAGCATGTACTGGAAGAACAGCCCCGGAAGCGCGATCACAAGACCGGTCTCGGTGGTTATCAGGGCTTCGGAGATGCCTTCGGCGACCATGCCCATAGTCTTCTCGCCGCCGGCTCCCGAAGCAAGCGCGCCGAATGTGGCGAGCATCCCCGTAACGGTTCCCAGCAGCCCCAGCAGGGGTGCTGTCCCGACACATATCTTCATAACCCGCAGGTCGCGCTTGAACGGGGCGATCTCCGTCGATCGCATCTCGTCGAACAGCGCGGTGGTGTCCTCGACGGATCCGCCGCCGGTCACAAAATCGATCAGCCTTCCGACCGCGCCTTTGCGCTGCTCGGGATGCTCGATCCAGCGACGCCACTTCTTCTCCGAAACTGATCTGAAGCCCTTCTTGTTGAGTCTGAGATTTATGTGCATTCCCAGAGCAAATATCACAAACGCCGTGAATGCAATAGCGATCATGGCCCAGCCGCCCGACAGCCAGATGCCGCACGCCTGCCGCCAGAGATTCTCAAGATATTGCATTGCTGCTTCGATGTTCATATTTCACCTCGTTCCTTGTGTTGACTCTATGCGTAGGTGTATTCCGCATCGGGTTCAAGCGATTCGTCCATGCTCCCGCTATGAGCTTTCTTCTTGTATTCGACCCTGCTGGCCTCGTTGGCGAAGGCGATCGCCGCCTTCTCCATCTGGTTGCATATGCCGTTGGCCTTACGGGACAGGAATGCGTGAAACAGAAGCGACGGAATCGCTACGATCAGGCCGAACTCCGTAGTGATAAGCGCCTCGGATATGCCGCCAGAGAGCATCTTGACGTCGCCGGAGCCAAAGACCGTGATCAGCTTGAAGGTGTTGATGATGCCGGTAACGGTGCCGAGCAGTCCCAGGAGCGGAGCCGAGGCGGCGCTCATGGCGATGAACATCAACTTGCTCCGCAGCTTGAGGCGCGTGGCCAGGACTGTTTCGTACATCGACTCTTCGATAAGTTCCCGCCCTTCGGAAAGGTGCTCGACTCCGATGGTCAGCATCTTGCCGGAAGGTCCCTTGATCGCTTTGGCCCTCTCCATCGCCAGGGGCCGGTCATCCTTAGCCACAGCCTCCATAAGCCCGCGGAGTTGCCCCTGTGGGGGTTTTCTCACGAATGTCAGCACCATCAGCTTGTACAGCGCCACCAGCAGAGCGGCGCCCGCCATGCCAAGAATCGGGAACATGACCGGTCCGCCCTTTTGGATGTGCTGCAGGATCGTCTCTTTGGTCGACTCGACCTTGTGTGCGTTGCCAAGCGTCGGATCGATCGGAATGCGGCCGCCGGAGGTCTCTATGACCACCCGCGCCGCCTTAGCGTCAGCGGGATTGCCGTAAGCGACTATGGACGGTTCGAGCGAACCGAGCCGCTGCTCGGCGGTTCCGACAACCTTGCCGTGTTCGGAGTTGAATATGGCGATCGGGCCGACCAGGACTATCTTGCCGCTCTTGACCACGCCGGCTGAGTCCACGGCGTTTCCTTCAAACGCAGCGCCTCCAAGAGCGTCCTCAAGACGCCCGAGAGATACGCCCAGCATCTTGGTCTGTTCCTGGAGAACCTCTTCTTTCGAGAAATTCTTGTTATCCAGCGCCAGCTTGGCGGCCTCTATTGCGTCGCGATACCGCTGGATTTCCGCGATGTGCAGTTGCGGCTCAAGGGTGCGGATATACTCTGCCAGCAGCGTGTCGGACAGATAGCCCAACTCCTCCTGGCGAGACTTGATCTTCTTGCGGAGGTTGGTTAGGGCGAGCCTCCTGTTGTCCAACATGCTGGCGGCGTCACGGTGCTTCTGCCGAGCTGCAATCAGCTTGGCTTCAAGATCGCTCAGTTTCTGACTGAGGGGGAGCTTCTCGCGCTGGATCTGCTTCTGCAGTTCGCTGTACTCAGCCAGACTGCGCTCCAGTTTCGCCTGAATTGTAGCGGCTGCTTCCTGGAATGTAGTCTTGGGCGCCTCTCCTCCGGGCTGCGTGTGGTTCGCTGCGGCTTTTCCGACCGTCTCGGGCTGAACTGTCTTGGACGCCGGCTGGGCCTCGGACTCAGACGCCGGCCGCGTCGTGGGCTCATCAGCCCGGGCCTGTGCGTAGAGCGCCAAAGCGGTCAGGATGATGACGGCGACGATTATCTTATCTATTCTCATGGAGCTTGCTTTCTGACTCAGTCAATCTGGATCGGGAGCTGTACGAATGACGCCACCTGTTCGTTGTTGTGAATGGCGATGGCTTTGGTGATCTGTTCGGCCGCGTCGTTGGCGGGCGTCCATTCCCATCCGGACTCAGAAGGCCTTCCGACACCAGCAATCTTACCCTTGCCTCCGGCGTAGTAGGCCTGGCCGATTCCAATGTAGAACGCGGTGACTTCAACGCTCGTTCCGTCGGGCAGCTTCCGCACTTCGCTGGTTACGGTAATGTTGCGATTGAACTTGCTGACCTCGTTGAGGATGCCGACAATGTTCTGGAATCGCTGCGAAACCGACAGCTTCGTGTCATCGGGCTTCTCGGGAATCTGCTGACTCAGCGGCTTGACGCGATCTCGGATCGGATCGGGGAGTCGCTTAAGCAGCGTCTTCGTCCGGCTCTCCAGTTTGGTCACCGTATCCTGGAGCGACGAACCGACTTGCTTGAGCCTTTCGGCCTCCTTGCCGAGGCTCTCGGTTTCCTCGTCGATCTTCCCAACTCCTTTGTCGGCCTCGTCGGTCTTCTTCTGCAGTGAATCGATCTCGTCCTGGATGATCCCTATCCGCTTGCCGAGCGTTTCCTTAGCCATCGCCCACTGGCTCTTCTGCTGGGCGATTTTGCGCGACGTCTCGACCCACTTGTCCAGGGCCGAACGCGTCCTTCGCAGGTCGTCCTGCACCTTGTTGGCCGAAAGAACGCCGTATGACAAAAGGCACACCACCCCGAGCGACAGCAAAACCCTTGTGCGGGTTCGCCGGATCGTCGTACGGGTCGAGTCGCCGTCTGAACGGTCGTCTCTGATTCCTGGTTTCCAGTTCATCTCGCCTGGTCCTTTCCGTCGTAGCTTGTCAGGATTCGTTTGATTGCTCATCTTCATGTCAGAACGTAAATTTGAGGCTTACCGAAAGCTCAAGACCCTTTCGGTGGGCTGTCTTGGTGACGTCTGTAGTCAAGTATCTCGAACGGTATACTTCCTCGATTCTCGGATTGAGGAGGTTTTTGGCCTTGAAGCTCAATGTGGCGTTTTCTCCGAGCTTCTTGGAGACCGTGAGGTTCAGCGTGCCGTATTCGGTCTCGTACACGTCGGGGATGAAGTTCGGCCTTTTCTCGCCTCCGCCGGCGACGAGCGTATCGCCTCTGACGGTGTAGGCCAGCCCGACCTTCAGGCCCAATTCCTCGGAGTCATAGGTCACAAACAGGTTGTACAGATGCTCCGGAGCGTTGGTCATGGCGCGGCTGGTCACCGGAGCCCCGACGCGTTCGAGCTTCTCGACTTCTTCGTCCGGGAGAGTCACTTCCGAGTCGATGATAGTAGCGTTGGCCCCGACCGAGACTCCCTCAAGTTCGTCCCAGAACTCGCCAAGCCTCTGACGCACTTCGAATTCGTACCCACTCAACTCGCCCTCGGGGTAGTTGACCGGTGTGGTGTACCCGAATTCGCCTCGCCTCTGAACGTATTCGATGGGATTCGTTATCTTCTTGTGGAACCAGGAGACCGATACGAGCCCTCCCTTGTAAGGCGTGTAGTCAACTCGCAGGTCCCGGTTCTCCACCGCGCTCATCTGCAGTTGGGGATTGCCGATGAACACATCTCCTCCGAGGAACTCCGACTGCATGATCGGCGAAAGCTCCTTGAAGGTCTGACGGGCGACGGTCTCGCTGTAGGAGCCGCGGATCTTGACCTCCTTGAACGGCTCGAAAACGAATCCCATTGAAGGCAGGATGTCCTGCTGCTGGAAAGAGACATCCGCTTCACCCGGCAGGAGGTCCTGGGGGTCGACGGCGCCCGGAGGAATCCACTTGACGTACTGGTCCGGCTCAGTGGTAATGTTCAGTTCCGTGCTCTCAAATCGAGCGCCGCCGATGAAGTTCAGGAAGGTGGAAACCGGCATGTCAACCATGTAGTACCATGCGGTGATCTTCTGGTCGCCGGTGTAGTCGACGTCGACTTCCGGGTCGCCCAGCAGATGCCCCGTGCCGCCGGGGTCGGGATTCGTCTGAGTCGGCCATACCTCGCTCCACAGATCTTCCCAGCCAGCCTTGTATGACGAAGGAGCGTTCAGATTCAGCAATCCAATATTCGTAAACGACTCCTGGTCGAATGTGCGGGCAAGTTGGTCGTTGAACACGCCCAGTTTGACGTATCCCTTCTCGCCGTCCCACTGCTCGAACGGGAACTTGATGTTGTAGAAGAACTGGTCGCTGGACTCCTCGATAGTCCGCCAGGTCCTTTGCATGTTGCCCATGTTGAAGTTAGCGGCGGGCTTGAACTGGAAATGCTCGGGATCGCTAACCGAAGGCGGTATCCCGAGAAACGGGATTCCGGGGTTGTACGCCGACGCCAGCCACATGCTGCCGAACCGTCTCTTGTCGGGCTGGTTCTCCGAAGCGACGCTGGTGGCGATGGTCCAGTCGAACTCCGGATACAGGAACGTCACCAGACCGTCGACTCCAACTTTGGCCACCGCCAGGGTGTGGCGTCCGGAGAACTGGAGCGTCTCGGTTATCCGCTCGGTGTACTGGAGTGTTTCAGTTCTCAGATACGGCGCGGCGGCCGAAGCGGTCATATTGCCCGGATGCATCGGGTCGTTGGCGTCGTAGTTCGCATATTCGGTGCCGTAGATAGTGGGCCAGAAGTGATTCAACGACTTCTTGCCGAAGGTGTCTTCGGCGATAACCGCCTTGTCCTCGGCGGACTTGTTGTACATGTAGACGGCGTTGACTTTGTGGTTCTTCGTCTGTGCTCCCACGGCTCCCAGCCAGCCCCACTGCAGTTCCTGCGAGCCTTCGGTAACGTTGTAGAGCGACGTATTGAAGGCGTTCTGCTGCGGAGCGCCTCTGGAATACTGTGGGGTCATTCCGCCGCCGGGGTCCTCGACCCAATAGGCGTGGTCTTTGCTGTTCCTGACAAGGGCGTTTCCGCGATCGTAGTAGAAGCTGGTGAAGCCGCCGACCTTCAGGCCCGTGTCGAACTCGTGCCGGCCCCCGGCGGCTATCGAGAAGTCGTAATTCCACGGAGAATCCGCGCGGGAGACGCCCGCAGCTCCGTCCCAGACTCCGTCCATGTTCCCGTACTGGATCTCCTTGGCGTCCAGATCGCCGCCCAGGAACTTCAGCCCGCCGCCGTCGTAGGCGGCGAACGACTTCCTTCCGGTCAACTGCGTGTTGACGTCGGTTCCAATGCTCAGTTTCAGGGTGTTCTCGTCGGGAATGCCCTTGAGCTTGACGTTCACCGCCCCGCCGGAGGCGTCGCCCTGCTGGTCCGGCGTGAAGGTCTTGGTGACCTGAACGCTGTCGATTACTTCCGAAGGAAACTGGTCCAACTGCACCGCCCGCTTGTCGGGGTCGGCGGTCGGCAGACGCACCGAGTTCATCTGCGAGTTCACGTACCGATCCGGCAGGCCGCGAACAACGGCGTACTTGCCGTCCTGCACGGTGGCGCCGGCGACGTATCGCAGCGCGCTGGCCGCATCGCTGGCGCCGACACGGCTCATCCAGTCGGAGCTGATGGAGTCTATGAACGACGGGCTGACCGCACGAAGTTCGAGCAGTTGAGCCTCGGCGCCCCCGATCTTCAATTCCTGAACGACGAACTCCTCCATCTCTTCAAAGGCGCCGGAAAGCGACACATCCGCTTCGGTCATCTTGCCGGCTTCGACTATCACGTTGGCTTTGACCTGGCGGACGTAGCCTTCTTTCGTGAACACCAGCGTATACTTTCCCGGCTTGACCTGGGGGAACACGTACGTTCCTTCATCCGTGGTGTTGGTCTTGTCACCTGTCTCGTCAATGCGCACCTGCGCGACGGCCATCGGCGCGTCGAAGTCCTTGTCGGTTACTGAACCGCGGATGCCTCCCATCTGCTGGGCCCTGGC